>WNGR01004588.1_pt1 | contig 14889 bp, 15 predicted proteins | sample 5407581 | NCBI WGS metagenome assembly WNGR01 (sample SAMN13153383, study PRJNA577476) | soil metagenome | isolation source: 80 cm soil or saprolite under Garry oak tree replicate 2 | place: USA:California | collected 2016-06-15
TCCATAGTGTGTCGGGGGGGAACTATTAACTGAAACACCAGATTGCAATCCAGGTTGCAACCTGTACCATTTAGGACTACGGCCATATATACAATCCCAGCGTCTTACCATAATTTACTCCAAATCCTACATCACGTTAGGAAAATTTAACATGATGACTGATGGTGAATCTTACAGCCGGCGAGGAAACGATAGACCCGAACGCACTCATACGCCACATCTGTTCTGTTTACTTTTGGAGCGGAGACAAACAAAGAAAACAATAGCCGCGTGTGCCACATGACTGCATTGGACTGCTCGTGTACCATTATTGGCCATTCTCGGCCAGAGTGAGGAAGGAGCGGCGGCAAAGAATGTAGTCTTCGAGTGAACGGATGAGGCGGCACGTGCTCGTTCCTCTTTTCGTGCCGCCATCTGTCCACCCAAACTCTCAACTGGTTCAAGGAACCAGAACACTTTTATTTCGCCCACCCGCCACGCCCAGTAATTGCCAAGGGATCGATGATGAAGTCCATGTTTTTCCAACCTCCATCAGCTCGCTCCGAGATGGCCCCGCCCACCCGTCGCGACCTCGCCTCGGAAACATAAACCCCTCATTTTCGATCGAGAAGCACTTCGTGCTTCAGCCCATTCTCTAAACAGTTTTCCAACTTAGCTATTTTTCGCTACCTCTTAGTTGCACAAGAGCTAGTACACTTTGACTGTGTCATGCGCCGGTCCCCTTCCCTTCCCGGCGCCACACCAAACCCAAAACGGAGAGCAAAGTAGTGACTCTCAAAGAGGTTAGACCAGCACCGCAGCAAGGTGCTCATGGTGCCAAGCATGGTACAACGAGCTGGATTAGGCTTATGACCCTGTACATGAGGTGTCGATATGTATCGCGGGTTTACCCTTCATACACGGGCGGTGTTGCATACTGCCATTGAATATATTCAGGCTCGATCTTATCCAAGTTAATTATTATTTGAGTGTCCCGACATGCATAAGCTGCCCTTTAACAGCTTCGTGGACGTGTCGGCGTGTCATACTGTAAGGGAGATGTACAGACAGGACAGTACTGTAAAAGTCCTTCTCAGCGGTGCAGAACAAGCTCGGCCCGTTGTTCGTCCCGCTCACCGTGTTATCCTCATGTTCTTCTCTTCTCTTCTCAGGGATCCAGCGACCTGCGGTGAGTTATACTTGCCACCACCGAGTCTTCTCGTAACCTCGAGGAATAGACAATCCAGGTTCGAACGAAGGAATCAATGGACCGAGGAACCAGCACAAGGTAGAGGTCAAATAGTGAACAGAAAAAATGCGGCGCTTGAGTGCGCTTGAGTCTATCGTTTCCTCGCCAGCTTTAAAAACCCAGTCACCGTTACTCCCCAAGGCGCGAGATGTATCCGAGAGCGGAGCAGGTCACAAGTCTTGAACGCGTCGCGCTTAGCGCTTGCACAGCATGCACCGGAAAACCCCCTGCTTCGCCGCGGGTTCGAGCGAGCCAGGGAACCGAATAGGACACCGAGGTAATTGGTGGCGCACCAAAGCGGTATGAAGAAGAAAAAAAAAGGGGGGGGGTCAACTTAACGGCATCATCATCACCGCAAAGATTGCGCCTCGTAATTCCAGTCAAACCTTGCGTCATCGAGGGGGCATACCATACGCGCTCCTAGACAGGACTATAAATAAAGCCAGTCCAGAACCGAAGAGTCACACACGGCGATGGGTTCGCCGCAAACGAGTCACCACCTAGTAGACGCCCTTTTTTACCAGTTGTCTGGGCTCTCGACGACGTAGTCGTGGAGTTATCATAGAAGTACCGTTGACTCGGGAAGCCGAGCGAACATCAAATAAGAGGCCGGGCGCGCGAAAAAAGCACCGCTTTGATTAGAGATGGCATCAACACCACCAACGATCAGTTATTATTAGTAAGAGCCGGCGGTACGACGAGACAATCACGTGGTTAGCCTTCGTGAGGGACGGCGCTGCGCCACCGCCACACCAACGCGATAGATCAGTCCGCTTAGGACGCTGTATGTTGCCCGTGGCGCGGTGCAGCGTGCCGAGGTGATGATCGCGTTGATTGGTGGAGGCGCGCATAAGCAGTACCGCCAGAGAAGCCACTAGAACGCGTAACAGCGATGCTCTGCGAGGGTCACTCAGAGTCTTTTAAGTCCATTAATATAACCGGGATACATACCAGAGACAAAGACCGGTCGTAGCGTGACCCACTACAGTCAGGTCACTCAGAGTCTCAGGCTGGGATTAGTGCCCTCAAGTGCAGAGCGGTCAGGAAAGCGGAGGCTAAACTTTTGAATCTAAGCAAATCTGGGCACAGCATGGACAGCCGATAGTCGGGTGTAGATTTGCAACGGTGCAAAGCAAGAAAAGGTGATTGTGGCTTGGAATGGCTTTAATGTGTGTGTGTCAGATAGCGGAGCGGGAGAAGGACGGTGATAAATTCGACGGTTCGGCGGAGGGACAGACGATCACTCGCATTGGCCACGAGAGAGTAGCCAAATGTGCCGAATACTAGCCGGGGCGTAGAGAATTTCGGCGAGAATAGATAGATGCTTCTTATGCACTGCTGTCAGAACGACCAAGAGAGGTGTTGTTGTGTTGAGTGTTGAGTAGCACAAATAGAGAGAAGAGAGCGAACTGTATAGAGATAGAGCGAATTTGAATCATAGCAGCCGCGGGCAAGATCCGTGCGCGTTGACTATACCTGATCAGTGGAGGAAGAAAGCGGACGCGGGCATCAGCTAGAAGAGACTCTTGAAATTCATTTGCGCTTCGCACCCTCTTGCGAAGACATGTCGAGTTCCGTGTGGCACAAGAACGCGCGGGGTACTATGGGGCGAGAAATCGAAGTTGTCGGCACGTACCCAATTGTGCCGAGTGTGTTATTGCGCGCGTTTCGCATGCCAAGGAACGATGAAGGGAGAAGACGGCAAGCAATTTAAAAAAAGAGAGTGATTGATGCGAACAAGCGCAGTGTGGAGGCACTGTGGAGGAAAGGCGTTCGTAGAAGATGGTAGCCGCCACGAAATATGCGAGAAGCCGGACTTTAAACTGTCTACAGTCCTCGTGCCAAACTTCGGCAGTTTTTGCTCAAAGTCAAAGATAGCTGCTGTATGGGGACTATATAGAAGAAGCGTGTTTGCTAGTCGCTCCACCGTTCGGTTAGAAGGAGGGACTGTGTGAACAACGGTGACCATCTTCTTTACTCGTGGGTATTGCCCGATGTGGGAGGAGACGGAGTGGACAAACTTCGCTTCATTCGACAGAAGGTAACCGTGGCCGGAAACGAGTGTGACTCGACGGGAAAGAAGTGAGTTGGCGATGGACTTCGTTGCTCTTACCGATGTAATGGAAGTGAGCGACCGCACCGTGTTCGGCCTCCGGGAAGAACGGCTGATTCCGCGGTGGGCCATACGGTCAGCGATTCGGAGTAAGCACTGTAGCACTCAGGGGTTGTCAACAAGGCAGATGAATCGTTGCGTACGCACTCTTCCCCATCGGCACCCGCGGTCTCCTCACATCCGTGGACATACGCCGTTCATTGGAAAGGGACACAAGACGGATTACTCCGGTTGCTGTGCTCCAAGGCTGTACCAACCCCAAACTTTATACAACGACCGGATTCAGTGGAACTTACCTGTTGGAAAGCTGATTCCTCGATAAATGCCAAATTGGACCCCATCTTCCCTAGCTCAACTTGGTGGAGGGCGTAACGGACAGCCCCAAGATTGAGAAGCCACTTTGACTCGCATCAGTCAACCGCCAGACAGGTCGAGACCGGGGGGGAGCTCCAAACCAACCAAACCCCCCGATCCGAACCCCCTCTGAGGAGAGAGTTCGTCTGGTGTCTGGCTCGCACGGGCTGTCGCAACGTCAGCAATCGTTACTCACAATCAGCTCAATCGGGCACTCGGAAGTGGTGCTGCTGTCTTCTTGGCGCCACTGTAGTATGTTTTCACAGAGATCCCATTGTCACCATGCGCGCTCATTCTGTCAAATCTTGCATGCGATTAGACCTGCATCGCGAAATACGATGTATAAGCTTGACATATATACAGGCGCCGACCATCTTCTCATGACCTGAATTGCACATAGTTTAGCCATAAATATATTGGCCTCAAACGCCAACCGCCTGCATCGCTACTACTAACTTAGCAATGGGGGGTTGGGGCTGCAATAGATTCCAGGAGCTTCGAAGACAGCGTGTGTGTGCACTGTCACCCCATAATTCGCTCTTGGCTGCTCTCGTGAGGATCTTCGATACGTTTGAAGACGTAAGAATGACTCTCAGCGTCGTCCCACTTCGCACACCTTGTCACGAGTTGCTTATCTTTCAGAACCTCATGACCCAGGGTGGCGCGAGGCGGTTGGGCTTTGTGCTGGCGTCCAACCTTGCACACTCCTGTCTTGCCAAACGCATTCTAAGCCAGTATCTCCAGCAAACGTGTCTGCAGTTCCTGTGAGGTGCCAACTGTTTCTCGGATTCTGACTCCTGTCACCCCTTTTTGCCCCCTTGTTGCTGTACGTTCTTGCTACCTCCAAGAAGCAGCTTCACTGCGCACTGTCCCTACCAGTGATGGGCCAAGGGTGACACTTTCAAATTTCAATCAGAGTACTTTGCGACGCTTTCCCCCCCGGAGAAAGTGCTCCAAAGCTGCAAGCCGGGTAACCTCAGGCCTGCCCAATCATAAGTTATTTCGTTCACAAACTTAGCTTAAATCTCCGCTTGGGCGACAGGCACCGAGTTTCTCTCTGCGCAGCAGAGCGCCGCGTTTTCCTGTTCCCTCCTGCAACATGGCGCAAGCCAATTCATCTTAGATTGTTGATCCGACCACTTCTCGTATTGGTCTAGTCCCGCGCGACCGCAGCCCTGCATATACAATCGAGAGTGAGTGAGAGAGACGCCCGACCCACTTCCACGCTGTTCCGCGCGCCTTAACCTTTCGAATCCTGTAGAGTGTTCTCCGCGGATGTATCTTGCAAGACCGGGTTTGGCCGGAAAAACCGGCGGCTCAGGAGGCGGATCGGGATTGCGTGCGGTCGCAGCCTGGCAGCCTGATGGTGCAAGTTTGATCCCGCAGCTTCAGGCTGCCCGGAGTACGTCTGTTTCTGCTCCGCAACCCAGAGGCTGAGACCGAAACGAAAAAATGTTTGCACTCCACCAATGAGAAGAGCCCAGCTCTATGTTCTATCTGTGGCTACATCGGCTTGGTTGCGGCCCGCAGATGACAGGTTTACCCGCAACCCAGAGTACAGGCCCCATGACGCTGACATGCACTCTCTCGGGTAAAGCTTTAGAACGATGAGCGGCTGGGCGGGTTCTATTGTTGCTCCACCCCCTTAGCAAGGACTTCTTGGTCTGGTCTGGACAGAGCAGACATGCCGGTATTTGGGTCCGCCCAGCCCAGCGGAGCGTCTTGACTAACCCCTAATTATTTGAAGACGGCCTTCGCGGACGAAGTAACATGTACCGGCAGAAGGATGCGCTATTCAGGCCGGTGGTAAGATAGTACAGAGAGAGAGAAGGCAGTTTACCGAGGATCACAACGTAACTGACCTATAGTCAGTGTTCTAAATAAAGTGGAGGGTAAGTCAGCGGCGATTGTGCGACGCGCGCGCTGGAGAGAAAGGCACCGGAGCTATTGAATCTACGGCCGTGCTAGGCTGAAAGACTTCGATATCCCCTTGCGGGTGCAAGAGTGCGGATATTAACGGAAGGATGATTCGAAGCAAGAAAAAGGGGGGAACCAGACCTGTCTACATTACGTGAATTCGTGGTACCCAAAGTTCTCGAGCCGTTTTTTCCTTTCCTAAGCGAGTCATACTCATGGAGGCGCTCCACTAGAATAGAACGATAGATAGTTCAACAGCTGAAGCGAGGGCGAAGGGAAGTCCAATACAACACGCCTTCAACAGCCGGCTTCCGGCGCCGAATTCCTGCGCATTGTCTGGCACATTTGTGTATCGAGAACTTCGCGTAACGAGAGCCCTCGTTCGTGTGCCCCCCACTCACCTGGCACGAGACAGAGATAGGAAGCCCCGAAGCCCAAAAGGCGGTCATGTCACGGACTTGGTGCTGCATTAGTGTCGGAGTTATGACCAGAGGATATCAAGTAGCCGAGCCTTGACCCTGCTTCACGGCAGGTTTTTGTGAAACGTCCCGTTAGGCTATCATAATACAATGATCCGCAGTTCTCTGACTATGTCGAAGGGCTGCCAGAGGATGAACCAACCAGAAAACGCGAAGTGGAGCAACAGGAATTCTACTGGGGGTTTGTGCGGCTGACACTGAACCAACCACCAGGCAAATGAGACACGCACGATGCACACACACCTCAAGAACTGAATCGGGGAGAGTAGGATCGGGCGTGCCGTTTCCGACCAAGATAAACAATCTGTTATGCTAACCTGACAAGTTCATTCGATAACCTCTTGCGGTTAACACGGCTTGGCCACCGGGCTGGCCCTATGATGGTTCGCGATCTAGTTCGGCTTGGAATTCCATATGTCCGTGGGCGTTTAGCAGCCATCAGCTGCCTCACACCCTCTGCGGTACCTGCTGCGAACGATCGATGGCACAATCCAGCCCTGGGAGTCAGCAGGGGCGCCTGGCGGCCGGCGATTCGCAGTCCGGCTGCTGAGTGATGCCAACCCCCACTGGATGGATTGTGCCCTTGTGCCATGCGGCCGACTGAAACAAGGCATCAATGAATAAGCGCTGAGCTGTCGCAACGCGCGCAGGAAGCCGGTCTTGATTGTGAGAGCATCCGAGTTGGGATTCAGGGGCTAGGGTGCCACGGCGAATCACTAATGGATCGCATAGGAGTGAATGGTGGCACAGCCGGATATATGTGCGTTCGTCGGGTAGGCGAACGAATCCAGCGTCTGTTTTCGACGTAAAAGACCAACGATCAATGAAGGCGGCTCAGAAATTTGAAACAAGGAGGTCGAGGCTGCTGATGGATGCATCGAATTCGAATTTTGAAAGAGGGCATAAGTGGTAAGTTAACACGACCGCCACGATGCTTCCTTTCCGAGATCAGGCCAAGAACGAGGGAAATGGCCAATATTTGGTGTTTCCGTCGGTTGGTCAGGCGTCCGATCAGCTATCCCACAGCTGACTCCGGCATGAAATGAAGCAGCAGATCTCCATAAAGATACAAAACAAAATTGAGTCCTCGGCCGAACAGGGGTCAAGAAAGTTCAAAGAGTAGCATCCGCCGTAGGCAAAGCGATGTTGTTTGTGTCGGCTTGGAAACTCCGACGCTACGATGATAGGCTGTCCATTACTAAATATCGGAATGATCCCACGCCCGCAGAGAGCGGAAAAGTGCCAACTGCTGACTCGAAACACAGCACGCCACGTCTGTCTAGACTCGCTCGAGACCTTGGTGAGCAAGATAAAAATGTGGGCACGTGGTTGCGACGAACGATGGACGCATAGCAACCCGATCGGGTAAAATGGTCGCAAAAACTAATGGTTGCAAGGAAAGGCTTTATCGATGATGATGATCATCGCCGGAGTAAATAAAATTTATAACAAAAATATTAGCCCGTCCATAAAGAAGCGAGCGCTATTGTAGAGAGACATACAGTACACAAACGCTCTCGGGTGTTCGTACGTTCCGCACGCCGGTGAAGGGCCACAGTTGTAGGGTAAAGGCAAAAAGGGGCCGGGCCGGGGGGAGAACCGAAAGGAAACAGGTGCGCTAAAAGGAGCGGATGGAAGCAAAGAATGGAAATGATCGGGCGAGGCGAGATAAATTCAGTCGCGAATGAAGATAAGTGAAATCGATGATCATAGATGGAGAGCGTGAATCAAGTTCTGTGTGATATGGCACGGGGATGGCACGGTGGCATGGGGATGGGATGGCGTGGCACGGTCTACTGAGGACGAAATAGAAGAGGTAGCTGTCTATCCTGGGAAGAAATGGCGAGATCCGCGGGGACTACGAACCGATCGGATTGCTGGATCGCGTTGCCATTCTTTTTTAGGACCAGACGCCGCCGTCAGGCCGTTCAGGTCGGCCTCAAGTTTGGTTGGCGCCGCATGCGCGTCTAACGGTGCATCAATTTCAAACCTGTTGGGCAGCGTCTCAGTGGCCCTCTTTATTCGCCCGGGGGACATGAGGCCAAGCAAGGCTCTCAAGGCGTTACTGTGATACCCGGGTGCACGGCGAAACCAGCTGTAGGGATTTCGGAAGCTGGAACTGATGTCAGATCCTGGTTGGTGGTGCGCGGTTGCACACACAAGCCACCTGCTGAGCCAAGCCTTTGTCCATCTCAAAGCCCTTTGACCTCTTCCGGCGACTTTCCGGCCCCTCCGTTCCAGTGCCATATGCATATAAATATCCCCTTATCCTTCCCATCGCCATCTAGAATTTGACGACACCCCCGCATATCTTCCTCCCATCCCATCCCATCCCAACACAACGTCCTCTTTCATCATCCCCCTTTCTGCACACTCGACATCATCATGCCTGCCGTCGTCAGCAACGCAACGCGTATCTGGGAGCTCAACATCCACTGGGACCTTTTCTCTCAATGTGGCGTTTGGGACGCGAAAGGACGAGGTGTGGACATCTATGAGTGCATTCGTGCCCGTACGTCTCTTTCCTCTACACTACTTTTCTCGTCCGCTCACAGGGTCGGCCACCATAGACCAATCCACCCCTGGGACTCAGGTCAGTCGTCCCCCCCCCCAATGTGTCACGTCGGTGTACTGACTCGTGAACAGCCTCCAAACAGCGTGTATTGGCGCTATGTCGCGCGCCGATAGTTGATTTTGATTTTTCTGCGCGTAGCGAAACATAGCCCCACCGTCGTCATTCAAACCCATCGACTCACCGAGCCTCCTGTAACACCGACATGCACGTGATTATGCGCCCGTTGATCCCCTTCGGGAAACAAATGACCATATCAATGGCGCGGATCATGCAATCTAATAAGTCGCGCTTATCGCCGCGACCCCAGCCAAGAACAAGCCTTCCCCTCATCATCCCGTTTTCTTCTCCCTTCACGACCCTTCCTAACGTCACCCCTTCGCATGATACCTCGGAGACCCGATTTGGACGACCCCCACCATTTATCTCAATCATTCGCCTTTTTCTCTCAATCCCTTTTTGGTGACGTCCTGGGCCTAACGGCGACGCCGCGCCGACTGCGATCATATCACGTATCAGTGGTGGCAATTATAATGATGAGGGGACGCAGGAACTATTGGCTGGACCTCCCTTCCGCAGTCCTCTACGGGCATTCGTTCCCACCTTGTACTTTTTCCAATGTTTCGCCACCCTCATCACGCTGTCGCTGTCTATGTGTGGGGTTCGTAAAGTTTACCGACCTGTCTTCGTTTTTTTTTGTCTTTCGCCCCGTTTTTGTGTTTTCACGTTTGCAAAACCGCACACAGCTTTCATCATACACGTTAACGAGCAATACTCCCCCTCCAACGTTCCAACCACCACCTGGTCTCCAGGGTTGCATATTACTACTACATACTATCCTCTCCCCCCGCATCATCAATCATGAGCGCCAATATATGTTTATTCACCAGCACCTCACTGTACGTATACTAGATGGTGTAATTCGAGAGGCAGTTATTTATGTATGCCCAATATAATACTAAACGCCCCGTGCGTCTTTGCCTCCTTCCTGATAGGTGCTGTACAGTAGTGGGTATAGTAGTGGATCCTTGTGAGAAAAGCAGTGAAGGCGCAGCAGAAATTTCCGATTCGTGCTATCATTACGGGTTGTTGGCGCTTCTGCCTATAAGAAGATGAAATAAAATCTTTAGATGACGGCGTCGAAGCAGGTCGCACCCTCATAGTGATAACGGGGTTGCATCGTGGCGGACGTCATCGACTTGAAATGGTAAAGGAATTTCCACTATCCTCGCAGTTTACCTACTGACCCATGGCTGCTATCATCTAGCGCACGATGGGCTGGAAAGACGAACGGCTCGCCTTGCCATTTGGGGTAATGGTGTGAAAGTTCTAGACTAAGCTAAGTAGGAGAGAACCAAGACCGGGTCACGGGAACTGAAGAAGCGCAGGGGGGGGGAGCGGTGGGGGTGAGAGGGTGGCAGGAAGAGAAAGGGGGAGGGGAGAAAGTGGAGGGAATTGCATAAATTGGGAACTTCCAATACGCGCCATGCCGTTACAAGCGCGAACCAACTTGTACACGATAAGTAGGGTCGCGCGAGCCGTCGCGCATTATCAGAAGCAGCGCAGGGCCGCGGAGAGCAAAGCCCTAGCTTGTCTTCCCTTCCCGATACTGTAGCGCCGACCCCATCCAGCATCATCTTCGTCCGTCCATCCATCTGTCCATCCAGTCCCCCCATTCAAACGCCCCCTTCCAAATTCCCTCTTCGTCGTCGACGTCAAACGCCCCACTTTGCGCTTGTGGGGCGGTGCACGTGGCGGAGATGATGACGAACGAGAATGAGTTGGGGGGTTTGCGTGACTTTGGCTTCTTCTCTACCACCCGCGGCGCCAGAAGCCTGGCAATCAAAAATAGAATAAAAGGCTGCGCGATCAAGGGCGGGTACCTAAAAGTGACAGCACCAGCAGGACGAGGGCGCGAAGCGTTTTGGAATAATAAGAATCTGCACGCCGCATGTGCACGCACTGCCCCATTAGAGGTACAAATTAAATGTTCGTGCTTCGCCTGCGCTTGCTCGCAGCGGCATGTCCGATGTGATGCAGGGAAGGGGCGATTAGGTCACCAGTCTATGGAGCGGTCACGGGAACCAGGATTGAAGGGCAGGGCTACACAGCACTTAGTGGCGTGATAAGCCGGATTGGCTGGGTCAAAAATAGGGGCGCAGTTCACAAGGGGTGACTAGGGGCGCTAAACATGCGGATTATACCAAGACCGTAGCTCCCATATTCTAAACCCCGGTTCGTGTTGACCGTCACCGGACGCGAAAACACATTAGTCTAAATGTAGGCCACGGAAGGACGCAACCGAAAGTGCACCATGTAAAGACTGCCGTTTGCATTGTCAAAAGAAGCCTTGTTAGCATAGTCGGAGCCCCGACCGAAGAATTCTAGATTGTAAGCTGGCGAATGTTCGGGTCCACCAGTAACGGCAAACCCCACACGGTGATAATTGACAACTCGGGGGAGCAGCCGGCGGAGAAACACCATCATGGGTGTGAACTCGGCGGCATTCTAGAGTAGAGCGAGTAGGATTGTGATTATTTTTGGGTGCAAGTGAATACTCTGGCTTCCTCTGAAGTGTCTGAGATGGGTGGTTCGGACCGACGGAACGAAATGCTGCCCGAAATGTGACTATTCTGGGGCGTTTAGGTTTAGAACGTGGAGAAGCCCTATCTCTGGTCACTTGCCGAGAGCTCTGCTGGTGCGTGACTGGTTCCTCGCTCGATAACCCTCTCAATAAGCATAAGGAAAGCGACCAGATAACCCACCGAACAAATCCAACGCCACCAAGAATGCCGCTGTAGAAGAGGGTCGGTCCGCGGGGGTGGTGAGAAGACGTCAGGGGATTGACAACCGCCGGCTGCGTTCGACCGGCGAAGACCAGGGTGAGGGTTTAGAACGAGACTGAGACTGGTGAGGCGGTGCGCTGTCGGAAATTGCGTTCTTCAGTGGGGAATGTGAAAGTCTAGAAAGCCAGAGATAACTTACCAGAGATGCTTCCGAGTCACCTGGCGCGGGCCCAGCAAAAAGCGGCTGACATTGCGTGGGAGAGGAAAATAAGCCAGGTACGAAGTCCTGTCGTGCGTGCGTGCACGGCTGCGACTGGAGCGAGTCAAAAGATCCCTATCGTCCGATGGGGGCTTGCAATTGGATGCGGTCCAGCGCGTGCAGGGAACGTTGTGGGCCCGAAAGGGAATTGTAACGTCAACAAGGGAAATTGGGAATTTTGACGGAGGTTAACTGTGGCAGTGAGAACAGAGTTGGAGGGCGTGATCGACTACGACGCTTCTTTTGACCCACGCCGAGCCACTCAAGCACCTCAAGACGCAGCGATTAGAGATAACGATTGAGGGGGCACGTCCAAGCGTTCTGAAGCCAAGAACCTGGAACTAAAGCATGTGATCCGTTGCTGCCTCAGCAGACGTTTGCTATATGGGCAGTCGTGACCTGGTCCACGAGAACGCGAGACATGACAACTTTGAACACGAGATAGACGGCAGGTCTATAACCCGATTGCTAGAACGTCGGAGAAAGATAATTTCCTATCGTATCGTATCAGACGGAGAATTGCCACGATTGCAACTCTCGAGACAAGGACGCTGCTCGACGGACGGATCAAACAGCGACCGGCGCTCGGACATGATTCTTGCCCCGCACGTGACCACTGCGCCCAAACACGGTGACCTGGCCTTGTCCGTCATCGTTTCCCGCAGAGCATGAATAATCCCAAGAGTATGGTAGGTATTTATCCACCTAACTCCCTTACCCCTCTCACACTCTTGCTACAGGTTCTGGGCTGGGTCAGCCTTATTGCCGTGGCCGGTGTGAGCTTTTATTTTGCAAAACAGAACATCAATGAGCGGCGACGGCAGCAGGACATTGCCGGCGAGAGGCCGAGTGTCAAGCTGGATTGTGAGTACCACGGCTATGACTCGTTGACCGTTTCTCATTCTTCCTCCGGGGCCCAGGGAGGGAACGAATTGCCCGGGACGAGGCACAAACTGAGCAGGCGTCTAGGGAGGGGCTCCATTCCCGACCGAACCCTGTCCGTGGCTCCCTAATCTCTAGCTCGAAGGATGATGCGACCTGATACTCAAACATGTTCCCGGCATACCTTTGGTGGTGGGCCACCTCCCGGGCTCGATACTTCTGTTCCATTAAATTCTCCTCCTTCTTCCTTCTTCCTGAAAAATCGAGAGAATGCGATGATCTTGTTCATTCTGCGTGACTCATCACGAGGACCGACGTCATGTCATGGGTTGGCCACTACCCCTGTGTGCGGAGCGGAGAGGGAGACGGTGGTACAAATGCAAAAAATTGGAACTTTCAAGCTTTAAGCTTCAAGTTTTACACTCCACGCGTCATGTCCACTCACTCTCCCGCCGCACGACTCGAAAATAGAAATTCCAATCCGCGCCTACCTTCTCGGCCTGGGAGGGTGAGTCTACGCGTTGAAAACTCTGTGTCGACCGGGCGCACGCCTCATGCCACACACAGATACTCTTGGGGGGTGCCGCCATTATCGGCGGGACTTTCGCAGGGGCATGGTACTACATGAACGCCAAGCAAGCCTACAAAGCGAGTCGCGAGCCCGGCGAACGGGGATCGCTCCCTAGCTGTTGAGCACTCCTTTCCTACCTAAATCATTCCCCCTACTGACTCGCCAGCCAGGGGAGTACCGAATCTCGCAGGCAGTCGACCCTGTGCGCGGCTCCGGCTCTGGAACCGATACCGGCGCCAGCGCCAGCACCGTCGAGCCCCGTGCGTCACCGCCGCCCGCTCCCAACCGCGATCCGAACGGCTCGGCGCAACACCGCACCCTCGCCTCTGGCGACGCGCTTTACTCGGAGAAAGGCGCGATGATGCAGCCCGCGCCGCAGCGCGACCGTGGTGACGGGCTGGCCTACACGAAAAAAGTATGCCCTGCCCCTGCTCTGTTCGTTCGATTGTAGGGTTCGCTAATGTGCTCCTCTAGCATTCTCCGAACACACCTGGGACTCAAGAGTCGGGGCAAAAAACAACGTAATGAAGGCGGTCTCCTCATTCAATGTGTTGGGTCCGTGTTCTGTTATGACATGTCGTGAAGGAGAGGAGACGACGATCAATCAGAGACTGTGAATGCAGTGACCATGAAGCCAATAAACGAGTACAATACGCACCAATACGCACTAGATGTGTCGGAAGAACTGTGTATCTATTAGTCGGTCATGAAATGGCGTACTCATGGAAGAGTATTATGTGAGCGGGGCAGAGCAGACAGCGCAGTGAGTAAGAGGTAGAGCGGTGGGTACAGAGCAGTGGACACAGTACAATAACAAGGCATAATGAAACAGGAAGATACGAAGCTTGTTAGCCAGCTCCAGTGAAACTAAGTGGCGTTCCAAGAAGCTTAAGAACCAGTCAGAAGCCGCTATTCCCGAACACCACATGTTTCCAGAGTGGGCCAACGGATATGCTCGGTACAGAAGATGGGACAATCTACATATCCTCGACATTGCGATGGTGTAAGTCGTGAGAATGAAAGAAATGGGGGGGTTGGAGACACAAGACGTAGGTAGGTCGTGAAGTGAATCATGAAGGTGCAGATGTCGAAGCAACTTGAGCGCGATTTCGGCGACGCCGACGTCTAAAATGCAAAAGCAAAGCGCACAGGCAGATAAGCGGATGAAGAACGGGGATCCACATGGCAGAACCCACCGTGGGAACAGGGGGCCTTTGGGCATAGGTCGCACATCCAGATCCTGCGCGATGTTCGCAGCTGCCTGGAAACCCTGCATCGAACAGCACCGAACCGTCAGCCTTTCCTTTACTATCCATGCGCTGCCATCACCGAAGAGAACGAACGCACCTCGATCCAATCCACGACACTGGCTACATCGGGGGCTTGCAGCAAAAACTGCTGTCCCTCCATGCGGATGCGGATCACGTTCCGGCGCTTCGCATAGTCGGTCCCCAGCCCGCTCTCCGAGTTGTGCAGCGCGTACGTGTGCAGGAGGTCCTGCTGCTGAGGGTGCGGTATAGTGGGGTCGTCGACCCACAAGTGCCGTCGTTTGGCGCGCGGCTGGCGAGGTGAGCGCGCCGTACCGGTTACGGGCGAGGAGAGTTCGACGGTGGTCGAGCCCGGGTTCGGGCAACTCGCTGAGGCGGAGAGGGACGAGCCAGATGCCGCGCCGGGGCCAGAGCGAAAACCAGAGTGTGACGAAACTGTCCGCAGATTAGAGAACGAACG
>WNGR01012518.1_pt1 | contig 14889 bp, 13 predicted proteins | sample 5407581 | NCBI WGS metagenome assembly WNGR01 (sample SAMN13153383, study PRJNA577476) | soil metagenome | isolation source: 80 cm soil or saprolite under Garry oak tree replicate 2 | place: USA:California | collected 2016-06-15
GATCGCGGTCGATGCGCTCGGCGCCGATCAGGTGCACGGCGTGATGCTGCCTTATCGCTTCACCGCGCCGAGCTCGATTGCGGACGCCGGCGAACTCGCCGGGCATTTGGGGATCCGCTACGAGGTCCTGCCGATCGCGGAGGCGGTGAACGGTTTTGAGACTATCCTCTCCGGCATCTTCAAGAATCTGCCGGCTGATATCACCGAGGAAAATCTTCAGGCCCGCACCCGCGGCACGCTGTTGATGGCGATCTCCAACAAGACTGGCCTGATGGTGGTGACCACCGGCAACAAGTCGGAAATGTCGGTCGGCTACGCCACGCTCTATGGCGACATGAATGGCGGCTTCAATCCGATCAAGGACATCTACAAGACGCAGGTGTTCCGGCTGGCAGCGCTGCGCAATGTCTGGAAGCCCGATGGCGCGCTGGGGCCTGCGGGCGAGGTGATCCCGCCCGACATCATCACGCGTCCACCGACGGCTGAATTGCGCGAGAACCAGACCGATCAGGACTCGCTGCCGCCCTATGAGGTGCTCGATGCGATCCTTGAGCGGCTGGTCGAACGCGAGGAGCCGCTCGACCAGATCATCGCCACCGGCTTCGATCGCGAGACGGTCACCCGCATCGACCATCTCCTCAACGTCGCCGAATACAAGCGCCGCCAGGCCGCGCCCGGCGTGAAGGTGACGCGCAGGAATTTTGGCCGCGACCGCCGCTATCCCATCACCAACCGCTTTCGCGACAGCGGCGAGCCGCTGCCCGCCCCGGACGAGACACTGGTCTCGCGCGCCAACGGCGCCTCGATCGACGCGTTCGAGGGGTGAATTCCGGCCTTGGGCGAGACCGCGGGTCCTACGACGGCGTCGCGAAGAACACCGCTCGAAGCAAGTGCGTGTACTCGGACTCGAGCACCATGATCGACACAAAAACCAACACCGCTACCGGCGGTAGCAGGATGGCATAGGCCAGGGCCAGCCGCTCCCAGGCCATGTGCATGAAGACGGCAACGATGAGGCCGGCCTTCAACACCATGAACAGCAGGATCAGCGACCATCTCAGACTGCCGTGCAGGCCAAAGTAGTCGACGAGATAGGAGCAGGTGCTGAGCACGAACAACCATGCCCAGACCACGAGATAGAGCTTGATCGGGTGCTGCTGGCCCTTGGCGTGTGCCGCCGCTGGTGCGACTGCGTCATGCACATGAGCCTGGAGCTGTCCTTCCATGTGTACCGTGGCATTTGTCATGCGCCGACCTCACCAAAGATAGAAAAACGCAAAGATGAACACCCACACGAGATCGACGAAATGCCAGTACAGGCCGGTGATTTCGACGATCTCGTAATAGCCCCTCCGGCTCGTGAAGAAGCCGCGCCTTTCGACATCGAAGTCGCCCCGCAAGACCTTGCGCGCAATCGCAATCAGGAAGATCACGCCGATCGTGACGTGAGTACCGTGGAATCCGGTGATCATGAAAAAGCAAGAGCCGAACTGCGCCGCGCCCCACGGGTTGCTCCAGGGGCGAACGCCCTCCATGATCAGCTTTGTCCATTCGAAGGCCTGCATGCTGACGAACGTTGCGCCGAATGCCGCCGTGACCAGCATCAGGATTGCGGTCCTGACGCGATCCCTGCGGTAGCCGAAATTGACGGCCATCGCCATCGTCCCACTGCTGCTGATCAGGACGAAGGTCATGATGGCGATCAGGATGAGGGGGATGTGCTTGCCGCCGAGATTAAGCGCAAAGACCTCGCTTGGGTTGGGCCATGGCACGGTCGTCGACATCCGTGCCGTCATGTAGGACAGGAGGAAACAGCTGAAAATGAAGGTGTCGCTGAGGAGGAAGATCCACATCATGGCCTTGCCCCAGGACACGTTTTTGAAGGTTCGCTGATCCGAAGCCCAGTCCGCGGCGATGCCTCGCCAGCCCGGAAGTCGCCCAGCACCTTGCCCTGTATTCGTCAGCACGGTCTCAGCCATCTGTTTTCGCTCTCCCTAGCTCAGCAACTGGCGACAGATGTCGACGAAATCATTTGTCCACCCTGTCAGGAGACCGAGCAGCACGACCCAGACCAGCAGAAGGAAATGCCAGTAGATGGTGCATAGCTCCACGCTCAGGCGCATCTCGGCCGTCGCAGCGTTACGGTGCCATACCTTGGCTGTGGTCCTGCCGAGCGCCACCAAGCCGCCGGTCAGATGCAGCCCGTGCACCGCGGTGATCATGTAGAAGAAGGCATTGGCCGGATTGGACGCAGCGAAATAGCCAGCGGCGCTCAGCTGTTGCCACGCCAGAAGCTGCCCTGCGAGAAACGTGATCGCTGCCCCTCCAGCGGCGAGCAGACCGACGATGGCGCCGTCCATGTCGTTTCGGCGCGTGGCAACGTACGCCCATTGCAGTGCGACACTACTCAAGACCAGCACGCCCGTGTTGAACCACAGCACCGTCGGCACGGGCATTGTCCGCCAGTCCGCCATGTTCATGCGCATGGAGTAGGCGCTGATGAAAAGTGTGAACAGCGAGCCGGCGACGGCGAGGAATACGCCAAGTCCGACCTTCGCTGCCGGCCAGGTCATTGCGTCCGTGCCGGGGAAGTCATCGATCGGACCTGCCTCCAGCCACGGTTTGGCAGTCAGCCGTTGCTGCGAGAGCCACCATCCGGCGATGACCGCGATCACGCCCAGGAACAGGATAACGGCGCTCACGGAGCAGCTCCCTGAACGGCCCCCGTTGTCAGCGGCTGGTTCTGGGGAATGAAGTCCTCCGCAGCACCCGGCACGCTATAGTCATAGGCCCAACGATAGACGATCGGGAGCTCCTTGCCCCAGTTACCGTGCCCTGGCGGCGTCTCCGGCGTCTGCCATTCCAGCGTCGTTGCTCGCCAAGGATTACCCCCCGAAGGCTCGCCCTCGAACAGGCTCCAGACCAGATTGAACAGGAACACCATCTGGGCAAAGCCAACCGTCAACGCGACCACGGTGATAAACTGGTTGAGCGAGTGGGCGGACGGCGGAATGAACGCCGCCTCGCCGAGTTCGAAGTATCGGCGCGGAACGCCGAGCAGCCCGAGATAGTGCATGGGGAAGAAGATCAGGTAGGCGCCGAGGAACGTGACCCAGAAATGAAACTGGCCCAGAACGTTGTTCAACATCCGCCCCGTGACCTTCGGGTACCAGTGATAGATCGCCCCCAGCACGACCATGATTGGTGCAACGCCCATCACCATGTGGAAATGTGCGACGACGAACATGGTATCCGAAAGCGGCACATCGACCACGACGTTGCCGAGGAATAGACCGGTAAGCCCACCGTTCACGAAGGTGACGATAAATCCAAGCGCGAACAGCATCGGTATCGTGAGATGTATGTTGCCACGCCACAGGGTCAGGACCCAGTTGTAGACCTTGATGGCGGTGGGAATGGCGATGATCAGCGTCGTCGTGGCGAAGAAGAACCCGAAATATGGGTACATGCCGCTCACATACATGTGGTGCGCCCACACGACGAAGCTGAGCGCGCCAATCGCCACGATTGCCCAGACCATCATGCGATAACCGAAGATGTTTTTTCGCGCATGCGTGCTGATCAGGTCGGAGACGATGCCGAAGGCGGGCAAAGCCACGATGTAGACTTCGGGATGGCCGAAGAACCAGAACAGGTGCTGGAAAAGCAGCGGGCTGCCACCGCCATATTTGCTGAGTTGGCCCATCTCGACCAGCGACGGCATGAAGAAGCTGGTTCCCAGCAGACGGTCGAGCAGCAACATCACCGAGCCAACGAACAGCGCTGGGAATGCCAGCAGCGCCATAACGGTGGCTGTGAAGATGCCCCACACCGTCAAGGGCAGACGCATCAAGGTCATGCCGCGGGTGCGCGCCTGCAGCACGGTCACCACGTAATTCAGCCCGCCCATGGTGAAGCCGATGATGAACAGGATCAGGGAGGACAGCATGAGGACGATGCCCCATTCCTGTCCGGGCGTGCCGGAGAGAATCGCCTGCGGCGGGTACAGCGTCCAGCCGGCGCCGGTGGGGCCGCCGGGCACGAAGAAGGTCGAAGCCAGCACCAGGACCGCGAGCAGGTAGACCCAGTAACTCAGCATGTTCACATAGGGGAAGACCATGTCCCGTGCGCCGACCATCAGCGGGATCAGGTAGTTGCCGAAGCCTCCGAGGAACAGTGCGGTGAGCAGATAGATCACCATGATCATGCCGTGCATGGTGATGAACTGGAGGTACTGGTTGGCATCGATGAAGGAGAAGGTGCCGGGAAATCCCAGTTGCAGTCGCATCAGCCACGACAGCACCAGGGCCACGAGACCGATGGCCGAGGCTGTCAGCGAGTACTGGATGGCGATGACCTTGGCGTCCTGCGAAAAGACGTACCGCGTCCACCAGCTTTTCGGATGGTAGAGCTCGACTTCAGGCACTTCGGCAGGCGGAATGCCTGTGATCCCATCATATGGAACATCGACCATAGAGCACCTCCTCGGTCGTTTTCTTCGGGCGCAATGAGTTGGCTCACGCGCCCGATCCATGTTCGCAGCGGCATTTCCCTATTTGCCGCCCGCTTGGTACGTCGCCCTCACGACGGCCTTTGGGCCGGATAATTCGGCAAACGTCTTCTGCTGATCGAGCCAGGCGTGATAGTCGCTCTCTTCCTCGATGATCACCTTGGCCCGCATTTGATAATGAGCGGCGCCACATAGTTCCGCGCAGAGAACATCAAAGGTCCCGGTTCGGATCGGCCTTATCCAGAAATAGGTGACCATGCCTGGGACCATGTCCATCTTGGCCCGGAACTCCGGCACATAGAAATCGTGCAGGACATCGACGGAGCGGAGGAGAACCTTGACGGGCTTGCCGATTGGAAGATGCAGGTCGCCGTTCTCGATCACCACGTCGTCCTGGCCATGCGGATCGCTGCGATTGAGGCCCATCGGATTGTCTGGACTGATGTTGCCGACGTCGGACGTGCCCAACCGACCATCCTTCCCCGGCAAGCGGAAGCTCCATTGCCATTGCTGGCCCATGACTTCGATCTCGGTGGCGTCTGCGGGCACCGTCACGAACTGGTGCCAGACGACCAGGCCGGGTGCGAGCATGGCGGCGACGCCGATGCCGGTCCCGATACTGAGCCACCATTCAAGCTTTTTGTTTTCGGGATTGTAGTCTGCCTGTCTTCCCTCCCTATGGTGGAAGCGAAAGACGCAATAGGCCATGAACGCAACGACCGCGGTAAAGACGCATCCGGTGATCCAGAATGTGATGTTGATCGTCTGGTCGATGTAGCTCCAGTTAGTGGCAATGGGCGTCCACCACCACGGGCTGTAAAGGTGAAACAGCACCGAGCCGATCGCGACCAGAAGCAGTATCAGTGCGACAGCCATCCTGATCCATCCTTGCCATCGAAGGCTGCGGATACGAATCCAGGGCGGAGCTCACATTGGTCGCGATGGCGGACTTTTCTATGCTGGCATCTATGCTGACGTATGCGCCATCGCCGCGCCTCTTGTCTCGCCCATTTAACCGGTCGCGACATTCAAGAGAAAGATCGCGACCACTCACTGCTGGGGGCGTCTAGGCTTTTAAAATGATCCCCCGCGAACCCGGCGTCAATAGCATGTCAACGCGCTTAGCTGGCGCCGACGATTCCTGTTGCGGTGCAAGCTGGCGAGCGCCAGTTGCATTCTCGATGTGATGCATCGCACAAAATATGCGACGCACAACTCACCCAGTCGGGAGCGCTGGTCATTCCAGGCCGCGCGCGCTAAGCTCGGGGCGCAGGTCGCGACGGGTTTCGTCCGGCTAAGCTCCTTCCTCGTTGAGCCTGGAACTGCCGTACTCGGCTCGATCGCGTCTCCCGCACATAGGGGCGGATACGCGCGGCCGGAAAGCGCGCCGTTCGCCGCCGCGACTTTCAGCAGAGGAGGGTGTGTCTATGGCCACTCTTTATTCCGACAACATCGTAAAGCGGCACCTGTTCGGCGAGGCGGCCTCTTATCCCATTCGTAAGATCGGCTTGTCCGACCTGAGAGAGGTGCTGCGCCTGGGCTGGGAAGATTTCCAGGCGATGCCGAGTCACGCGGTCGTTGTATGCCTGATTTATCCCGTTCTCGGTCTCGTCCTGTTCAGGATGGTCCTTGGCCATTCTGTCCTGCCGCTGCTGTTTCCGCTGGCGGCCGGGTTTGCCTTGATCGGGCCCTTTGCCGCGATCGGTCTCTACGAGCTCAGCCGTCGCCGCGAGCGCGGCGAGGAGGTCGGGGCGTGGGACGCGATCAAGGTTCTGCGTGCACCGTCCTTCGGCGCCATGCTCGAACTCGGCGTGCTCTTGCTCGTCGTGTTCGGGGTCTGGATCGGCGTCGCGAACGCAATCTATGTCGCCATCTTCGGTCACGCGGCGGCTGCAAGCATTCCTGACTTCGCAACCCGCGTGCTGACGACGCCGGAAGGATGGTCGCTCATCATCGTCGGTTGCGGTGTCGGCTTCCTGTTTGCCGTCGCGGCCCTATGCGTCAGCGTCGTATCGTTTCCGTTGATGCTCGATCGGCATGCGACGGCGATCGATGCGATCCGCACGTCGCTGCGGGTGGTGGCGGCCAACCCGGTTGCGATGGCGGGGTGGGGGCTGGTCGTCGCGGCACTGCTCGTGATCGGCTCACTGCCGCTCTTCGTCGGTCTCGCTGTCGTCCTGCCGGTGCTCGGTCATGCCACCTGGCATCTTTACCGGAGGGTGGTCGAGCCGAATCCGAATCCACCTGATGAACCGCCGCCGCCCCCGAAGGGGAGGCGCTATGCGGCGGACTTTCCGGCCAATCTCTTCCCGTGGAGCCGCGAGGGCGAGCAGTAACAGCAAGAGGGCCGCTCCCGGCGGCCCACTTGGCTCGAGATTGGTGCAGAACTATTGCTTCGGTGGGATGAAGGTCGGTCCGACCGAACGGATCGGCTTGTTCTCGGTGGTCGCAGCGGTGCCGGTATCGGCGGGCGGTGCGGCGGCCGGTGTGCCGGCCGTGGCCGGGGGCGGCGTTGCGCCCTTCTTCGCAGTCGTGGCAGGCGCGCCCTTGGTGAGCTGCCGCTGCTGCATCTTCTTGGCGCTCTCCTCGGTGACGATGATGTCACCCTGCTGCTCGGCGGCGGCCTTGTCGTCGGCTGATTTCAGCGCATCGGCCCAGGTCTGTCCCGCTGCCTTGCAGGAGCAGGACGGGTTGAACTCGCTACGGAATTTGAAGGCGGTCGGCAGCGCCGTGTAGGGCTGGCCGCTGATCGAGACCGCGGAGCTCATGTCTTCGCCGGGATTGCGATGGGCATAGAGCACGGCTTCGGCTGCCGGGCACAACGCCTTGCAGGTCTTCTCGTCATCGGGGAAGCGCGCCGGCACCGTCGCGAACGAGATCGGGAAATAGGCACCGTCGCAGGTGCGCACACACACCGTGCGGAAGGTGCCGGATTGCGGGCCGAGATCGGACGGCGGCGCGCCCGGCGGGTTGTTGGCGTTGTTGCCGCCAAACAGATTGCTCAGGAAGTTGCCGCCCTGCGACTGTGCGGCATTGGCGTATTGCGGACCGCAATTGTTCTGCGCAAGCGCGATCAGCACCGAGCGGCGCTGGCTGTCGCGCTCAGGGCTGGAGCCGCCGGGACCGCCGCCGCGCAAGCGCTCGAGATTGCCGGTGATCTGGTCCAGATTGGCGCGCATCTGCTGGATCTGGGTGTTGACCGGGCCGCACTGCGCCGACTGGCCGTTGAACAGCGAGAAGAAGCCGGAGGAATCGCAGCCCATGCGCTTGGCCTGCATGGTGACGCGGTCGAGTTCGGCCTGCTGACGGGTCTGGGATTCCTGGTAGCGGCGGATCTGGTCGTCGCGTGCGGGATCGCTATTGCCGCCGCGGTCGAGCCCGGCAAGCTGGCCTTCCAGTCGCGCGCACATCGGATTCGGTCCGAGCCCGTTCTGCGCGGCCGGAGGCGGCGGTCCGGGCGGGCCGGCCTGTGCGAAAGCGCCGTTGGCGAGCACAACCGTGCTCAGGAGCACGGTGCAGGCAAGGTGGGAGCGAGCACGGGAGACAGACAAAAATTCAGGCATATCCGCCATTCTAGCGAGGTCACGGCCCAATGTGACTTGAGGGGCCGAAGCGCGCCCTCCAATAGCCGCTTCCTGCGGCATCGTCACGTCGTTTCAGGGGCCGAAGATTGGTCCTAAGGTCTGCCAGCTCCGAGCGAATTCAGCGCTGGCAGGTGATTGCGACATATTCGTCGCAATGGCCATGGGAGCAGTTTGCGCCGGATTTGGGGACAGAGCCGGTAATTTCGTCGGGATCGACCCGGCGGTAGGCCGAGGCCTGGGCAAAATCCCGCGACTGGCAGTAGGTGCGCGCGATCTGCGCGCCGCATGTCTCGCCCTTGGCCAGGCACTGGTCGACGCCGTAGCCGTCGGCCTGGTTGGCGATGATGAAGACGCGGGTCTCGGCGGACGCGCTCGAAGCCGCGACGATGAAGGCACAGGAGACGAGCGCGAACAGGGATCGCATGGGTGTGCACCGGAGCTTAAGGGAACCGCCAGGTTCCAAGTAAACTCAAAAGGTTAAGGATAACGAACCATGATGGCGGAGCGGGTCACTTTGCGGAGATAAAACGGCATTTTCGCGGCTCTCTTGACGCCAAGGCCCTTCGTGGCCCATATGTCGCCGCATGAACGGTCTCCTCGCCATTTGTGGCATTTGCCGCGAGATTACGAGCTAGCGATTCGCTGGCTGGAGCCGTCTTTTCTCAAAACCATTGAGAGCACTGGACGCCCGGCCAACAGCCGACTTTACGATACGTTGAGCCGGGAAAAGCGCATCTTTGTGCCGCTCGATGCGAACAACGTCCGCATGTATGTCTGCGGACCGACCGTCTACGACTTCGCCCATATCGGCAATGCGCGGCCGGTGATCGTGTTCGACGTGCTGTTTCGGCTGCTGCGCCACACTTACGGCGAGGCGCATGTCAAATACGTCCGCAACATCACCGACGTCGACGACAAGATCAACGACCGCGCCGCGCGGGATTTTCCCGGCCTGCCGCTGAACGAGGCGATCCGCAAGGTCACCGAGCAGACCGGCAAGCAGTTTCACGCCGACGTCGACGCGCTCGGTGCGCTGCGGCCGAGCGTCGAGCCACGCGCGACCGAGCATATCGGCGAGATGCGCGAGATCATCGAAAGGCTCGTCGCCGGCGGCTTTGCCTATGTCGCCGAGGACCACGTGCTGTTCTCGCCGCAGGCGATGAACGCGGCCAATTCCGTGCTGCCGCGCTATGGCGCGCTGTCCAATCGCTCGCTGGATGAAATGATCGCCGGCGCTCGCGTCGACGTCGCGCCCTACAAGCGCGATGCGACCGATTTCGTGCTGTGGAAGCCGTCGAAGCCAGGAGAGCCGTCATGGCCGTCGCCGGCCGGCATCGCTGTGCAGGGACGTCCGGGCTGGCACGTCGAGTGCTCGGCGATGGCCTGGAAGCATCTCGGCGAATATTTCGACATCCATGGTGGCGGCATCGATCTCGTGTTTCCGCATCACGAGAACGAGGTGGCGCAGACCTGCTGCGCCTTCCACCAGGAGCGCATGGCGAACTACTGGATGCACAACGGCTTCCTCCAGGTCGAGAGCGAGAAGATGTCGAAGTCGCTCGGCAACTTCGTGACTATCCACGAATTGCTCGCGGACTGGCCGGGCAAGGTGCTGCGCCTGAACATGCTGAAGACGCATTACCGCTCGCCAATCGACTGGACCATGAAGTCGCTGGAGGAGAGCTCGAAGACGCTCGACGATTGGTATCGCGTCGCGGCCGACGTCGAGTCCGGCCAGCCGGCTGCATCCGTGGTCGAGCCGCTGCTCGACGACCTCAACACGCCGCTGACGATCGCGGCGCTGCACGGCCTGCGCAACAGCGATGTGAGCGCCTTGGCGGGTTCGTTGCGGCTGCTCGGCTTCCTGTCCGAAAGCGCTTCGCAGTGGGAAGCTCGCAAGCAGCAAGCGAGCGGCGTGGACGCAGGCGAGATTGACCGCCTGATCGCGGAACGCGCGGCTGCGCGGGCGCGAAAAGACTTCAAGGAGTCCGATCGCATCCGTGACGAGCTCGTCGCCAAGGGCGTCGTGCTGAAGGACGGCAAGGATGCCGATGGCAAGCCGGTGACGACCTGGGAGCTCGCGTGATGGCACAGGCACTTCCAAAGCCTGGCTTGCGGCCCTTCCTGCCCGCCGACGTGCCGGTTCTCGCCGCGATCTTCACGGCAAGTATCGAGGAGCTGACCGGCGACGACTACAGCGAAGCGCAGCAGCAAGCCTGGATGGCGGCGGCGGAGGACGAGGAGTTCGGCAAGCGGCTCGCGGCCGACCTGACGTTGATCGCGACGCTGGAGGGCTCGCCCGTCGGTTTTGCGTCGCTGCGCGGCAAGGATCACATCCGCATGCTCTATGTCCATCCGGCCGTGGCCAGGCAGGGCTTGGCGACCATGCTGGTCGACGCGCTGGAAAAGCTCGCCGGCGGCCGTGGCGCGGAAAAATTGACGGTTGATGCGAGCGATACGGCGCAAGGCTTTTTCGCCAAGCGCGGCTATGTCGCCAACCAGCGCAACAGCATCACCATCAACGACGAGTGGCTCGCCAACACCACCATGCAGAAGACGCTCGGAGCCAATCCCGCGTCGGGAGCGCTGCAATGAGCAAGGAGCGTCTTTATCTGTTCGACACCACTCTGCGCGACGGCGCGCAGACCAATGGCGTCGATTTCACGCTGACTGACAAGCAGATCATCGCGGCGATGCTCGATGAGCTCGGCATCGACTATGTCGAGGGCGGCTATCCCGGCGCCAATCCGACTGACACCGAATTTTTCGGCACCAGACCGAAGCTTGCGCATGCGCGCTTCACCGCCTTCGGCATGACGCGCCGGGCCGGACGCTCGGTCTCCAACGATCCCGGCGTCGCCGGGCTCCTGGAAGCTAAAGCCGATGCGATCTGTTTCGTGGCAAAATCCTCCGCCTATCAGGTGCGCGTCGCGCTGGAGACGACGAAGGAGGAAAATCTTGCTTCGATCCGTGACAGCGTTGCGGCTGCGAAAGCCGCCGGCCGCGAAGTCATGCTCGACTGCGAGCACTTCTTCGACGGCTACAAGGAAGACGCCAGCTTCGCGCTCGCCTGCGCGAAAGCTGCCTATGAGGCCGGCGCGCGTTGGGTGGTGCTGTGCGACACTAACGGCGGCACCATGCCGAACGAGATCGAGGCTATCGTCACCGAGGTGACAAAACACATCCCCGGCGACCACATCGGCATCCACGCCCATAACGACACCGAGCAGGCGGTGGCGAATTCGCTCGCCGCAGTGCGTGCCGGCGCACGGCAGATCCAGGGCACGCTGAACGGCCTTGGTGAGCGCTGCGGCAATGCCAATCTCTGCTCGCTGATCCCGACCTTGAAGCTGAAGCAGGAGTTTGCCGACGCCTTCGAGATCAGCGTCACGCCGGAGAAGCTGGCGACCCTGGTCAAGGTCTCGCGCACGCTCGACGACATGCTCAACCGCGTGCCGAACCGGCATGCCGCTTATGTCGGCGAGAGCGCCTTCGTCACCAAGACCGGCATTCATGCCTCCGCCGTGATGAAGGATCCGCAGACCTACGAGCACGTGTTGCCGGAATTGGTCGGCAATCACCGCAAGGTGCTGGTGTCCGACCAGGCCGGCCGCTCCAACGTCATCGCCGAGCTCGACCGCGCAGGCATCGCTTACGAGAAGAGCGATCCGAAGCTGACGCGGCTGGTCGAGGAATTGAAGGAGCGCGAGGCGGCCGGCTACGCTTATGAATCGGCGAATGCCTCATTCGATCTGCTGGCGCGCCGCACGCTTGGCAAGGTGCCGCATTATTTCGAGGTCGAGCAGTTCGACGTCAATGTCGAGCAGCGCTACAATTCGCATGGCGAGCGCGTCACCGTCGCACTCGCTGTCGTGAAGGTGGACGTCGCCGGCGAGCACCTGATCTCGGCGGCCGAAGGCAACGGTCCCGTCAACGCGCTCGATGTCGCCTTGCGCAAGGACCTCGGTAAGTACCAGAAATACATCGAGGGGCTGAAGCTAATCGACTACCGCGTGCGTATCCTCAACGGCGGCACCGGCGCGGTCACGCGCGTGCTGATCGAGAGCGAGGACGAGAACGGCGACAGCTGGACCACGGTCGGCGTGTCCCCGAACATCATCGACGCCTCGTTCCAGGCGCTGATGGATTCGGTGATCTACAAGCTCGTGAAGTCGGGCGCGCCGGCGTAAGGGATGGCGACGTAGGGGGCGGCGGCGCCACAAGCGCCGTCATTGCGAGGAGCGAAGCGACGAAGCAATCCAGACTGCTTCCGCGGACACACTCTGGATTGCTTCGCTTCGCTCGCAATGACGAGGAGAGAGGGGAGCGCAATAAATGATCGACCACATCTCCGTCGGCGTCAGCGATCTCGAACGCTCGGCAAAATTCTACGAAGCAATTCTCGCCACACTCGGGCTCGCGCGGCTCGTCACGCGGCCGCGGACGATCGGCTTCGGCAAGGCCTATCCGGAATTCTGGATCAATTTGCGCGAGGGCATGTCGCGCGTGCCGTTGGAGAGCGGCGTGCACATCTGCCTGCGGGCGAAGACGACGAGCGAGGTCGATGCATTTCATGCCGCAGCAGTTGCGACTGGCGGTGCATCGGACGGTGCGCCGGGCATCCGCCCGCATGATCGCGTGCGCTACTACGCAGCCTTCATCGTCGATCCCGACGGCAACCGCATCGAGGCGGTGACGTTTCCGGCCGAATAGAGCGTGACGGTGAATTGGCTAACTATCGCCACGAAGGAGGTGCGCTCCCTCTCCCGCTTGCGGGGGAGGGCTGGGGTGGGGGTATCTCCGCGGGCGAGAACCCCCGAGAGGAGAGAACCCTCACCCGCCGCTACGCGGCGACCTCTCCCGCAAGCGGGAGAGGTGACGGAGCCTGCGGCCAAATCGAACCAACCAATCTTCAGAGCTTGCGCGCGACTTCCGGGGCGAGGTTCTTTTGCGCCTCGTCGATCTGTGCCGCAGCCGCCTTCAGCTTCGGCAGGATCTCCTCGACGCGATCGGCCTTGAGGATGTCGATCGAAAGCCCGGCGCGGATGAACTCGGTCTGGCGCATGTGCGACAGCAGCGAGAACAGCGGCTCCCAGAAATTGTCGATATTGGCAAGCAGCACGGGCTTGGCGTGACGGCCGAGCTGCTTCCAAGTCAACTGCTCGACCAGTTCCTCCAACGTGCCGACGCCACCCGGCAGCGCCACAAAGGCGTCGGAGCGTTCGAACATCAGCCGCTTGCGCTCGTGCATGTCGGGGGTGACGATCATCTCCTGCACGCGGGTCAGCGCGTTCTCGCGCTTCCGCAAGAAGTCGGGGATGATGCCGGTGACGGTGCCGCCGTGATCGAGCACGGAGGTCGCGACCGCGCCCATCAGGCCGAGCGAACCGCCGCCATAGACCAGGCGGACGTTGTTCTCGGCGAGCGCCTTGCCGAACGCCTTAGCGCCTTCGGTGAAGTGGGGATTGGTTCCGGGACCGGAGCCGCAATAGACACAGACGGTTTTGATCGTGCTCATTGGTGCCATGATGCATTGCAGCGAAGGGGCGTCAAGCCCAATCGGTGATTCGGACCGCCCGGAAATCTACCGGTAAATGGCGGCAAACAATCGAATATTCGCCATCTGGCGGGGTGCGCTCGCCTCCGGAAGCTTCTATATGACGAGCGAAAACAGTTAATCGCAACGCGCCCGCATCCGGCGGGCTTCCAGGCTTCTTGATGGATCATCCCCCTTCGTCGCACGGCACTGAGGTGCCCGAGCCTGCCGGCGGACCGCTGGAGCGGGCCACCCTGATGGGCACGCTGGCGCATCTGTGGCCCTATATCTGGCCGGGCGACCGCTTCGACCTGAAGATGCGCGTGGTCTGGTCGATGGTGCTGCTGCTCGCCGCCAAGCTGATCACGCTGACGGTGCCGTTCAGCTTCAAATGGGCGACAGATGCGCTCACCGGCGCCAACACCGCGCCGGTGCAGCCTGACAACTGGCATCTCTGGGTGATCGCATCGCCGCTGCTCTTGACGGCGAGCTACGGCGTGATGCGCATCGTGATGGCGGTGCTGACGCAATGGCGCGACGGCATCTTTGCGCGCGTCGCCATGCATGCGGTGCGCAAGCTTGCCACCATCACCTTCATCCACATGCACGAGCTCTCGCTGCGCTTTCATCTCGAGCGCAAGACCGGCGGCCTGACGCGCGTGCTCGAGCGCGGCCGCGAGGGCATCGAGGTCATCGTGCGCATGGTGATCCTCCAGCTGATCCCGACCATCGTCGAGGTCTCGCTGCTGATGGCCGTGCTGCTCTGGCAGTTCGACTGGCGCTACGTGATCGCCACGCTGATCACGGTGGCGGTCTACATGTACTACACCTACATCGCGACGGAATGGCGGATCGGCATCCGCCGCAAGATGAACGATTCCGACACCGAGGCGAACACCAAGGCGATCGACTCGCTGCTCAACTACGAGACCGTGAAATACTTCAGCGCCGAGGCGCGTGAGGCGCAGCGCTACGACCGCTCGGTCGCGCGCTACGAGGAGTCAAGCGTCCACGCCTATACGTCGCTCGCCGTGCTCAACACCGGACAGGCGGTGATCTTCACGCTGGGGCTGACCGCGACCATGCTGATGTGCGCGATCGGCGTGCGCAACGGGACCAACACGGTTGGCGATTTCGTGCTGGTCAACGCCATGATGATCCAGCTCTACCAGCCCTTGAATTTCATGGGCATGGTCTATCGCGAGATCAAGCAGGCGATCATCGACATCGAGAAGATGTTCAACGTGCTGGGACGCGAG
>WNGR01008552.1_pt1 | contig 14888 bp, 17 predicted proteins | sample 5407581 | NCBI WGS metagenome assembly WNGR01 (sample SAMN13153383, study PRJNA577476) | soil metagenome | isolation source: 80 cm soil or saprolite under Garry oak tree replicate 2 | place: USA:California | collected 2016-06-15
TCCGGGCGCCTCGACCTCAATTACCAGCGCCCGCCCCTCGACCACTTCCAGCGAGTTCTAGGCCGCGCCGGGCTCATTGGTGATGCTTGGTCACTGTCGCCGCCGAGGGCGGCGTAGCGGGGGGCGGCGGCGGCGGGCACCTCCGGCGCGAGTACCGGCATGGCGGGGTCGTCGCGAAGGGCGAGTCGTCGTCAACCTGCGCTCTACGGCAGCAGCGCCTCTATCAGGGCCTGCCGCATCACCTCTGCAAGCGTGTCGAGCGAGCCGCTCGTGTCGGTGCGGGTCGTCGTCACCGTAGGCGTCTGCGAGCGCGACTCACCGTGCACCAGGAAAGGTAGCGGACGACGACCGAGGCGGAGGAGTCGCTCATCGTAGAACGCGCCTTTCACCCGCTCGCGCAGTAGCCGCGCCAGCTCGACCATGTTCCCAGTGGAAGATGGCTGCAAGCCTGACCCCAGGCAGGAGAAATCGAGTTGGGTCTCCGCAAGCGTTGCAGCACGACCGTCGCGTGTGTAGACGAGAATCACCTGCTCGTCGGCCTCCTCAGACGAGCGTACGGTCTTCGGAGCCATGCGGGTCAACACGATTCCGCCCGTCAGGACGGCAGCGCCGGCCGAGACTGTCTTCAGTTTCTCGGACCGCTCGAACTCGGAGCGCGACACGCGGAGGCCGCGTAGGATGGCCAGCACGTCTGACCACTCGACCTCCATCGAGTCGCCGAAGCGGGGCGTGAACGTGACCCCCAAGTCGTTGAGAACAAAGGTGTGAGCGACGGTCCGGTCCTTGTCGGACGGGCATCGAACATCGACAGCGAGCGCCGCCAGGCCCGCCTTGCGAAGCGAGGCGACGAGGGCGTTGGCCTTGTCGGGTTCGAGCCGCGCCAGCAGGGCAGGTGGCTCAGGCGCCAGGCGCATGCGGGCTTCTGCCAGCGTGAGCCCCGTCGCGTCGGCCACTTCTCGCGCGGCCTCATCTGGGCGCTTCGGGGTGCGAACGATGGCCACAAGCTTCATCTCGGTCCCGCCCCAGAGCCATGACGCGACGACTGAGCCACCTGACGAAGGACTGCTGCCAGTGTGGCCCGGCGGGAAGCCGGAAGGTTCTTCGACGCGCTCTCTGCCGCGCTGGAGATGAACTTCGTCAGCTTCGCGCGCTTCAACGCGGCGACCGCTCTTCCAAGCTGATGCTCGGTCAAGTGGAAGGCGAATGTGCAACTCTCCATCCGCGAACCAGCCAGGTAGAACAGGGCGGAAGGTATGCCGTCCACCATCATCGTAACGGTCGCCTCGCTGCCGCCCGTCGTGTAGGTGCCGTCTGACTTCACGCGCTCATCGTGTCGCTCGAACCAGTAGCACGGGGCCTCGACGGTGTTTCGGAGGCGGACCGCACCGGACGCCGCGACGGTCATCATCTTGAAGCGCCGCTTCGGGGCTGTAGCGGCTTTCAGGAACTGCTCGCGTGAGAGCTTCCGGGCCATCGAACACCTCGGGTTAGGCGCGCCGGCAGGATAGATGGATTCGAGCTACGCCGCCGCCTGCCGCGCCGCCCAGGTCGAGCAGCCCAGCGCGTTCGAGACCTCCCGCCAGGACCGACCCTGCTTGCGGAGCCGCTGCACCTCGGCGCGCTTCGGGCCGACGACACGAGGGCGCCCGATGCGCTTGCCGGCCGCGCGGGCCTTCGCCATGCCGAGCCGCGTCCGTTCCCTGATGAGGTCGCGCTCGAACTCCGCGACCGAGGCGAGCACCCCGAGGATGAGCCTCGACATCGCGTCGCCGCCCGGGCGGATGTCGATGCCCTGGGTGGTCGCGGTGAACCGGACGCCGGCAGCGTCGAGGTCCCGGATGTTCGCCAGCACGTCGAGCGCCGAGCGGCCGAAGCGGTCCAGCTTCCAGACCATGACCGCATCCGGCTTCCGCGTCGAGCGGCGTCCATCAGGCGCTGAAGGCCAGGGTGGTCGTTGCGGCGCCGCTCCCCGTCTCCTCGATGTCGAGGACCACCTTGCCGCCGAGGCGGGCGGCCGCCGCTTGCAGTTCCTCGCGGGCGAGGGTCGGATTCTGGTCGAGGGTGCTGACGCGGTGGTAGACGGCGACGCGCATCGCGGGCGGCTTCATGAGCGCCATCTTGAGGAAATGGTTCCTTTCTCACAAGCCCCTGACCATGGGGCCAAGCCCTTGAAGGGCAAGGACTTCGCGAGGGCCGCGGTGAGGTCCCGTTTCCGCAAGGGGGAACGCGGATGGCTTCCCGGCGTGGACCGGCACCACATACCGGGCAGTCTGGTGCTCTCCGTCGGCGCATCGCGTTCACCTTCGGGCTCTGGGCAGCCGGGCCCGGCTCACGGCTACTCGCCACCCGGTCGCGTTACGCTTCGGATGCTCCCTTCCTTCATACACTCGCTCACGGCCTTGTGCCCCGGGAACACGCTGGACGCATCGACCCCGTGGAGATGCAGGAAGTGCAGCAGCCGAGGAGCCTGCGCGTGAGGAAGCGTGAACTTGTAGAGCATGGGCTCTGGCAGCGAATACACCTGCGTGCGCGGCGGGTCACCTGACATCGGTGGTCCTCGCAACAGGGCGTCCAGCGTAGGAATGTCTTGGTCCGGCGCGGGCGGCGTTCGGTAGCGCACGAGCGTGAAGATGCCGCCTTGGGCGTGGAGGTTCGGGTTGCTTGTCGTCGGCACCGTGACGACGGTCGCCCCGGGATTCCACTTCGAGCACACCTGCTCAATGAGGGGGCGTTGCACGGCCCAGACCGCAAGCCGCCCGTCGCTACTCTCCTCCGGTGGAGCCCCGCGCTTGAGGTGGGAGGCTGCCTCTACCGCGGCGAAGTACGCCGCGACGAGCGGCTTGGACGTCCAGTCGAGCAGACGGGTCGGGATGCCATAGTGCTGTGCGAGCGCGTACATCCCGCGCTGGTCGATGGGGGGGAAGTCCTTGCCGTCGTGGGCAGCGACAGCGTACTCCGGGTCGCGCAGACGTTGCGTGTCTCCTGGGACTCCGAGGCCGTTGAGGTCTACTCGGCCGACGAAGTCGAGCGCGACACTCTCTTCCATGTCGAGGCGCTTGCGAGCGGTCGTCGCGTACATTTCGACCTGGCCCGGTATGTAGGGCCGGAAGGCGTCGTAGACCTTCCCCGCCTTCGTCTCCTTCGTCCGCTGCGCCGACGGCGTGAGCCTCCACACGGCTTCGGCCTGGCCGCGGAAAATCCAGCCTTCCTGGCGCGCGAGCGTTCCCCAGAGATGACCACCGCGATGCGGTGACAACTCGTCGAGGAGGTCCTCGGCTCTGTCGCACTTGACCGAACTCTCCAACGTCGTGTCCTTCGTCATGCGCCCTCCGGGACCATCCGCCTCTCGGCCTTCTCCAGGGCTTCGATGGAGCTGGCGTACTTCTTCGCGTCCTCGGATGCGTGCGCGTGAGCGACTCGGTACAGCCGGAGCAACGTCGAGACGGAGGCAACCCGAACATGCGTGTCCGAGCCCATCATGACTGCCTCCTCGGCATCCGCCCACGCCTCCTGGAAGTCGAAGTCCGCGGGCGGGGTGAGGGCGTCGAGGTAGAACGTCGACCTGTCGCGGAGTTGCTTGTTCGGGCCGGCAAACACCTAGCTTACTCCCGTTCTCGACCGCCGCCTCGAACAGCAAGTCGAGGTCCCCGGGCTCGCGTGGCCATGCTGGGACGTGGAAACGGCTGGCGGTGCTCCCGGCGATGATGAAGCGCGCGCCGGCCTGCGTCAGCAGGGTCACGAAGTTCTGGTTCGGACCCCAGTTGATGACGACTTCTCTCGGCATCCCGATTTTCTCCCCCGCGCGGAAAGGTCCCCACACGGTACCCAGGATTGTAAGCGAGGCGTCAGGCGCGCGGCGCGCAGGAACGGGTGACCTGCGCGCTGCGGGCTCGTGCTTCACGTTGAACGCGCGAACGCCACGGCCACCGCGTGTTGGACGAGTTCGACACGGTGGGGGCACGCGGCGCGGCGTGCCCCTACTGACGACGTAGACGTCTCGGATGCACCACGACTGCGCGGCGGCCCCGACGAGGACGAGGACGGCGCCGCCTGGGCGGGCACCCGTGCGCCAGGGGTCACCACGAGCGATGACCCAGGGAACGGCGAGGACCACTACTCCGGGCAAGACGAGGAACGCGAGGAGGGCGCGGACGCCCCGCTGGAAAGGGCCTCGGTCGCTCTGGCCCACTGCCCGCGCCGCTGGTCAAGAGGGAGCGGGGCTTCACCGGCGTCATCCACGACCGCCACAACGTCTCTGGTAGTCTGGGACATCATGAACGCCCTTGACCTTATCCGCGACCTCCGCCAGGTCCTCGACCACGTGAAGAGCCAGGGCCAGTCCGCGGACACCATTGCAGCTCTGGAACAGTACCTCGCAGCGCAGGAAGCCAGAGCGACCGGGGCACCGGCGGCCGAGCAGGCGCTGAAGGAAGCCGAGCACAGGTTGGAAGTCTGGAAGGTCGAACGCGAGGAGTGGGTGGAGAAGGTGAAGTCAGCCGTCACCGCGAGCGGCGACGCGCTCCGCACGTTGGTCCTTATCAACGGAGGCGCTTCTGTGGCACTGCTCGCCTTCCTCGGCAACGTGCTGACAAGGGAGCCTCCACGCTGCTTCGTTTCGTCGAGCCCGTCCCCTCTGTCGGTACCCAATGCCAAGGTTGCCATGTCGACGTTCGTGTTCGGGGTCGCGTTCGCAGGCGGGGCCGGGGTCGCGCGCTACCTGTCGATGTTCTCGTTCGTCCAGAATCGGAGCAAGAGGGAGGGCTGGTTCACCGTCATCGGCATCGCGCTCGGCACTCTTTCCCTCTTCGCCTTCCTGCGCGGAGGGCTCTGGGCGTACTGGGCCATCAGGTAGCGGGCGGCTTCGTAACGTATCCGCCCGCGGCTGGAGGTACTCGATGGCGCAGGGGCGAGGAGGAAGGCGCAAGCCCAAGGCATTCCGTGGAACGAGCGAGTGGTCATCGACGACTTCAACCGCGACGCACAGGTGACGCTCGCGTTCTCGGGCGGCCCGACCGTCACCGCGTGCGGATTCCGGCCATGCCGATCGGCCATTCCGGCCGATGCCGATCACCCGTACCGGCAAGGCGATCACCCGGGGCGTGACGCCGCTGGGTAGGTCTACTTCGCCGGCTTCTGGCCCTTGGTCAAGTCCGCCTTCGTCTTCCTGATCGACTCGCCGGCGAGCTTCACCTTGTGAGCGTTGTGGACGAGGCGGTCGCAGACGGCGTCGGCGATGGTCTCGTCGCCGATGACGGGGTGCCAGTTCTTGGGCTCGAGCTGGCTGGTGATGACGGTGGAGGAGGTGCCGTACCGGTCTTCGATCACCTCCAGGAAGTCTTTCCGTTGAGCCGCGGTGAGCACCTCGAGGCCGAAGTCGTCGATCACGAGGACGGCGGTCTTGGCGAGGCGGCGGAGCAGCAGGAAGTAGGTGCCGTCGGCGCGCGCCTGGGCCAGTTCGTCGTAGAGGCGAGAGGCGCGGCGGTAGATGACCGAGTGGCCCTCCCGGCATGCCTTCTGGCCGAGGGCGCAGGCAAGGTAGCTCTTCCCCACGCCGGTCTCCCCGCTGAAGATGACGTTCTGGTGGGCGTCGACCCAGCGGCAGGCGGCCAGCTCCAGCATCACCGCCTTCTGGAGGCCGCGGGGGTGCTGGTAGTCGATGTCCTCGACGCAGGCATCCTGCCGAAAGCGAGCGGTGCGCAGGCGCCCGGTGAGCTTCCGCTGCTCCCGGTGGCGCCACTCGGCGTCGGCCAGGAGGCCGGCGAGGTCGAGCGGGGTCATCGCCTTCTCCTTGGGCTCCTCCATCCAGCGGCGCAGCGCCTCCGCCATCCCCTTGAGCTGCATGGCAACGAGCTTCTCCATCGTCTGCTCCACGAGCATGCACTTCTCCCTGGCCTCGATGAGGTCGGCGGTCGGGCGTGGTGCCCAGCGCCGGGGCGCCGCGAGGCCGCGTCGGCGCGGTCTCGCACGGTCAGTGGTAGTAGTCGCGGCCGCGGATGTTCTCGTGCAGCGGCAGCGCCTGCTGCGGCTCCTCCCCAGGCAGCGGCAGCTGGTCGAGGTTGTTCTTGAGCATCGAGGCGACGCTCCCGGAGGTGAGCGTCCGGAAGTGCATAGCCCGTGCGGCCGCCCGCTCGATCCGCTGGGCAGGGTACTGCTTCGCCAGCCGCAGGATCCCGAGGCACGCCTTGAAGCCCTGCTGCGGGTGGGCCTTCGAGGCCATGACCGCCTCGAGTAGGGCGGCGGTGTTCGGCCCCGTCTTCTTCGCCCAGCCGGTGAGCCGCTCCGGCGTCCACTCCACCTGGTCGAGGTGGGCGCGCGGCATGTGGTGCTTCCGGGTCGTGTACTTCCCCTTCGCGTAGCTGCGCGGGTAGCTCTCGATCCTCGTGCCGCGCCGGAAGATCTCGACGGTGGCCTCGGTGGCGCGCAGGTCGAGCTGCTCCCCGATGAGCGAGAAGTGAACGCTGTAGAAGTGGTCGTCGTGCTCGACGTGGTAGCTGAGGTCGACCTTCGGCCGGGTCCACTCGGCGTACTCGTAGGGCCGCACCGGCAGCGGGTTCAAGGCCGCCCGCTCGATCTCCTCGAAGAGCTCGCGCCGCGACTTCTTCAGCCGCCGCATCTGCCTGTTGTTCAGCTTCTCCAGCAGCTCGGCCACCGCGACCCGCATCTCCTCCAGAGAGTAGAAGGTGCGGTTTCGCAACACCGCCAAGACCCATCGGGAGGCGATCAGCACTGCCACCTCGACCTTGGCCTTGTCGCGCGGCTTGTACGGCCGCGCCGGGATCACCGCCGCCCCGAAGTGCGCCGACAGGTCCTCGTACGTGCGGTTGAGCAGCGGCTCGTACTTGCTCGCCTTGGTCACGCCGACGCGCGGATTGTCCGGCACCCAGATCTCGGTCGTGCCTCCGAAGTACTCAAAGGCGCGGACGTGGCACCCCACCCACGTCGGCAGGTCCTGATGCAGCACCGGCTCCGCGTACGTCAGGTTGGACGCCCCGAGCACCGCCAGGAAGAGCACCGCCTTCTGGCACTCCCCGGTCAGCGGGTGCACGACATCGAGGCCGCTGCCGCTGAAGTCGATGAAGGTCTTCTCACCAGCATGGTGCGCCTGCCGCATCGTCGCTGACAGCGGCCGCGCCCAGAGCAGGTACCGGTCGCAGAACTGGCTGTACTGGAGCCCGTTCGGCGTGGCCTCCTTGTACTCCTGCCACAGCAGTTGCTTGGTCACGTGCCGCCGCTGCAGCTCGCGGTGGACGTAGATCCAGTCGGGCTCCGGCCGGTTCGACACGGGCCGGTGCTCGTCCGGGAATAGCAGCCGCTCGAGCACCCCGTCGTCGTCGAGCTCCGGCGGCAGCGGCCAGGCCAGCCTCGCGAGCGCAATGCGCCCCAGGTAGTCGGCGATCGTGCTCGGCGACAGCCCGCAGCTCCGCGCGATCGCCCGGCCCGACTGGCCGGCCTGGAGCTTCAGCCTGATGATCTCTCGCAGCTTCCGCATCGGTAGCCTCTCGGCCGCCATCCCGCCTCCCTTGTGGAGGCGGCATGAGCGGCGGACTACCCAGCGTCGTCAACGCTCCCGAGCGACCGGCCAGAACCCGGTCACCTGGCTAGGCGTTCAGCGATCGGCTTGCTCCGGAATCAGTGATCGGCTTCGACCCGAATCGGTGATCGGCATGCACCGGAATCAGTGATCGGCTTGGGCCGGAACCCGCACACCGCGTTCTTTCCGGAGGTGCCGCGCACCGGCGAGGTCCTGGCTGCCATGCGTTGGGGCCGGCGGTGGCGCACAGAAGGGCGCGTCCGCGAAGTCGAGTGGCAGTTCGAGGGAAGGGTGCCTGGGCGCGTCGTCGTACACCTTGAACGAGAAGCGGTGTGGCGCACGAGGCGTAGCGCCCAACTCACTAGCCGGCTGGTACGACCCCGAGCGCCCTCGCGAGCAAGGGTGCGACCGATGCCATGAACGTCGGCTCACCGGGGCGGCGCGGCGAGGCGCCGGGCCGCGTCGCGGAAGTATCGTGGTCACCATGAGCCGGTGAGCGGGCCGAACTACCACGAAGTACGCGCGGCCAAGCAGTCCATGGAACCGGACGAGCGTCGTGACCACGCCGAGGCGCTCGCGCCCATCGTCGAGGACGCGAACGGAGACACGGAAGTCGAGGTGCCGGTCATCGAGGCCGAGCAGGACTTCGTCTTGTGCCGTTGCGAACACGGGAAAGATACCGATGCGTTCGCCGGTACCATTCACGGCGGCGGCGTGTTCGAGCGCGGACCGCGTGGCGAGGAGCCCGAGCGGCTGAACGATGGAGTTCGGAACGACATCAGCCCGGCGACCCAGTGCGGCGCGGAGGCGAAGACGGCCTCCGCGAACATGCGCGCGCTCACGCCCGACGGAAGGCTGACCGCGTGGGCGTCGGCGTAGTCGACGCCGGGGAACGCGGCCGCGGCTAGGCCGCCTTCGGGGAGAGGCACGGCACGGCGCGGTCTGCAAACGTCCTACTGGACCGCCGGGCTGCATCCTCCAGAATGACGGGTTGCGGGTCCTTCGAAGAACCCAGGATTTGGGACCGCGGCAGTGAGGGCGTCGTCATCAGGGGCCACCTGCTGTACCTATTGAACTGGGTCAACGCTCTGAATCTCGATGGACCTAATCGACCACGTTTCCGGCTCGACCACCATCGTGGCCTCGACCCTGAGCAGAACCCGTGGAAATAGTTCGTCCATGAACTCCTCGTCGGAGGGCGTGGGCAGCGCCGGGACTTCCGAATCCGGTTCGGGTGGTTCCTGCCAGGCGTAAGTCTCTACGCGGACCTCGCACTCAGCAACGATGTCCATCACCAGGTCGCGTGCAACACGCCTTGCGTGAGCCACGTCAACGCGAACGACCTCTTCGAGCGACAGCACCGATGCGTGCTCAACCTCGGGTGGCATTCCTAGCATCGCCGGGTCCAGACTGACGAACCTAAACCCTTCCAGCAGGTGTTCACGAACGGCCTTCCGCACGTCGAAGTTCTTGTACTCCTCCTCTTTCAGAACCTGTCCTTCGACAGGTGCTTCGACGAGCAAGGGATTGACTGCCAGCTCAACGAAGTCGTGCAGCGAATAGTAAAGGTCGAGTGTCCCCGCTCGCCTCGCTAGGTCAGGGACGAGGTGCGGGTGCATGACGGACGGAGCGGCTATGCCCTTCACCGCGGGCGTTTCGGGCTCATTGCGGGAGTCTCGCGGTAGCGAGTAGAAACCACGGTCGTTCGAGACGAACGCGATGCGCTCGCCACCACGCATTTCAGCGAGCACCGAGTGCCACATCAAGACATCGCGGTAGCCGTTGTGGCCCTTGTCGTCGAACGGCCGGCGTCGCTCAAGTGCTCGACGCACGACTCTGTCGTGCGACACCTTGGGGTATGCCAGAATACGAGCGCCGGACCGACGAAGGCGGTCAAGGAGCGCGCCTTTGTACTCACTCACGAGCTGTCCGCGCGACACGGTCCCCACCTCGTAACTGCGGTGAAGGAGGCGAGTGAGGGCTTCGCCCGCCTTCTTCAAATCGCGCTCGGCGGCAGCCAGGTGTTCAGCGAAGTCGTTGACCGCCTCATCGATGGCAAGAGCGGGAACGCAGAGTTCGTGGCTGGTACGGTTTCTCGTCTCGGACACCGCAAGAAAGTCGGCGCTCGACAGCCACCTGTCGGCGATTATGACGTTGGAGTCGAAGATGACTTTCATGTCGGCTCCAGTTTAGGGGCGCGCGGACTCCAGTATCGACCGTGTGCGCCGGCCAGTCCATCCTCCGGGCCGCGAGGCCGTTATCTCCACCGTGCTCGGATGCCGTCGGCCACTCGCGGTAGGCGCGACTGGCGCGATGAGCTGGGTGGGCCAGCTCGGCGGGTGATGCGCCCGGTGGGGCGGTGCCTACGCGAGGTGCTCTACTCGCTCTCCCAGTCCAGGAAGGGGCTCCTTCTCGGCGCCCCGCTCGCCACACGCGCGGCCCGGCGTTGAGCCGCGCGCTTCCGGAGGGCCTCCAGGTCCACAACGTGGGGCGTGTCGTTCGTCACCTGGGAGGTGCCCTGGCCCTGCTGGTTGGTCACCGACTGGGTCGGCCGGCGGCAAGGAGCGGCTGCCGGACCGGCACCATCCACTGCCTGAAGGGCCATCTCCTGCGCGGAGGCGGCCACGTCGGAGCCGGCTGCCTCGCGAACGGCAACTACATGGTGAACGTCTTCAGGGCCGTCAGCGTCAGCGTCCAGGACCTTCGGCACCGACGCAAGAGGCTCGGCCTCCGACAAGACCGGCGCTACCGTGGCCAGCGTTGCCGGTCGGGCCGAACCGGCATCCCGCTCGACATCGTGCTTCACGAACTGAAGGCCGCCCTCGGTCGCGACCACCAAATCGTCCGCCGCTTCTGCATCCAGAGCGGCCAGCACGTTCTGGAGCTGCTCGATGGACGCGACAACCGCCGCCCGCAACCGGGCCTGGGGTCGCCGGCCGGCACAGTACCGGGCGACCCACTGCCGGAGCGTGCGCTCGGAGATGTCGTGCTGGGCCGCGTAGCTGCGCTGGTCGCGGGACGAGGTCATCCATCCCCTGGCGATTCGCGCCCGGGCCGCATCATCGAAGGTCATGCTCACTAGATTACTGGCGGGTTCAGGGTGTCGATGCGCTGGGCGAAGAACAGCAGGAACCCTGAGTCGCCGCCTGTCCATCGTAGTAGCCTACGGACAGGCCGTGACGAGTCTGGAGGAGGCGCTTGGCCAAGACGCCCTACACCGTTGACCCGAGCTGGTCGCTGGAGGAGGCGCTCGCTGCGGCGTGGGAGAAGTACACGACCGACGGGCAGCAGTACGGCGTCACCGGGCGCGTCCGCTGCCTCATCCAGTGGGCGAACGTCGTGGGGGTCGAGAATGCGACGAACCAGCTTGAAGATGCGCTACGCCGTGGCGTGCTCGACGACCAGTTCAGCCAGTCCACCATCCGGAGACTACGGAAGGCGTTCCAGGGCATGCCCCGGCGCGCGGCTGCCCAACCACCAGTCGACCTCCCGGCAACCATCAGGTGGATGACAGCCCAGAAGTACGAGAACGAGACGGACTTCCTCGCGAAGGCCGTGTCACCGCTCACCCGCGCCCTCGGCTGGGCAGACGACCAGCTCTTCTTCGAGATTCGGGTGCCCGGCGAGGAAGTCAGGTACGTGGATGCCGTTCTTGCTCCTTCTCGCATCTCCACGCCGCACATCCTCATCGAGGTGAGGCTCGCGCTCTACCGGGAAGGGCTGGGGTTCGGGCCACGCATGCGAGCGATGATGAGCGCCACCGGGGCCCAACGTGGGCTGTACATGTGCCCGGACGAAATGGTGGTGTACCTAAACTCCGGCCAGCGGATGTACAGCTTGCGGGGCGCGTCAGCAGCCGTACTTGACGAGCTTCGCGGGCTGCTGGCGAACCCAGGCGCGTCCGCCGGGCCGGATGAGCAGCCACTCCCCGGGTCGGCGGGAGCGACGTTCGATGCGCTCCTCCAGGCTGTCGATGGCGCGACGACCAACAACGAGAAGAAGAAGACGTTGGAGACGCTCGCCGGGGCGCTGTTGAGCGGGATGCCCTCGTGGCGGTGCAAGTACACGAACCTCGTCACCAAGAGCGCAGAAATCGACATCGTGGTCGAGCAGACGGGCGCTGTCCCCGACGCGCTCTCGGAGTTCGGCAGATACGCCCTTGTGGAGTGCAAGAACTGGCAGAAGCCGGTCGACGCGAAGCACATCCGCGACTTCATCGGCAAGATGAAGAGCGCCCGAGTCCGGTTGGGCATCGTGTTCTCGATGCGGGGCGTGACCGGCGAGCAGCAGGGTACGGATGCCCTCCGGGAAATCGAGAAGGCGTACGCAAGCGAACAGATGGCCGTGGTGGTCATCTCCCGTGAGGACTTCCGCGCCTGCACCGACCCCAAGCAGTTCCTGGCGCTGGTCGACGACCGCATCGACCGACTGCGGTTCGACATGTGAGGCGCCGGTTCCGTTGATGCACCGGCCGCCTCCACGCCCGCCTCCACGGGTTGGGGCGACTGACGCGGACATCTGCGGACTGCTGAGGCGAAGGCGTCGCTATCAAAATCACTGTGGCACAGCACCTTAGTGACGATTTGCGTGTCCCGTCGCCACCTTAGCTGTTCACCGTCGGTAGATTTCGATTCCCGGCGCCTCCACTATTTATCCCCCGGAATTCGGGCGGATTCGGGATCGTGATCGAGAAGCCCATCCTCGAGCTCCTGGGCATCGACCGCGAGACAGAGCTGGATGCGGAGGACGTGCTCCTCATCCACGAGGAGCAACTCCCAAAGTACGGCTGCTCAGCCGCTCAGCCGGCATCCGCGACCGAGGGCTGCTCGACTTCGCGATCGCGATGCCCCGCGCGACCGCAGGCGGTGAGTTCGCCCACGAAGACCTGTCGGCCATGGCGGCTGCCTACGCATTCCACGGCGTCGAGCTCGTCGGGATGGCCTGACGCTCAGACGTTCTCGACGAGGCGGTGCGCGATGTCCTCGACGCCCTTCTGCGTGGCGTCGAGGAGCATCGGGTAGAGGTGGTCGAAGTCCACCGACTCGCCGATGGACGGGATGCCGTCGTCCGACACGCCCTTCACCCAGTCCTTCCAGATCGTCCGCCCGTCGCGGTCGATCGCGCCGACCGACACCATGACGCTCGCGTGGATCACCCCGGCCGAGACGAGGCCGAACGCGTTGACCCCGTTCAAGTGGTACCCGAAGTCGAGGCGGACGACCATGACGGCGTCGACTCCGAGATCGCGCGCGAGCTGCGCCATCGCGTCCACGTCCGTGCAGAACTTGTAGCCGCTCGCGGGGACGAAGGTGATCGTGAGGTAGCTCGGATCCTTCTCCGGCAACGCGCGGTAGGCCTTCGTCCTCAGCACGTCCTTCTCAGGGACCAGGCGGAACTTGCCGGTCCCGGCGAGCGCCTTCAGGATGCGCGGCTTCGTCTCGGCGAAGATGCGGGCCGAGTCGTCGCTGAACTTCGCGCCGGTCGCCATCTTGACGAGCCCCGAGAGGCTGCCGCCGCCCTCGCCGCGGAAGTACATGATCTTCGAAGGCGTGTAGTAGACGGCGATCGCGAGCTTCTTCTTGGGCCCGAACGCTTCGGGCCGGTAGCTGCGTCCGAGCGAGCAGCCACCGAGCACGAGCGCGAGCGCCACGCAGGCCATGCGACCCATATCCCCTCCCCCCGCGCCGAGGCGGCGCGTGACTCGCAGTAGAGCACGCGCGTGCCGCGTCGTGAATGTGGGCGCGCGTGGGAGCCGTTGACCGTGGGTGACGCGCACGAAGAGTGGGGTGGCATGTGGTCGCCTTCGGCTGAAGGTGTGAGACGTCGAGCGGCGCTGAACCCGCCCCATCGAGCGCACCGCGTCATCGCCGGCGGCCTTTCGCTGGCCCAGCGGCGCCTCGTCGCCGCCCTGGTCGGGCCCATGTCGGCGAGGTGCGAGGCCGCTCACGCACCGGCCGGCACGGGGCGCCCGTTCATGGCCGCCCAGGCCCGGGCTGCCGCCGATAGCGGCAGCGCCGGGAGACCGGCGAGGCCGGGCAGCCGCGCCCACGCGCCGGGCTCGTCGACCGGGTCCGCCACCTTGACCCCCGGCGCGAAGCGCGTGAGCTTGAACTCGCGGAAGGAGACCACCTCGTCCTCGTGACAGCGGACGAGGACCATGGATCTCGTGACCCACGTCTCGCGGGCGCGGTGGTGCCGCTGGTAGGCCACCTCGCGTTCCGCCCGGGACTGCGGCCGCAACAAGAAGCGGGAGAACGGCTTCCAGCCGTCATCCAGCGCGCGGTCGAGGAGCCAGACACCGGCGTTGTCCGAGTCGGCCTTGAACCGGAAGCCGAGCCCCGCCCGCCGAGCCGAAGAAGGGGGAGGCGGCCGGCTCGAAGGAGCCCGCCACGAAGCGCGAGGTCATCCCCGAGGACGCCAAGCTGACCGTGCTGCGCCCGGGCGGGGTTTCGCTCGCACACCATGGCATCCTCATCCTCGACGAGCTGCCGGAGTTTCGCCGGCACGTGCTCGATGCGCTGCGCCCGCCGGCCCAGGACGGCGGCGTCTGCATCATCCGGCCGGAAGGCATGCTTCCCCTACCCTGCCCTCGGGCCCCCGATTCCATCTGCACCACCCAGACGCGGTCCGAGCCGAGCCGTCGCCTGCCCAATGAGCGATCGGAGCACCTGCTTCGCCGTGGCGATGTCGCCATGCTCGACGGCGCGCAGTGCGCGCTGGATCTGGTTTACTTCAATACTACAGTCCGACCGCGTCACGACCTGCGAAACCGGCGTCAGACTGGGTTCGCGCGGAGCGCAACCCTTCGATTTTCCTACCGACACAGTGCGAGACGTCACGACCTGCGAAACCGGCGTCAGACTGGGTTCGCGCGGAGCGCAACCCTTCGATTTTCCTACCGACACAGTGCGAGACTGAATCGAGACCGACGTCGCCAGGGCGCTTTTCGATTCCCGGCGCCTCCACTTCCTAACCTGCGCCCGTGCGATTTCTCCGTCCAACCCAAGGCGCGGGCGCTCGTCGTGCTGTTCGATGGCGATACGGCGCGCAGGTCTGTCTTCCTCACGAGTTCTCTGGCACGTACTCCAGCGGCAACCTGAGCGTCGACTCGCTTCTTCTCTGTTCTCGGGGGGCCAGAAGCCACCCTGCCGCGTCCCGCGCAGGAGCGGGAGGGGGCATCTTCACCGTGAGTAGCGCCCGGAGTCCAGCAACGACGTTCGAACTCGTGGGCGTCGCCCGGAGACGAACTGGAGGTGAAGCAGGGCCGTGCGGCGGTGCGCCCTTCTCGGGCACCTCGGCCGTCGCGGCGGGCGCCGCCGGAAAGTTGGGCTTATGCCCGCCCTGCCAGAGCATCGGG
>WNGR01004592.1_pt1 | contig 14884 bp, 11 predicted proteins | sample 5407581 | NCBI WGS metagenome assembly WNGR01 (sample SAMN13153383, study PRJNA577476) | soil metagenome | isolation source: 80 cm soil or saprolite under Garry oak tree replicate 2 | place: USA:California | collected 2016-06-15
AGGCTCGACATGTCGTTCAACACGCCGATCTTCACAGACTTGTCTTGGGCAGAGGCCGACGTGGCGAGGCCGAGGCCGGCACAGGTCAACAGCGCGGCATAGCGCCACGCGCGAGCAGTCTTCATTGTGTTCCCTCCAACTGGTGATGCCGCGGGCAACCCTCTTGGATGGGGCTTTGACCTCGGCGCGATCGGTCACGATCTTGCCATTTTCGATAGCCTGTCTCCAGGCTTGCTGCAATGCGCTTAAGGTAGGGCGTCGGAGGTCAGCCTGAATTTCTGGATGCGCTTTCCGGTGTCGACCTCGGCGGTATAGACGTTACCCTTGGCATCCACCGCCATCGCGTGCACCCAGTGGAATTGTCCGGCATTGCGGCCGTTGCGGCCAAAACTGCCGACCACGCTGCCGTCGTCGCGCTTGATGATCCGGACCTCGTTGTTCTCGCCGTCGGCGCTGAGCAGATAGGTCTGCTTCGGATCAGGCCAGATCGCGATGTCCCACACCGCTCCGTTGCCGAGCGTGTTCTTCTCGAAGAAGAACTCCTTCACGAAGGTGCCGTCCTTTTTGAACACCTGGATGCGGTCGTTGATGCGGTCGCAGACATAGACCAGCCCGTCATTGGCGATCTTCACGCAATGGACGGGATTGCCGAATTGCTGGGCCACCGGAGCCTTGGGATCATAGGCCGCCTGCTTGTCGTCATTCGGCTTGTTGCCGTAAGCGCCCCAGTGCCGGTTGTAGGCCAGCGTGGTCGCGTCGAACACGATGACGCGGTGGTTGCCGTAGCCGTCGGCGACGTAGATTTCGTTCGCCTCCTTGTCGATCGCGGTCTCGGCGGGCTTGCCGAGCTGGGTCGTATCGTTGCTGCCGAGGCTCGGCGCGATCTTGCCGATCTGCGCCACGAACTTGCCGTCGAGTGTGAATTTCAGGATGGCGTTGTCGTTGTCGGCATTGCCGCCGACCCAGACGAAGCCGCGCTCGTCGACTTCGATGCCGTGCTCGCGGCCGACCCATTCATAGCCTTCGCCGGGACCGCCCCAGGACCGCAGCAGATTGCCGTCGGTATCGAATTCGAGAACAGGGGGCGCCGAGACGCAGCACTTCGAGCGCGGCGGGTTAAGGCTTGCGCCTTTCTCGTCGTCGGTGAGCGAGCGCGGACGGTGGATCAGCCAAATGTGCCCCTGCCAGTCGACGGTAATGCCGCCGACCTGGCCGAGGATCCAGTTGTTCGGCAGTGGCTTTGGCCAGGACGGGTCGACGGCGAACGTCGGAACGTCGCCGGCGGTTGCCGCACCCGGCAGTGCGAAGGCTATGGCTGCAATCAGGACGGAGAAGGCGTGAGAGACGTTTGCGAGCGCACGCGCAAAGCCTGCGCGATCATGCCATGGCGCCATGGCAACCTCCCTTTTTGGCTTGCGGCTTGCTGCCGCTTGAGCGCGGGCAGTCAATCGCGGGGAGGGGCTCGAGTCAATCAGGCCGGCGAGCGGAAGCTCATCAAGCTGCGCGTCTTGTAGTCGTAGAACTTGCCAGTCTCGGTCCAGTCCGGCGCGCACATCGGCACGATGAATTCGGCGACCTGCTCGGATGTCTCCAGCGTCGCCGGATCCTCGCCCGGCATCAGGGTGGCACGCATGCGGGTGCGGACCGGTCCGGGGTTGAACAGGTTGATGCGCAGTGGCGTGTTCGCGGTCTCCTGCGCCCAGGCGCGCGCCAGCGTTTCCAACGCGGCCTTGGAGGCGGCGTAGGGGCTCACATAGGCGGTCGCCTTGTTGGCGGCGCCCGAGGTGATGAACACGGCGCGGCCCGCATCTGACTGCTTCAGCAGCGGTTCCATGCAGCGGATCAGCTGGAAGTTCGCGGAGACATTGACGGCCATCACGTCGTTGAAGGTCTTGAGCTCGATATGGCCGACCGGCGAGGAGGGGCCGAGCACGCCGGCATTGCCGATGAGGATGTCGAGCTTGCCGTAGCGTTCATGCAGGCCCGCACCGAGCCGCGCGATGCCGTCGGAATCGGTGAGGTTGAGCGGGACGAGAGTGGCGCTGCCGCCGTCCTTCTGGATCTCGTCGTCGAGCTCCTCGAGCCCGCCCTGCGTGCGCGCGGTTGCCACGATATGCGCGCCGGCCTTGGCAAGCGCCTTTGCGGTGGCGAAGCCGATGCCGCGCGAGGCGCCGGTGACGAGAGCGATGCGGTTGGCGAGGGGAGAGTGTACCGTCATTTGGTAGGACCTTGCGCCGAACGTGATCGCGCCGATCCTTTGGCCAGCGCTGTCAATTTGAGTTGGTTCGGGCTACGGTAATCGACCGAAAACGCGCCCCAGTCGAGTGAAATCTTGCCATGGCCACGCCAAAGAAGTGGGACATTTTCATTAGCCACGCCTTTGAGGACAAAGGCTTTGTAAAAAGGCTGGTTGAGAAATTACGGGAGCTGGAGATTGATGTTTGGTACGACGAATTTGTCCTAAAGGCCGGCGACTCGATTTCAGCATCTATCGATCTCGGAGTAAACAATTCACAATTTGGACTCGCTGTATTCTCAGAGGTCTACTTCAAGAAATTTTGGACGAGAGAAGAGATAGCTGGCTTGCGAGCACGAGAGCCTCTATTTGGTCGGATCATCATTCCAGTTTGGCTGAATATCGATAAGCGAGGGGTCACGGAGTTTAGCCCGGTTTTGGCTGACCGTTTGGCAATAATTACAAATGGTCGGAACTCTCGGCATGTCGCCACCGAAGTAGCGAAGGTCGTGAAGCCAGATGCGCTCAACCGTTGGCATATTAGATCGACGTTCAAGAAATCAATGAAGGACGCAATTAGGTCGGAGTTAGATCCAAGAGGCTTAAAAAAATCTCCTCACCGACACAAGACGCTGAACCTGCATCAATTGAGTAGGATACGCCTCTTACACGCGGCGACCGAGGATGTGTACAGGGTATCTTACGACAGCTGGATAGATGATTTCCGGCGAGACTTGTACCCAGACCAAGAGATCATTTGGTGGGAGAGACTCGTGGCCGCGTATTTAGCAATGCTCAACAGCGGCCTGATCGAACCAACTTTGGACAATAAGAAGAATCTGTACTCTTCAATGCTTATTGCCGCGAACGGGCAGCCGGAGCCGCTGGTCAGCTGGCTTTCCGCGTTGCCGGGGACGATAGCAGATAAGCTCGCCGAAATTGCAACTCAGTTCTTCACGCTTCCAGACGACGATCGATCAGATCGTCCCGAAAACCTTAGCTATAGGCCCGAAGTCGGCTGAAGCGTTCAGCTCGCCTCCGCCAGCAACGACAATTGCCGCGGCTGCGGCTCGGTCTGGGTCTGGTCGGTGAGGTGGGTCGGATAGGCGCCGGTAAAGCAATGATCCGAGAATTTCGGATTGGCGGGGTCGCGGCCGGGCTCGCCCATGGCGCGGTACATGCCGTCGATCGACAGGAAGGCGAGCGAGTCGGCGCCCATGATCTCGCGCATCTCTTCCAGCGAATGCGTCGCGGCAAGAAGACCGCCACGATCGGGCAGGTCGATGCCGTAATAGTCGGGATAGAGGATCGGCGGCGAGGCGAGACGGAAGTGCACTTCCTTCGCACCGGCGTCGCGCATCATGCGCACGATCTTCTTCGAGGTGGTGCCGCGCACCAGCGAGTCGTCGATCAGGATGATGCGCTTGCCCTCGATCGCGGCACGGTTGGCCGAATGCTTCATGCGCACGCCGGATTCGCGGATCGCCTGCGTCGGCTGGATGAAGGTGCGGCCGACATAGTGGTTGCGGATGATGCCGAGCTCGAACGGCACGCCGGAATGCTGGCTGTAGCCGACTGCGGCGGGCACGCCGGAATCCGGCACCGGCACCACGACGTCGACCGGGACATGGCTCTCGCGTGCGAGCTGCGCGCCAAAAGCCTTGCGCACTTCGTAGACCGAGCGGCCGTGGACGATGGAATCCGGACGGGAGAAGTAGATGTATTCGAAGATGCAGGGCCGCGGCGGGATCGGTGGGAACGGCTTGTGGACGTCCTGGCCGTTCTCGTCGAAAACGATGACTTCGCCGGGTTCGATGTCGCGCACGAAGCGCGCGCCGATGATGTCGAGCGCGCAGGTCTCGGACGTCAGGATCGGGCAGCCGTCGAGATCGCCGAGCACCAGCGGGCGAATGCCGCGCGGGTCGCGCGCGCCGACCAGTTTCTTGTTGGTCAGCGAGACCAGCGCATAAGCGCCTTCGATCTCGCGCAGCGCGTCGATGTAGCGCTCGATGAAGCGGCTGCGCCTGGATCGTGCGACCAGGTGCAGGATCACCTCGGTGTCGGTGGTCGACTGCATCATCGCGCCGCTCTTCACGAGCTCGCGGCGCAGCGTCAGGCCGTTGGTGAGATTGCCGTTATGGGCGACCGCAAGGCCGCCGGCGTTCAGCTCGGCAAACAGCGGCTGGACGTTGCGCAGGATGGTCGCGCCGGTCGTGGAATAGCGGACATGGCCGACCGCCATGTTGCCGGGCAGGCGGTCGATCACTTCGCGGCGGGAGAAGGTGTCGCCGACGAGTCCGAGGCGGCGTTCGGAGTGAAAGCGGCTGCCGTCGTAGGAGACGATGCCGGCAGCTTCCTGGCCGCGGTGCTGAAGGGCGTGGAGGCCCAGCGCCGTGACGGCCGCGGCGTCCGGGTGTCCGTAGATGCCAAAGACGCCGCATTCCTCGCGCAGCGTATCCCCCTCCAGATCGTCCTGAAGCTCTAGCGCGGCGGGACTCAAATTGGCCTTTGGATCGAGATCAAGCTGGGCGTCCTGGTCAGGGTTTCGCATCTCGTCCGCGCCTCTCTCTGGCTCAATTAACGTACAGCAGGTTTCTCGATCAGCTTCTTCAGGCCGTCACGAGCCGGTTTACTGTATCCGTCGCCGCTGCCCGGAGGCTGCTGCTCGGTATCAGCTTGATCATCATCTGGTTTGTTTTTCTTGAATCTCTTCAAGATGGTGTTCTCGGGGTCATCCGGCAAGAGCGACATCAGCCAATCCCCGGTTCCCTGGAGCACCACGCGGGATTTGGCCCCCGTGACCCAGTCCGGGCGCTGCTTGTCCGGCACCAGCCAGGTGAAGAACAGGAAGGCGACCACGACGATCAAAAGCCCGCGAGCCAGCCCGAACAGGAAGCCGAGGGTGCGGTCCAGCGCGCCGATTCGCGAATCCAGGATCATGTCGGAGATCCGGACCGTGATCACGGAGACCACGACCAGGGTACCGATGAACACGCCGGCGACGACGACCACGCTCGCGACCGTATCGTTGTTGAAATAGGTCTTTGCGGTCGGCAGCAGCTTGGAGAACGAGTACAGCGTGACGATCGCCGCCGTGCCCCAGGCCGCGATCGACAGGATTTCGCGCATGAAGCCGCGGACCATGGCGAGCAATCCCGAGATCAGCATCACACCGAGCAGGATCAGGTCGAGGAGTGTTACTGGCATCGGCTGGTCTGGTCCGCTCGTACTCTCAAAGGTGCTCAGCGAATCGGTGTTTGCCGCCGCCCCTAACTGAGGGCCAGACGGTGCTCCCGGCAAGGCCGCAACCACGCAATCCCATGCTGCTTTTGTGACGGCTGTATAGCGGCGGGGGCGGGAAACGTCACCTCCACCTAACCCTCTCCACGGCGGAATCTTGCCGGTGTGGCATTTTTCTCTGCCGGCGCGCTCGAGTCGCCCCGGCGGGAGCCGCGGGCGGCGATCTCGGCGACCAACGTCGTCAGGCTATTGACCGCGTTGAGCGCGAGTCCGGCGTCGCCGCCGGCTTCGCCTCGGGCCGATTCGGGCAGCACGGCGCGCTGGAAGCCGAGTTTTGCCGCTTCCTTGAGCCGGGCCGGGGTCTGCGCCACCGGGCGGACCACGCCGGACAGCGAAATCTCGCCGAAATAGACCGCATCGGTGGGTAACTGCGCGTTAACCAGGGAGGACACCAGTGCCGCGGCGGCGGCGAGATCGGCCGCCGGCTCATGGATGCGCAAGCCACCCGCGACGTTCAGATAGACGTCATGGCCGGACAGCTTGACCCCGCAATGGGCCTCCAGCACCGCCAGCACCATGGAGAGCCGGCTCGGGTCCCAGCCGACCACGGCCCGGCGTGGCGTGCCGAGCGAGGTTGGCGCCACCAGCGCCTGTAATTCGACCAGAAGGGGCCGGGTGCCTTCGATGCCCGCGAAGACCGCCGTGCCGGGGGTGCCGAGGTCGCGCTCGGACAGGAACAGCTCCGAGGGGTTGGTGACCTCGCGCAGGCCAAGGCCGGTCATCTCGAACACGCCGATCTCGTCGGTCGGGCCGAAACGGTTTTTGACGGCGCGTAAGATTCGGAATTGCTGCGAGCCTTCGCCTTCGAAGGACAGCACGGCATCGACCATGTGCTCGACGACGCGGGGGCCGGCGATCTGGCCGTCCTTGGTGACGTGGCCGACCAGGATGATGGCCGCGCCGGTCTTCTTGGCAAACCGTATTAGCGCCTGCGCCGAGGCGCGCACCTGCGTCACCGTGCCGGGGGCGGATTCCACCGTGTCCGTCCACATGGTCTGGATCGAGTCGATCACGATTAGCCTGGGGACTGCGCCTTCCGACAGCGTCGAGACGATGTCCTCGACCGAGGTCTCGGCGGCGAGCTGCACCGGCGCGTCGGAAAGTCCAAGCCGTTCGGCGCGCAGGCGCACCTGGGCGATGGCCTCTTCGCCGGAGATGTAGACGATGCGATGGCCGGCGCGCGCCATCAGGCTCGTCGCCTGCGTCAGCAGCGTCGACTTGCCGATGCCGGGATCGCCGCCGACCAGCAGCACCGAGCCGCGGACAAAGCCGCCACCGGTGACGCGGTCGAGCTCGGTCATCCCTGAGGACAACCGCGGTGCGTCCTGGGTTTTTCCCGACAGGCTCTCCAGCGCAAACGTCCGCCCCTTGCGCTTGGAGCGGATCGACACCGGTACGCTGCCGGTCGCGTCTTCTTCGGCGAGCGTATTCCACTCGCCGCAGGACTCGCACTTGCCCTGCCAGCGGTTATAGGCCGCGCCGCAGTTCTGGCAGACGAAGGAAAGCGTGTTCTTGGCCATGGGGACAGTGAGTCGTGCTCAGGAGGATTGCGTCGCGTTCCATAGCATGGAGAGCCCCGCTGCGACCATGATCGCGTCCATCACCAGGCGGAACATCTCCGGCTTCAGATGCAGCACGAAGCGTTTTGCGATAAAGGCGCCGGCCATCAGGGAGGAGCCTGCGATCAGCCCCTTGATGAAGACATCCTGCGTGAGCGCGCCGAAACGTTCAAACGTCACCGATTTCGCGAAGTAGAGGCCAAGCGAGGAGGCGGCCTCGGTCGCGAGAAAGGCACCCCTGGACAGGCCGTAGAACAGAAACAGCGGCACGCTGAGCGGACCTGTCGAGACCACGATGCCGGTGAGATAGCCGATGATTGCCCCGCCAATCGCGAGATGCCAGAGATTGGCCTTGAGGTCATGCCGCGCCAGCCAGTGCCGAACCGGTACCATCGCGATGAGGAAAATGCCGATGGCGAGATCGACGGCGTGCGAGGGCAGCGCCAGCAGCGTGCGCGCACCGAGCACCGCGGCCGGAATGCCGGTGACCGAATAGGCCGCGCAGGCCCACCAGTCGACCTCGCGCCACCAGGCCAAAATCCGCGAAAAATTCGCCATCACGGAGGCGACCGCCATGATCGGCACGGCTTCCTTCGGCCCATAGGCATAGACCAGCACCGGCATCAGCATGATCGACGAGCCCGTGCCGACGATGCCTGAGATGGTGCCGGCGACGAGGCCGACGGCGAGGACGAACAGGAAGGCCAAAAGAGTCTCCACGAATCGGGAGAGTTTAGCCGTAGCCAACGGCGCGGGCGAGCCGGTGCGCACCTAGCGATGGAGCACCAGGCGAGGTCGCCAGGTCCATCCGAAGGTTTCAGTGCCAGATCGTTTCGTCAATTGCCTGCAGCTCATTAGAGTTGCTTCAAAGGGGCTCGGGCAGCAGGGCTGTATCGAACAGGTCGCTAGCAATTGATGGCGCCTCGGCTGCTTCAGGCGTTCCTGGTTCGGCGGCACCCCAACGATTGCTGATGATCCCTGTTCTAGCGGCGCTCGAGTATTAAAGCTTCCCAAAAATACCGCGACACTTCGGCTTGCGCTTCGTACACGCCGATACCGATGTCGCGGAGAAGCTCGGGCTTATCTCGAAGATCCGCGCGCAGCTCTGCCCTAAAACGAGATCGCCGCCACCATGTGGCGGGTAGGCTGAAGATCGCTCGGATGCGAAGGCCACCATCATCTGAGGCCAATCCCGTTGCCGGCATGACCGCTGGCCGCTCGTGAACCGCGGTTCGCGCCCTTCCGGGCGTCCTTGTCGGAAAGGCTTGCGATCGCATGTCTCAGAACTCCAAATCTCGTTCGTGGTCGGGCGCAACGAGCCGCAGGCGCGGTAATCGAGGTCATGCTTCTCGAGACGGAGCGTAGCGCCTGCCACGGGCTCAAGCTCTTGTAGTTGTCTCGGCCTGCGGTGCGAATGGTCAGCACCTCAGCTTGCAAGAACTAGTCTCGTTAGACCCCGAGCCGCTATCCAATTCCGGCGCCAACTATCCGAAATTCGCGGAAAACGCGCGACCTGCGCAATTCTTGCCGCCTTTTTTGAATCTCGAGAGCATTTTTCCGATGTGTCTCCGCGCGATGTCGGCGCGCTCGACATTGTTTCACGCACCGCCAAATTGCCCAGCAGCAGGCTCAGTCGTATCTACTGTGGGCCGGTGAAAACCTTGTAGCGACTAAGAATTTTCCCGCTGTCTTCTGAGGGCCTCCTCGCCGCGAGGCGGGCGGTTGTTCACCAACGCCAGTTCGTCCGAACTTCGTAGAATGAATGGGTTCACAGTCGTTTTCCGCGAAATCCGGATAAGGGTTACCAAAACTGGATAGCCGCGCCCGCGGCGCCAGGCTTAGATCTTTGCAGGTTCGAGACCCTGCAAGCAGGAGATCAGAGGAGAGGAGCCGGAGATGCATCTGGAACGCTGATCTTCTCATCGTCACAACTGGGAAGTCGAAGAAAGTCGGCGGCGTCGGCAACGACACGGCGAGCTCGTGGACGAGGCGCGACGCTCGCTGACGCCCGGTCGTTAGCCTGGAGATTATCATGCGAGCTCTTGCAGCCACCGCCATCGCGAACGCTCTTGCCCGGGCATTTCCCGCATCATCGCTACAGGCCATCGCTCTCAAACAGCTCGTGTTGTTCTGCGGAGCCGTCCTCTTCATTTGGCTGTTGTCGACGACTTACGGGCGCGATCTCAGTGCCGGATTCTTCTAGCCGATTGATTTGGACAATGAGCACCATCTCCTATCCACCCGAAGCTGCCTCCCAGGTTCATGATCGTCTGGTCGAACCGGACAAGCGCCGCATCTTCGCTTTCATCATGTCGGCGCTACACTCGTCGCGCTGGCGTCACGCAAGCCGCGTCATGCACCAATATGAGAGCCTCCTCACACGCGAACTCAAACAGGATTTCGGAGAACGGGAATGACCATTGGGAGCTCGGCGGGTCAAGCAAGGTTGATGGCCGGCTCCCACGCCCGAAACGAAATGGGCTGGCTATTGGCCGTAGCAGCCGCCTTTCTCATCGTTCACATCGTCGCCTTGGCAATCTGGGGACGCACTTCAGCAAGTCAGACCGCGAATTCCCGGCCTGAGACGGTGTCCTTGTTGTGCGATTAAGCAGCCGAAGCTGAGGGAAGAGGTACGATTCGAAAGTACCACCGACCCGGCATTCTGTTTATGTGCAGCATAGCCTTGCGATCGCTCTACCTAAATTCGCTTCTGGGCCCTTTGCGTCATTTCGCTAATCCACAGCGAGTAGGTCGCTTTCGCGGATGAGCGGACGCTAAATAGGAGACATCGCCTTTGTGCAAGTGCAACTTCGCGCAGTAGATATCATCAACAGAGCGGGCGTTCGTACCCGCTTTTCACGGGCGCGCCGCAGGACCCGAAGCCAGAGGGGCCTACTTCTGCATAGACGCGCGATTATCCATCAGTTCGACTTATCGACATTCCAAAATAGCGGGCTAACGGTGCCATCGAGCACACCGGAAAGCGATTTCCGCCAAGCGCTCGGGCTCACATATTGCCCGAGTGGGATATAGATCACTTGATCGTAGACTTCCTTCTGGATCTCCTCGGCGATCTTCCTCTGCTCGCTCGGCAATGACGAGCGCGCATACGCATCGCGGAGTTGCTCGATCTTGGCGTCCTCGGCCCAGCCAAACCAACCGCCGTTCTTGCCCCTTGTGTTGACTGCATTGTTGACCAGGGGGTTCATCATTTCGGAAGCGGCCGTGGTCGTGAAGAACATGTTCCAGCCGCCCTCATTCGCAGGCTTCTGGCTGTTTCGACGGATCACAACTGTTTGCCAGTCAGTCGCCTGCAAGTCCACGTTGAACCCTGCCTTGCGCAACAGTTGGGCAACGACGGTTGGCTGCGGCTTCAGCATCCATTCACTCGGTGCTAGGATGACGACCGGTGTGCCGTCATACCCGCTTGCGGCCAAGCGGCTCTTCGCCTCCGAGATGCCTTCGCCCTTGACCAAACTCGCTGAACCGACATCGGATGCGAGCGGCGTGTCGCAGATGAAGATCGCACCACAGATCTTATAGCGTTTGGGATCTCCGACCAGCGCGTCCAGTACGTCCTTCTGATTGATCGCGAGAAGCGCAGCACGGCGTATCTCGACCTTGTCAAAGGGCGGCAGCAGGAAGTTCATACGTCCGTATGTCTGGTAGCCATCCTTGTTCAGAGTTCTGGTTTCTATATCGCTGTTCTTTTGAAGTATCGGCAGTAGGTCAACGGGCGCACCTTCTACAAAATCTATATCGCCGGACTGCAGGGCGGAGATAGCAGTCTGCGCGTCGGGCATCGTGATCCACTCGACGCGATCAACCTTCACCACCTTGCCGCCAGCGGTCCCGCTGGGCGGCTCCTTGCGCGGCAGGTAAGCGGCGTTTTTTTCGTAAACGACTTTTACACCGGGCCGAAACTCGGCTTGCACGAACTTGAAAGGGCCTGAGCCGATCTGCTCGGAAATCTGCTTGTCCGGTGGCGTCTCGGCAAGCCGCTTAGGCATCATGAATGGCACTAGCGTTGACTGCTTTCCGATCGATTGCAGCACAAGGCCGTACGGTTCATTGAGCTTCAGCGTGATTGTTTTCGCATCAGTAGCCTCGAGGCTCGCGGTGACATCTATCAGCCTCTGGCCCATCCCGTCATTCTTGCTCCACCGCTTGAGCGACGCCACGCAATCCTCTGCCGTCACTGGCGTACCGTCGTGCCAATTCAGTCCGTCGCGCAGAGTGAATGTGTAGGTGAGCCGGTCATCGGAGACTTTCCAGTCTGCCATCTGAGGTTGGACAGCGAAATTAGCGTCGGTTGCCAGAAGAGTATCGTAGACCATGTAGCCGTGGTCACGCGTGATATAGGCAGGGGTGAAGATCGGATCGATGACGCGCAGATCCGAATGCATCACGGCCGTGATGGTCTTGCCGGCGGCGAACGCCTCGAGGCTAAGCGGTGGCGAGCATGCAAGGGCCGACAGGAGGGTACTCAATGTGATGGCGAGACGCTTCCTGCGCGAGATCCGAAACATCCTACGTCTCCTGAAGTCGAAAGTCATATCGATGGTGCCCTCTATACGTAAGGTTTTGGGGCCAATGAAACGGTCTTCACCTGGGCAGCCGGTTCGTGGCGCAACCGCGAAGTCCGGGGGACGAACCTGGCCGCTTAGCGGGCTAGACCAGGAAGTGACTGGCGGACTGCTAAAACGGCGCTATTGACCCTTAGCGGCTATTTGGGCGGGATCGCGCGGCCGCCCCGGCTGCGTGTCAGGGTATCCGACGGGCTTTCACCAAATTGGTTGCGATACTCGAGCGCGAAACGTCCCAAATGACTGAAGCCCCACTCCATTGCAATTTGAGTAACGCTTCCAGGGCAGTCTGTGCGCGCAAGTGCCTCGCGAACTTTGGCAAGCCGGGCGCTGCGCAAGTAGCGCATCGGCGAGACGCTGCGATGATTCTTAAAATGCTCGAGCAATGTTCGTCCAGGGGCGCCAGATGCCCTGGCGATATCCACCAGCGTAATCGGCAAATGCAAATGCGCTTCCATGAAATCGATGGCGCGCTTCACATCGCCCGGCCCACTCCTGTTTTCTAGCCGGTTCAGAGCGGCAGTGTAGTTGCTACCCTGATTGAGCAGCAACCCCGTGATAATAAGCTGCTCGTACATATTCAGCATAAGGGGACTGGCCCCCTCCGGTCCGGCCTCGTCCAGGTCGGCGATGGCCAAATGCACTTGGCGGCGCAGGCTGCGCCCATGCGTCGTGCCGAAGTCGAGCTGTGGCAGAAACTCCAGCCTTCGATTCGGCTGGTCGCCAAGCAACGCTGCAAGCTGCATCATCACGGCTGCTCTGGGGATTTGGAGCGTCACCCGGTCGCTTTCGGCCGCTGACCGCATGATATATTCTTCGGTCGAGCAGGTGACGGTCGAGCGGGCGGGGCTGACTTCAAAGCTGCGTGCTTTGTTGGCTAACTCGGAATTGCCGCGCAGAGGAATGGTGATCAGGAAACGCTCCGGCTGCCCAAGATCTCGGGCCCCCGCCAAAACCGCGGGCCCATAGTAGATACGACCCATTCTGGTGTTGGGCAAAAAAACCATACGCGAAACAACGTCGAGTGTGCCGGAATCGCGCGGCGACATTTCGAAGAAATGCTTCGCGTAGTCCATAAAACCGTACGTCTCGTCCAGGTTTTTGCTGGCAAATATTTCGTAGCGGCTGAGAAGGCCCCAGATCGGTTCGCGCATTCCCAGCCCCTTTCGCGATTCATCTGGTTGCCGGACTAGCGCGCGGCTCAATCTCGTAGCAGATATCCGTGCTTCAGTCTCTCGTTTTTCGCGAATTCCGGATAGCTGCCGCCAGGATCGGATAGCCGCGCCGGGGCAATGACGGATAGTTCTTGCAAGGAAGTGCCGGGCGTCGTCGCCACGACAGTCTCGCGCGCCGACCATGTAATTGCATTTCGCGAAATCCGCATAAGGCCACAAGAGGAGGAGAAAGCGTGCATCATCAACAGCGCGATTTCATTCGACCGCCTGAGGCACCGACAGAACCTCCGCTCGATCTACAATTTCCCGCAGCAAGACATAAACGCTTCTTTGGCACCTTCCTGGATGCTCTTCTCGAATCGAGGCGCCTTGAAGCTCGCCGAATACTGCACCGACATGAACACTTGATCGCGCGCACGGAAGAGCGGATTCCCCACGAATTCTACTCAGAATGCCGGAGTGAGGAAACACGGGTCCCGCGCGCGCCGGCTCCAGTAAGCTTGCCTCGGCGTCGTCCTCCGGGTGAGACGGGCTGGCTCGTGGCCATAGCCGTCGCATTTCTCATTGCTAACATCGTCGCCGGGACGATCTGGCTGCGTGCTTCCGCGAACGCGGTACCGGCAAGGGACCGCTCGGCGACCGCATCCGCGACGGCTCTGTTCGATGGCCGACAATCACGGCAACGACCCTCTGCGGACTTGTTTGGCGATCTCGTCGAGGCAAGTCGCGAACCAGGAGCATTCTCCCGTCACCGAGTTCCGTTCGTTCAGGAGACGAACCGGCGTGGCGAACTATTGGAGCTGAAGCTCGAGGAGCTTCCGCCCGCCTCTCCGGCCGCGGCCGCACCACGATCGGAATAGTCTCATTCGGAGCCATAGCGGACGTCTTCGTCGCAACAGGTGGTGTCGGATGATCGGCCTTAGCGGACTCTTGGATTTGGGCGGGCGAAATATTGACGGCTTCGCTGAAAAGTTCTCAATGCCGGCGGCGCAATGGAATTCTTCGATCGTGACATCCTGCCGGTGTTTTGCCCGACGAGTCAAATCGGATTCGCGAACCTGCGCAAGGCATTGATTCGACTACGGTCGTCTACTGTGCATGGGGTTGTTTTTCATATTTTTGGATTGTCCGGCTGCCCGGTGGCCGCAGTGCGTGAGAGTGCAAGACCGGCGCGCGCTGCTGACAGCATGTTGGCAGCAGCGACCGGCTACGACCATCTCCTGACAAATGGAGGGTGCGGGACATGCCGATCGAGGCAAGCTGTCATTGCGGTGAGACGGTGTTCGAGGTGACAGAGGCGCCGGCGAGCGTGACGCGCTGCACCTGTTCGCTCTGCGCCAAGCGCGGGGCGTTGTGGGCCTACTACACGCCGACGCAATTCCGCCTGCTGTCGCCGCCCGAGAACGTCGCGACCTATCGCTGGGGCAGTCGCACCGTCAAACATCATTTCTGCGCAAGTTGCGGCTGCGGCACCTATTCGGAGTCGCCGGACTGGTCGACCGGCAAGCCCGATTTCGACAATCCCAAGGTCGGCGTCAATGCGCGCCTGTTCGATGATTTCGATCTGGAGGCCGTGCCGGTGAACCTGATCGACGGCAAGAATTTGTGGTGAGCGCTGTCACCGCAGCACCACCCACGCCGGCGCGTGATCGCTGGCGCCGTCCTCGCCGCGGATTGTCTTGTCGACGCCGGCCTTCGCCAGGCGCGAGACGAGGGCGGGGCTGATGAGGAGATGATCGAGCCGCAGGCCCGCATCGCGCGGCCAGCGGTTTCGCTTGTAATCCCAGAACGTGTAGATGCGCTCGTCGGGATGCAGGGTGCGGATCGCATCGCACCAGCCTTGCGCGACCAGTGATTTAAGAGCCGCGCGGCTCTTCGGCTGGATCAGTGCATCCTTGTCCCATGAGCGCGTCGGATAGATGTCGATCGCCGTCGGCGCCACGTTGTAGTCGCCCGCGAGCACGACCGGCAGATCCTGCTTGATGAGCGTTTTGGCGTGACGCTTCAGGCGCGCAAACCAGTCGAGCT
>WNGR01011097.1_pt1 | contig 14884 bp, 14 predicted proteins | sample 5407581 | NCBI WGS metagenome assembly WNGR01 (sample SAMN13153383, study PRJNA577476) | soil metagenome | isolation source: 80 cm soil or saprolite under Garry oak tree replicate 2 | place: USA:California | collected 2016-06-15
CGTGGGGATCGCCCCCCGGGAGGCCGACATGTTCGGGATGCCCGTCTGGACCGAAGATCAGGTGCGGCAGATGATGGCCGATGCCGGGTTCTCCCGGGTATCTGCCGCCTACTACAGTACATGTGGCTCGTCGAAGGGATCAGCCAGTAACGCACGCCCGGAACCAGGCTGGCCGCGGGCCGGCTGCGAATCCGCTGGATCCGCCAGACCAGCGAATGCCGGCTCCCATACCGCGGCCGTTCCGACGAGGACCTCGTAGATGTCTGATCTGGCCCCGCCCCGGGCGGCCGCTGCGGACCGCGGCCAGAACTGCCCGCGCCACCATCGCGGCCAGACCACCGGCCTCGGACGGCTCCGGCTGCGACACCAGCACAACCTGGAACGGCTTTACCGGCGCACGCTTTTCGTCCGCGGCCACGGGTCCGAACCGAAGCGACGCCGCCGTAGGCGAAGAACGAGCAACCCATCCGACCTCGCGCATGAACGGCAGCCCTGAACTCGCTATCCTCCGTCGGCTACCGCCTGTGACGTCGCCATCAGCGGGGACGACGAGCCGAGCGCCGACTCGGCGCCGCGCGCGGCTATGTTGCCTGTATTGCCGCTCGGGTGACTGGCCAACTCAGTGACGATCGCCTCGCTCCTTCCTGGACTCTCGCGGACACCCATGGACAGTCTGACCAGAACGGCGCGTTGGGGAGTGATCCCCCTGAATTAGATTGAGCAGGCCACGCAAGATGGCCGCCACCGGGCAGACCTGGCGGCCATCACCGGGCATAACGAGAAGGTCGCTTGATGGTCGCCAGAGGCCGCCTCCGAAGTTCTACGGAACTCCGCGCATCCTCCAGGGACTCCGGCTAGAGTTCGTCACGTCATCACCGCGTTATCACTTCGAGACCGCTGACGGCGGAGGTTTGAGCCGGCGGCGCGTGCCACCTCGACGCAGAGGTTCTGGGCTCGGTGTGTTCCCCGCGATCACGCTTCTCAGATCGGCCCACGTAAGGCATGTCTTGGCTATGGGCCGCAACCTGGCGTCACGAAATATGGCGGGCCTGTGACAGATCGGAACGGCTGTGCTCTCCGCATCCGTTCCGGCGTCGTTCCCATTACTCCCAGACTCGCACAGGTCGAAGGAGAAGATACATGGAACGCTATTGGTTACCACCAGGCATATCTCGCATCATGCACCGTCCGCCAACATCCTCGCGCTCCGCGACAGCGCGCGGACGTACGCACATGGCGGCCGGAATCAGCGTCGCCGCCATCATCGGCGTCACCTTGGGGATGTCGTCGGCACGGCAAGTCGCCTTCCGGCAAGTCGCGGCGGTCACGATACCGGCCTTCGATCACATCGTGACCGTCGTCATGGAGAACCACGACTATAGCCAGATCATCGGGAATCTGTCCGCACCGTACATCAACTCCCTTGCGGCAACCGGGGCGCTGGCCACCAACTACCAAGCGGTGAATCACCCGAGTGAGCCGAACTACCTGGCACTCACGAGCGGCAACGACTTCGCGAGCAACTCATGCGTGACCGGCGATGGGGATCCTGCGGGCGCGTGTGTCGTCAACGCGACGAACATCGGCGACCGGCTTGAGGCCGCCGGCAAGACGTGGAAAGGCTACATGGAGTCCATGCCGTCGCCCTGTTACCTCACCGATTCGGGTGAGTATGGAGTGCGTCATGACCCGTTCCCGTACTACCAGGACATCCAGGGCAACCCCACCCGGTGCCGAGCACATGTGGTGCCATACGCGAGGCTGGCCACGGACTTCGCCTCAACCAGCACGGCCCCCAACTACGCCTTCATCACGCCCAATGTCTGCAATGACATGCACGACTGTTCGGTGGCTACGGGCGATGCATGGCTCAAGGCGAACCTGCCGACCATCCTCACCTCGCCGGCGTGGACCACGCAGAAGTCGCTCCTGGTGATCGTCTGGGACGAGTGCGGAGCCTGCGCGGAAGCCGGGAACCACGTTGCCATGGTGATGCTCGGGTCGCCGGGCTCAGGGGTTAAGGCGGGCGGCTTCCGCATCGCGACGCCGTACACGCACTACTCCCTGCTCAAGACCATCGAGTCGAGCTGGGGCCTCGCACCGATGACCGCCAAGGACAGCGCCGCGTCGCCGATGAGCGACTTCTTCACCACGTCGCCCACGCCAACCGCGACCCCCACTCCCGCTCCCACTCCCGCTCCCACTCCCGGATCGTCCATCAAGTACGACTTCGAAGACGGGACGACCCAAGGGTGGAAGACTGCCTGGGGACCGGTCACTGCGGTGAACGACACGAAGGCTGCGTTCACAGGCACTCACTCGCTTGCGATCACCCTGTCGCCGACGAGTCGCTCGTGGCCGGCAGTGCAGGTGAACCACCCCACGGGGCTGACCGCCGGGATGACCGTGACGTACGAGGTATTCACTCCCGCCGGCTCCATTATCACCGGAGTCCGGCCTTACGTGACCGACCTCAGTTGGTCGGAGTCATTCGCGCCCGTGACGAAAACCACGCGGGGGGCATGGACGAAGGTGACTTGGACGGTTCCCAGCGTCAACGGGTTCAACGCCCTCGGCCTGCAGGTGAACGATGACGGCACCACGGCTTGGTCGGGGACGATCGACCTAGACACGGTGACGTATGGCACCACGCCGACGCCCCCGGGCGTGAAGTACGGCTTCGAAGGCGGCACCACCCAGGGCTGGGGGCCAGCGTGGGGGAAGATCGCTACGAGCAACAGCAGCGCCGTCGCCTACTCGGGCACCCACTCACTTGGCATCGGACTGTCATCGACCGGGGCGTCCCACCCTGCGGTTGACGTCGCGCACCCGAAGGCCGGGCTAACCGTCGGCGGGACCGTGACCTATGAGGTCTGGGAGCCGGTAACGGCGACGATTGCCGATGTCCGGCCCTACGTTACCGATCTGAACGGGATCGCGGCCTTCACGCCCACGCACACTCTCACCCCCGGGAAGTGGACGACGATCAGCTGGAAGATCCCCGAAGTGAACGGATTTACCAGCATTGGCCTCAAGGTCGACAATCCGACCGCGTGGCGAGGCACGATCAACCTCGACTCGGTGGCCTACGGCGGTACCACCACATCGCCTACGCCTACGCCTACGCCCACCCCGCCACCCACCGCCGGCGCGCCGAAGATCCACGTGTCCGGCAATCACATCGTCGATGCCCATGGCAACGTAGTGCAGTTGCGCGGGGTAAACCGCTCCGGCGCCGAGTACGCGTGCGCCGAGGGATGGAGGATTTTCGACGGGCCTACCGATAACGCCACCTCGATCGCGGCGATGAAGTCATGGCACGTCAACACCGTCCGGCTGCCCATGAACGAGGATTGCTGGCTGGGGATCAATGGTGTTAACCCGCTCTACTCCGGCGCCAACTACCGCGATGCCATCGTCAAGTACGTCAACGACCTGAATGCCAACGGGATCATCGTTATTCTCAACCTGCACTTCAGCGCCCCGGGCACGACCATCCCGGACGCGCAGTCGCCCATGGCTGATCGCGATCACTCGCCGGCCTTCTGGGGCAGCGTCGCGACGGTGTTCAAGAACTACCACTCGGTCCTGTTCGATCTCTTCAACGAGCCGTATCCCGACAGCAACCAGAACACGACCGCAGCGTGGAAATGCGTTCTTAATGGGGGACGTGCCCCGGTGTGAATTTCACGGCGGCAGGCATGCAGGAACTCACCAACGCGGTCCGCAATACGGGCGCGACCCAACCGCTGCTGGTTGCCGGGCCACAGTACGCGGGTGCCGTCGACCACTGGACGCAGTACAAGCCGAATGACCCATTGCACCAGCTCGTTGCATCGATCCATATCTACGGCCTGCCGCTCGACTCTCCCTGCCGACTTCAGAGCTGCTGGGACGCAACCATGGCTCCGCTCGCAACCACGACACCGATCGTCATCGGCGAACTGGGCGACACCGATTGCACCAGCCACTTCTCACCGCCTCTCCTGACGTGGGCCCAGACCTCCGGCAGTTGCTGTGCGAAAAGGTCGGGAGATTCGCCGAGTTGTTGATCTTCCCTCCGCAAAAAACTCCCTGATATGGCCACATGGCAGAAAATTCTTCGCCATAGACCGTCTCTGAGTGCAGAATCTTGATGTTACTCGCCGGTAGGGCATATGGAGATTTAACAAGCTTGCGCAAAGGCGTCCATCGCGTTACAGCAGGTCATAGCCTTGATCATCACGAATTGCCGGAGGTCTGGGGCCGACGCACATGGTGTTAGCTACACGCCATGGGCATGGAATGTTGCGGGCTGCGCCGCGGAACCGTCGCTGATTACGAACTACAGTGGCACCCCCACCGCATTTGAGGCGGGCGTGCGCACTCATCTGCTCCGATTTCCGTAGTGAGCCAGACCGCTTTGACGGACATCCATCATCAGGGTTCGCCCCGGTAAGGATGTCCGTCATGAAAGCCATGGGAGCGAAAGCGCCGCCGACGAAATCAGCCGCGCTGGGGGACTGTCAGAAATTTCGTGGGCGGGCGGTGATCGCCATTAGTTCAGGGTGATCTTGTCTCCGTAGTACATGGTCAGGGCGTTGATTGCCTCCTTCCAGCCGGGCGTTCCTCCGGTCACGTTAGTCCTGTTCTTGATCGGCGTGCGGATGACCAGGTACAGCACTTTGAGCGCAGCCTGCTCGTCGGGGAAGTGGCCGCGCCGCCGGCAGGCCTGGCGGAACCGGGCGTTCAGGCTCTCGATGGCATTCGTGGTGTAAACGATCTTCCTGATCTCCGGCGGGAAGGCCAGGAACGGGGTGAACTGCTCTCAGGAGCCTTCCAGAGCTGGATGATCGCCGGGTACTGGCTGCCCCAGGCCTGCTCGAACTCGGCAAACGCTGCTCCGCGGCCGCAGCGGTGGGGCGGTGTAGATCTGGCGCAGGTCCTTGCTGATCTGCTCCAGTACTTCGACGCGTACCGCAGCGAAGCCCGCGCCAGGTGCACTGATGAGACTCCCGCTGTCAACCCTGGCTGTGGTGGCGGTGCCATGGTCAGTGCTGTCTGCGGGCGTGGTGGCGGAGCTCGCGGCCGGGCGTGGCCGTGAGCTTGCGGGTGGCGGTTCGGCGGGCGGTCAAGCCTTTCAGGTGCCGGGCGGGGTCGTAGGGGGTGCTGTCGGTCCAGCAGCGCCACAAGATCCGGACCCAGCGGGCGCCGATGCCGCGCAGGGCGCGGTTGTGCTGCTGGCCGCGGGCTCTGGCCTGGTCGTAGGCGTCGCGGGCCCAGTCGTTCTCGCGGACTGAGACGAAGGCCCACCAGTCGATGGCGTGGCGCATCCGCTTGTTCGCGGCGTAGCGGAACCGGACGGTGCGGCTGCGGCCGCTGGCCCGGGTGACCGGCGCGGTGCCCGTCTCGGCGAGCAGGGTGTCCGGGGTCGGGAACCGGGCTCGGTCCTCGCCCATCTCGGCGAGCATGGTCGCGGCGGTGATCTGGCCCATGCCGGGGACGCTGAGGAACACCGCCGCGTCCGGGTGGCCGGCCAGCAGCTCGCCGATCCGCCGGGTGATGGCGCGGACCTGGCCGTTGAGCAGCTCGAGCTGGTCGATGAACAGCAGCATGGCGAAGGCCTTGCCGGCGGTGGTGCCGGGCGAGGCGGCGAGCAGGTGCGCGCGGAGCGTGGCGGTCAGGACCTCGGGGCGGGTCCGGCCTGAGTAGCCGTGCCGGGAGCAGAACGCGGCCATCCGCGCGGCGCCGATCCGGCGGGCCTGCGCCGGGGTCGGGTAGTCGCGCAGGAACGCCAGGGAGATGTCGCGGTCCAGGCTGGAGAACAGTCCCAGCACTGCCGGGTGGTAGGCCAGCACGACCGCGCGGACCTGGTTCTCGGTGTCGCGCTGGTTCCAGACCAGCCGTTCCCGGTCGCGGGTCAGCGCCCGCAGCTCGGCCAGCAGCGGCGAGGGCACCGCGAGCGGCCGCCAGTGCCGGTGCTCATGGCGCAGCGAGTCGGCCAGGACGAACGCGTCGAACGCATCGGACTTGCCCGGCGCGACCCGGTAGCGCTCCCGGGCCCGGGCGGACATCTTCGGCGACACGCAGAACAGCCGGTGACCCTGGTCCTGCAGCATCTCGACCAGAAGCCCCTCGCCGCGCTCGATCGCGATCCCGGTCACCGGGCCGTGCCGGCCCAGCTGCGCTGTTAGGCCGGCCAGGCCGGCGACGTCATGGTCATAGCGCGCCTGGTGCGCGATCCGGCCCTGCGGATCCACCAGGCAAGCTGATGGAAAGAGTTGCCCCAGTCAATCCCGGCGAACAGCCCGTCGGCACCGGCCGACCGGACCAGCGAAGAATCCACCAACCTGCGATTCCTTCCCGGACACGTCACCGGACGGCCGGCCGGGCTGGAACCTCATCACGGCGCTCGAAGCGCGACTCCCGCTGGCCATTACGCGGCCCGCCTCCGCCCGGACGGACAGGTCTGCATGCGGGCCTCGAAGGCAAACGTCTGCACAGGTCCTCCCCGGGCGGTGCGGTGACCGGCGGGACCATCCCGCCAGCACGAAGTGTGGACTGATGAGGTCTGCACGATCGCCAGCGGCCACACGTTGCCGACTACCTCGGGCAGGCCCTTCAGCCCGTCGCATGCCACGATGCACACGTCGCCGACGCCGCGGTTGCGCAGCTCGGCGAGCATGCTCATCCAGGCCTTCAACCTTCCCCGCCCGTCCCGGCCCACAGGCCCAGGACGTCCCGCTTGCCGTGGCAGTTGATCCCCAGCGCGACGTAGACCGGCCGGTTCGCCACCTGCCCGTCCCTGATCTTGATGTACAGGGCGTCGATCAGCAGCACCGGTAGAAACCAAGATGCATATCTGCCGGTACTGTTGCCAGGGCGGCTTCTGCAGCTGGGCGGATCCGGGCTGCGCTAGTGACTGAGCGGGACCACGTGCCTGTCCGGCGTAGCCGCACAGGCACCACGCTACGCGAACCGTCACTGCTCCGGCTGACCATGCCGGGTCGCATGTGATGCGGGTGCGGGGTCCGGCCACCGGACATGATGTCAGCGCCAGCGATGAGCCCGGCCATCCCGTCGGTCTATAGTCAAACGCTGCGCCTGATCACGGAAGGAGTCGTGATGCCCCGCACCCGGGTCCACAACATGAACATCTCCCTCGACGGCTATGCCGCCGGCGAGCACGTGACGTTCGACGCCCCGATCGGCGGTGCCGAGCGGCTGTTCAAGTGGTTCGATGGCCGGGTAATCCATGGCGTCGATAAGGCGGATGCCCCCCTCACGCTGGACCGCGCCCTGACCAGCATGTGGAGCCAGGGCATCGGCGCCGAGATCATGGGACGCCGCAAGTTCGGTCCCCAGGTTGGCGATTGGCCCGACGACGGGTGGCGGGGCTGGTGGGGCGACGAGCCGCCATTCCAGACACCCGTGTTCGTCATGAGCCACTACCCGCACCCCACGATTGACTTTCCCAACGGGACGAGCTTCCAGTTCGTGAACGGGCCGCCGGACGAGGTGCTTCGCCTGGCCCAGGAGGCAGCGGGTGATCGCGATGTCCGCATCGGCGGAGGACCTTCGACCGTGCGCCAGTTCCTCCAGGCCGACCTGGTCGACTTCATGCACCTGGTGATCGTGCCGATAACCCTCGGGCGCGGCGTATCCCTATGGGAGGGATCAAGCGGCCTCGAAGATCGCTTCACCGTCGAGTCGGTCACCTCGCCTAGCGGCCTGACTCACCAGCTGTGGAACAAGAATGACCACGCCTGAACCCCGAACCGCTGTCGCCCTCCCCGCGCCAGACTGACCTGGTCCGCACATCTCAGCGGCGAGCGGCGACAATGCCTCAGGCCACGCAGAACGGCGGTTCTGGCACCTAGGCGGCACGGTGAACTGACTCATCGAAGGGACACAGAACGAGCCGTCGGTGTTCGCGGTCCTCGGGCTAGTGCTCACGCTGAGTGATGCCAAGTCCGCCGCCTATGCCACCGACGCAGTCGTTTGCGGCCGCGACGAAATGGGTCGCCGCGGTGTGGCACAGGGGCGGACGCTCGGGGTTGCGGCCGTGGCGGCTGTGACGATCCGCCCGAATCCTTGGTCCTTCAGCCCTCCGAATCTTCGTGGTCTCTTGCGGTGAGTCCGCCGCTGCGAGTCCTGCTGGTCGTAGTGCTCAGACACTGCCGGAGCTCGTCGACATCGGCCGTGATGACAACAAGCGGCCCGTCGCCTGCCCCTGTCTTTAAGGCGACCAGGCTCAAACCGTGCCAGGCGGGCACGATCTCGAATCTGTAGCGCGTGAACTCCGCGCGCAGGGCGGGCAGGTGATCGCTGAGGTAACGCACAAGCGAAGTGTACGCCCGTGTACTGCCGTGTACGGCTCTGTCAGCCGGTACAGGGTACACCTCTAGCTTGGGGCGATGATCCATCGAGACGGGCCGGTAGCGCCGTGGCGGCAGATAGCTGACATCTACCGGGCCAGGATCGCATCAGGCGACCTGGCTCCGGGTGACCGGCTGCCTTCAATCGCCTCGCTGGCTCAGGAGTACGAGGTGGCCAAGACGACGGCTCAGAAGGTCATCGAGGCATTGCATGCCGAAGGCCTTGTCGATACCTCGCCGATGGGGACGTTCGTGAAACGAGACCCAGCGTAAGCCCGCCCGGGGCATGGCACATTTCCTGGCCCGACCACTTGCTTGCAAAGTGTCCGGTTCATCGCTCAGGGGACGTACGAGAAGCACCAGGGCATCCTCGTGTTGACCGATGTTCGGCTGCTGTTCCTCTTCCACGGCATGGTGGGTCAGGCCAAGGAGGACTTCCCGCTGCGCTGCGGATCAGCTGCCGAACGCCGATTATTCGCTCCCAAATGGCCGATGCTACCCGGTGGTGGAGGCGCGCAGATTATCTATTCTGACCGTCTTTCTTGACCCGTCATTGCGAACTGCCCGCATATCGGTGGCTGGGGCGTGTCAAGCCAGGACGGCAGCACCGTCGGTTTCTTGTCTCGTGGCGCGATACAGGCGTATGGTGCGGCGCGGGGTGCCCCACCGGACTAGCAGTCCGCGCTACTCCTCCGTCAGTGGCCAGCCCGCCAGACCAGTCGGAGACTGGAGCTTTGGGGGATCGATCTGAGAATGACCAATAGATGGGCCGCGCTGGGGGCAGCCCTGGTCGGCGCGCTTGCCGTCGCGGGGTGCTCCGGCACTGGCCACCCTGCCGCCCAGCCCGCCGTCAGCTCGGCCAGGTCGGCGGCCGGCACTGCCCGCTCGGCCAGTGCCACCCCGGCGCACCACCGCCGCCGCCATCACCGCGCGGCCGCCGCCCGCCGATCCGCGTGCGGCACGGCGCTCTGGCGGCACGTCTACCACCCCGACCGGCTGCGCCTGGTGCGCCGGTGCATGACGCCACCCGCCCCGGTCTGGTCAACGCGGACAATGACAAGTACGAGCATGGCGACCTCGTGCTGGAGGAAATCTGCCAGGGCAGGGTCACGCAGGCCGACGCTGGCGCCGCCTGCCGTGGCGTCCCCCATGACCTGACCGTGCCGTCGGTGGGCGAGCGGGTGAGGGTTTCCGGTTCCTATGTGCTGGACGCCGACCACGGCTGGATGGAGATTCACCCGGTCACCAACCTGACCATCACCGGGTCTGCGCCGCCGTCCGCGCCGTCCTCCGCGCCGCCGGTCCAGGCAGGCTGCCACCCGATTACCTCCAGCGGCAATTGCTATGAGCCCGGCGAGTTCTGCCCGCACGCCGACGCTGGCATGACCGGCGTGGCCGGCGATGGCAAGACCATCACGTGCGAGCTAGTCGGCGGCTACTACCGGTGGGAGGACTGAGCCGTGAGAGTGCGTCAAGGCAATCTGGTGTGGCGGCGGTGACCAATCACGCCCTCACCTTCGCTCGGCATGCAGAATTAGGCCGGTTACTCGCGCAGACAGCGCTGACTCGGTCGAGTCACTGAGCGTGACCTGATTTCGGGCAGGCCCGCGACCCTGCCGATTCTTTGCGCGTCGCTGCTGCGAAGGCGGTAGACGTTCCAGCGCTCAGATCTGCCAGATCTGGCGCTGTCGGTGGTTAGAGTCCGAGTTGCCAGCGGATGCTGAGTCGTTCGCGCTCGCCAAACGGGCTGTTCCGTTCGTGCGGTGGTCCGAGCTTGTCGGGCGTCAATGAAGCGCCGGGGAGGTCCTCTACTGGGGTGGCGTTCATCAGATCGTTTAGGAGCTTGATGGTGGCGGGGAGAAGTCGCTCGAGCAGAGTGGCGGGGTCGGCGTGCAGCCTCCCGGGTATCAGTTCTTGCAGGCCCCATTCCTCAATGCCGCCGTTGCGGTCAGCTGAGGCCAGAATCCGATCCTTGTCGGCGTCGGGCAGGCTAGCGAGTGTCGCCTCGCGCCGTGGCGGCAGGCCCACTGCCAGCGCGGTCAGGCCCGCGTCGTGCACGGTGTTGCGGAGCAGCCTGACAATTGTAAGAGCATCAGCTCCAGCCGTTTCTTCCGCGACGATCGCGGCAAGGTCCGGCGCCCGCGCTGCCACATTCGCCAGCCATGCGGGATTCTGCCATTTAGCCTGATGAATCCTGGTTAGTGGCAGGTCCAGTACGCGGTGGGCGACGCGGGCTGTGGCGTCGATCGCCCCCATGAGGAAGATCAGGCAGGCGTCGAGGGCAATGAGAGCGTCCTCGGCGACGTCGTTGTCCTGCCTGCGGTTCACCGCGCGGAGCAGGTCATCCCTGGCCTGAAGGACACGCGTGACACGCTGGGATACCGCGCCGCCGAGGCCGACGAGCTCGCTTGACCCCCGAACCGCGCCCGTGGAGTAGGAATGGTTGACGCAGGCCGAGAACCAGCGCCAGCCGGCCGGCAGCAGCTCACGCGCACCGACCCAGTAGAACAGGCCCTTATTGAACGAGGCCGAACTGGCACTGTCAGGGTCCTTCCATACCAGGTATTCGCCCTGGCCACGCAGGTACAGGCTTACTAGCGCCAGGGCTCCTGCGGGCTGGCAGTAGGTAACGCCACGGCCGAGTGCCCAGCTGACAGCGTGCAAGTACGGGCGGCTGGTGACGAACAGATCTACTTTGAGCTCCTGCGCTACGCATGCTGCGAGAGCGTCAGCGGACCGCCGGGCCGCGGCCTGGGCAGATCCATGCTGCTCGTAAGCCCCAGATCTGTTATCAAGCGACGCGGCTCGGACCGACTCATCGGAGATCCAGGTGCGCCCAACCGACTCATTAGTTGCGTAGATCACGGAGTGCGTGGCGAAGCTTCCGGGCGGAGCCGCGGTGGCAACTGCCCAGCCTGCCGTTCCTCGGAATCCTGCAGGCGAACTCACCTGACGGGTCCCAGGCGGAGGACCTTCGTCACGGTACTTCCAATGTTCTACATCTTTGTGCGAAAGGAACCCGGCCAACAGATTCTCTATCGTCCACCCGTCAGCATTCTGGTTCAGCAGGTCCGCGTCGACCAGGGCGCGAAGCTTGCGGTAAACGCGCGCAGCCTTAAACAGTTCCGGCCAGGAGCGGTCCTGATGACCAAGGCGCAGACGCAGTGTCACCGACCCAGCCTACGAACGACCGCCGACCGCCCGTTACTGGTCCTGACCGCGCGGGTGTGAGACACGAATGTAGGTGACTGGCGGGTAGCTTCTGCTGACCTGCGTGGTCTGAGTGTGCTGCTTTGTCAGACGCGGGCGCTGGCCGATGACGGCCGCTCGACCTGGTCGCCGCGCTCGGCTTTTCTCCTGTCAGCCGGAGTGACCGGCGGCATCGACCCGGCCGCCGCAGCGCTGCTCGGCCTGCTCGTCGCCGCGAACACCAAGCCGTTCGCCCCGGCCGCGCTGACCGGGCTGCTCACCGCGGTCGGCACGCTGCTGGTCGCGCTCGGCGTCAAGCACGTATCCGGGGGAGAGGTGTCGGCGGTCAACGCGGTGGTCGCGATCGTGATGGCCAACGTGCTCCGCGCGCACGTCTCCCCGGTATCAGGGCGCCGCACGGAAACCTGCAGCAGCCGAGCGCATAAAGCAGAAGTGCCGCCTATAGGCCGGGCGGCAACGGCGCGAGGGCCAGCGTCCGCCTGAGCACCACGGGCGGACGCACGCCCGTCGACGGTGATCAACTAACACTAGAACCTCTCATCCCGGCGCGAGCGCGGAAGCCGAACAGTGCTATCACCGCGCCCAAGACGACCTGGGCCACAGCTACGCAGGCCGCCCGGCCTACCGGGAACGCCGTGACGTGCGCGCCGTACATGTCGCCCAGCGGCCCTCCAACGGCGAGCACCACGCCGGCCCCGATCCGCGCGCAAGCGACAGTGTGCCGCCCAGGCACAGATACGGCCGCGTCCATGCCCCGGCCAGGGTCCACTTCGGCACGAACACGTAGGTATGCACGATCAGTTGGATCCTCGGGCAAGTCGGGGGTCGCGCTCAGGTACGGGTCACCAGCACAAGCCCGCTCACAAGAGCACGCCTCAGCGTCCCCGGCGGCTCACCCAACGGTACTAATATTAGTGAAGTTGACGCTTGTAAAAACGAAGTGTACCGTGGCTTTCATGAAGTACTACGGGCAGGCATGCGGCATTGCCAGAGCCCTGGACGTGGTGGGCGAACGGTGGAGCCTGCTGCTGGTGCGGGAGCTGACTCTGGGCCCGCGCCGTTACCGCGACCTCGCGACCGGCCTGCCGGGCATCCCCAGCAACGTCCTGGCCGGACGCCTGAAGGACCTGCAGGCCGCCGGCGTCGTCACCCGGCGCACCCTCCCGGCACCGACCGACGTGACCGTGTACGAGCTGACCGACGCCGGCCGGGCGCTGCAGCCCGCACTCAACGAGTTGCTGGACTGGGGCCGGGAGAGCTTCTTCCTCGGCTCCGACGCCGGCAAGCTCACCGTCCGCCGCGGGCCGGCACCGGATGGCGACGCGGTGGTCACCATGCCCGCCGGCACCCTCTACAGCCTCATGACCGGCCAGACGACCGTGACCGGCGCCGTCCGGCACAGCACCGTCGATGGCGACACCGAGATCGCCCGCCGCGCCCTGGAGCCGCTCGCCGCAGCAGCACTCACCAAGCCGGCACCGGCCATCTGAGGCGCCAGGCGGAAACCAGCCTGCGCCACCGCAACAACAAATAGCCCTTAGGAGAAGCCGTCATGTCCGAAACAAGATCCATGACCACACGAATCGCCAGACCAGCCGGTGGCACCACGGCGAGCGGCGGCCCGCGCCGCCTGGGCCTGGCCCTGCTGGTCCTCGCCACCGCGCAGCTGATGGTGGTGCTGGACGCGACCATCGTCAACGTCGCCCTCCCGCACATCCAGCGGGCGCTCGGCTTTTCCGGGTCCGGCCTGGAGTGGGTGGTCAACGCCTACGCGCTGGCCTTCGGCGGGCTGCTGCTGCTCGGCGGCCGGGCCGGGGACCTGCTCGGCCGCCGCAAGATGTTCATCGCCGGGCTGCTGCTGTTCTCCGCCGCCTCCCGGCCGCGCTGTCGCTGATCACCACCACATTCGCCGAGGGCCCGCCGCGCACCCGGGCGATGGGCGTGTACGCCGCGATGAGCATCGCCGGCGGCGCGATCGGCCTGATCGGCGGCGGCCTGCTGACTACCTACGCCTCGTGGCGGTGGGTGCTGTTCGTCAACGTGCCGATCGGCGCCGCGGTCGCGCTGGCCGCCCCGCGGGTGCTGGCCGAGTCGCCGCGCCGCCGCGGCCGGTTCGACCTGCCCGGCGCGATCACCGGCACCGCCGGGGTCGCCGCCCTGGTCTACGGCCTGGTCAGCGCCGCCGCCAGCCCCAACGGCGTCTCCCACTGGGGTGATGCCAAGGTCGTCGCCCCGCTGGCCGCCGCCGTGGTGCTGCTGGCCGCGTTCGCGGTGATCGAGACCCGCAGCCCGCAGGCCCTGCTGCCGGTGCGGCTGCTGCGCGACCGCAACCGCGCCGGCGCCTACCTGAGCTACGCCGGGGTGGGCATCTTCATCTTCGGCATGTTCTTCTTCCTCACCGTGTTCATGCAGGCCGTCTGGGGATACTCCGCCCTGAAGACCGGCGTCTCCTACCTCCCGTTCACCGCAGCCCTCCTCATCGCCGCGGGGGCCGTCACTCAGCTCGTGCCCCGGACCGGCGCCCGCCCGCTGCTGCTGGCCGGCTCCGCGGCCGCCGCCGGCGGCCTGTTCTGGCTGTCCCGGATCAGCGAGCACGACACCTACGCCAGCGGGGTGCTCGGCCCGACCATGGTCATCGGAGCCGGGGCCGCCCTGCTGTTCGTCACGCTGTCCCTGGTCGCGCTGAACCGTGTCCCCGAAGCCGACTCTGGGGTGGCCTCCAGCCTGCTCAACACCGGCCAGCAAGCCGGCGGCTCCATCGGCCTGGCGCTGCTCGGCACCGTCGCCTGGACCGTCGTCGCCCACAGCATCCACGCCCAGGCCGCCCGCGCCGCCGCCGCTGGCGCGCGGGCCGGGCACCCGGTGCACCCGGGCGGGCCGCTGGCCGCAGCGATCTACAACCATGCCCTCGCCACCGGGTTTGGCCGCGGGTTCCTGGTCGCCGCCGGGATCGCGCTGCTCACCCTGATCATCAACTTCGCCGTGATCCGGGTCCGGCGCGCCGACCTCGCCGGCGCCCAGCCACCGGCTCCCGCCATGCCCGCCGACCCGGCATAACCGCAGTGACAGCAGCCAACTGCGCCAGCACCGTGCCCAACCAGAAAGGGAAACAGATGAGCCAGGACCAGCACCCGGGGGCTGAGGGGGACTTCTTCGTCACCTTCTTTCTCGTGGTCTCCGACCAGGACCGCTCCCGTAACTTCTACCAGTCCGTGTTCGGCGGGAAAGTCCTGCTCGAGCGCGATCCAGTCATCTTGGAGGTAGCGAACGCGCGGCTCATCCTCAACGACGGCGGCGGCCCGACCGACGACAAACCC
>WNGR01007362.1_pt1 | contig 14878 bp, 12 predicted proteins | sample 5407581 | NCBI WGS metagenome assembly WNGR01 (sample SAMN13153383, study PRJNA577476) | soil metagenome | isolation source: 80 cm soil or saprolite under Garry oak tree replicate 2 | place: USA:California | collected 2016-06-15
ATTTGCAATGCTGAAGCCAGATCGTGATCCACATGGAGACTGATCCAGCCGAGCGCGGGTAAGATGCCCGTGGCATTTTCAGGCAGGTTGGGAATTGCATCTGCAATCCGGCGAATCTGCTCGGCGGCAACTTTCGGCGACATGAAGCCGTAGAAACTCTGTGTGACGCAGGCATTCACCAGGTCAATTTGAGCGGAGATCAGCGTGGGATCAAGTTCTGCGGCGCGATGCAGATGTTGCATACCATCCTGCATGCGATGGCGCTCGAGCGTTTGCCACTCGTAATGGCCCCGCACAAAGCTTTCATAAGCATCGCGGTGGAGGGGCTCTTGTGCCGGTTCGGCTGACGCAGCCAACGAGAGCGACGACGCGCCTCCCAGCCGAAAGATCAGTCGTTGGACCAATTCCGATTCGAGGCCCACCCCCCGGTCCCTTGCCACAAGCATGTCTTCCACCCATATCTGCGTTCCGTCTTCTACGCGGATCATCTCCGCGCGCAGCCGAAAATGCGAGGGCAATGCGAGCAATGTCCCGGTCAGCACGAGATCTGCCTTAAGCGCTTCTCCAACCTGGTGGGCGGTGAGGCCCTGGCGCGCCAGCGTGAAAACAGAATCGCGTGCGAGAACCGAAACCATTGGAGTGCGCGTGGCGGTGAGTCGTGCGGCGGTTTCCTCGGCGATAGCCGGACCCATGTGTTCGGCGACATTATGTCCCACGGCGAACGGCAAGATAGCAAGCCGCGGCAAGCCTGGCGCCTTGGCACCGGGATGCCGGTGCACTTCAGCCCCGAACCGGTACCCCCGCTTGTAGATCGTCTGAATAAATTCGTCGGGCTCTAAGCGGGCGCGCAGAGATGACATGCATTTGGGAACACTGTCGGCGGTCACGTGGACTCCGCCCCAAAGTGTTTCTCTTAGTTCTTCTGCGGATACGATCCGTCCCGCGTGTTCAAGCAGAAGCCGGAGCGCAGCCAATTCTTTCGGCGGGAGATGGATCGGAGAATCGCCGCGGAGCAGTGTCCCGTCGGCTTCAAGCCTGAGGGCGCCAAACGACAGACTCGGCTCCGTGGCTGCGAGTGAACTTGATGAAAGCGGTCTCATGCCAAGTTACGCATTCCCGAAAGTTTCCTTTCAACCCCCAGGCGCATGCTGCCACTCTGCAAGCCCAGATGCCAGTTGCGAACGTCAGCAAGTTGCGCGGACGGACTCAGCGACAAGAGGTAAACCGTTCCAGGAAAATTTGCTGGTTCATTGGGCCCGCGGTGTTAACAATTCATCAATTATCAACCCGGAACCGAGAGGATCAAAGTCACGAGCGGGAGCTTTTACGGGGAGGAGGTAATTCAGGAGAGGTTACTATCCTGGATGGAAAAACAGCGCGGCTTCGCACGGGGCCCAATTTGATCTGGACACCGCGCGAAGCCCCATTTAGATCCTGCAGAGTTGGGACTGCCAGTCACCTCAGTACTTCGACCTTATGGCGTAGGTCAGGCCCATGGTGAACTGGAAAGAATTCCGTTTGGTGGGAGGCAGCGACGCAGGCGAATTATTAAGATAAGTATCGATCGTTCCCATAGAGAAGCCGAGATTCTTGTATGCCGGGAACGCAAATGTGTTGGTCTCGTTAGCGGAGTAGTCACGCGGTATGTTGTACGAGGGAATGAATGAGAGGCCTTGTGTCACTGTCACAAGTTTTGTGTGCAACAAATATGTCGCCGCGAAAGTCGATCCGATCAAGTTCTCATTGGCTCCTTTAAATCCATCGATGAATTGCTGTTTTTCATATTGCATGGTCGCTTTCAAGTCTGCCTCCTGCTTTGGAGTCTTGAGTACTGTCCACCCAATGCCGCCGCCATAGATCTGTTGCAGATCGAGGTCCTGCGCAAAGTTGTGGTCAAAAGCCGTCTGCACCAGAGCGAAGAGACGCGGCGAAAAGTATTGATCGCGTTCCGCGTCGGCATGGTAGATCGCCGATTTGGTGACTGTCGCCGGCACAATGACGTCTCCGTCGCGATAAGCAGGCTGGGTGATCTTTCCGTAAGACCCGCTGAAGTCTGCCGAAGTGCGATTACGGGGATTGATCCATGCTACGGTGGGCACAGACCGCACCATACCGATGGCTCCCGAAAACGTGTACTGATTCTGGGCGGCTGTTACCAATGTGGCTCCGGCTGTTGCCGCGCCGTTCCATCCTGCCAGCAAGTCCGGCTCGTGATTCAGATCTTTGTTGAGCGTGGTCTCATCTACGATGTACTGCGCATCCTTCACTGGGATCGGTGTCTGGCCCGTTCCGGTTTCGGAGCGTACGGTGACTGCATGGTTCTCCACGTCGACAGGTCCCATCGGAACCTGCCCCGCGTTCTTCTTTCCCCTCATCTTCACAGTCTTGTCGAGCACGGCGAACTTGTCCGCTGTGTGCAACTCCTTGATCTTGTCCCATGAGACGGAGAGATCGCCCAGCGCATCGCTGTGAAACGTGACTTTCCCCGCCGCTTCATTCACAAGTTTGCCGTGCACTGTATCGCCATTGCTCAGTACCAGCACGTCGGCCTTTGCGTCTGCAACCGGCTGGCCCTGTGCGACGCAAGCCATAGTGCCCACCAGGGCGGCCATAACCAGGTGAAAAACAGCGTGATAGAGATGAGGAAGGACAGTGCGCAAGTAGAATCTGTTCACGGGAAGCCTCTCCTTTTATGAATTGGGAGTTATCAGAGACCCATATGGGGATGTTCTGCTGATAATGCGTTTCGATGCAAAGGCTCAGTGGAACTGTTGCAGAGTGTGAGACGCGGCCGGAATTTCTATCTCTGGCGCATCCATTTGCCAATCGCGGTCATACGCGAATTCTCAGGCTTTCCATAAAATTTCCAGAATTACTCAGAAGATTGAAGCCACCCCGGCTCGAATGTGAACAGGGGGAGTTCGCGATGCCCAAAACAATCTCATACGCACAGTGGTCCCTTGAACCCTACTGCCTTGGCATGAAGTTGCGCGCCTTGCGCAACCAGAAGCGGCTGACACTTTCTCGTCTAGCGGCTGAAACTGGATTATCAACAGCACTACTTTCCAAGCTTGAGACCGATCGCATGATCCCCACCCTGACGACCTTGGCTACTATCAGCCGAGTCTACGGCGTGGGCATGAGTCACTTCTTTAAGGAGCCTGAGCGCCACACGCTCTCGATTACCCGCAAGGCGCACCTGCAGGCAAACTCCCGCCCTGCTGATGCGGAACGATGCATACCCTTAAATTGTCCGATGGAGAAGCCCCGGTTGGTCGCGCAGATGATCGAGATGGCAGCCGGTGCTGGAAGGACGGATGCAGTTGGACGCTGGTGGAATGCGCGAAATTCTCGAAATGGGAGATTGCGTTTACATCGAGAGTCAGCTGCCAATGACAATGAGTGCGGCTGGGAAGCAGCGCTGCCGTGTGCTCGCCGTAAAGCCCGCTGTCGAGAGGTCTTAGTACCAGCCTGCGGAACGGGCAATCGGTTGCCGTGTCTAGCCTCAATCTGTACGATGAGTTGTTATTCAAGGAAACTCATACGATGCGACCGAACGTAAACCTTATGAAAGCCACCCTCACCGGTGCGCTCGGCGGCCTGCTTTTTGGCTTTGACACGGTTGTGATCTCAGGCGCCATCGATGCGCTGGTAAATCTCTATGGACTGACTCCGCAGAACAAAGGCCTGACCGTGGCCATCGGACTTGTCGGCACAGTAATCGGTGCGCTCGGCGCGGGCGTAACAGGACAAAAGCTCGGTGGTCGCGAAACCCTGAGAATTACCGCTGTACTTTATGTCGTTTCTGCAATTGGTTGCGGGCTTGCCTGGAATTGGCCATCATTTATGCTCTTCCGGTTCATCGGTGGGGTAGGCATTGGCGCCTCGTCGGTGCTTGGGCCGGTGTACATTGCAGAGTTAGCGCCGGCAAAATGGCGTGGGCGCCTGGTGGGTGCCTTTCAATTTAACGTGGTCTTCGGAATTCTTGTGGCCTACACCTCCAATTACGTGATCCGGCTGCTTCATCTCGGCGCGACCGAATGGCGTTGGCAGGTGGGCATCGCAGCCATTCCGGCAACCGGATTTTTGGTGCTTCTGTTTGGGATTCCCCGCAGCCCCCGCTGGTCGGCATCGAAGAACCGCATCGATGAAGCGCTCGCTGTACTTAAGATGATGGGCGAGCCTGACCCCGACGCCGAACTTGCAGACATTCGCGCTGCACTTGCTGAGGAGCATGCTTCGGCTCGCGAGCCGGTCTTCCGGTGGAAGTACCGCTACCCGCTGTTTCTTGCTATCACCATCGGCGCCTTCAATCAGCTGGCGGGCATCAACGCCATCCTTTATTACCTCCCCAGCATCTTCGCATCTGCCGGGTTTACTCAAATCTCTGGCGACAAGCAGGCCATCGCCATCGGTTTCACAAACCTGATCTTCACGATGGTGGGAATGTCGTTGATCGACAAGCTGGGACGCAAAACGCTGCTTCTCATCGGAGCTGCGGGCACGGCAAGCTGCCTGGGCGCGGTCTCGTGGCTTTTTAAAGGCCAATCGCATTCCGGCGCGCTGGTGTGGATCTTCATCACCTATATTGCGTTCTTCGCTCTCTCCCAAGGCGCGGTCATCTGGGTCTATATCGGCGAAGTGTTTCCCAATCACGTTCGATCCAAGGGCCAAGGCGTAGGCAACGCGAGCCACTGGATCATGAACACAATCATTGCCATGGAGTTTCCTGTGCTGGTGGTGAGCCTTGGCCGCAGCGCTCCGTTCACGTTCTTTGCGGTCATGACCACACTACAATTCCTGGTGGTGCTGCTCACCTACCCAGAAACCAAGGGGCAGACGCTCGAGCAACTCCAGCGCAAACTGATTACCGCGGAGTGAGATTTCTTCGCGAGGCGTCGCATCCGTGATCCAAGTCACCGGCTCGCAGGCTGGGTTCGGCCGAAAATCTTATCTGTGGGCGAACCAAAAGGGCTCCCGGCCGGCAGTCGTGAAACTGTCTTTCATTCCCCGCGTGGGAGGTGGACCATGGCAGAAACACTGATTCCATCCTCGGATCATCCGAAAGACATCGAGCAGGTGAGGGAAGTGGTGCGCGCTGCGATCGAGGCGCTGCAACAACCGCGGCCCGAACAAAGCTCGCCTTCAGCCGTCGCCAATTCCTTTGAGGCTGAGGCCTTACGAACCGAAATTATCTCGGTGGGGCGTAAGCTCTGGGAGCGCCAATACGTCGACGGAAATGGTGGCAACATCAGTGTCCGTCTGGGGTCGAAATATGTGTTGTGTACCCCGACCATGATGAGCAAGGGCGACCTGCGGCCAGCCGATATATGCCTTTCCGACATGGCCGGCAGCATTCTGGCCGGCGACCGCGGCCGCACCAGCGAACTGCTGCTCCACCTCGAAATCTATAGGGCCAACCCGCGCGCTCGTGCCGTGGTCCACTGCCACCCTCCTTATGCGACCGCCTTCGCCATTACCGGTTCCGCTCCTCCTGTCGGGTTGATCACCGAATATGAGGTCTTCATTGGTCCTGCCGCCCTGGCACGTTACGAAACGCCTGGCACCCAGGCCTTCGCCGAAACAGTGCTGCCCTTCGCGCTGGATCACAATACCATCCTGCTGGCCAATCATGGCGTGGTGTGCTGGGCCGATACCGCAACCCACGCCGAGTGGTTGATTGAAATTCTCGACAATTACTGCCGTACAGTGCTCATTGCACAGCAGATCGGCAAACCGCTCACATTCATTCCAGACCACAAGATTGCAGAGATTCTGGCCCTCAAGCGGCGCATGGGCTTTCCCGATGCGCGCCTCGCCCCCGTCGCCGAGACCACGACCGCCGTGCCGGCTCAAGATGGGGAACTCGACCGTCTTGTGGAGCGTGTGGTCGCACGGCTTGAGGGACGCGATTAGCCGGGGCAGACGAGCAAGGCGATCGGGAAGCGTATGAGAATTCCAAGTTCCCGTGCTATACTGGCTTTGCGCTCAGTGATTTGGCCGTGAGCGGCGGTTTGCCTGTCAAAAGGCAATTCAGCCTGGCACAGATTTCCCCCAAGCCCCTACAGCGTATACCCATGAGTCTCCTTATCCGGTGACTTACCAGGAACCGAGTGACGGTTCTTAGAAACAGCGACTGCCTCCTTGAATGGACCGCCGCGATGACCGGATGAAAGTGGAACGGGTAGCCGGCCGGCAGTGAGCCGTTCGGCGTACAAGTAGCGTGGGTCAGCTCCGGGCGAGCAGGCATTCTTCCCTTAGGGATGCAAGTACGCCAGTCCCGTGGACGATTTTGGTTCTCTCTTACGCATATTAAGAAACAGGCTCGCGCCTGACACAGCATTAGTGTGCGCGCCTCAAGGTCCGGTTCCGATCGCAGGCCCGTTGGGAAACAGGGGCTCCGGAACCCAGGAAATGATTTAACTTTGATCACTCAGTTTTCGCAGTTCACTCTTTCGCCCGCCCTCATGGCGAGGCTCAACTCCAACAAGTTTGAAACACCCACCCCGGTGCAGGCCGGCGCCATTCCTCCGGCACTTGAAGGCCGCGACGTTCTGGCCACCGCACAGACCGGCACGGGCAAGACCCTCAGCTTCCTCATTCCCATCGTCGAGATGATGCAGAAGAACGAAGCCAAGGGCGCGCAGGCCCTTATCCTTCTGCCCACTCGCGAGCTGGCAATGCAGGTGGAGAAGGCTTTCCTCGCCATCCGTTCCAACTCGACTCAGACCGTCGCTCTCGTGGTCGGCGGACTTGCTGAAGCGTCGCAATTGCAGGCGATTCGCCGCGGAGCCCGCCTTATCGTCGCCACCCCCGGCCGACTCGAGGACTTCCTCAAGCGCAAATTAGTTCGTCTCGAGCAGGTAAAGATTCTTGTGCTCGACGAAGTGGACCGGATGCTCGATATGGGCTTTCAGCCTGCCATAGCGCGCATCGCAGGTATGCTTCCCGCCGAACGCCAGACGCTTTGCTATTCAGCCACTCTGGAAGGCGCCGTCAAGGACGTCGCCCGCAATTACCTTAAGAATCCAGCCCGCATCGAGATCGGCTCAGTGCTGAAGCCGGCTGAAAATGTTGAATTGCGCACCTTTGAAGTGGATCCCGACAAGAAGCAGGAACTGCTCGAACACCTGCTCGGCGCTGAAACGGGGAGCTTCCTGGTCTTCGTGCGCACCAAGCACGGAGCCGACCGCGTGGCCCGCCGCCTCACCCGCTCCGGCTGGTCGGCCACCCAGATTCACGGTGACCGCTCGCAGGCTCAGCGCAACTCGGCGCTGCGCAGCTTTACCGAGGGCCGTCATCGCGTACTCGTCGCCACTGATGTTGCCGCTCGCGGCATCGACGTAGCCAACGTAGCCTACGTGGTCAACTACGACATGCCCAAGGTAGCGGAGGACTTTGTCCATCGCGTAGGCCGCACCGGCCGCGCCTCAGCGCACGGTGTCGCTTCCACCTTTGCGGGCCCGGCGGAGCGCGGCGATCTGCGCAAGATCGAACGCACCTTGGCCATCCAGATGAAGCGCTTTCGCGTACGCTCGGCTGATATGACCGCCGCTTAACGCAAGTCCTCAACTCAGGAGATAAGGCATCCATCCCACCCTTGACGCGCATTTTGCGACAAGGGTGATTTCTTGTGGATGCTCGTACATCGGGTTGGCTCTACTCAACAAGACATGCGGTTGGAGGCCGCCGCACCCATAACAGCAACTAAATAATGGCGGCCAAGGACGAAGGCGATCAGACAGACCGCAGCGACTCCGCCGATGCGGCAGAGATTGCTCAAATCATTCGGCATGGTCTTTCTCACCTGGTCTCAAAAACTGGTCCCCAGACGCGCAGATTCTATGCCCCGAAATCAGAATTCCGATGTGATAATCGTCGTAGAACGCCGCTTTTCTCCGCTTCGATCATCCGACTTCCAGCTTCTCTGCGACGGTGTAGCTCCGGTGCCGTGCTTTCCGTTGACTCTGCATCCCGAATCAAGTATTCTGGACTCCTTGCGCGGTGTTGCGCCTGGGGTCTGTGGGTATTCAACCGGACTCGGCTGGTGGATTCTCCGATGGGAGCCGCTGGAACAGGCAAATGGCTGCTGAACGCAGGTTGTCAATATCGTGTTCAGTGTGAGCTAAAGCCCTTAGAGGGACAACCCCCGCAGTCCTCACCCGAACAGATTTGTTTGGAAGTGGGTGGAATCAAAGCCCGTGCGCGTTTTGCGTGGGCAATTGTGTTTTGCGCTGCTGCGCAAAAGCTTTGTGGAGAACAGCCGACAGCTTAGGCGGTAGGCTGAGCAAGTTTTGATTGAAGGCAGGAGAGAGATGTCGACCTTTGTTCCGAGCGGCAAGAATATTGACCGCAAATGGTTTGTGGTAGATGCCAGCGGCCAGACCCTGGGCCGCTTGGCGACCAAGGCTGCCAGTGTCCTAAGCGGCAAGCTGAATCCCCAGTACGTGCCGTACATCGACATGGGCGATCACGTTATCGTTATCAACGCCGAAAAGGTTCGGCTGACCGGACTGAAGAGTCAGAGCAAGCTCTATCGCCGTTACACCGGTTTCCCCGGCGGACTGCGCGAAGAGTCGTTCACCCGCCTGCTCGCGCGCAAGCCCGAAAAGATTTTGGAAGAGGCCATCAAGGGCATGCTTCCCAAGAGCAAGATGGGCCGCCAGATGGCAACCAAGCTGAAGGTTTATCGCGGCGACAAGCACCCCCACCAGGCGCAGGAACCCGTAGCGCTGGAAGTGGCGTAAAGCGGCCGCTAGCTGCTAGCTTCTAGCCGCTAGCTCGGTACCTGAGATTTAAGCCTTCGAAGTTTCTGGCCGGGAGCTAGAGGCTAGAAGCTAGAAGCTAAGAGGAAAAATGGCAGATTTGGTTCAATACTACGGAACGGGCCGCCGCAAGTCGGCAATTGCCCGCGTCTTTTTGCGTCCGGGAACTGGTGAGTGGAAAGTAAACGGCAAGCCTTTCGATGTGTACTTCGTGACCGAACAGCAGCGTGTCGCCGCAAAGCGCACATTGGTGCTCGCCGAACTCGCCTCCAGCTTTGACGTTGTCACCACGGTGAAGAGTGGCGGAGTGGCTGCGCAGGCCGATGCCGTTAAGATGGGCACCGCGCGTGCCCTGGTTGAGTTCAACCCGGAACTGCGCAAGCTTCTCAAGGCCGAAGGCCTGCTGACCCGCGACGCTCGCATGAAGGAGCGCAAGAAGTACGGTCAGAAGGGTGCACGCGCAAGATTCCAGTTCAGCAAGCGCTAAGATGCAGCTATTAGCTACTAGCTTCTAGCTCCTAACATTGGATGGTCCGCGTGGAGTTTTAGAGCAGGCGGACTCCCGATACGAAGGGGCTAAAAGCTAATGGCTAGAAGCTAGAAGCTGGTTCTAAATCTCCCGCCGCAAGCGGGTTCAATCCGGGCCAGACAAAAGGTTAGCCCGGATGCAATCCAATAAAGGAGGCCAATGGCCACGATCACAATGAAGGAGCTGCTCGAAGCGGGTGTTCACTTCGGGCATCAGACCAAGCGCTGGAACCCAAAGATGAAGGAATATATCTTTGGCGAGCGCAACGGTATTTACATCATCGACCTGCAAAAGACGCTCAAGCTGTTTAAGGATGCGTCGAAGTTTGTCACCGAACTATGCGCATCGGGCAAGACGATTCTCTTCGTCGGCACCAAGCGCCAGGCCCAGGACGCAGTGGCTGAAGAGGCCAACCGTGCCGGGATGCCGTACATCAACCAGCGCTGGCTGGGCGGCCTTTTGACCAACTGGGTGACCGTGCAGAAGTCGGTGAAGCGCCTTCAGGAACTCGATGAGATGGCTACAGATGGCCGCTACGAACTGCTGACCAAGAAAGAAGTGATTCGCTTGGAGCGGGAGCGCAAGCACCTGCAGGCAAACCTGGCCGGCATCAAGAACATGAAGCGCCTGCCCGACGCGCTCTTCATCGTCGATTCCAACAACGAAGCGATCGCAGTGAAGGAAGCCCGAAAGCTCGGCATCCCGGTGGTTGCGGTGGTTGATACCAACTGCGACCCTACCGTCGTGGACTACGTGATTCCCGGCAACGACGATGCTCTTCGTGCCATTCGCCTGTTCACCTCCAAGATTGCAGATTCGGCTGCCGAGGGCGTGAACCTGGTGGGCGACAAGGCCTTCGCCGAGGAACTCCCTGTGCCCGCTGCGGAAGAAGGCGTGGCTCTCGAAGCTTCGGCTCCCGAAGAAGTGGACCTCGAAGCGGCCCTGGGCGGCGGCATTCGCAAGGCGCCTGCGGCGGTTACGGCTCTGCTCGAAGAGTCGGAAGCGGCTGAGGGCGGTCTTTAATGTTTGTTGCGCATTGATTGCGCATAATGGAGAGCGTGGCCGCGAGCAGCAAGTGCCACGCTTTTCTTTTGCCACCTGCGGTTGGACCAGTTGCACCTTCGGTGCATGAGACACAAATGGTTTACTGCAACTTGCAGCCAGGCAGAACACTCGGTACAGATCTGCAAACATCTGATTTGCATAAATGAGAGAGAAGTGAGATGACAACAGTGACTGCGAAAATCGATTCCAAATTGGTGAAGGAACTTCGCGAGAAGTCCGGCGCGCCCATGGGCGACTGCCTCAAGGCATTGCAGGAAACCAAGGGCAACATCGAAGATGCATTTGTCGTGTTGCGCAAGCGGGGCATGGCCTCGGCGCAGAAGAAGGCAGCCCGCACCACCAACGAAGGCGCCGTGGGCGTCTACATTCACGCCGGCGGCAAGATCGGCGTACTGCTTGAAGTGAACTGCGAGAGCGACTTTGTGGCTCGCACCGACGACTTCCAGGATCTGCTGAAGGACATCGCGATGCACGTCGCGGCCACAGATCCGCGCTACGTGAAGCCTGAAGACGTGACCCCGGAGGACATGGAACGCGAGAAGGAGATCTTCCGCGCCCAGGCCGCAGCCACCGGCAAGCCCGCGCCGGTCATCGAGAAGATCGTTGACGGCAAGATGGCCAAATTCTATGAGGAAGTCTGCCTCCTCGAGCAGCCCTTCATTAAGGATCAGGCGGTCAGCATCAAGGAACTCATCGCGCAGAAGGTCGGCAAGCTGGGCGAAAACATTACCGTTCGCCGCTTCGCCCGCTTCAAAGTGGGTGCGCCTGATTGGACAGTGGCCCAGACCAAGGCCATCGAAACCGCCGGAGAGTAGTTTCACTGCATCAACCAAAAGACTAAGGCCCGGAGCTTATGCTCCGGGCCTTCACCGTCTGATTGCTTCGTTGAAGAGCGTCTTGCTGCTTAGCCATGATCGTCTGCCGACGAAGGCAGGGCTTTGGAGTTTGTGTTCAAGCATTCGCGCACGTTATTGCGTGAACGAGTAAGGTTGCAAATCGCCCCTACTTCTTCTCCAGCGTGTGGAGGTAGGCGATCACATTCTTCAGTTGCTCGTCAGTCAGCACATCTGCCCAACCCGGCATTTGCCCCTTGCCCTTTTTGGTGAACGCGAGCAATGCCGCATCGGACTTTTTGAAAGCTTCGGGGGCGGTGAACTGAGTGGCCTTGAAGGTCTTGCCGGCCGGCGTGTCGGCTTCCCCTGAAACTCCATGGCAAAGAGCACAATTGGTCTTATACACTTCCTCGCCTGAATTCTGTGCGTAAGCCGCCGAGGCACATGCTGCCAGCAACACAATTGCACACATGCGAAACATATTCTGCATCGGTAAATCTCCTCATCTGGATGGTGTTTCCACCAAGTTCTTTTGCAACCTGCTGATGGAGTTCGGACTAAAAAGCGTGACGCACGCTTGCGGTGAAGACCTCTCCACGTGTGTCGCGCGGCAAGGTCGCACCGACTCCGGATCCCTCGCCATAGCCGTAGTGATTCCATCCTGCTTTCCAGGTCCACCCCGGTGCGAGATTAAAGGCCACGTCGGCAAATGGCATCTGGTATTGCGACTGCAGTGAACCCTGAACCTGTCGGTCGGTCAATATCTCGCCGTTGCCATTGGAGGCCGTCATCGTGTAACCGGCATGGAAGTTGATCTTCTTGACCGGTGCAAGCATGACCGCAACGGAACCAAAATGACTTGGATCGTTGTAGTAGCCATTACCCAGGAAAGGCTGGAAGTTGGCCACGGAACCCGGAATGGTGCAGCTTCCAGCGCCGGGCAGCGGATTGGAAGAGAAGTAGCAGATATCAGTGGAGGAGAAGTCATTGTCATAGGCGTAATTCAGGTCGATCGACCATTTGTCGCTGGGCTCAATGGAGGTTCCGACCGAGAAATCGCGGTTATGGGCCAGGTGATGGACATACTCGACGTTGTCGCGGCTCTCGAGGATGTTTACCGCACCAGAAAAGCTCATCCAGGGCTGCGGCTTGTAAAAGGTCCGCAGAACATAGTGCTGCAGCTGGCGAGGGCTGATTTGCGTGTAAGCCTCGTCCGCTGTCATTGCTTCCACATTGAGCTTGACACTGAGTTGATGCGTTGGGTCCGCGGCCACGCCGAAGAGAGCCCAGTGCTCATGGATCTCGTTGCTCTCAACTGCCGGCTTGCTGACGGGAGTCACCGTGCATCTTCCATCCGAGTTCAAAGGAATCGCAGCGCAGGCCCCGCGGTTGGGAAACGGCGCAAAAAACGTGGAAGTGGTTGTAGTCCGAAGCGTCTTGATGATGTAGCGGTCACGATATCTGTAGCCGACGGACAGCCGGAGCCGCTCCATTGGAGAGAAGGCTGCAACGATAGTGTCGGACTTGGCGGTTTGCGCAAAATAGGCTTGGCGATAAGCCTGGCTCATGTCCGCAGCCGTCTTCGTTGTATGCAGCGGGCATGTTGAGGCAGTGTACGGAGGTGGACAGAGCGACGTGCTGAAGAAGTTTGAAGTGTTCGCCAGGCTCTTCCCGAATTGCGTCTCCGTATGGGGTTGGGTGACGCCGTTATCGCGGAAGGATCGGAAGTCGAATACGTTGGAAATCTCGAATTTCCGTGACACCTGGATGGTCACTCCGTAGTCAGCAGAGACATTGATCCGCAGCAGGCTTCCCAGATGACTGTTTGGGCCAATGCCAGAATACCGGATGATGTTCCTCCCGGTGGTGTTGATGCCACTGTCGCTCCAGCCCGCGTAGGCCTCGTTGTAGTGATTCAATTCGCTGCTGCCGCCGCTATAGAGGATCCGCCCGTTCATCGTGACGCGAGGAATGGAGGCGCTGGTGAATCGAAATTGCTCGCTGGGAAGCTCCGTCCTCACAGGTTCGTAGCGGTGATAATCCAAGGTCCCGTTGCAACTCGGCTTCACGGTGTTGTCCGTGCCGGAAATCAGGCAAGTATTGGCGGCGGTTGAGAAGATGTTGAGCCCCAGTGAAACCGGTGTGCCGTCAGCAAGCTGATATTCAAACTTGTTAAGCTTCCAGGTAGTGTCCTGTTTGAAGCTGGTCACGAACTGGTCGTAGCTGAGAATCGTCTTGTGAGTTAGTTTCCAGTCGAGTCCCCCCGAATAGACGTTGCTGCTATAGCGCCACCCTTGATCGAGAAGCGGATTGGTGAGGCTCTTGCTCACATTCGACGAAAATGTCGGCCCTTCAACCCCTGTCCGCCAGAAGCCGGCCCGCACGCTGAATCTCGAGAGCGGCAGCACGGTCAGGTTAACATCGCCTGTCTTGCGCACGGTGTTAAAGAGGTGCGGAGAATTCAGGATGGGAACGTAAGGAACGGCGTTGCTTGGCACCAGCGGATTGCCGAACAAGTCGTAGTCGAAGTATTGGCGATTACGACGGAAGTCGGCATCGATCTTGTATGCCCTTCCTTTATGCATCCGGAGGATGGTTGCCGCGACAGGATCGCCGCCGTAACCAAAGCTGTTGCTCGAAAGATCATCGTAGAAAGGGGTCTTTTTGGTATCGACAGAGTGCATGCTGAGTGATTGGCTCAGAATGCGCGGACCGGATTGAAGATTGACGAGCGTAGACCACATGGGCACGCTGCCGGAGCGGTCGACGATGTGGCCACCCAACTCGATGCTCTCGTGCACCACATAGCCGTGGTCGGGCTTTCTGGGTGAATCTTGCGCCGCCGCGATTAGCGGCGAAGCAAAAAGAATGCTGGTAGCCAGCGCGAAGACGAGCCGTTTGGCGCGCCCAGGAGTCCGGGCGTTGAGCCCGGCCTGTGATCTCGGAGTGATTGAGATATGCGTCATCATTGGACCCGCCTCTAGCGAATGAATGTGTCAACAACGTTGGAGCCGTGGATTTGAGAATGGCAAGTGATGCACGAGGTGTATTGCATCGACTGATCGTGAACGGGAGAGGTCGGCGGCCCTCCAGCTGTAAACTGAGTGCCCTTGAGTCCGGTGTGGCACTGCAGGCAGAGCTGGTTGACATTGTTGCGCGCCAACAGTCGGGGGTTCGACGATCCGTGCGGAGAGTGGCAGAAGGTGCAGCCCTCGGTCTTTACGACCGGATGTTCATAGATGAACGGACCTGCGTTCTCCTGATGGCACTTGATGCAGACTGCATCGTCCTGAGCCGCCGACTTGACCATGCTTTTCTTGAATGTGCCGTGCGGATCGTGGCAGTCGCTGCAGTTCATCAGGCCTTCATTAACCTTGTGATGGAAGGCCTTAGAGAAGGCTGGCCTGACATCTTTGTGGCATGAATAGCACAAGTTCGGCTGCGAGATCTTGAGCAAGCGAGCCTCGTCCTCAGACTTATGAATGCCGTGGCAACTGGTGCAACTGACCTTGGCCTCACCGTGCGCGGATCTGTCAAAACCCTGGTGGTCTCCCTGATGACATCCCATACACTGGTGGTCAACCTGCGCGGACGTTGACTTCGTACAGCTGAATATCTTGGAAGAATCGCCTCCTGACTCGACATGGGCGCGGCCCGGGCCATGACAGCCTTCGCAGGTAATGCCT
>WNGR01004596.1_pt1 | contig 14871 bp, 19 predicted proteins | sample 5407581 | NCBI WGS metagenome assembly WNGR01 (sample SAMN13153383, study PRJNA577476) | soil metagenome | isolation source: 80 cm soil or saprolite under Garry oak tree replicate 2 | place: USA:California | collected 2016-06-15
GGACCGCTTGCGTGTTCGAGCGGGCCGATGTGTCCTAATTGACTCTTTAACCTTCGCCATTATCTGTACGATAATTCAAAAAGCGACTCTATTACGACATTATTTCGCCAAGTGTCGGACGTAGGGTTGGGCTATACCCCAACGCGACGGAGCGATAAATGCCATTCCATCTAGCGCACGAGATGCAGTGTGCGTTTCCACCGGGGTTTTATCAAAAATGTGAAGCATGACGTGGCCAATGAATCCTAATCGGTCCCCATCGATTGCTTGTTGATTTGGTCTGCTGGCGTATCAAAGGACCAGTAGACGAAGAGAGGACGGCCCAAGATATTCTCGGTCGGAACAAACCCCCAAATCGGCAAGGATCTTCTCGTTCCCGCATCGACAGTACATCGTCACGATCGCATCTCTGTAGGTTGAGTTTCCTGTGCAAGCCTTCGTAGCAAATCTACGTCATTTTCCGATTTTCAGGTACGAGTCCAACTCCCATTCGTTCTTCAGAAAGTCTTCAAACTCTTGAACCAACCGGCCAATGTCGCCGATTTCCCAGATCGTATCCGTTTTTGGGGAGAACTTAGTCAACGGCACAGCCTTCGCTCGCTTCTTGCCAAGCGAGGCTCTCAAGAGCCTCGCGAGTTCCTCTCGATTCTTTTGAGTCATGGTCAGCAGACATTCCGAAGCCGTGTCCGGCTATCGGCCGCGAGAATTTCAGAAAGGTCTTTAGGAGCATCGTCGACAGTTCGGAGCTCTTCTCGGATACTGGGCGAGATCAGGAAGGTGCAAATTCATGCAGCGCAGCGCCCGGTATTCTGCCAGTCAAATCTTGAGCAAGGTGTCGAATTTCACACTTCTCCTTCAATCGCCGCAAGGTAAGATCTTGACTCTGTAGATCAACGTCCAGACTGGCCAGCTCCTGCCGTCGTAAGGCGCAGCCCACCAGCAACGCCAAAATCGCGTAGTCCCGCTTCCCTTTGATCTTGGAGCGGTCAGGGACCGTGAGCAGTTCCTTGGCCTGCTCCCGCCTGAGCCAGTTCCTCACCCTGGTTCCCTTCTGAGAGGAGGTTGGGCACGCCGGCGAGGTTGGCGGCCTCTTCCGCGCCGATGATTCCATTGCGTTGCGCCTCGCCGATCAGCTTGCGAACGGCAGACAAACGAACGTTCACGGTGGAGTCGCTCAGCTTCTTCTCCAACATCGCGGCACGGTACTCCATCAAAAGTGCGCGAGATAACGGCTGCTTTCGCTCCTCGCACAGCGCGAAGACCTCATCCAGGAACTTGGCATAGTTGCGTTTGGAGTGCGCTGATACAACAGAGTTCAGCACCATCTCCCGCAAAGCCTGGAATGCCGCAGCGCGGTCGAGCGGAGACGCATCCGCCGAATGCATCAGAGCGAGCGAGGCGCTCATACCATCCCACCGGTACGGGTACGAAACGTTTTATAAGAGCGATGAGTGTTCAAATCCCAATTTTGCAACGGGCCGTTGCAAAATTGCCCTGGCCTAGCGATCCGTTGGTTTCTATTGATATGGATGGCTTTATTCCTCATCGGGTGCGACCCCACGCCACGTCTCCATCTCTGATGGAGCTTGTTGACGACCTCCTGCAGGTCCTCTACGCTTGGCAGCTCCTCCTGCATGGGCGCCGGAATCTCGCGAGTTACTTGATACGTGGACACCCCAATCGGCTGATTGGCGTTCTCGAGAGAAAATTCCACCATAGGACCGCTCCGGCTCTTACACAGCAGAACTCCGATGCTCGGGCCTTCGATTTCAACGCGCCGCGGAGTTGGGAGTCAACTTCATCGATACTGCCAACACTTACGACCCCGAGGTTAGTGAACGACTAATCGGCGAAGCCCTTGCGCCCTATAAAACTGGCCTCGTCATCGGCAAGATCTGTGAAATACTACGAGGGCACTTCAGAATGCTCTTTCACAAAAGTAGGGGACGTCTGAAGGTGGAGCTTTGGAGTTCTGGTAATTCTGGGAAAAGACTGTACAGTGACCGTACAGTGGATTTGGCATTCTTGGAAATCATGCCAATGCTGGCATTCACAGAATCAGTAAGTTGAGCGTTTTCAATGCTTATGTCCGGTTCGACTCCCGCCGCCTCCACCACCCCTAAGCCGTTTACCGTGAACGACTTAAAAATCTAGACTCCGGATTTGTACAATCAACTCAACTCAGCGCACGCTGGGCTGGGTTGCCGGATGTCCGATGCTCTCTGCCTACACCCGCCACGCCGCCGACTGCGCCAAAGCCAAGACAAAGATTGGCGTCGCTGCCGGTGCCCCAAATGGATCTCGGGCACCCATGGCGGTGGGTTGGTCCGGAAAAGTGCGAAGACCCGGAGCTGGGAAAAAGCTGAGGAGTATCGCCGGCAGCTCGAAGGGGTCTCCAGCTCGATGCCTTTCAGACAGACGAATCGTTCCGCATCTCCGATAGAGCTCCGATCGGGCGCCATCGCGATCAGAAGAAAGCCCGGGTCACGATTGCGACAGCCGTCGAGGCTTATTGGAGCGCTTTGGTTATCGTCCTCTCTGGGGTATGACACCTGCGAACTCTGATGTCCGGTACTACATGGTCGCGACAGTGTCGCGACAATTGCTACCCAGTTCCTTCTTGAGAGTGTCCCCGGCAATTGGGCAACAGGCTATTTCACATTTGCCGTGGGGCCATCAGACCCGCCTTCTGGACCGCATCAAGGACCATCCCACGCGGGAGTGGTACCTGAACGCAGCGGTTGAACATGGCTGGAGTCAAAATGTTCTAGTTCACCAGATTTCCAGCCGACTGCATGAGCGGCAGGGAAAGGCCCTCACAAACTTCTCCCAGGCGCTTCCGCCTGAAGGCTCCGACCTGGCCGAGCAGATCCTGAAAGACCCTTATCAATTTGATTTTCTCACTCTGGCCTCCAGCTATAAAGAACGCGAACTGGAACGCGGTCTGCTCATTCATCTCCGCGACCTTCTTCTGGAGCTTGGTCGAGGCTTCGCTTTCGTTGGCAGCCAGGTCCCGCTCGAAGTGGACGGGCAGACCTTTTATCTCGACCTGCTCTTCTATCATGTTCGGCTGCACTGCTATTTTGTGATCGAACTTAAGGTTGGACCGTTCAAACCCGAGTATGCCGGCAAATTGAACTTTTACCTCTCCGCCGCGGATGCTCTGCTGCGAACCACCTCAGATGCGCCGACCCTTGGACTGCTTCTCTGCGAAAGCCGGGGAAAATCTATCGTCGAATACGCCCTGCGCGAGGTTGCGAAACTGATTGGGGTTTCCACCTACCGCGTCACCCGACAGTTGCCGGAGCCGTTGCGCGACGACATTCCCTCCATTGAAGACCTACAGGACGTCGTTGAGAAACTACGAGGCGATCTGAGGGAACGGAAAGACAAGCCGGGCACATCCTTTTCTGACCCCGAAGACTAGGTCCTGTTGACAAAGGGATTCTCACGGAGGCAATGACGTGATGATCGACTCAACGGTGATCCGGGCTCACCATCAGGCAGCCGGCGCAAAAGGGGGACTCAAAGCCAGGCTCTTGGCCGTTCGCGCGGCGGCTTCACGAGCAAAATCCATGCCCGAACCAAAGGCGAAGGTCGGCCGCTCGGTTTCGTCATCACGGTCGGTGAAGCGCATGACGCGACGACCTATGAAGAACTGATGGGCCTCGACCAGACGCGTCCAAAGGCGCTGCTCGCCGACAGAGGCTATGACAGCGACGCGATTCGCGAGGATGCCTGGCTCCAGGGGACCGATCCAGTCATTCCCACAAAGATCAACCGCAAAGTTCAGCGTCCCGTCGATCCGTTGCTCTACCCCTTGCACAACCGCATCGAGCGTTTCTTCAATAAACTCAAGAATGCGCGGCGCGGCGCCACCCGATATGACAAGACAGCCGATAGCTTCCTGGCCTTTGTCCAACTCGCTTCGATTAAAATCTGGCTACGCTTTGTCAACACGACCTTTTAGCAGCTGGCTTGATTTTCAATGGCGTTGCATATCCGAGTAGGCTAGCTGCCTGACGTCGACCGTGTCTTTCAATCGAAAACGGACCAGGCCAGTGAGGTAGAATCGCAAAGAGATCGCTACCTTTCGCGGTAAAGATAGCTTCGATTCCAGCTTTGTCTGGTGCTGATTCCGATACCAGCTTCGAGATGTCATAAGCATTATCAAATTCGCAATCGTATTTGCTCCTGAAGGAACGCCAAGTTTACGAACGCACGCGCTTGCCTGTCGTCAAATATGACGAGTAAACTCTCACGGTGTCAAAAGGGGGAAGATGGATCGCCGTCAATTTGTTGTTAACTCCGTAGCCGCAGCCGGAGCCGCACTCCTCAAGAGCGAAACTCTCCATGCCGCCCAGCCGCTGCAGCAACCGGTTCCGGGCTCCATCCCTTCCTCAGAGATCCAGCAGGAACGCTTTCCGGAGGGCTTTCTTTGGGGAACGGCGACGGCCGCCTACCAGGTAGAGGGAGCATGGAATGAGGATGGCAAAGGCGAGTCCATATGGGATCGCTTTTGCCATACCCCCGGTAAAGTAAAGGGAAACACGACAGGAGACGTCGCCTGCGATCAGTACCACCGCTATCCGCAGGACATTGCACTGGCGAAAAGCCTTCACCAGAAGAGCTACCGCTTTTCGATCTCCTGGCCGCGCATTCAACCTACTGGCACTGGTACACCAAACACCAAAGGTCTGGATCATTACAGTCGGCTAGCTGACACTCTCCTCGCTGCCGGAATCCGTCCGTTCTGCACGATCTATCACTGGGATCTGCCACAGGGGCTCGAAGATCGCGGGGGCTGGCCGAACCGCGACCTCGCCGGCTACTTCGCTGATTATGCGGGGATACTCGCTAAACACCTCGGCGATCGCATCACGGTCTGGGCTCCCTTCAACATGCCGTGGTCGTTCACCTACATGGGGTACGGCATCGGCGCCTTTCCTCCCTGCCGGGCAAACTTCGGCGACTTCCTGAAGGCAGCACACACGGTCACCCTCGCGCAGGCAGAAGCCCTCCGCTCCATTAAGGCTGCTTCCTCCAAGGCGACCGTAGGCAGCGCCTATGGCATGTCTCCCGCATACCCGAAGACTGATTCAGAAGCCGACCGTGCTGCCGCCGACCGTTACCACGCCATGAACAACGTCTTCTTTCTCGAAGCCACCATGCACGGCCGCTATCCCAAGCCATTCGTGGGAGAGCCACCGTATGAACTCATGGGCTTCCGGCCCGGCGATGAAAAGATCATGCTGGCACCTTTAGACTGGGTGGGCTTCCACTACTACAACCGCCGCATCGTCTCTGACGCACAGAACGTCCATGCCGGTGGCGGCAGTTTCAGCGGAACCGAAATCGAGCAAGAATCCTCCACTGCCCGGGACCCCTATACGCGCTTCAGTGCAGCCATGCCATCCGAGGGCCCGCTGTCGGAGGCCGGTCTCGAGAACTGGCCACGCGGTATCTACGATCTCGTCACGCGCATCTCTCGCGAGTACAACCACCCCATCATCGAGATCACTGAGAGCGGCTGCAGTTATCTGGACGGACCCTACGAGCACGAGAATGGCCGTATACCCGATACGCGACGAATTGAGTTCTTCCGAGAAGAACTCGCGGAGCTCGCCCGTGCAATCGCGGACGGCGCACGAGTCCGGTCATTCCACGCCTGGAGTCTACTGGACAACTTCGAGTGGGCCAATGGATTCACCGAGCGTTACGGCCTCATCTACGTGGATTACCGCGATCAGAAGCGCACCATCAAGGATTCAGGACTCTGGTACGGCAAGGTGGCCGCGGCCAATAGGCTGGATGTTTGACGATGGGAGGAGTGGGCTGAGTGCTATCAATAAAGCAGCTTCAAAGCAGCTTCGAAGAATATCTGACAAGTAGCCTGGATCGAGCACTAACACCCTAAATTAGACGTTCCCAAGGCAAACTGCCCTGCCCAAGCTTATACATGGCTGCCACGGATCGCAGCAATGCTCATGCAAGACATGCTGGCACTCAAGCTATAGCTCGGAACACGGAATAGTTCCAACGATTTCGGATCAATGAGCGAGAAGCTTCGTTATCGGAAAGGTGGATTCTCTTCTCCTTTTGTAGGACTTGGCTAACGCACCACTTGGAGATTGTGGAAGAGTGGCGGGCGAATAATCATCCTGCCGAGCGTTGTTCTTTGCTTCGACCTTTGCCAGCATTCTGCCGGTTCAGCCGATTTCATGTTGACAGCAGCCGAACGAGGGTTCTACTGTATTTCGAACATTTAATTCGAATTTGAATGATATGTTCGAATTTAATAGTTCATCACGATGCTGACTACAAAAACATCCCCATCTCCGCGGATGTACCACGTTCACCGTGAGCGGCAGCGCCGCCGCATTCTGGAGGCGGCTGAAAAACTGTTCGACGAACAGGGTATCGACCGGGTCACGATGGCAGAGATCATCTCCGCGAGCGGCCTTCGGGCGTCCACGATGTATCAATACTTCTCCAATAAGGACGACATTGTCTGGGCGATCCTCGAGGAGGTGCTGGCGGACTTCGCCGCACGCGCGAAGGTAGCCACCAGCCATGCGAAAACCGCGCTGACCAAGGTTACGGCGCTGTTGGAACTCATGGCCGACGATCTCATCAGGCGTCAGGCAAAGGTACGGTTCCTGGCGCAGTTTGATGCAATGTACGCCCGGGACGGGCCGGTCGAGCGCCTCCTTACGCTGGAAGCGCAGATCAGTCCTGAAGGATTCCAGCACTTTGGCAGGCTGATCCGGGAAGGTATCGCCGACGGCTCACTCCGTGTCGATCTGGAGCCTGAACTCACGATGCATGCCGTGATGAATGCGGTCGTGGGGGTGCAGCGACGGCTGGCGTCACTGGGAAACCGGGTTGAGTTGGAGTATGGGCAGCCGATCGACAGTCTGTTCCGCGAAACAACCCGTGTGCTCCTGCTTGGTTTGCGTGCAACCTGAGATCCCGCGCAGCTGCAACTCTATACGACAACGAAAGAGGCTCTCCTTGAAACCAATCTTCCGTCGATCCATCGTCATCTGCGCCGCTCTGGCATCGCTTGGGACAATTCCTATAACCGCGGCACAAACACGGAGGCCCAGGCTGGAGTTGGTGGCGGATTCCGACTGGAGATTTCTGCTCGGCGACCCGAGCGGCGCCGAGGCGCGTACATTCGCAGATGGGGCCTGGCGCATAGTCAATCTCCCGCACGACTGGAGCATTGAAGGAGTGCCCGATAAGAACAATCCAACCGGTTCTGGGGGCGGCTTCTTCCCTGCGGGGATAGGCTGGTATCGCAAGACGTTCAGCGCGCCTTCGGAGTGGAAGGGGAGGCAAGTCAGCGTCGAGTTCGATGGAGTCTACAGGGACGCTACTGTGTACTTGAACGGGCACAAGCTGGGAACGCATCCCTATGGATACACCAGTTTCCGTTTCAACCTCACGCCGGATCTGGACTTTTCGGGGCGCAACGTGCTGGCGGTGCGTGTGGACAATTCCGCGCAACCAAACAGCCGATGGTACAGCGGTTCTGGCATCTATCGGCACGTGCGAGTGGTGGTGACGGATTTCACGCATGTCGCTCACTGGGGAGTTTTCGTCACGACGCCTGAGGCCTCTGCTACTACGGCAAAGGTTTCGCTGCGCACGCGAGTGGTGAATGAATCAACCGATCAGGCCGGAGCAACTGTGCGGACAACACTGCTTGACCGTGCGGGCGAGCGCGTCGGGAGCACGCAGTCAACGGTGATGATCGCGCCGGGAAGCGAGATCGACGCGAACCAGGCGATAGCAGTTGCCAATCCTGCGCTGTGGTCGCCGGAGTCGCCTGTGTTATACCGAGCAGTCACGCAAGTGCTGAAGAACGGCACAGTCGTAGATGAGGTAGTGACACCCTTCGGCATACGCTCGCTGTCGTGGTCGGCGGAGAAGGGGCTGCTGCTGAACGGCAAGAGCATCAAACTCACGGGCGGCAGCGTTCACCACGATAATGGACCACTTGGAGCTGCGGCGTTCGATCGCGCCGAGGAACGCAAGGTCGAGTTGCTCAAGGCCGCCGGGTTCAATGCCGTACGAACGGCTCACAACCCACCATCCCCAGCCTTTCTGGACGCGTGCGACCGGCTAGGGCTGCTGGTGCTGGACGAACCGTTCGACACGTGGAAGGCGAGCAAGGTCAAGTTCGACTACGGACGTGACTTCGACGAATGGTGGCAGCGCGATATTTCCGCGATGGTTCTGCAGGACCGTAACCATCCTTCTGTGATTCTCTGGGGCATCGGCAACGAGATTCCCGAGGTGTTCGTCGATAGGGGCGGACCGATTGCCAAGAAACTGGCGGCGCAGGTGCGCTCGCTTGATAGCAGCCGTCCGCTGACGCAAGCGATGCCGGGTACCACCTCCGGGCCGAACCAGGAAGCGGTCTTCTCCGTACTGGACGTCGGCGGATACAACTACAACCTCGCCAAGAACTATGCAGACGACCATCGCCATGCTCCGTCGCGCATCATGCTGACTACGGAGTCCTACCCCGCTGACGCGTTCGAGCAATGGCAACTGGTGAAAGACAATCCGTTCATCATCGGCGAGTTCGTATGGACCGCGATGGACTACCTCGGCGAGTCGGGCATCGGTGCCTGGGCGTACGGCACACCGGAACAGGCAGCTCAAGCCGGAAAGGTCTCGGCCGCCATCTCGGAGCTCGTGGATAAGTTCTTCGTGGCCATGGCGAACGGAGTGGACCTGGCGGCCGCCATGGCTCAGAAGCCTGATCCGGCTGTTATGTCCATCATGACATTTCTCATGCCGGGATACCCCTGGCACGCGGCACAATCCGGCGATCTCGACCTCACGGGCTACCGTAAACCGCAGTCGCACTATCGGGACATCCTGTGGAACGGCGGAGATCGGGTGTACGCCACAGTCCGGCTGCCTGAGCCCGAAGGGAAAAAGATAATCGCAGTGGGATGGGCCGTGTATCCAACGCTTCCGAGTTGGAGTTGGCCCGGGCAGGAAGTCAAGGAGATGCAGGTGGAGGTCTACTCCGGTGCCGAAAATGTGCGGCTCTTCCTCAATGACAAGTTGATCGGCGAGAAGCCCACTGGCCGCGAACAGCAATTCAAGGCGCTGTTTACGGTTCCATATGCGCCGGGCACGTTGAAGGCAGTAGCCGTCCGAGGCGATCGCGCCGTTGCCGAGAGCGTTCTCACCACTGCCGGCAAGCCCGCGCGATTGCGATTGACCGCGGACCGCACAGTGCTCCCGGCTGACGGCCAGGACTTATCGTTCATAACCTTGGAGGCTCTGGATGTGGAGGGGCGATTCCAGCCGGATGCGGACCAGGAGGTGCAGTTCGCGATCAGCGGGCCTGGTGTCATTGCGGCGGTGGGGAACGGGGACGGCCAAGACGTCGCGGCGTACCAAGGAGACCGTCGCAAGCTTTTCCAGGGACGCGCCTTGGTCGCGGTGCGCACGTCGAAACAAACGGGGCCGATCCATCTGACAGCCACGACTCCCGGTCTCAGCTTGGGAGCTATAACTATCCAGGCAAAAGAGGCAGATCCGCGCCCCGAACTGCATTGACTTGGCCTGGAGGACCCACATGCACATTTGTGGCGTTCTGGGGGCGAGCAACAGAGCTTGTCAGGTGAGCGTGTCCTCGGAAGAGGTTCGGATATTCACAAAAGACTGTGGAGGTTTATGAGTTATTCGAAACTTTTGATTTCGCTGTTCCTGTTCACCGCAGTTATCTGCGAAGCGCAAACAGCTCCCTTGCCCCAAATCCGCCAGAATGGCTCGGTGAAACAATTCTTCGTGGATAACAAGCCCTTCATCATGCTGGCGGCGAACTGCATAACTCAAGCGCCTCCAGTGTCGAATACATGCAACCTATATGGCCAAACTTGCCGCCGTGCACCTTAACACGGTGATCGGTACCGTGGAAGAGAAACGGTTACAAAACGAGCGGGACCTGGGCAGAGGTTTTCGGAAAGGACGAGTGGGCTGACGAGGTCTTCATGGCCCATCACATAGGCCGGTTCATCAATGAGGTAGCGAAAGCGGGCAAGGCCGAGTTGAACATACCCATGTATGCGAATGCCTGGCTTGGACTTACGAAGCTGCTACTCGAACACTTGACTGCAGCAACACCGGCGACACACGCTCTGATCGCACTCATGAATTTCAACGCCGCACGATTACCGGCACGAGCCGATGCGTGGGGTAACCTGAGTTCGCTCTTCGATCAGGATCGAACGCTGTGGGATCAAGATCTTGTGAGCGAAGGACTGAAGCACCTTGAGCTTTCAGCAAGTGGAGTCGAACTCACCGAGTATCATGTCGAGGCCGCCATTGCATCAGTTCACGCAACCGCTGCCCGGACGGAGGACACGAACTGGGCAACGATTGTGGAGTTCTACAACGCATTGATAAAGATACGTCCTTCTCCGGTCGTCGCTCTTAACCGTGCCATCGCGGTTGCACAGCATGAGGGTCCGAGGCGTGGTCTCGAAGAGATTTATGCGATCGAGAACCGCGACCGTCTTTCGACCTATCCGTTTTACCCGGCAGCGCTCGGTGAGTTGGAGTTTCGCTGCCGATCTCCCAGCGCACTAGCGTACTATTTTTGACGTTTGGTGTAGTGACCCTTTAAATCACTCTAAGTCTTGCAGGAGGGTACGCAATAACTCAGCGAATTTCTCACGATCGCTGAAGGAAAAGGATGCCAGCATTGCCTCCTCTACTACCATATGAGTCGTTACCGCTTTATCAATCAGTTTCAGACCATCTTTAGTAAGCGACACCAGCACACCGCGGCGATCTGCTGGGTTCTGAAGTCGCTCCACCAGACCAGCCGCCTCAAGTCGGTCGATACGATTTGTCATTGCGCCTGAGGTCAACATGAGCGAGTTGTAGAGCTGAGTTGGAGTGAGCCGATACGGCTTCCCAGACCTCCTGAGCGAAGCCAATACATCGAACCCCCAACGCTCTAAATTGAACTTTGAGCATACCGCCTTCATCTGCTCATCTATCAACCGCTCAACACGAGAGATGCGACCGATGATTCCCATTGGTGTCACGTCGAGATCGGGACGTTCTCGCCACCACTGCTTAAGAATTTGATCTACAGGATCCTCTTTGGAACGTTGCGCCATCTCATCACCCTCGAAATGTATTGTCCCCATCCTGCAACAGCCTCGTAGAAGCTTGTTCCAGAATGTGTATTTATATAATGAATCTTAATGTAAAGATATGTCTTCTAACCATTACCACGAGAGTTCGTGGTAATGGAGGCAGTAAAGGATGAATCGCCGAGAGTTTCTCTTGAATTCGGGAGGGGTTGTGGTAGCTTCCGGCGTCGCTGAGCCTATTCCCAAGCGTCGTCCTCGGTAAGGAGACGGACCCACATTTGAGCATCCAACCAGTTTCCAAGAGGAGAGAAGGCGTAATGCACATCCCGTTTTATTTTGTTGATGTCTTCGCGGAACATCCGTTGACCGGGAACCCGCTTGCCGTTGTTCCACATGCCGAGGTACTTGACGATGCCACGATGCAGCGGATTGCCGCCGAACTCAACCAGGCAGAGACAACGTTTATCCTCCCGGCGAGAAGTAAGTCCGCGAACTGGCGTCTGCGTTCTTTCACTGCTCCGGGACATGAAATCTTCGGCGCAGGACACAATTCGTTAGGAGCGTGGTGGTGGCTAGCGGAATCGGGAGAGCTAAAACTAAGCGATGGGCGAAACCATTTCACCCAGGAGATTGGAGATAGCCTCCTGCCCGTGGAGATTCGTTGCGAAGGACGGCAACTTGTCTCCGTAGTATTGACCCAGTCGCCGCCTGAATTCGGCAACATCTGTGAAGACCTTCGAGGCCTGGCGGAAGCTCTGGGTGTGGAGAAAGAGGACTTTTTGCGATCGTTACCTGCGCAAGTGGTTTCCACGGGCGCTGGGCACTTGCTGGTGCCTGTCCGGAATCGGGCGGCCATTGTCAGTGCCCATCCCGATGGGCAGCGACTGGCGAAGATTCTTAAGGCCGTAGGCGGTGAAGGTTGCTATCTGTATTGCCTGGACCCGGAGTCGCCGTCGTCGGTTGCTCATGCAAGGTTTTTCAATCCGACTGTAGGAATCGTGGAGGACGCAGCTACTGGAACCGCCGCTGGCCCACTGGCATGTCAGTTGGTCAGGCACGGGATCGTCAAGGATGTCACAACTATGGTGATTGAACAGGGATATGAGATGAAGCGCCCAAGTTTATTGCGCATCGAGGTTCACGATAAGATAGTGCGGCTGGCTGGCCGCGGTGTCAAAGTCATTGATGGAACATTGCGAGTCGAGTAAGCAATCTGTTAAGATCGGTCTCGGGTCGTCCCTCGATCGCTCAGCGATTCCTAACGCATCAGGACCCCGAACCCATCCTCTGCCAGCTGAACTCCGCTTACCTTCAGAAGGTATCAATCACTACGACACCCGTTGTGTCATAGGAGCCCATCGCCTCGAGTACTCCAGTGACCCCGTCTAACCCGACGCACTGGTGCACGAGTAAGCGAGGTTTCAAAGTTCCTGCTTCGCACATCGCGAGCATCGTGCCAAACTGTTGACCCTGCATCCCGAATGTTCCGTAAAGTCTCAGTTCTTTAAGGAGAATCACGTCGATTGGTAACGGCACATCGCCCGCTTCCTTCCGTGTGGTATGCCCAAGCTGGACATGGCGACCAAGTTTGCGAAGTGATAGGACCGAATTCCGACACGTTTCGGCAATGCCGAGAGCGTCGATGGAGACTTGAGCCCCACCGCTAGTGAGCGTCTGCACTGCTTCCACCGGATCATTTGCGCGACTGTCAATAATATGTGTCGCACCGAGCGCCAGAGCCGTGGAGAGTGCTTTTTCGGAAACATCTACCGCAATGACTTTCGCCCCCAATGCCACCGCAATTTGAACAGCCGACAGGCCCATTCCGCCAGCTCCATGCACGACCACCCACTCTCCGCCTCGAACCTCAGCCTGGGCGACGAGTCCGCGAAATGCGGCCATGTACCGGCAGGCCATGCTTGCGGAGTCCAGGAAGGACATCGAATCAGGCACGCGGACCAAGTTGACATCCGCAAACCGAACAGACACATATTCCGCGAAGGCTCCCCAATAGGACACTCCTGGCACCAATTGCGCGCCTGAGTCGCAGACGTGTTGATTTCCGCTGCGGCACCACTCACAGGCTCCTTCGCCCGGGTTCATCGGGAAAATCACCCTGTCGCCTTTTCTCCAACTCGTCACGTCGCGTCCCAACTCCTCGATCGTTCCGCTGAATTCGTGTCCGAGTACAAAAGGAGGTCTGATTGCGAGACCTCGCCACGCCCAGTCATCTGTCCACAGATGCCAATCAGTCCGGCAGATACCTTGGCTCCCACGCGAATGATCGCACCATCAGGAGAGCATTCAGGATCGGGGACGTTCCGAACTACTAGAGGCCTGTTGAGTTCTTCAACTACCGCAGCACGCATCTCGACATCTCCTATTCTTTGTTGTTTGACAAACAATAGCACACATCGCGTTATTCTGGTAGCACAACGCAACACAGGAGGCAGAATGGCTGGACGTCCCCGTGAATTCGACCGAGATGCCGCACTCGTGCGCGCTCGCGATCTCTTCTGGCAGCGTGGCTATGAGGGTGTATCCATGGCCGACTTGGCTGCGACCCTCGGGTTGGCTTCGGCGCGTATCTACGCTGCGTTTGGGTCGAAAGAGGAATTGTTCCGAGAAGCCGTCCAGCTTTATGAGTCCCATGACGGAGGCTTCGCTGACCGAGCCCTATTGGAAGAACCGACTGCCTACCGAGCCATAGAGCGCATGCTCCGGGAAGGAATTGAGCTATACACGAGGAAGCGAGGACGTCTGGGTTGCATGGTTGTTTCGGCAGCCACAAACTGCACCACCGAAAACGACCGGGTTAGAGAGTGGTTAACAGAACACCGGCGCGCCAGAACAGCCTCCATAGTGAGACGCCTCAAGCAGGCTGTTCGTGATGGAGAGTTGAAACAAGGTACGGATGCGCAGACGCTTGGAGACCTATGCGCCTCGTTCCTGCATGGGCTGTCCATCCAGGCCCGTGACGGTGTTGCCAGAGATCGGCTATTCGCAACGGTCCCGGCGCTAATGTCCCTCATCGGCGACCCGTTTTGAGTTGTTTGTGAACTTTAGCAAAGATCAACTTGATCTTTTGAGCTACCGTCACAGTATCGATTTTGAATTTAGCTTCATCGAACTCTGGAGCTTTCAACCGAGCGGGCGCGTTGTTGGAGGCTCCATAACTCCCTCGGGATACCGAACACATTGGTGTCCAGCCTGTCATTTTCATTCTCATCATGGCAAATGCGCCCGCCGTAGTCTCGATTTCATACGGCCGCTGACTTCTCACATTCGACGAGGCTCTTCCTCGGATTCCTCCCGGCAACCCCAAGTATGTCGGCTCTTCGCAAAAATTCAATTCACGTGCGATTCAAGCGTCGATTATTTGTATTATTATATACCTACTAGTACGCATGAATGGCAACTTTAGCCGCATAAACATTTGTTCCTCGTAGCGCATGCCCCTCATCTGGATGCCAAAAACCCTTTGTGCCATCAGTCTGGACGGCGTCACTCAGGCTGAATCTCAAACCGTCTCACCCTCCGGCCTGGAGTTCTTCCAGTGTTCCGCATGCGTATGGCCTGCCTGATACGAAGCCAAAGGAGAAGGGAGCGCTCACGGTGAAGCCGGGAGGGGTCACCTTCACGGCAAAATCCAGTAATTATGTGATCCAGCGTGGTTCGGTGCTCGCCGTCAGTGCGGGGGATCAAAGAGTCGAGTTATGGGGGATGAAAGGACGCA
>WNGR01004600.1_pt1 | contig 14859 bp, 7 predicted proteins | sample 5407581 | NCBI WGS metagenome assembly WNGR01 (sample SAMN13153383, study PRJNA577476) | soil metagenome | isolation source: 80 cm soil or saprolite under Garry oak tree replicate 2 | place: USA:California | collected 2016-06-15
TGCGTAGTGGATAGTGACGCCATCCAACTGGTCCGCCTGCAGGTCTTCATCCACCTGCTGCTTGCAGTCCGTCGGCAGAATCACATCGCGCACACCTGCTCGCTTCGCCGCAAGGAACTTCTCCTTGATGCCGCCGACCGGAAGCACGTTCCCACTGAGCGTGATCTCGCCGGTCATCGCCAGCAAAGGCCGAACCGGAGTGTCGGTCAGCAGCGAAACCAGCGCCGTCGCCATGGTCACGCCTGCACTCGGCCCATCCTTCGGGATCGCTCCTGCCGGCACGTGGATGTGCAGGTCGGAGTCCTTCAGCAGGTCTTCGTCGAGATCGAGCGACTTGGCGTTCGAACGCACCCAGGTCAGCGCAGCCTGCATGCTCTCCTTCATCACGTCGCCGATCTGGCCGGTGATGGTGAAGGTTCCCTTGCCCTTCATGCGGTTGGCTTCGATGAACAGCACATCGCCGCCCGCAGGCGTCCAGGCCAGGCCTACTGCAACTCCGGCACGTTTGGTGCGCTCAGCAATTTCCGTATCGACGCGCACCTTGATGCCGCCGAGGAACTCCAGAATGACCTGCGGAGTGATGACCAGCTTGTCCGGCTTGCCCTCGGCGAGCCGGCGAGCCAGCTTGCGGCAGATCGTTCCAATCTGCTGTTCCAGCTTGCGCACGCCAGCTTCCCGCGTATAGTGGCGCGCGATCAGCGCAATGCTCTCCTGTGGGAATTCGATCAGCTCCGGATCAATACCATTCTCCTTGGTCTGCCGCGGGATCAGGTACCTGGTCGCAATCGCGACCTTCTCCTCCTCCGTATAGCCGGTCAGTTCGATGATCTCCATGCGGTCGAGCAATGGCGCCGGAACCGGATCAAGCTGGTTCGCGGTGCAGATGAACAGCACCTTCGAAAGATCGAACGGCTGGTCGAGATAGTTGTCGCGGAACGTGTTGTTCTGCTCCGGGTCCAGCACCTCCAGCAGCGCACTCGCCGGGTCGCCGCGGAAGTCGCGCCCAAGCTTGTCGACCTCGTCCAGCATGAACACCGGATCGTTGGTCTCTACCCGCTTCAGGTTCTGAATCACCTGTCCGGGCAGCGCGCCGATGTAGGTCCGGCGATGTCCGCGCAGCTCCGCTTCATCGTGCATGCCGCCCAATGAGATGCGCGAGAACTTGCGTCCCAGCGCCTTCGCCACGCTCCGTCCCAGCGACGTTTTGCCGACGCCTGGAGGCCCGACAAAGCACAGAATCGGCCCCTTCATGTCCGGCTTCAAGCGCCGCACCGAGAGGTAGTCGAGAATGCGGTCCTTTACCTTCTTCAGTCCGTAGTGGTCCGCGTCGAGAATCTCTTTCGCCTTCAGGATGTCCACCTCGCCGGCGGAGGACTTCGACCACGGAAGAACGGTGAGCCATTCGATGTAGTTGCGCGTCAGGGAGTAGTCGGCCGCCATGGCGTTCATCCGGCTCAGCCGGCCAAGTTCCTTCAGCGCGTCCTTCTTGGTCTCCTCGGGCATGCCGGCGGCTTCGATCTTTTCCTTCAGTTCAGCGATGTCCTTCTGCGTGTCGTCAAGGTCGCCCAGCTCTTTCTGGATCGCCTTCAACTGCTCGCGCAGGTAGTAGTCGCGCTGCGAGGATTGCACTGAATCCTGCACCTCGGTCTGAATCTTGTTGCGCAGTTGCTGAACTTCAAGCTCCTTCGCAAGGTGCTTGTTGATGCGCTCCAGGCGCGCGGCAATGTCCGGCGTCTCCAGCAATTCCTGCTTGTCGTTGGTGGTGAGGAACGGCAGCGACGAGGCGATGAAGTCCGCCAGCCGCCCCGGCTCGTCAATGTTGATGGCGATCGTCTGCAGATCATCCGACAGCGTCGGCGACGAGCTGACAATCTGCTGGAACTGGCTCACGACGTTGCGCTGCAATGCCTCCAGTTCCGGTGAAGCCGCCGGCTCCAGCTCTTCCACCGTCTCGCACTCCGCCGTCATAAACGGCGAGATCTGCGCGAAGTCGCCAAGACGCACGCGCTCGTTTCCCTCGGTAAATACGAAGAGGCTCTGGTTTGGCATCTTGACGACCTTATGAACGGTCGCGCGGGTGCCAATGTGGTGGAGGTCCGCCGCCTGCGGAGCATCCTGCCGCGCGTCGCGTTGCGCGACCACGAGGATTGTCTTCTCCTCGCCAAGCGACTGGATGAGCTGGATGGAACTTTCGCGCCCAACCGTTAATGGCAGGACCGCATGGGGGAACAGTACCGTGTCCCGCACTGGTAGGACTGGAATCGGTCGTCCCGCCGTGGGAGCTTCCGGCTCGTCGGTAGATTTTGCTGCGGTTGGCTTGATGATGCTTACGAAGTCGCTAGCCATAAGTAATCCTTGAGTGTCCTTATATCAGATTTCCTTCATTGGATGCATTAGCAATTCAAAAGTCGCAGTCTGCAGGGAACCGCCGCGTCATCGCCGACAGGCGCCGGAATTACGTATGATGCTGTGCCCGATCCAATCCATCATCGGCCCCGAAGCCCTTTGTCTTCAATCCAAAATAAGTCTGGCCGCAGACCGGTCTCCGCGATTCTTCTCGGCCTGTCTGCGGCCTTTGGCGTTTTGACGTTTGCCATAGGCTATGGTCTGCTTCGCCTCCGCAACGGCGCCCGCCTCTCTGTGTTTGCCCTATTTGCCCTGTGCCCGATTCAGACGGTTGTCTTGCTTACGCCGTGGGGATCGCGCCAGTTCCATGACTTCATGGATGCATTCAACGCGCATATGTATGCCGCCCAGCCCGCGACCGCCAATTTCACGGCATCGCCTGGCGCGCTTGCCCTATTCTCACTTCTTGGAATGGCAGGCTATGGAGTGATCCTCTGGCTGCTGCACCGGCATCGCGCCGCCTTCACACCGGCGCCGCCACCGCCTTCCATGCCGATTCCCGCGCCAATCGCCGGATAGTCTCTTACGCCGTGACTACCGGCCACCATGTGGCGGTGGCGCGCGAGTTCTCCCTAAGAAGAACTACGACGTGAGGAGCTCGAGGAATCCATGCTCTCGAAGAAATGTATCGCGCAGTTGCGGGTTGCGAAAAGCTTCTGTTCCTCCCGGCGACTGGGTCGAAAGAGCGCCGGTAATGTTGCCTGCGCGCGCGCACGTGACTATGTCTTTGGAAAGAATATAGGCACGCAGGAAGCCGGCGTCGAAGCTGTCCCCCGCTCCGATCGTGTCCAAAGGCACCACGCTAAGGGGAGCGATGTCGGTTGTGCGCCCCTGTTCGTAGACTCGTGAACCACGACTCCCGCGCTTGACGACGATGATGGGAGGTCTTACGGGCAGTGTCTGTACGGCGCTGTCCAGATTGGAGGAGTTTGTCATTCGACACATCTCATCCTCGTTGGGCAGAAAGACGTCCACATACGGCAGGACTTCAGCTAATGGGGAACCCCAGCGATCGTCCGGATCATCGTTTGTATCGAGGGAGATCGTGAGGCCCGCCTGTTTTATGCGACTCAAGAGATCCGGCAGACCAGCCTGCAAGCCGCGTTGCAGATACAGGGAGGAGAGATGAAGATGACGTGCCTGCACCAGAAAATCGAAATCAAGATCGGCGACGGTCAACTCCGCAATCGTCCCCGGAAAGGTCAGGATGTGGCGCCGGTCACCATGTGGAAGAAGGAGCGTGACACCGGTGGCAATCGTATCGTGCCGTCTCGTGTGAGAGGTATCGACCCCAACCGCGCCCAGGCGCTCTACTGCGAGGCGCCCAAATTCGTCGGTTCCAATCAGGGTTGAAAAGGCTACCCTGGCGCCGATGGTTGCGGCGTTATGCGCGACGATCGCCGAAGAACTGCCCAGAGTGACCTGAAAATCGCTGGCGAGCAATTCCCTTTCGGTTTGCATTTCGGCGGGAAGACCATAGAGGATCAGGTCGAGATTCAGCTCGCCGGCGATGGTAATGTCGAAGAGTTTCTTTGTCATTGCGTTCCCATTGTGATTACTTTAGCCTTCGTTTTATAATCTTGTCCAGTTACCACAAGTTGAATAAAGCATCCCAGTCTCGGATCCAATTGCTAGCTAAGATACCTATTTTTATGGCAGTTGAACGGGTCGCGCCGCCGCCGCCAAACGAGGTAAGCAACATTCCTTTTGAATCTTTTTTCTTGTAAATGTCGTTCCAATCTGGTTTACTTTAGCTTCTTATTCTTTCTTTTTATTACAGCACGGGGACAATACTTATGAATCCACTTTCGCAGCTTTTAGCACTTCCAAAAAATGAAAAACTGGAGCTCGGACTCCTGTATACGCCCGCAGAGATTGCACAGCAGCCTGCGACATGGCAGACAACTCATCGTCTTTTCAATGAATCCAGAAGCAAGCTGGCGAGTTTCCTTGATCGGCCCCATGCGGAGAGATGGACAATTTACCTGGTTGGGGCGGGCACCTCAGACTACATTGGCCACTCGATCGCGAACCTTCTGCGCAGGCATTGGGCCTGCGAGGTATGCGTAGTTGCCAGCACGGATTTGGTTACCAACCGCGACGATCTTGTGATCCCGGATCGCAACTATCTTTGGATTTCCTTTTCCAGATCGGGCGACAGCCCCGAGGGAGTGTCGGTTCTGGAGCAGGCGCTTGCGCAAAGTCCCAACGTTAAACATCTCGTTGTGAGCTGCAACAAGAATAGTCGCATGGTCGAGTTGGCCCGGCAAAGCAAGAACTCATTTGCGATGGTTCTCGACGACATTGTCAACGACCGAAGCCTGGCGATGACCAGTTCATTTACGAATATGGTTTTGTTTGGCCAGGAGCTCGCGCATCTCTGGGACCAGAAGGGCTTTGACGAGACTCTGGCGCAGATGACTCAGGCGGCAAACTACGTGTTAGATGAGGGTGCCTCGCTGGCCTATGAACTCGCGCAGCAAGGCTATCAAAGAGCTTGCTTTGTCGGTTCCGGAGCGCTGGCGGGGATCACACGCGAGTCTGCGTTGAAGATCCTGGAGCTGACCAGTGGCAAGATTCAGACGATGCACGAGACGACTCTTGGGCTACGCCATGGGCCTATGTCTTCGTTGAACATGGAGACTCTTTTTGTCGGTTTCATTTCCACTGACAGTAGGCGGCGAAGATATGACCTGGATCTGCTCAACGAGATTCGCGCCAAGGGAGTGGTGCGTACGATCGTGGCGATTGGAGGCGCGGATGCTGCCAGCGATTACAGCCTGCACAGCAGCGCCTTCGACGAACTGGAGGATGCATATCGTCCTGCGGTGGACGTTATCTTCAGCCAGATGCTTGGGCTCTTCTCTTCTATCGAACTTGGATTGAAGCCGGATTCCCCCAGCCCCAATGGGCTCATCAGCCGAGTGGTTGAGAAGTTTGCCATCTATGCCTAAGGTCGCGCGGCGACTTTTGCCAGGTTTGAGGTAATTTCGTTGTCTGATTATTTGCAGGGATTTCTACGTGCATCCAGAGGAAAGCGGGGAATCTACTCCGTATGTTCTGCCCATCCCCGGGTAATTCGGGCTGCGATGTGTCAGGCTCGCGAGGATGACACGCATCTTCTGCTGGAGGCGACTTCCAACCAGGTGAACCAGGCTGGCGGCTACACGGGGATGACTCCCGCAATGTTTCGTGACTATGTTTACGGAATAGCGGCAGAGTTGGATTTCGATACGGGTCGCCTGATTCTGGGAGGAGATCACCTCGGACCAAATCCCTGGCAACATCTCGATGCGAAGACAGCGATGCAACATGCGGGGGAGATGGTTCGCATGTATGTTGAGGCAGGATTTACGAAGATCCACCTTGATGCAAGCATGCGCTGCGCCGACGACGAAGCGATCGTTCCGGATGGAGTGATGGCGGGCCGGGCTGCGGCACTCTGCAGTGCGGCGGAATCTGCGCGAGGACGTCTGGGTTTGGGACCGGTTATGTATGTCATCGGGACGGAGGTGCCTACCCCGGGCGGGGCGACGCATGCTCTGAAGGAGCTTGAGGTGACTTCGTCCGAGGCCGTAGAGCAGACGCTTGCGGTTCATCGGGCGGCCTTTTACGATGCGGGCCTGGATGCCGCCTGGGAACGAGTGATTGCAGTAGTGGTGCAACCGGGTGTCGAGTTCGATCATGATTCTGTTATCGACTATGACGCTGCAAAAGCCAGGCATTTGCAGGCGTTCCTCAGGGAGCATCCCGAATTGGCGATGGAGGCGCACTCCAGCGACTACCAGAAACCCCAGGCGTACGAGGAGTTGATTCGCGACGGATTCGCTATCTTGAAGGTTGGACCGGCGTTGACGTTTGCGCTGAGGGAGACGCTCTACGGGCTGGCAGCTATTGAACGCGAGCTGGTGCCGGCGGCGAAGCGGTCTCGTCTAGCGGAGACGATGGAAGCAATGATGCTGGCACATCCGGCCGACTGGCAAAGGTACTACCGGGGGAGTGCAGATCAACAGCGACTCCTCCGCGTCTACAGCTATAGCGACCGAATTCGCTACTACTGGAGGCTTCCTGAGATTGAGACTTCCGTTGCACGGCTCATACAGAACCTGCAGCAGACGAGCATCCCCGAGACGCTGCTGAGCCAATACTGTCCGCGCCAATATGATGAAATACGCGCCGGGAGACTGACAAACGATCCGAAGTCCATTGTGATTGCGAACATAAGGGCGGTACTCAGCACTTACAGCAAAGCTTGCCGCGGCGCCAGATCAACTGCCGATTAGCACGATGCGCGCAGGAGAAAGCTCGCAGGCTTGTTGCGGAACCAAAGGAAGGATTTTCTATCCGATATGAAGCCTGTCTCTCGTCCTCTGATTCTGCTTGATCCACATCCTCGCCCGATTGATCTGATCTTCGACGCGCATACAAAGGCTCGGCTCGAAGCTCTGGGTGAGGTTGTCTGGCACGATGGTTCACCTGCCTGCGACGAGCACATCGATCGGTATCTTCCGGAGGCTGTCGCGTTGATTGGCCAGTCGGCATTGCCTAAAGACCGGCTGGATCGAGCTCCCAAGCTAAGAGCGGTGTTCAATGTCGAGAGCAACTTCCTGCCCAACGTCGACTACCTGGAATGCCACCGCCGTGGAATTCCGGTTCTCTCCACAGGACCCGTTTTCGCAAAACCGGTGGCGGAGATGGCGCTCGGAATGGCGCTGGCCTCGGCACGCCGAATCCATGAGGCGGATGCGGCCATCCGCGCCGGGAGAGAGACGCTGTATGGCAAGGGCGACAATCACGACTCCTTTCTGATCTCCGGAAAAGCCATAAGCCTTGTAGGCTTCGGCAACCTGGGACGCGCGTTGCTTCCACTGGTCAAGGCGTTTGGCGGGGAGATTCTGGTTCATGATCCCTGGATCCACTCCGCCGTTCTGCGCGAAGCCGGCGTTACACCTGCTCCACTCGATGAATGCTTTCGCCGCTCGTCAGTGGTCTTCCTGCTGGCGGCAACGACTACGGAGAATGCCGGGAAGATCGACAGTTCCCTCTTCAACCAGATGCCGGAGGGCGCGATTGTCGTGCTGGTTAGCAGAGCCGGGATTGTAGACTTCGATGCCCTTCTGGATGCGGCGGCTTCAGGCCGCATTCGCGTGGCCGTCGACGTGTGGCCGGACGAACCTATTCCCGCCGATCACCGCGCACGATTTACCCCAAATACCTTGCTGCAGGCGCATAGGGCGGGCAACATCCCCGAGATTTGGCCATGGATGGGCCAAATGGTGGTCGATGACCTGGAGCAGGTTTTGAAAGGCCTGCCTCCACAGCGGTGTCAGCGTGCGCAGTGGGAGACGGTCGCGAAGGTCCGGAGCAAACCTATTTCATAGGTGCGAGGTTCGATGGTCTGCTACTGCGGCTGAATGACGGGCTTCTGGCTTTTGCGCATGAACCAAGCCACCATCAGGCCAACGCAGATCCAGAGAACACCCAGGATCTGAGCACTGTGGCTCAGGTGAATCCAGATGAAACCACAGACTAGAATTCCCATGGCAGGGATGAGAAAAGGCAGCGTGACTTTTTCCTGCGAGCGGAATTTATAGTGCACCAGCGCAGCAGCGTTGACGCCGATAAATGCGATGAATGCTCCGAAGTTGAGGAGTTCGGCACCCTGCTGGTAGCTAAGCAGGAAGGCTCCCGCAAGAGCGACCACGCCCACGATTAGCACGTTATTCAGCGGGACGTGATGCCGCGGATGGATAGCGCCAAACACTTTTGGTGGCAATGAGCTATCTCGACCCATGCTGTACATGAGTCTCGAGGCGCCAAACTGGGCCGCGATTGCCGATCCCATGTTCGCGATCAGCAGCGTCGCGTTGAGCAATTGAAACAGAAATGTTCCGCCTACCCGTGCGGCAACATGTACGAAGGCCGTATCCACCATGGACGGAGGAAAGGGCTGAGTGGCCGGCCAGGCGAGCTGCGCTACGTAGACCTGAACCACGGACAATATACCAATGATGAGACAGGTGAAGACGGTCGCCAGCAAGATGTTTCGCCGTGGGTTCTCTACCTCTTCGGCCATGGTGGATATGCCATCGAACCCGATGTATGTGAGGACCGCAACAGAAGTACCGCGGAAGACAGTCGTGGTCGAAAAGGTTGCAGGATCGTAGAAGGGCCTGAGGAGATCGTGACTTGTGGGGTGCACCGTGGAGAGGATATACCTGACCCCTTCGCCGAGAAAAAGAACAACGACCAGACTCATCGCGATGGAGAGAATAGCGTTGACACGGCCGGATGTTTGAATACCGCGCGTATTGAGGTAGGTCGAGAGAACGGCAAAAGAGACCGCCCAGAACGCATAGGGGACGCCTGGGACTACGTTGCGGGCAGCCTGGCTGCACCAGATGATGCAGATGATCGGGTTGAGGAGATAGTCCATCAACATTGCCCAACCGACCACGTAACCGAGTTTAGGATTCAGTTCCTCGGAGACATAGCTGAAGGCGGAGCCGGCGAGGGGGTAAACGCGCGCCATGCGACCGTAGCTGATCGCTGTAAATAGCATGGCTACCATTGCAATGAGGATCGTTGTGGCCACATGCCCACGAGCAATATTGCTGACGACGCCATATATTCCCATCGGAGCGGTGGGCTGGATGATGATGATTCCGTACACAATGAGGTGCCACAGCCTCAATGACCTCTGAAGCTGCGGGGCACTGGATGGATCTGTCGGTTTAGCGACGGGTTCGATCTGAATGGTAACCTCTTTGATTATTTCTTATTTCGTTTTACATGAAAACTAGCCGGCGCGGGGACTTATTTGCCTCCGGCAAAACGGAAATCCTGGATAAGAGATGGAGAATTTTGAATGCTGGTTGAAACGGAATTCTGTGTATATTGCTGAATTTACGGTCGCCAACGCCAAAAGCAACGGCAAACGTGGGGAACAAGACGCCCGAACTACATAGCATCCTAAAGCGAAATAAAAGTGCGTATATAAAATACAAATGGTAGAGTTAGTGTGAAGACCAGCGCCGATTGGTTTCGATGGGACTTCTCGTGTGGTTTCGGGTTACAAGTCCCAAAGGATCGTGGAGCAAGGATCAAAGGATCAGGAGATAAATAGCGATGAATCGCCGTCAAATGTTGTACGCGACCGGATTGGGATTGGTGGGGGGAGCGGTTGCCAAGGGCGCGGCGCTTCCCGACTCTGCCCAGGGTGCGAAGCATCATGCCAAAGCGCTGAGCCTTGCGGACTATGAGCCAAAGAGCATGCTCCAGGTGCCCGTGACGCAGGTTGATCGGGCGCGGTTTCCAGTGATCGACATTCACACGCATATCTCCGTATCTGCGAAGTCGAAGGATGGGGTTGCGCTAGTCCCCGAGCGACAGTACCTCGGTGCTCCTGAGGAGTTGCTCGCTATTATGGACCGCAAGAACATTCGTTCGATGGTGAATCTTACCGGTGGTTATGCTGCGGGCCTCGCACAGGCTGTCGAAAAGTACGATCAGGCTTTTCGAGATCGGTTCTATACCTTCGCCGAGCCGTCTTATTCGCTATTTCTGAAGCCTGACTATCCGAAGCTGCAGGCTCAGGCGATCGAACAAGCTCACCGCGATGGAGCTCGTGGTCTCAAGATCCTGAAGACGCTGGGCCTCTATCTGCGAGAGAACCTTACCTCCGGGAGGTTGGTAAAGATCGACGATCCCCGGTTCGACCCGATGTGGGACACCTGCGGACAACTGAATATGCCAGTCGCAATTCATGTCTCCGACCCGGTTGCCTTCTTCACTCCGACCGACCGATTCAACGAGCGGTACGAGGAACTGAGCAATCATCCCGACTGGTCGTTCCATGGCCCTGAATTTCCAAGTAATGCAGAGTTGATTGAAGCGCGGAACCGCGTCTTTGCCCGGCATCCGAAGACGAGATTCATCGCGTTGCACGTTGGTAACTTTTCGGAGAATCTGGCCAATGTGTCAGAAAATCTGGACCGCTTCAGTAACATGCACGTCGACATTGCGGCGCGCATTGGCGAGTTGGGACGCCAGCCGCGAACGGCGAGGGCTTTCTTTGACAAGCATCAGGACAGGATTTTGTTTGGCACTGACGCTACTCCGCACGGCGACGAGTTCCCACAGCAGGTGTTCAACGACAAGCTCTATGAGATTTACTATCGATTCCTGGAGACGGATGACGAGTATTTCGATTACGCCCCCGCGAAGACTCCACCGCAAGGGCGTTGGCAAATTTACGGGATTCATCTGCCCGATTCCATTTTGCGCAAGGTTTATAACGGAAACGCTGCGCGGGAACTACACATAACCATCTGAAGCGATCTGAGCCTTGTGCATGAGCTGCGCGCACGTGAGCCAAGGGCGCATCCATGACCGAGGTCAGCACTGGGTATTGAACAATGAATCGGTTCGCGACGACGTGCCTGTTCTTAATTACCGGCGTGGCCTGCGCACAGGATGCCAGCTCCGCAGCTTTCAAGAGTGTGTACGCCTCTCACGAAGTTTCTTTGGATACGAATCCGCGGTCGGCGTTCTGGCGTGGGGCAATGCCGGTCGACTTGGATGTGGATGTCAATGGCAAACCTCTTCCCAAATACCGGAGCGAGGTGCGTTCGCGGTGGACCAAAGATGGTCTCTATCTGCTATATGCCTGCCCATACGAAGAGCTGTATCTGAAACCCGGGCCTGATACGGTGGCGGAAACCAATGAACTTTGGAAGTGGGACGTTGCGGAGCTTTTTATCGGCTCCAATTTTCAGAATATTCGGCGATATAAGGAGTTCGAAGTTTCGCCGCAGGGAGAGTGGATCGACCTCGACATCGATCTTGCTTTGCCCCATCATGAGGCGGGATGGACGTGGAACTCCGGGTTCCAGGTGGCAGCACGGATCGATTCCAAGGCGAAGGTCTGGTATGGCGCAATGCGTATTCCTTTCGCAGCGCTGGACCAGCGCACCACAGCCACGGGGAACGTCTTCCGAGCTAACCTGTTTCGCAGCCAGGGACCACCTGGGCGTCAACTGTCGATTGCGTGGAAGGCTCCCATGAGCACCACGTTTCACAAGCCGGAACGCTTCGGCCGGCTTGAGTTGGTGAAGGGAAAATAAACTACCGCGATGCCAGGTAGTTGTTTTCTGATCAAGCGAAAAAAGAAGGCTGGCGAGTATTCCCGCCAGCCCTTCTGTCTTTGAAGCAGACCTTTCCGTCTTAGAAAGTGATGCGGCCTCTCAGGCGGATTGAGCGATTGCTGCCAATGCCTTCTTGCTCGTAACTGCGGAAGAGATGTCCGAAATCAGCATTGGGAGAGTATTGCGAGGAGTCGGTGGTATCGATCGGCAGAATCTTGGGCGCATGCCCTGGCGTTCCGAGTTTCGTCTGATCGACCGAAAGACTGAACGACCCTACGTTGGCAAAACATCCTTCGCAGCCGCCGCCATCATTCTGGTCTGGAGAGAGCATGGGATGGTTGAAGAGATTATTAACGTCTGCGCCAATTTGAACGGCAATGCGCTCGCTGACGTTGAATGCCTTATGCACACCGAGGTCTACGCCATAGGTTGAGGGGCCGTAGATGGCGTTCCGGACGGCCACTCCAGGCTGGGTATAAAGGTTCCCGCCCATGCTCGGTAAACTGAAGGCACTCGGATTCCAGAGAAACCCTGATGCCGCTTTGCTTCTGGTGTTGCCATTAATGACTGCCCGTACCGACGTGGCATTGAAGTCCCCAACGGCGTCGAGCGCTCCTGAGCCGACATTGCCTGGGATAACCGGATCGCAGTCGTCGCAGACGTAGAAGGGAGTGAAGCCTGTACCGGTTTTGAAGAACAGGTTAGTGGAGGCCTGCCAGCCCCCAACCACAGCATCCATCCACCTCGATGAGGAGGAGAGATATTGCTTGCCGCGTCCGACAGGAAGGTCGAATACGCCATATGCCACGATACGATTGCGGGACGTGAAGGAATCCGGGCCGTAGTCACTATCGGGTTGGAAGGGATTGTATGCATTGCCACCTAGACTGGAGTTTCCGGTGTCTAAGCCCGACGACTTCTGATCCAGGAAGGTATATGCCACGCTGAAGAGAAGATTCCTGGCCTGTCGCTGAACTTGTGCCTGGAACGAGCTGGTGAGGCTGTGGCCAACGTTGCCGAAGCCGGTGACGTAATCGCCGAGGGCGGGAATTTTGAAACGAGCGTTGTCAGCATCTGAGTAGGAGCAATCGCCATTATTGAGCGGATCGCAAGGAGTAACTCCATCACCGGTGGTGGTACCGAAGGGGTTATCGCTCGGCGGAATCATATTTAGGTCGTGGCCGACGATCTGACCCGTTTGCTTCGCGCCAATGTAGGAGAGTCTGACAGACGATTGCCAGGGTAATTCCCTCTCGACGGTTGCATTCCATTGCTGGATGCGCGGATTCTTGAGATCGACCGGAACATAGTTGGCGGACGGCGTATTGCCGATGCCGTTCAGCGTTCCGCCGGAGAGTGGGCTGGTGCCGGTCGACCCGCCTGACGGCCAGCCGCTAAGCGGTGGTCCGCCAGCCACAGTCTTCTTGGTGCGGGACTGATTGAACGGATTAGTTGCAATCGGGTCGCGAATACCCTGAGCCGCAGACGTCGGGTAGTAGAGGCCGTACCCGCCTCGTAGAACGGTTTTGTCGGTAAGCTGGAAGGCCAAGCCGACACGGGGGCCAAAGCCATTCTTGTCTGTCCTTAGCAGGCCCCTGCCAACACCAAGACCAGACTGGTCTGCAAGGACGTATCCAAATTTGACGATGTTTGGATCGAGATACTGAAGTGTCTTCGTCGAGGGAATAACAAAACGGCCGATCTGACCCGTCGTGCTATTGCGATAGTTAGGATCCAGGTTGGCCAGCAGATCGTTGTTTTCGATAAACGGTGTGATGAGGTCGTAGCGCATACCAAGATTGAGGGTCAGGCGAGAGTTGACGCGGAAGTCGTCCTGGGCGAAGAATCCACTCTCCCAGTTGTGAACGTCCATCGGCGGCCGCGGCTGATTGACAAACCCGACAGAGTCCGCCGGTTGTCCCTGGAGGAAGCGGGAGAGCGCGGAGGCGCCAGTTCCCGAATAGGTGACGAGTCCGCGCACGTTGCCCCGGTTTACGGCGAACCCGTCGAGGGCCTGATTACGAACGAAATCGCCACCGAGCCTGATGCTATGGCGGCCAACGGTCCAGCTCAAAGTATCTCCGAAGGTGATGATGTCCTGATCTGCCGGACGATCTGTGTTTCGGCCGCCATTGCTGAAAGACTGGAACCTGCCCAAAGCGACGGCGAGATGACCACGGGTGTTTAGTTCACTCGGACCAACAACCGCACCGAGAGCGGTTACATCCGCGCTCGAGAATCCAATGCTGGTGAGAAAGCCGCCCAAGGTCGTGTTGCTGTGAGTGTAGAGATGCTGTTTATTGAATCCTCCGCGAGCTTCATTAACAATGCGAGAGGAGAAGACGTGCGTGTAGGATAGGGAGACCGTTTGATTTTTGCGGTCCGTCTGGCTGAGGCCAAGCCCGGTGTAAACGCCGACAACTGGATTGAGTGCGGTATTTTGCGCCGAAACATGATAGACGCCATAAATACGATCCGCATCCGAGAAGTTGTGATCGATGCGCAAAGTTCCCTCATCCTGTCCGGTCCGTCCGGGAACCGAAGTCGTGTAATGGGGAGCGATCGTCCCTAACGAAGGATTGATTGGGGCGGACAGGCCGACCTTGGGAAAGTAAAGAGCGATCATCTTTGTGGTGACAGGGTTGAGGAGACGCTGGGGAATCCGGATGAACTTCTGACCAAGACCCCCTACCGTATCTGTTGCAATCTCATTGGGAGTCAATACCGCGGAGCCGACTGCCGGCTTGGTGGAATCATTCATCAGAGAGAAGTCGCCGGCCAAAAGGCTTGGGTGCGGCAAAGTGCTCGAGGACGCGCTGGATGGTTCGACGGTCGAGTTGTGCTCATAAGCCGTGAAAAACCAGGTGTTCTTGATTTTCGCGATGGGCCCGCCAACGGCGCCTCCGACGTCGGTGATGTTGAAGAATGGCTTTTTGAATACGGGCTGGAAGATGGTGGGCGCGAAGTTGGCAAGGGTGTCCTTATCCGCGAGCGTCCAGGCGGACAGGGCTGAATTCTTATTGTTGTAGAACACCGACCCGTGATATCCAGATCCGCCGCGTTTGGTCGTAACGCGAACATTGGCGATGCCGGCGTACTCCGCGCTGAAGGCGTTCGAGAGGACATTCAGGTCGCCGACCGCCTCGAGCGATGGCTGGCTCTGAGTGGCCTGACCGAAGATACCGCCGTTGGAGCGCTGGCCGTCCACCGAAAAGCTGGCGCCATAGCTCTGTGCTCCGATGAATTTGAAATTGCCTGGCTCATCACTCTGCGTAATATTTGGATTGATGTAGAGAAAAGAGTAGAT
>WNGR01004601.1_pt1 | contig 14859 bp, 10 predicted proteins | sample 5407581 | NCBI WGS metagenome assembly WNGR01 (sample SAMN13153383, study PRJNA577476) | soil metagenome | isolation source: 80 cm soil or saprolite under Garry oak tree replicate 2 | place: USA:California | collected 2016-06-15
CGAAGACGCCCTCGATGGCGGTGCGCGTCGACGGCTGGTCGACCAGCAGGTAGCCGTCGGGGTCGGTGGCGAGCTGGCCGGCGAAAAGATCCGAGCGCGGGTCGTGACCAATGGCCACGAAGACACCGGTCACCGGCAGCACCTGCTCGGTGCCGTCCTTGGTGCTCCTCAGCCGCAGGCCGGTGACCTTGCCCGATCCGAGGACCTCGACCACCTCGCTGTCCCACACGAACGTGATCTTCGGGTTGGCGAACGCCCGCTCCTGCATGATCTTCGAGGCGCGGAGCGTGTCGCGCCGGTGGATCACCGTCACCGACTTACCGAACCTGGTGAGGAACATGGCCTCTTCCATGGCCGAGTCGCCGCCGCCGATGACCGCGATGTCGTGGCCGCGGAAGAAGAACCCGTCACAGGTCGCGCACCAGGAAACCCCGTGGCCGCCTAGCTGCTTCTCGCCCGGCACGCCGAGCTCCTTGTACCGCGAGCCGGTGGCGATGATCACGGCCTTGGCCAGGTAGGTCTCGCTCTCGGTCTTGACCACCTTGGGGTCCGCGGCCAGGTCGACCGCGGTGACGTCATCCGACAGCAGCTCGGCACCGAACCGCTCGGCCTGCTTGCGCATCGAGTCCATCAGCTCGGGACCCATGATGGCGTCCGCGAAGCCCGGGAAGTTCTCCACGTCGGTGGTCTGCATGAGCGCGCCGCCTGCCGTGACCGAACCCTCGAAGACCAAGGGCTTCAGCTCGGCGCGAGCCGCGTAAAGTGCCGCCGTATAACCGGACGGGCCGGACCCGATGACGATGACGTTCCGGACTTCAGTCACCTCTGCCAACCGTTATCAACCCCTCATCTGACTGGCATTCCAGTGAACCGATACTAGGGCCCGGAGATTCCCGATGGCAGTGTGGTCGTGGCGAGCACGTGACTATAAGTGTCCGAGCAGTCCGGGGCCGCTATCCAGGCGGTGTCCTTGTCGCCGGTGCGGGCGACGATGAGGGTGGCCGGCCTGCCCTCGAAGCGGATACTCTCGACCAGCTCCACCGCGTGGCCGTCGGCCAGCTTGGCCACGCAGCCGCGTAGCTGCTGGGACGGGGTTTGCGTGCTGCGAGCCGAGTCCGGCACGAGCAGCTCGGCCCTGACCTGCTGCGCGAGGCCGGCCCGGGTGAGGTTCCGCTGGCCGGTCACGAGGGAGAAGCTGGCCGGCCCGATCCCCCGCGCTTGCGGCATCGTTCCCTTGGAGGGCCCCGCGGCGGGTGCGTTGGCGTGCTCGGCCGAGTGTGCCCCGGCCGCGGCGCTCGGCGCAGCCCGCGCCGCGCCGCCCGCCGTGGAAGAGGCGGCCGACCCGGTGCTCGAGCCGAGATCGATGCGGCTCAGGCCGTAGCCGCCCGCGGCCAGCAGCACGACGGCGGCCGCGGGCGCGAGCACTCGCAGTGCCAGCAGCCGGAAGCCGCGGTTACCGCCCGGCCGCCGGGGCGCGGGGGATTCGCGTGTGCCGTCACTACCGGCCCGTTCGGCCTGATCCCTTTGTACCGCCTCTCCCCGTGCCGCATTTCTCTGGGCCACCTCGGCCGCGAGCACCGTGTCAAGCCGCCGGGCCACGCCATCCGGCATGGCCGGCGCCGGTACCGAGGCGAGCAGTGAACGGACCCCGGCCAGCTGCTCATCCAGGGCGGTGCAGCGCTCACAGCCGCCCAGGTGCGCGGTGATCCTGGCGCCGCGCCGGCCGGTGATGAGTCCCGCGCGGAACTCGGCCAGGACATCGGTGTCCAGATGGGTCATCTGCCCCCTCATGCGGTGTCGCCTCCCTGCGCAGGTGAGACGCTCTGGCCGGGCGATCGGTTCCCTTGGAGGTGCGCGAGATGCGGCAGCAGCCGGGCCCGGGCCCTGGCGCAGCGGCTCTTCACCGTGCCCGGCGAGGTATCCAGGATGGCGGCGGTGTCCGCCACCGAGAAGCCGAGCATGTCGACTAGCACGAGCGCGGCCCGTTGCTGCGGTGGCAGCAGCCGCAGCGCGGCGGCCACGTCCAGCCTGGTGTCCGAGGTGCGCGCCGGATCACCGTCCTGCGCGACCAGGGCCTCGAACGCCTGCTCGTCCCCGGTGGACAGGGCGGGCCTGGCGGCGCGGCGGCGCAGCCGGTCCAGCGACGCGTTCACCACGATCCGGTGCAGCCACGTGGTGACGGCCGACTCGCCGCGGAAGTCGGCGGCGCGGCGGAACGCGGAGACCATGGCGTCCTGGAGCGCGTCGGCGGCCTCATCCGGATCGCACAGCGTGCGCAGCGCCACCGCCCACAGCCGGTCCCGGTGCCGGCGGAACAACTCGCCGAACGCGTCGGCGTCCCCGGCGACGTGCCGGCGGAGCAGCTCATGGTCAGCTGGTGCGCCCTCGTCCGGCATGCCGCATCAGCCCGGCTGGCCCGAGGTGAAACCGCGCGCGGTGATGTTGTGGATCATCGTCTCGTACCGGCCCGTGCTGCCGTCCAGGGGCGGCAGGTCGGTGATCCAGATCAGCACGTAGCGGCCGGCGGCCTGCTTGGTCACGTCGAAGGTGGTGCTGCCGTGGGCGGCGCTCGAGCTCTGCACCGGGGTGAACGTGCTCAGCGCCGCGGCGCCGGCCGTGTTGCTGTTGCCGACCTCGATCAGGACGTGGGTGCAGCAGCTGGTGCCGAACTGGACCGTCAACTGGCTCAGCCGCACCGTCCTGCCCATGTCGAGGATCAGCCCGGTGCCCTTCTTCAGGTTCCCGAACTGATGGCCGAGGTAGTAGCTGGTGTGCCAGAACGTGCTGGCGTCGCCGTCGATCGCCTTCGCTGCGTCGGCGGGGTCATCGTCGCTGCTGCTGCCGAGCGGGTTGTAGACGGTCGCGCTGACCGGCGTGAGCGGCACGGCGGCCGCCGCCGCGCTCTGCGACGACGACTGCGTCCGGCTCGGTGCCGGGGTCGGCGAGTGGTGCAGGCCGCGGCTGATCGACCAGGCGGCCACCCCGACCGCCGCCAGGACGAGCACGATCACGATGGCGATGACGGCGCGGGCCGCGGTGGAGCGCTCGCCCGGCGGCTTGCGGCGCGGCCCTCTGTGCGGTCCCGGGTGCGGCTGGGCATCCGGCGGCGGGTACGGGCGGGTCGACCCGTCCGGCTGGTAGTCGTAGCCCGGCGCGGCGGTCCGGGCCGCGGCGACCCCGGTGGAAAACGGCAGCGGCATCGGCGGGGCCGCAATGGCCAGGGCTTCGGCGAAGGTCGCCGCGGTGCTCAGCGCCGGCCCATGCCGGCTCGGCTGCTGGAACAGCGCCCGGCAGGTCACCTCGTCGACGCCGGCCGGGACGCCCGCGGACACCTGACGGGGCGTGCACAGGCCGGAGCCGTTCTCCGGCGCCGGCGGCAGCAGTGCTGGCGCCGACCCGGCGGAGCCAGGCTGGCCGGGCCAGTAGCCGGTCAGCGCGGCGTAGAGCAGCCGGGCCAGGTCCTGCGTGTCGGTGAGTTCCGGGTCGTCCGCGCCGTCCTCGGACGCGGTCAGGCCCGGCCCGGCCAGCGCGGCGTCGATGCCGAGCCCGGCGATCTTCACCCCGCCGCCGACCGTCCAGTGCAGGCAGGCCGGGTCCAGCCTGAGGTGCGCCAGGCCGATTTCGTGCGCGGCCGCGATCGCCCGCGCTGCCTCCACCATCATCGCGGCCGCGCGGGGCGGATCGAGCGGGCCCTCGGAGAGCATGTCGAGCAGCGACTCCACGCCCACCCACTCCAGCACCACGTAGGCCAGCTCTTCGCCGTCTTCCACGTCGAACACCTGGGCGAAGCGCGGGTCGCCGAGCCGGCTCGCGGCCCGGGCGGCGGTCACCGTCTCGGTCACCCGGGGAAAACCGGTCGCGAACGTGAGCACGGTCACAGAACGGGCGAGGGTCTCGTCCGTGGCTTTCCAGTATGTCCAGCCGGTGCCCGAGGTGACCTGGTCGACAAGACGGTACCGTCCTGCCAGCCTGGTTCCGGGTTCCGACGTGTATGTGCTCATAGGTTGCCACCCATGCTAATGCCGGCGCCTTAGTGTTGGCCTCCCCGGCCACCGAACCGTGCCGCCATCGTCGTCATCAGGAATCCGAACTCGGCTACACGCAGTGACCTGGCACAGAGCGCGTACAGCCCAACCGCGCCGCCGCCGCCGACGACGGTGACCACGAGTCCGTAGGCCGGGCTGGGGTCATGCACGACGTGGGCGGCGCCGGCCATGACCGCGAGCGCGAAGACGACTCCGGGCACGGTCGCCAGGTGCATCCGGGTCAGGCTCCGGGCGATTGTCCATCCGTCCAGGCTGCCGACCCGGCGCAGCAGCAGCGCCCAGCCGGCGATCGTGCCGACCAGGTTCGCCAGCCCGTACGCGACGGCGAGGCCGGCCACCACCTGGGCCGCGGGCAGCAGGGACTCGGCGGTGAGCGCCGCGGCGATGCCGAAGACCATAATGAGGAAGCCGACGAACGCAGCGGTCTTGCTGTCCTGGAATGAGTAGAAGACGCGCAGCTGGAGCTGGGTGAGCATGTACGGCACCAGGCCCAGGGCGAACAGTCCGAAGACCTCACCCACGTACCTGGCGTGCGTCGCGGAGGTGCTGCCGTAGGAGAACAGCACCTCGGCCAGCGGGCCGCCGAGTATGCCGAGGTAGATCGCGGCCGGCACCACGATCACCGAGGCCAGCCGGACGCCGATCGAGAAGTCGTCCCGGACCAGCGAATACCGTCGCGCGCTCGCGTGCTCGCTCATCCGGGGCAGCAGTGCGGTGATCACCGAGATGCCCACGATCGCGTACGGGAGCTGGAACAGCTGCCAGGCGATGGAATACGCCGAGTAACCGTTCACGCCGGCCGAGGCCGCGTTGGCCAGAATCTGGACGATCAGGTTTCCGGCCCACTGGGTGATCACGTAGACCGACATCCATCCGGCCATCCGGCCCATCTCGGATACCTCGCCGGGCCGGAACCCGAGCGTGGGCCGCCACCGGAACCCGGCCGCCCGCAGCGACGGGTACAGCGCCACGGTCTGCGCGATCACGCCGAGGGTGGTGCCGATGCCGAGCAGCTGGACCCCGCCCGGGGAGATCGTCCACGGCTGCTTATTCACGCCGACCGTGACGAAGTAGAGCCCGCCGACCACGATCACGACCAGGTTGTTGACGACCGGCGCCCACATCGGCGCCGCGAACCGGCCCCGGGTGTTCAGGATCGCCCCGATCAGCGAGCTCATCCCGTAGAAGAAGATCTGCGGGATGAACCAGTACGCCCACACCACCATCAGGTTGTGCTCGGCGGCGAGGTGGCTGCCCGGCGGGCCGTTGATACTGCCCGCGTACAGGTCCACCAGCGGACCGGCCAGCAGCGTGGCCACCACGGTGACCGCCAGCAGGGCCAGCGCGCCCAGGGTGAAGATCCGCTGCGCGTAGGCCTCGCCCCGGTCCGGGTCGCGCCGGGCCGCCCGGACCAGTAGCGGTACCACCACGCTGGTGAAGATGCCGCCGAGCATCAGGTAGTAGACCGTGTTCGGCAGCGTGTTGGCGTTGTTGTAGGCGTTGCCGAGCGCTCCGATGCCGACCGCGTACACCAGGACGAGCGTGCGCAGGAAGCCGGTGCCCCGCGAGACCAGGGTGCCGACCGCCATGCCGGCGCCGGACCGGATCAGGCTGGAGCGCTGGGTCGCGGCCGGACGCGGGGTCCCGGCGTGCCGGGCGCCCGCCGCCGGGCCGGGGGGCCTGGCCGGCGTCGGCGTCGGCGTGAAGGTGGGCTGCGGGCGAGGCGGCTGGGCGGGGGCGGGCCCGGCTGGATTAGCTGGATTAGCTGGATTAGGCGGGGCGTAGCCGCTGGTCCTGGGGACCCGGCGCCATCCGGGCGGGCCGGGGGGCGGCGGGCGGTGCGGCCGGGTCGGCGGGGCCGGCCACTTGAGCGCGAGCGGCAGCGTCGTCTCGGCCGGGCTCGGGCCGCCACCCGGCATCAGGCCCTCGATCGGCGGCAGCGGATCAGGGGCGGCGTGCCGCCCCCGGCGCGAGGGTTCGCCGTCGTCCGGCCCTGGCTCGTCCGGCCCTGGCTGCTCCGGCCACGGCGGCTCCTGGCCGCCGTCAGGCGTCGTCGACCCAGCGTCGTGCATCGGCCAGGTCATCCGGTGCCTCCGTCGGGTGTCGCGCGCCGCTGGTGCCAGTCACGACGCTACCCGGTGGGCCGGCATCCCCGCTGACAAGATTCGTGTCGTCGCGCAGCCGCCGGCGGACGGCGCGGTACAGCGAGGTGAGCACGAAGACGCCGATCGCGGCGCCGATGAGGAACAGGATCGCCCGGCCGTACCTGGTAGACAGGACGGTGAGCGAGGTCTCGGTGAACGGGAGCGGCGTTCCGTTCGCGCTGGTGAGGCTCAGCTTGATCTGCGTGGACCCCTGCGGGGCCGAGCTGACCGGCAGCCGCACCGGGGACGACGGCGACTGCGGCGGGATCGTCACGACATCGGCGAAGTGGCCGATGGTCAGCTGTGAGGTCCGGCCGGGCGTATTGACCACGGTGGCCACCACCCGGACCCGGATGGCCTGGTGCAGTCCGTTCTCGATCGTCACCGGGACCAGCCCGGAGGCACCGCCCATCGGTACCTGGTCCGAGCTGATGATCTTGACCTTGTGCTCCGCGGACGTGACGTAGGCGGACAGGCCGCGGGTCAGGGCCGCCCCGCGCCGCCGCCCGCCGCCGCGCCAGGCCGCCGACTGCGTGGCGAGCAGCGCCTCGTCCAGGGAGCGCGTGTAGGCTGCCGCCGGCCGGTAGAGCATGGACTGGTACACGCCGAGCCTGGCGCCGACGACGCGCACCGCGTTCAGGTAGCGGCGGCTGAGCTCGTCCGGGCTCGCCTTGCTGGCGGGCGGCGAGTGTCTGGGCACCGCACGTTCGGTGTCCGCCGCCGAGCTCAGGCTGGTCAGCGTGGTCGGCGTCAGCCACGGGGTGGTCGCGGTCTCGCCGAGCAGGTCGCTGGCGAGCGCCTCCGACGGGCTCCAGCCGCCCGGCGGGGCCACCACGATCGTGCGCCTGGAATCGGGTGCTTCGGCGGCGATCATCGCGGTCTCGGCTAGGAACCGCTGCCGGACGGCGAACTCGGTCTTCTTCGCCAGGGTGCCCGAGCTCGTGTTGCCGGCCCTGAGCACTCCGGTCAGGGTGTTGTCGGACAGCAGCACGTTCATCGGCAGGCCCGCGACCCGGAGCGAAGCGACCGCGTCATCGGGCCGGAAGACGGCGTCGGCGTTGACAGGCGGCATCTGGCTGCTGTTCAGCACGACGGTGCCGACGTGCTCGATCGCGGCGAGGTTGGTGAGCAGGGACAGGTCAGCGGTCCCGCCGGGCGGCCAGGCGACATCATGCCCGAACGTCCCGTGCAGCACGCTGTCCGCCACGGCCTCGCCGGTCCGGTAGGCGGTGGCGAGATTCCGGGTCAGGCCCTGATGGACCAGCGCTGCCATGTCCACGTTGGCGTACGGGGTGAGCACGGTCGGCTGGTCCGGCGTGACCTTCCTGAGCGTGGCCAGCCAGTTCGCCGCGGCGGTGCTGGCCGGCTGGGGGGCGGCGCCGGTGCAGGTCGGCTGGCCGCCCACCTGGTAGCGGCGGGTCATCGTGCTCACGTCGCTGAGCAGCGCCGGATCGATGACCCAGGTCAGCCGGGCGCCAGGATGGCTCGCCCCGGCGTCGAGCAGGGCGGACAGGCGGCCGCCCTGGCCCAGATCGCCGGCCAGGTCGTTGCTGGCCAGGGTGGCGGTGCACACCTTCTGCTGCGGCTGGCCGATGAGCGGCCAGAGCCAGGAGATCTTCAGCGGGCTGGCCAGGCCCGCCACCCGGGACCCGGGCCAGTACGGGAGCAGCGTCTGGTCGGCGGAGACCACGTTGCCGGAGAGGTCCTGCAGCCGGGCGGTCACCCCGTACACGCCGAAGCTCGTGATTCCCTGGGTACCGGCCTGGAACGACGCGGTCCACGAGGCGGTGGTCCCGGGCGCCAGGCTGGCGGAGACGAAGAACGGGTTCCCGGCGGGGATCAGGTCGCTGGCCGCGCCGCGGGACACATAGGCGTCCATGCCGTCCCGGGTGGTGAAGTGGCTCGCCGAGGTGAACAGCCGCACGTCAAGACCGGCCTGCGTCTGGCGGGTGCCGTTGGTGACGGTGCCGGACAACCTGACCGTGGTGCCGGGCGCGGCGTACGACGGGTTCATCGCGTTAATGGTCACCGAGAGGTGGCCCGCGCTGGCCTGCGCCGGGACGGCCGGCGCCAGCCCGCCAGCCAGGGTCCCGGCGAGGATCGCCGCGGGAACGGCGAACACGGCGGTCTTCCGGAGGGTCCGCCTGAGGTTCGCCGTCGCAAAGCCGCGCACACCTGGAATGCTAGTGTCTTGAAAAAGGTTCGCGTCCGGCCAGGAACCCGGCTGTTCGCGCGGGACCCCCGCGGTCGCTACTCTCAATGGCCGTGCCCATGAGCAACGAACAGCGGAAAGCGGTCGCCGCGCTACTGCGCGAGCGGGTGCCCGAAGTGGCCGAGATCGGCCGCCTGTTCGTGCGCCGCGGCCACGAGCTCGCCCTGGTCGGCGGTCCGGTCCGGGATGTCCTCCTCGGTCAGCGGCCGGGCGACCTCGACCTCACCACGGACGCGACCCCCGATCAGGTGCTGACGATGGCCAGCGGCTGGGCCGACCGGACCTGGGAGGTCGGGATCGCGTTCGGCACCGTCGGGCTGCGCAAGGGCAACACGGTCTTCGAGATCACCACGTACCGCAGCGAGCAGTACGGGAGGACCTCGCGCAAGCCTGACGTGCGGTACGGCACCTCGCTGGAGGAGGATCTGGGCCGCCGCGATTTCACCGTCAACGCGATGGCGGCCCGGCTGCCCGGGTACGAGTTCACCGACCCGTTCGGCGGCTTCGAGGCGCTCCGGGAGAAGGTGCTGCGCACACCGGGCCCGCCGGAGCGGTCGTTCGGCGACGACCCGCTGCGCATCCTGCGCGCGGCCAGGTTCGCGGCCAGGCTGGGGTTCACCGTCGCGGACGACGTGCGCGCCGCAATGACCGACCAGGCCGAGCGCCTGGAGATCGTGTCCGCCGAACGGATCCGCAGCGAGCTGACCAAGCTGATGCTGACCCCCGATCCGGCCCTCGGCATCGATGTCCTGGTGCAGACCGGGGTGGCCGACGAGGTTCTGCCCGAGGTATCCAGGCTCCGGATGGAGGCTGACGAGCACCACCGGCACAAGGACGTCTACCAGCACAGCCTCACCGTGCTGCGGCAGGCGATCGCGCTGGAGCCGCGGTACGGGCTTGACGGTGACCTCACGGTCCGGCTGGCCGCGCTGCTGCACGACATCGGCAAGCCGAAGACCAGGACCCTGCTGCCGGACGGGCGGGTCGCCTTCCACCTGCACGAGGTGATCGGCGCGAAGATGACCAAGCGCAGGCTGACCGCGCTGCGCTTCCCGAACGACGTGATCAGGGACGTGTCCCAGCTGGTCGAGCTGCACCTGCGGTTCCACGGCTACGGGGAGGGAGACTGGACCGACTCCGCGGTCCGGCGCTACGTCCGCGACGCCGGGCCGCTGCTGACCCGGCTGCACGTGCTGACCAGGGCCGACTGCACCACGCGGAACCGGGCGAAGGCGGCCAGGCTGGCCCGCGCCTACGACGGCCTCGAACAGCGCATCGCGGAGCTCAGCGAGCAAGAGGAACTGGCCAGGCTGCGGCCCGAGCTCGACGGCAACGAGATCATGCGCGTCCTCGGCGTACCCCAGGGCCCGGTGGTGGGGAGGGCCTACGGCTACCTGCTCGAGCTGCGGATCAACCAGGGCGAGCTCGGCCGGGAGCGCGTCACTCAGCTGTTGCTCGACTGGGCCGCCGCGGAGGGGATCTCCGTCCCCGAGCCGCCGGACGAGGGCTGACGCCGGCCGGCGGCCAGCCAGTAGGCGGCCGCGACCACGGCGTAGCCCGCCGCCACCAGGCCGACGAGGAACGGTGAGTGGCCGTCCTCCGGCATGACGGCCGCGCTCAGCGCGGCCCCGGCTACGTAGGCGGCGTTGAACATCATGTCGTAGAAGGCGAACACCCGGCCCCGGTAGGCGTCGTCCACCTCTTCCTGCAAGATCGTGACCGCGCAGATCGCCACGCCCTGCCGGGTCAGGTAGAGGCAGAACCCGATGCCCAGGTAGGCGACCTGAAGGAAGGTCTCGCCGAGCACAAGGGTCACCACCGCGCTCACCGCGAGCAGCAGCGTGATCCAGGCGGGCTTGGACAGCCGCCTGGTGGCCGGCGGGGTCAGCAGCGCCGCGCAGGCGTAGCCGATCCCGGCCAGGACGACCAGCAGCCCGAAGTGGCCTTCGGCCACGCCGACGCTGGACCGGTAGAAGTAGTTGCGGTAGAGCAGCACCGACATCAGGAACATCGGCCCGAAGACCAGGCTGAAGCCGCCGGTGGCGCCGAGCGCCGCCGCCGGGCCGCGCCGCCGGACGATGTAGCGGGCGCCGTCGGCCAGCCCGGTCGCGACCGAGGCGAGCTCGCCGAGCAGCGGCCCGCGTGGCGGCGGTACCCCCTGGAGGCCATCCGGCCGGACCGGGCCGAGCCGGTCGCGGGCCATGGTGGCCGCGACCAGGCTCGCCGCCACGTAGCAGGCGCCGCCGAACAGCAAGGTGATCGCCGCGCCGCGCTCGGTGTTGCCGGTGGCGACGTTGAGGCCCAGGGCAACGATGCCGCCGATGGTCGCCGAGATGCCGCCGATGGTCGGCGACACCGAGTTCGCCATCACCAGCTTGTCCTCGGCCACCACGTGCGGCAGCGCGACGGAGAGCGAGGACAGGAAGAACCGGTTCACGCCCAGGACCAGGAGCACCGACACGTACAGCGGCGCACCCCGGTTGCCCAGTGCCATGGACGCCGCGGTCAGCGCCACGAACACCGACCGGAGCAGGGCCGACCGGACCAGGATCTGGCGCCGGGACCAGCGGTCGATGAAGACCCCGGCGAACGGCCCGATCAGCGAGTACGGCAGGTAGAGGACCGCGAAGGCCGCCGCCCCCGCCGCCGGGCTGGGGAACGTGGTCGCGTTGAAGAACACGTAGGTGCCGACGCCGGCCGCGACGATACCGTCGCCGGCCTGCGAGACTAGCCGGGTCGCGAACAACCGACGGAAGTCGCGCCCGGCCAGCACCGCGCGCAAGTCGGCCCAGACCGCTGACTTGGACCCGTTGGCCACGCCTTCCAGCTTAGGGGGCGCGCTGCTCAATAGGCGCGGCCGCGCGCTGCTCATTAGGCGCTGCCGCGCCGGGCCGGGGACGTTATCGGGCGACTTCGCCGAGGATGAACTTTTCGACCAGGTCCCGGCAGACGTCGTCGCCGTACTGCTCCGGCGGCGACTTCATGAAGTACGAGCTGGCCGAGGTCACCGGCCCGCCGATGCCCCGGTCCAGGGCGATCTTGGCCGCGCGCACCGCGTCGATGATGACGCCCGCGGAGTTGGGCGAGTCCCACACCTCGAGCTTGTACTCCAGGCTGAGCGGCACGTCGCCGAACGCGCGGCCCTCGAGCCGGACGTAAGCCATCTTCCGGTCGTCCAGCCAGGGCACGTGGTCGGACGGGCCGATGTGCACCGCGGCGCGTTCCATCTCGTGCGGGATCTGGGAGGTCACCGCCTGGGTCTTGGAGATCTTCTTCGACTGGAGCCTCTTGCGCTCCAGCATGTTCATGAAGTCCATGTTGCCGCCGAAGTTCAGCTGGTAGGTGCGGAGCAACTCGACCCCGCGGTCCTCGAACAGCTTGGCCAGCACGCGGTGGGTGATGGTGGCGCCGACCTGGGACTTGATGTCGTCGCCGATGATCGGGACGCCGGCCTCGGTGAACCTGGCGGCCCACTCCGGGTCGGAGGCGATGAACACCGGCAGCGCGTTCACGAAGGCCACGTGCGCGTCGATGGCGCACTGGGCGTAGTAGCGGTCCGCCTGCTCGGAACCGACCGGCAGGTAGCTGACGAGTACCTCGGCGCCGGTCTCGCGCAGCACCTGGGCCACATCCGCGGCCGGCTCGTCGGATTCGGTGATGATCTCCCGGTAGTACTCGCCCAGGCCGTCCAGGGTCGGCCCGCGCTGTACCGTCACGCCGGTCGGCGCCACCTCGGCGATCTTGATGGTGTTGTTCTCGCTGGCGTGGATGGCGTCGGCCAGGTCGCAGCCGACCTTCTTGGCGTCCACGTCGAACGCGGCGACAACCTCGACGTCGCTGATGTGGTACGGCCCGAACCGGACATGCATGAGGCCGGGAACGCGGGCGCCGTCGTCGGCGTCCCGGTAGTACTCCAGCCCCTGCACCAGGGAGCTGGCGCAGTTGCCCACCCCAGCAATGGCGATGCGCACCTTACCCATCAGGATGACTCCTTCTCGGAATTCTCGGAAATGTTGTCGTGCCCGCTGGCCTGCCGCTCAGATGCGATCAGCTCGTTCAGCCACCGGACTTCCCGCTCCACTGATTCCAGGCCATGCCGCTGCAATTCCAGGGTGTACCGGTCCACACGCTCCCTGGTGCGCGTGAAGGCCGCCCGGATGGCCTCCATCCGTTCCTCGAGCCTGCTGCGCCGGCCCTCGAGGATCCGGAGCCTGACGTCGGCCCTGGTCTGCCCGAAAAACGCGAAGTGAACGCCGAACCCGTCGTCTTCCCATGCCGCCGGACCGCCCTCGCCGAGGAGGTCGGCCAGCCTCTCTTTGCCGTCGGCGGTCAGCCGGTACACCTTCAGTGACCGGCGGCCCGCCCGCGCCCGCGCCGTCCCGGCCGGCGCCGGCGGCTCCGGCTCGTCCTGCTCGGCCGTGATCAGCCCGGCGTCCTGAAGCTCGTGCAGGCAGGGATACAGCGATCCGTAGGAAAGCGCGCGAAACGCGCCCAGCACGGTGTACAGGCGCTTGCGCAGCTCATAGCCGTGCATCGGCGTTCCGTTCAGCAGCCCGAGCACGGCTAGCTCGAGTACCCCGGAGCGGTTGCGTCCCACGCTTTCCCCCAAAAAGGTCGTGGTATCCCGGTATGTTCCGGTTCGATGCCTCGTTGCGATACTTCGGATCGTTAGATCAGACCGTTAGATCAGACCGTTAGATCAGACCGTTAGATCGCCACGATGTATCGAACCGATACATGTGGATCGTATGCGCCGGCTCGCCGGCGCGCAAGTGCACGGCACAAGTACGGGCGCGAGCAATCCGGACTCGGCTCACGCCCGGTTCCGACGTACGCTGGCGAATATGACGTCAAGGCGATCCGTGGTGGACTACGGGCTGGCCCGCCGGGCCACGCTCGCGTCCGTGCGCTCCGGGCGCACGACCATCGCCGACGTCTGCGACGCTCATCCGTACCTGCTGCGGGCCGCGAAGTTCCACGGCGAGCCCACCGAGGACCGGTGCCCGATCTGCCGGAAAGCCAAGCTCACCCACGTGACGTACGTCTACGGCGACGAGCTGGGCCAGTACGAGGGACGGGTCAAGCAGGCGCGTGAGCTAGCGGAGATGGCGGCCGAATACGGTGAATTCCGGGTCTATGTGGTCGAGGTCTGTCAGAGTTGCGGGTGGAACCACCTCGCTACCTCTTACGTTCTCGGCACTGGCGAGCCAGCCGTACGCCGGAGGCGGCGTGCGCGGACCAGCCAGTAAAAGCTAGCCAGTGAAGCCAGCCGGTAACTTACGCCAGTCGGCAACCCCGGCCGGTATCTCGGTCGGTAATCCGTCCGGTAACCTCGGCCGGTAACCCAGCGGTAACACTGACCAGCCGGTGAACATGGTCTCCAGGAGGTAACGTTTGTGTTCGGCGGGTTCCCGGGTTCGGCGAGCCCGCCCTTCAGGTAGAGGTCGCATTCCCGCTAGCAGCGACCTCCGAGCCACCAGCGAGGACGCGTGAGCAGCAAAGCTGATGACTTTGACGTTCGGTATCGTGACGCGGGCACGGCTGGGCACGGTCGCCCGGCGGCCGACGGGGGCTATCGGGGCAACGCAGAAGACGTCGACTACGACCTCGGCTACGACTCCACGGGCTGGGACACCCAGGGGTTCCGCCGCCCGGAAGCGGGCTTCGGTGACGGTCCTGAAGCCGACCTGTCCCGCGCCGCCGACCGCGGAGGCGTCGGCACCGCGGTGCGGCCCGATCTCGGCCACGCGCCCAGGGGCCGCCATGACGGCAGCCACGCGCGCGCGGCGGGCCCAGCCGTGGACCCAGCGGAATCCACGCAGCTGAACTGGGACAACGAGGCCACCGGCAGCTTGTTGACGCCCGGGCTCCCGGCCCGGGGCCGGCGCGGGAGCCACGGCGGCGGCCCGGCCGGTCCGGGCGGCACGGGTCCAGGCGGCCCGGGCGGTCCGGGCGGACCGCGAAGGCCGCGGGGCCCCAGGGGCCTCGCCGGGCCGGGACGGCGCGGGCTCGACCGCCCCCGGGTCAAGGTCAAGGGCAGCTGGTGGCGGCACTGGACGCTGCGCAAGGCCGTGGGCGTGCTGCTCGGGGTGGTCGGCGGTGTCGTCGTGCTCGGCGCGGTCGCCGTGGCCATCGCCTACGAGGAGACGCCGGTTCCCACCGCGGCCCTAGCGGCCACCGGCTTCTCGCAGTCCGTGGTCTACTCCAAGGACGGCAGCCTCATCGGCCGGTTCGGCACCACCAACCGGAAGATGCTGCAGTACAACGAGATCCCCTCGGACATGATCAACGCGGTGGTCGCCGCCGAGGACAGGAACTTCTTCAACGAGGGCGGCATCTCGCCCACCGGCATCGCGCGGGCCGCCTACGAGGACCTCACCGGGAACGACGGCTCGCTGCAGGGCGGCTCGACCATCACCCAGGAGTTCGTCCGGCAGTACTACAGCGGCATCGGCAC
>WNGR01004947.1_pt1 | contig 14858 bp, 12 predicted proteins | sample 5407581 | NCBI WGS metagenome assembly WNGR01 (sample SAMN13153383, study PRJNA577476) | soil metagenome | isolation source: 80 cm soil or saprolite under Garry oak tree replicate 2 | place: USA:California | collected 2016-06-15
CCTATTACATATTCGCCAGCGAGTTTGATCTGTTGTTCAGCGGGCTTCACAAGACGCTTGCCTGTCGAGTGGTATGGAGGCGGGCAACCATTTCGGGCGTGGTGTTCGTTGTGCGCCGCCGCGCACCAAAGCCGGTGAGCCCGTAGCCCGTAGGATGGGTTGAGCCCTTGCGAAACCCATCGCCAACCTAACGTCTCTCGCCATATCGAAGACCGGCCTCGGACTGATCGCCCGCCCAGTCCATCGGGTAGTGACCGAGTTCGACGTGACGGTGAAACGAAGACGGCGCCCAATCGCACACGCGTTTCACCAGACCATGCTTGACCGGGTTGATGTGGACATAGTCGACATGCCGGGCGAAATCATCCTCGTCGCGGATGGTGTGCTCCCAGTAGCGGCGCTGCCAGATGCCGCGTTCACCCTTGGCCGCACGACTCGAGGATATCCGCTCGCCCCTCGCGATTCCACGCGAGAATGCGGATTTGATCAGTCTCCAGCGCGTTGCGAAGTCGGCATCGGCTTCGGCCAGCGTCCATACGGCATGAAGGTGATCCGGCAGCACCACGATGGCGTCGATCGTGAACGGGTGGCGCCGGTGCGTCTCGTGAAACGCCGCACGCAGAACGTCGAGATGATCCGTCAACAACGATCGCCTTCGCTCCGCCAGATTGACGGTGAAGAAAAAGCGGTCATGACCGAATGCTATCACGAAACAAGAGCGATGGGTTTCGCAAGGGCTCAACCCATCCTACGGACTGAGCCAGCCAGTCCTACTTGCCATCCGATGTTCGCTTTGACCTGAAAGCGAATTAGTTTGTTGGACGCATGCGAAATGACGCGATGGGCCAATTGCCGAACTAATCAGAGTAATTCATCGTCAAGGCTGATCGAGGCCTTGCGGAAGACTAATCCAGATGACTGTCTGCTCTTCGGGAGAATGTTCCGTTTTGTGTCCTTTGCCATGAGTGTCCTCGAACAAAATGAAGCTACCAGCCGGGACGTGCCTTCGGTCTCCGTCACTGGTCTGGTATTCGGCCGATCCATTAAGCCTCACCGTGAGCACGCGCCCTGGAACAGTGTGCCAATCGACCTGTCGCGCGCCCGCCGGAATGCGCGTGAAGCTGATGTGTGCCGTCGCATATCTTGCTGACACTTCGAAAACCGCAGCGTTGGGATGAACCTGCCGCGAGTTTGTCGGAATGTCGACTTCATCAAAGTGCGACTCGCCATCCGCTGTGGAGTAAATCCGCAAGCACTTCATTGAAGCCTCCATTCCCGCGACCGTACAGGTCAGTTTAGCATAGAACTCGATCACTCCCGCTTTGGGTCATGAGCCGCCGATGACGGCCAAGCGGGCGACTTCCGGTTTGGGCTCGGAAGCCAACGCTTGTGAGTGCACGCCCTGGAAGAGGTTCGATCCGTGATCTCGGCGCGAATGCCAATTGGGCCGGCGTCATCTACGCGACGAACTGCCTTACAGCAGCCGAGATCATCACCAGCCCGCCCGTGATGACCGCAATATCCAGGATCGCCGTGTGGATATGCACCGGCATCCGCTCGACGAAAGCTTTGGCGAGGAACGCGCCGGGGATGGCGATCCCGCCGATCAGAAGCGCAAAGGCGAGAACCTGCGCGGTCACCGCGCCGGCCAAGCCGAACACCGAAATCTTGATGAGGCCGGTGCCGAGCGAGATCATCGCATCGGTTGCGATCACGGCGGCGCCTTCGAGCCCTGCGGCCATCAGCAGCGAGAGCAGGATCACGCCGGACCCCGACGTGCCGCCGACCAGCACGCCGTAACCGACCGAGCCGGCCGCAAGACCAGCGTTGCCGATCTTGACCTGGCGGCGGCGGAGCACGCGGCGCAAGGGCACGCTCAGGATCAGCATGGTGCCGATCACGAGTGCCGCGCCGGCATTGGTCAGCCGCGTGTAGCCGTAGGCGCCGAGCGCGGTCGTCAATGCCGCGCAGGCGAGCACGATCAACGCGCGGCGGCGGTCGGCATAACGGAGATAGGCAATCGCGCGGCTCGAATTGGTGAAGATCGCGGAGATCGCGATGATCGGCACCACAGGTTCGGCGCCGACCAGTGGCACCAGCACCAGCGGCATCAGGGCGCCGGTGCCGTAGCCGGCCAGACCGCCGATGATCGAAGCAAACAACGCCATCAACGCGACCAGCAACAGCTGAAAAATCGAGATGTCGGCGAAGCCTGAGACGATGGTCAATTTTTCTCATCGCGGCTGACGCGAGCCGCAGCTTGATCGGCGATGGAAGCGAGTGTGGCTTCGTCTAGTGGAAGATCCGCCGCAAGCCAAGCGTCCTCGGCAAGTGTCAACACATGTCCGAGCGCAGGCCCTTCAGCCATTCCGCGCGCGATGAAATCGGCGGCCTTCAGCGGGAATTTCGGCGCGGTCCAGCGCTGCGGCAGCTCGGCGAGCTCGCGCCAACGCGACGACGTCGCGTCGCCGCCGGCCCGCGCCCAGCCCAGCAACACACGATCGTGATAGCGCTCGGCCCCCAGCCGGTACAGCAACCGCCGCGCATTCGCTTCGTCCTTGGTCGGGAAGCGCCACCAGCGATGGCCCATCGAATCCAGCGCCTTGGCTTCCGCGTTGGAGAGCCTTAAGCGCGCGGCGACACGCTTGGCATCTTCGGTGACGGCCACCGTCAGCCCGGCCAGGCGTCGCGTTACGCTCGCCGGCAGGCCGAGCTCGCCTTCGATCGCGATCATCGCCGACAATGGTCCGGTATAGACGACACCGCCGATCAGCGCTTGCAGCAATCCGCCCTCAGCCATTGCGATCGCCGCGGCAGCCGCGCCGCCAGCAATCAGCAGCTTCAGCATCTCCATGCGCAGCCGCTCGGCCGACAGGGTCGCAAGGCCAGCGCGGCCACGGATGCAGGCGAGATAGCCGTCGCGGTCGAGCTCGCCGGCGCCGAAGGCGGCGTGGATGCGGAAGAAGCGCAGGATGCGTAAGTAATCCTCGGCGATGCGCTGGTCGGGATCGCCGATGAAGCGCACGCGCCGCGCTCTCGCATCGGCAATCCCGCCGACATAGTCGTAGACGACGCCGTTCGCATCGACCGACAACCCGTTCATGGTGAAGTCGCGCCGTTCGGCGTCCTTCACCCAGTCGCGGCCGAACGCGACCTTGGCCTTGCGGCCGAAGGTCTCGGTGTCCTCGCGCAGCGTCGTGACTTCATAGGGGTGGCTGTCGATGACGAGCGTGATGGTGCCGTGGTCAATGCCGGTCGGCACGCTCTTGATGCCCGCGCGCTTGGCCCGCCGTATCACCTCGTCCGGCAACGCCGTGGTCGCGATGTCGATGTCGCCCGGCGCGAGATCGAGAAGCGCGTTGCGCACGGCGCCGCCGACCACGCGCGCCTCCTCGCCGCCTGCGTTCAACAGTTGCAGAACGCGCGCGGTCCCGCCCGAGATCAGCCAGGGCGCATCGGCGAGTATGGGCTCTGCGCTCATCATTCGGCCCTTATTTTTCCGTGCCCGGCACGAGCTTGCCGTTCACGACATGGGCGGGAACGTAGGTCGAATTCGGCGCGGCGCCGGAGAAATGCGCCAAGCCAATCAGGCCCGCGATCACCAGCACGAGCGCCACCAAAACCAGGCGCGCGACGACAAAGATCGGCCAGGACGATTGCACGAAAAGGCCGGAACGCGTGGCGGCCAGGAACAACGCATAGACGGCAAAGGGGATGAGGAAAATTCCGATCTCGGTCAGGACCGGCCGGATCATGACGCGTAGATCCGCTCATAAAGCACACGCAGCATGCCGGCCGTCGCACCCCAGATGTAGCGCTCCGCGAACGGCATCGCGTAGTAAAACCGCTCCATGCCGCGGAATTCCTTGCTGTGCATCTGGTGGTTTGCCGGATTCATCAGGAAGGATAGCGGCACTTCGAACGCGTCATCAACCTCGGAATGGTTGATGGTGAGCTCGAAGCCCGGCCGCACCCTGGCAACGGTGGGCAGGATGCGGAAACCGAACGCCGTGCCGTAGAGATCGAGATAGCCGATCGGCTCGACGAAATCGCGCGACAGCCCGACCTCCTCCTCGGCCTCACGCAACGCCGCATCGAGCGGAGACGAATCGGTCGCATCGATCTTGCCGCCGGGAAAGGAGATCTGGCCGGCGTGGTCGTTGAGATGCGCCGAGCGTTGCGTCAGCAAGATCGTCGGCTCGGGATGGTCGACCACCGCGATCAGGACTGCCGCCGGGCGCACCGGCTGCTCGCGCGCGACAATCTCGAGCATCTTGTCGGTGCCGGGATCGCCCGAAGCCGGAACGATGTTCGGATCGTAGAGCCCGGGCGGAATGTCGAAGCCGAGCCGCGCCCTGGAGCGGGCGAAGAAATCCGCCGCGCCGATCGCGACGGGCTCATTCCTCAGGATAGGCTTGTTCAAAGTGCGGCCCTCACCTGCTCCGCGTCGGCCATGGCGAAGAATTCGCCGGCCGACTCGACGCCGAACATCGGCTGGCCATCGACCATCCGCTCCTCGCCCATGTCAACCAGATCGTAATAGAGCGCGCGGGTGACCTTCGCCCAGAGATCGGCGCGCACGTGCAGATAGGGCGTCAGCCCGCCGTCCTTGGCCTGCTCGAAACGCAGCCGGTGCGCGCCATCGCAGGTAACCCAATCGTCGACATTGGTGCGGAAGCTCAGCACGCGATGGTTGTCCCCGCCGTCCTTCTGCATCTCGACTGCCATGAACGGCGCGTCGTCGACGCGAATGCCGACTTTCTCCACCGGCGTGACGAGAAAATGCTTGTCGCCTTCGCGCTTCAGGATCGTCGAGAACAGCCGCACCAGCGCAGGCCGGCCGATTGGCGTGCCCATGTAGAACCATGTACCATCGATGGCGATTCGAATGTCGAGATCGCCGCAAAACGGCGGATTCCACAGATGTACCGGAGGCAGTCCTTTTTTGACGCCTTCGGCATTGGCAGCAACTTTGGCGGCGGCAGTCAGCCCCTCAAGACCACGATCGGCGCTCTGCCCTTGGTTCGCCATGGTTTGCCCTGACTTTGTCATTTGTCGCGGATGTCATTTGGCACGATTGGTGCAGGTCTGATTGGTAAGTCTACGTTGTATGTCGGTGCGCGGTTCCACCCCGGATTAGTCCGGTGTGGAGTTCGCCACTTCGTGATGCCCTACATATCCCTAAGCCGATAAGGTGGGGATAGGTTAATTCAACGAATACATGGCCTTCCTGCAAGTCTAGCATAGGGCCCATGTGATGACATGGTGACACAAGAAAGCCGCGTGGCAGGCTGAAGGAGCTAACGGATGGCAGAGAGTGTCGAGAAGCTCGAAGACGGAATCGTCCGTTCGGCCGAGCAGGTGTCGAGCCAGGTTCGTGCGGCGAAGGATGCGATCGCGTCCGTCATCTTCGGCCAGGATCGTGTGATCGAGAACACGCTGGTCACCATCCTCTCCGGCGGCCACGCGCTGCTGATCGGCGTGCCCGGTCTTGCCAAGACCAAGCTGGTCGAGACGCTCGGCGTCACGCTCGGTCTCGACGCCAAGCGCGTCCAGTTTACACCCGATTTGATGCCGTCGGACATTCTCGGCGCCGAAGTGCTCGACGAGAGCAACGCGGGCAAACGCTCCTTCCGTTTCATCGCCGGCCCGGTGTTCGCGCAGCTGCTGATGGCGGACGAGATCAACCGCGCCAGCCCGCGCACGCAGTCGGCGCTGTTGCAGGCGATGCAGGAACAGCACATCACCGTTGCCGGCGCGCGCCACGATCTGCCGAAGCCGTTCCATGTGCTCGCGACGCAAAACCCGCTGGAGCAGGAAGGCACCTATCCGCTGCCCGAAGCGCAGCTCGATCGCTTCCTGATGGAGATCGACGTCGATTATCCCGATCGCGACGCCGAGCGGCGCATCCTGTTCGAGACCACCGGCGCCGACGAGACGCTCGCCAAGGGCTCGATGAGCGCGGATGCGCTGATCACGGCGCAGCGGCTGGTTCGCCGCCTGCCGGTTGGCGATTCCGTCGTTGAAGCAATCCTGTCGCTGGTGCGCGCGGCGCGTCCGGGTCCGGACAGCGGCGAGACCGGCAAGTTCATCGCCTGGGGACCTGGCCCGCGCGCCAGCCAATCGCTGATGCTCGCGGTGCGCGCACGCGCGCTGATCGACGGGCGTCTCGCGCCGTCGATCGACGACGTGCTCGACCTCGCCGAACCTATTCTGAAGCACCGCATGGCGCTGACCTTCCAGGCACGCGCCGAAGGACGTACGATTCCGGACGTGATCCGGCAGTTGAAGACACGGATCGGTTGATGGCCGCAGACACCGGGCACACAGCGAAGGAGATCGTAGCGATCCGACGTGCCGATGGCGAAAGCCGTACGCTCGCCGCTTCGCTGCCGCGCCTAGTGCTGGAAGCCCGCCGTATCGCCGCCAACGTCATCCACGGCCTGCACGGCCGCCGCCGCGCCGGCTCCGGCGAAAATTTCTGGCAGTACCGCCGCTTCGTTTCCGGCGAGCCGTCGCAGAACGTCGACTGGCGCCGCTCGGCGCGTGACGACCATCTCTATGTCCGCGAGCTTGAATGGGAAGCCTCGCACACGGTCTGGATCTGGCCCGACCGTTCGCCTTCCATGGCCTTCGCTTCGAAGACTGCGCGTGAATCCAAGCTCGAGCGCACGCTGATCGTCGCCTTCGCGCTGGCCGAGCTGCTGGTCTCCGGCGGCGAGCGCGTCGGCATTCCCGGCCTGATGGCCCCGACCGCAAGCCGCAGCGTCATCGACAAGATGGCGCAGGCGATGCTGCATGACGATGCCGACCGGCTGAGCCTGCCGCCGTCCTTCGTCCCCTCGGCGCTGGCCGAGATCATCGTATTGTCGGACTTCTGGTCGCCGATCGCGGAGATCAAAACCACGCTCGCAGGCCTGTCCGGCTCGGGCGCGCATGGCACGATGGTGCAGGTCGTCGATCCCGCCGAAGAGAGCTTCCCCTATTCCGGCCGCGTCGAGTTCGTCGAGCCCGAAGGCTTTGGCGTGATCACCGCTGGCCGCGCCGAAAGCTGGGCGCAGGATTACACCGCGCGGCTCGCGCTGCATCGCGACCAGATCCGCGCCGAAACCAACAAGCTCGACTGGCTATTCACGACACATTCGACCGACCGCTCGGCGGCTGAGCTGCTGCTGTTCCTGCATGCCGGCATGCAGGTGAGCAAGTCGGGCGCCCGCACCACGACCATCAAGGCGGGGCCGGCCGCATGATGGGATTGCCGCTCGCCTTCACCGAACCGCTGCTCCTGATCGGCCTCGTCAGCCTGCCGGTGCTGTGGTGGCTGTTGCGGGTGATGCCGCCGCGGCCGCGCCGCATCGAGTTTCCGCCGACGCGCCTGCTGTTCGACATTGCACCGAGAGAAGAGACGCCCTCGCGGACGCCGTGGTGGCTGACCGCGTTGCGCCTCTTGGCTGCGGCGCTCGTCATTTTCGCCGCCGCCGGCCCGATCTGGAATCCGCAGACTGGGCTTGCCGGCAGCAGGGCGCCGCTGATGATCATGTTCGACGACGGCTGGAGCGCCGCATCGAACTGGGACGTCCGGATCAGGGCCGCCGACGAGCTGATCGCCAATGCCGACAATGACCGGCGCGCCATCGCGCTGGTGCCGTTGTCCGAGCCGAACCGCGACATCACCCTGATGCCGGCGGGTGCGGCGCGCGTTGCGCTGCGCCAGCTCACGCCAAAGCCCTATTCGATCGAGCGCGTTGAAACCCTCACCGCAGTCGATCGTTTCCTGAAAGCGACCGGCGACTGCGAGATCGCCTGGCTGTCTGACGGCGTCGACACCGGTCGCGGCGAAGAGTTTCTGCAAGGCCTCGGCAAGACCATCGGAGATCGCAGCTTGATGGTGTTCGAAGGCGGCACCTCCTCCCCGCTGGCGCTGGTCGCGGCAGAAAACGCGGCTGCGAAAATGACGGTGAAGGTGCTGCGCACCGACAGCGGCATCGCCGCCGGCACCGTGCGCGCGCTGGACCAGAAGGCCTCGCCGATCGGCGAAGCCCGCTACACCTTCGGCCCGCAGGACAAGGAGACCGAAGCGGCGTTCGATCTGCCGGTCGAGCTGCGCAACGACATCAGCCGGCTCGAGATCTCCGGCGAGCGTTCCGCCGGTGCGGTGCAGCTGCTCGACAAGCGCTGGCGTCGCCGCGCCATCGGCATCGTCTCGGGCGCGAGCAGCGAGACCGCGCAGCCGCTGCTGGCGCCAACCTTCTACCTCACCCGCGCGCTGGCGCCGTTCGCCGATGTGCGGCTGGCCGACAAAGGCTCGCCGCAGCAGGGCATCACGCAATTCCTCGACCAGAAGCTGCCGATGATCATCCTGGCCGATGTCGGCACCATTGCGCCCGAGCTGCGCGAACGTCTCAATGCCTGGGTCGACCAGGGCGGCGTGCTGGTGCGGTTCGCAGGGCCCCGGCTCGCACAGGCCGAAGACGATCTCGTTCCGGTCAAGCTGCGCAAGGGCGGCCGCACACTCGGCGGCAGCCTGACCTGGGAGAAGCCGCAGCATCTCGCCACCTTCGCGACCGATGGGCCGTTTGCCGGCGTCGTCGTTCCCAAGGACGTCACCGTGAGCCGCCAGGTTCTGGCCGAGCCCGACGCCGTGCTTGCGACCAAGAGCTGGGCCTCGCTCGATGACGGCACGCCGCTCGTGACCGGCGAGCATCGCGGCAAGGGGCTGGTCAGCCTGTTCCATGTCAGCGCCGACATGCGCTGGTCGGATCTGCCTATGTCGGGCACCTTCGTCGAAATGCTGAGGCGGATCGTCGACATGTCCGGCTACACGTCCAAACCCGGCGCCGGTGTCGCCGGCGAAGCCAGTGCCGAGACGCTGGCGCCGCTGCGCATGCTCGACGGCTTCGGCGCCTTCGGCCCGCCGCCGGCCACCGCAAAGCCGCTGACGGCTGATTATCGCGACCGCGCCACGCCGGATCATCCGCCCGGCTTCTACGGTCCGGCAGAAGGACCGCTCGCTGTGAACACACTCGCCGCCGCCGACCGAATCGCAGCCCTCAACACCGCGAGCCTGCGTGCGCGGCACGCCACCTACACCAATGCCGAGCCGCGCGATCTGCGTGGCTGGCTGCTGTCGACGTCGCTCGGGCTGTTCCTGGTCGACGCCATCATCGTAGCCCTGCTCGGCGGCGGTCTCGCCGCGCTGCTGCGCCGCCGCGCCGCGCCCGCCATGATCCTGCTTGGGCTCTTGCTCGCAGGCATCGCGGTGCTTTCGCCGACACCGTCGCGCGCCGACAGCGCCGCGGACGAATTCGCGATGAAATCGACGTCGCAGACCCGCCTCGCTTATGTCGTCACCGGCAATGCCGACGTCGATTCCATCGTCAAGGCCGGCCTGTCCGGTCTCACGCTGTTCCTGGCGCAGCGCACCGCGCTCGAGGCCGGCGATCCCGTCGGCATCGATCCCGCGCGCGACGAGCTCGCCTTCTTCCCGCTGATCTACTGGCCGATCGTGCCGGGCGCGCCCAAGCCGCCGCAGGACGCCATCAACAAGATCGACGCCTATATGAAGCAGGGCGGCACCGTGATCTTCGACACCCGCGACGCGGTCGAAGCGCCGCCCGGCGAGAACGGCGCCTCGCAGACGCCGGGCATGCAGGCCTTGCGCGAGATCCTGTCATCGCTCGACGTGCCCGAGCTCGAGCCGGTGCCGCGTGAGCACGTGCTGACCAAGACCTTCTATCTGCTGCGCGACTTCCCCGGCCGCTTCAACTCTGGCCAGACCTGGGTCGAAGCGCTGCCGCGCGAGGACGACGACGAGACCGCACAGAAGCCCGCGCGCGGCGGCGACGGCGTCTCGCCGATCATCATCACCTCGAACGACCTCGCGGGCGCCTGGGCACTCCGTCCCGACGGCCAACCGATGCTGCCGCTCACGCCGGGCGAGCCGCGCCAGCGCGAATTCGCCTACCGCGCCGGCGTCAACATCGTGATGTACACGCTGACCGGCAACTACAAGGCCGACCAGGTGCACGCACCGGCCCTGATCGAACGGCTCGGGCAATAGGATCGACATGAATTACGGCATCGCGTTCACGCCGCTGGTTCCCGCGATCGTCCTGTGGATCGCACTCGCCGCGATCGTCGTCATCGCCGGCGTGCTGCTGCTTGCACGGGCACGCGGCACGGCCGTGCGCGTGGCCGCGCTGGCGCTGTTCCTGCTGGCGCTCGCCAATCCCTCGTTCACGCGTGAAGATCGCGATCCCCTCACCTCGATCGCCGCCGTCGTCGTCGACAAGAGCCCGAGCCAGAATTTCGGCAACCGCAATCGCGAGGCAGCTCAGGCGCAGGAGGCGCTGGTCGACAGCCTGAAGAAGATCAAAGGCCTTGAGGTGCGCGTCGTCGACGCCGGACAGGCCGATGGCGAGACCGACGGCACAAGACTATTCGGCGCTCTCGCCTCCGCGCTTGCGGACGTGCCGGTCGACCGCGTCGCCGGTGCGTTTCTGATCACGGACGGCCGCGTCCACGACATTCCGGCCAACGCCGCCGCGCTCGGCTTCCAGGCGCCGGTGCATGCGCTGATCACCGGGCAGAAGGACGAGCGCGACCGCCGCATCGCGATCACCGCGGCGCCACGCTTCGGCATCGTCGGCCAGAACCAGACCATCACCTACCGGCTCGACGACCAGGGCGTCAGCAACGAGCGCGCCAAGGTTACGGTCCGCCGCGACGGCGAGGTCATCAACGAGCGCACGCTGTCGAGCGGCCAGACCGCCAGCGTCGACGTCGAGATCAAGCATGCCGGCCCGAACATCGTCGAGATCGAGGCCTCGCCGCTCGAGCGCGAGCTGACGCCGGTGAACAACCGCGCCGTCGTCGCCATCGACGGGGTGCGCGACAAGCTGCGCGTGCTGCTGGTCTCCGGCGAGCCGCATTCCGGCGAGCGCACATGGCGCAACCTGCTCAAGTCCGACGCCAGCGTCGACCTCGTGCACTTCACCATTCTGCGTCCGCCGGAGAAGCAGGACGGCACGCCGATCAACGAATTGTCGCTGATCGCGTTTCCGACCCGCGAGCTGTTCCAGCAGAAGATCAACGAATTCCAGCTGATCATCTTCGATCGCTATGCCCGCCAGGGCGTGCTGCCGATCGCCTATTTCGACAACATCGCGCGCTATGTGCGCTCGGGCGGCGCCGTGCTGGTCTCAGCCGGCCCCGACTACGCCTCCAACACCAGCATCTGGCGCACGCCGCTGGATTCGGTGCTGCCGGCAGAACCCGTCGGCGTGACCGAGAAGCCGTTCTATGCGCATCTGTCCGACGTCGGCAAACGCCATCCGGTCACGCGCGGGCTGGAAGGCTCGGCATCCGAGCCGCCGCATTGGAGCCGCTTCTTCCGCACCGTCGACACCCGCAATTCGGTCAACCCGCCGGTGATGACGGGCGCGGACGGCAAGCCGCTGCTGTTCCTGACGCGCTTCGGCGAGGGCCGCGTCGCGCTCTTGCTCTCAGACCACATCTGGCTGTGGGCGCGCGGCTATGAGGGCGGTGGCCCGCATCTCGATCTGCTGCGGCGGATGTCGCACTGGCTGATGAAGCAGCCCGACCTCGACGAAGAGGCGCTGCGGCTCCAGGTGCAGGGCAAGGACCTCGTGGTGGTTCGCCAGACCATGTCGGACAGCGTGCAGCCGGTGAGCGTGACCTCGCCCTCCGGCGTGTCGCGTGATCTGACGCTCAGCCCCGGCGACCCCGGCGAGTGGCGCGCCAGCCTGCCAGCGAGCGAGCTCGGCCTGTGGCAGGCGACCGACGGCACGCTGAAGGCGCTGATCAATGTCGGCCCGACCAATCCGAAGGAGTTTTCGGAAGTCACCTCCACCACCGACACCTTGAGGCCGCTGACGCAGGCGACGGGCGGCAACGCCGTGCGGGTGGTCGATGGCTCCAGCGTCGAGCTGCCGCGCATCGTCCCGGTGCGCTCGGCCAGCGTTTTCCATGGCGACGGCTGGATGGGGGTGCGGATGCGCGACGCCAGCGTGGTGAAGGGCGTCGGCGTGCTGCCGATCTTCGCCGGCCTGATCGGTCTCCTGCTGCTGCTCGGCGCATTCGCCGCGACCTGGGTCCGCGAGGGCCGCTAGTTGCACGAACGACACATCGAGCGGCCGGCCTGCGCGAGCGGGTTCAGCGGCGGTTGACATCCGTTCGTCGTTCCTGCGATGTTACATTATAACATCGTGAGGTCGGGGATTGATCCTCGCGATGAGGGGTGGCGTTTCCAGATGAAGTGGTTCCGATCGAATATCAGGCACGGCGCCCGGCTCGCGATTTTCGCGATGCTGGTGCAGCTCGCGCTGACGTTCGGCCACAGCCACTGGTTCGCGCAGGCAGCGCCCCTCGCCCAGTCTCAGCTGACCGGCGGCGCCAAGGGCATCGCTTCGATCGACCGCGCGGCGGTCGAGAGGCAGTCGCCGGCAGCCCCCGACCGCGAACAGCCCGGCGACGACAATTGCGCGATCTGCGCCGTGGTCGCGATGGCGGGCACGGTCATGTCCGCGACGCCGCCTTTGCTGCTGCTGCCGCAGGCGGTCGAACTGCTCTACCGCACCACCGATGCCGAATTCGTCCATCTGAACTCGGCCCGCACGGCGTTCCAGCCGCGCGCCCCTCCCGCTTCCTGATCCCCATCGATTGAGCTGCCATGGAGATCGGCGTTGCGTCGATCTCGCAAGGCTATCTAAATTGAGCCGTCGCGCATCGACGGCGCGTGACGCCTGCAAAGCCTCGGAATGAGCGCGGCGGTGCGGAATCGGAATCAGGACAATGGTGTCTTCAAAACCAATATTGGCGGGCTCGAGCGTCGCTGCACTCACGCTTTTCTATCTCGGCGGCAGCGCCATGGCGCAGACCGCACCGACCGGCGGCGTCACGACCCTTCCCAGCGTCGAAGTCGATGCACCCAAGCGGACGCAGGCGCCGCGCCGCCCCAAGGTTCGCGTCGCCGTCGAGAAGCGACGTGCAACGCCGCAAGCGCGGCCGCAGACCGAGGCGCCGGCCGCCGTCGCCGGCGAGAGCGAACGGCTCGACGCCGCGCGTCAGGCCGTTCTCCCGCCGGCCGGGGCCACGACGCACACGCTCAATCACCAGGCGATCGAGGCGCTGCCGCAGGGGACCAACGCCTCGCTGGACAAGGTGCTGTTGCAGTTCCCCGGCGTCACCCAGGATTCGGCTGCGAGCGGCGTCCTGCATGTCCGCAACGAGCACGCCAATCTTCAATATCGCATCAACGGCGTCATGCTTCCCGACGGCGTCGGCGCGTTCGGGCAGATTCTCGACACCGGCATCGTCGGCAGCCTGAGCCTGCTCACCGGCGCGCTGCCTGCGCAATATGGCCAGCGGACCGCGGGCGTGCTGGACATCCAGACCAAGGCCGACGCCTTCAACAATACGGGCGTGGTCGGCGTTTATGGCGGCAGCAACGGCACGATCTCGACGAATGTGGAATATGGCGGAACGGTCGGACAGACCCAGTACTTCCTGTCGGGACGCTTTCTCCAGAACAATCTCGGCATCGAGAACCCGACCCCGTCGGTCAATGCGATCCACGACCGCACCAACCAGGAGAAGGGATTTCTCTATCTCTCGACGGTAATCGATCCGACAAGCCGCCTGACCTTCATGAGCGGCGTGTCGAATTCGACGTTTCAGATTCCGAACAACCCCGGCCAGACACCGAATTTCACGGCCTTCGGCGTCTCGAATTTCGACTCGTCCCGTCTCAACGAGCACCAGAACGAGTTCAATCAATTCAACGTCGTCGCCTACCAGACATCGAACGGCGAGTTCGATACGCAGACTTCCTACTTCAACCGCTACAGCCAGCTGCACTTCTATCCCGACCCGGTCGGCGATCTCGTGTTCAACGGCGTGTCCTCGGACGTCTATCGCCAGAGCGTGGTCAACGGCATCCAGCAGGACACCGCCTGGCGCGTCGGCTATGCGCACACGCTGCGCTTCGGCTTCTCCGTGAGCGCGGAGCGAACGCTGGTGAACAGCGCAACGACGGTGCTGCCACTGGCCGATCCCGCGGACCCGACGGCCGGAACGATCGACGCCCCGTTCTCGGTGTTCGATTCCAACGCCAAGACCGGTTGGCTGATCGGCACCTACGTCCAGGACGAATGGAAGATCACCAACAACCTGACCCTGAACGCCGGCCTGCGCTTCGACCAGATGTACCAATATGTCGACGCGAACCAGCTCAGCCCGCGCGTCAGCCTGACCTGGAAGCCGTTCGACGGCACGACGTTCCACGCGGGTTATGCGCGCAACTTCACCCCACCCTCGCAGGTGATCGCGGCACCGGTCAATCTCGCGCTGGTGAGCCCGCCCGGCGCGCCTGCCAACACGCAGACGCCTGAAGTCGCGCAGAACAGCCCGGTCCTGCCGGAACGGTCGCACGTGTTCGACGTCGGCGTGGTGCAGAAGATCTATCCGATCCCCGGTCTCGAGGTCGGCGTCGACGGCTACTTCAAGCTCGCGCGCGACCTGCTCGACGACGGCCAGTTCGGCGCGGCCTATGTGCTGAGCGGCTTCAATTACGATCGCGGCGAGAACGTCGGCGTCGAGCTCAAATCGACCTATAAAAACGGCAATTTCAGTGCTTACGCGAATGTTGCCTGGGCCAAGCAGATCGCGACCAGCGTCGTGTCGAACCAATATCTGTTCGGCGCGGATGAGCTCGCCTATATCGCGGGCCATTACATCTACACCGACCACGCACAGATGCTGTCAGCATCGGCCGGCGCCTCCTATCTGTGGGAGGGAACGCGCTACAGCGTGTCGATGATCTACGGCAGCGGCTTGCG
>WNGR01015491.1_pt1 | contig 14856 bp, 11 predicted proteins | sample 5407581 | NCBI WGS metagenome assembly WNGR01 (sample SAMN13153383, study PRJNA577476) | soil metagenome | isolation source: 80 cm soil or saprolite under Garry oak tree replicate 2 | place: USA:California | collected 2016-06-15
AAGCGGGTTCAGTTGTGTGAGGAATAGCTCACAAAGGGATAGCTCAATAGAATGACGTGCCAGGGCGGGGACAAGCCCACGCCCGTACCCTGCTACGTCGCCCGTGTACCAGTTCAGCACAGGCCCCCGGGGAATATAGGCCAGGTGCCCCAGGCGTGGAGGAATGTGTGCGGGTGACCGGCGCAGGACTTGCGCCGCAGCGACTATCTCTTGTCGTTCCAAATCCCAGAGCGCCAGGCGCTGTGGATGCCAGCCCACGTCAGCTTTCAATTCTCCCCATCCCCAACTCTGCAAAAAGTGCCCCCAGGGATGGGTGGTCACGAATGCATCCCACTCCTCGCGTTGTGAAGCGGCACGAAGCAGATAGTGGTGCGGCACGAAATTTACTCCTATGATACAATACTTACTGAATCAAACGAAGTAGTTGGGGTGCAGGGTACCTTGAAAGCCATCCTGCCAAGGAAGTACCCGTATCCCTGTTTCATATCCTCTTAACAAACAGGAGGCTACCCGTGAATATTGTAATACTTGGAAGCGGGCGTGTAGGCGCGACGCTGGCAAGCATGTTGGATAAAGCCGGACACACCGTCTCGGTTATCGACTTCAGCAGCGACGCATTTCAACGCCTGAGTTCTAATTTTAGAGGCGCAACGTTTGTCGGTAATGGCGTTGACGAAGACGTACTCATTCGTGCTGGCATTAAAGAAGCCGATGTCTTTGTCGCCGTCACTAATGGTGATAACCGCAACATCATGGCGAGTCAGATTGCCAAAGAAATATTTCGCGTGAAAAAGGTTGTCTGTAGGATCTACGACCCCATCCGTGAGCAGACCTATCGCGAACTTGGGCTGGGGACATTCTGTCCAACCACCATCGGAGCGCAAATGATCTTTGACACTATCATTGACAAGAAGCAGAAATAGAGGGAGCGCTATGTATATCATCATCGGAGGTGGTGGCGATATTGGCTACTACCTCACAAAAAACCTGCTCAATCATGGACATGAAGTGCTTTTACTTGAGAAGGGAGCGTCTCGTTATCAGACGCTCAGTGAAGAACTGGGACCTGCCGTGGTACGCGGAGATGCCTGTGAAGCCAGGACAATGGAAGAGGTCGGAGCGAGCCGCGCGGATGTGATTATTGCCGTTACCGGCGACGACGAAGATAACCTGGTGATATGCCAGGTCGCCAAGAAACGCTTCAAAGTCGGGCGCACGATCGCGCGTTTGAACAACCCCAAGCATAGCGAGATATTTCAAAAACTGGGGATTGATGTCACTGTCAGCCCGACCAGGTCTATTTTGTCGCTGATCGAGGCTGAACTGCCCAGTTCCCGCTTCGTCCAGCTCATGACATTGAAAAATGCCGGCCTGGAAATTATTGAGATTCGTGTCCCGCCGGATTCTCCAATGGTCGGCAGACCCTTACGCGATACCAATTTGCCACGCAGTAGCAACATCGTCCTTATTATTCGAGACAAGCAATCTATCTTCCCTACAGCGGAGATGCCGATTTACGCCAATGATGATATCTTCGCGCTTGTTAATCGCGAAGGGGAAGAGGCTCTACACAAGGCATTCGGCATAATGGAATAGATTTCCAGGGGACCCTCGTGGTCGCCCTGGAAGCGGGGCTAGGTAGTATCCTCGCCTTCAGTATGGGTATCTCGGTCTGGCACGAGATGCAGCATATCCATATGCTCGACCTTTTTGGGGAGGTTTTGCGCGTGTATCGGAATGCTGGATGAGGATGGAGCTGCATTCGAGGGGGGCGCAGTGAACTGCGCAGTTGCAGTCGTTGGCGTTTCATTAGCTGAAGCCGCTTGTAAGGGCTGCGCATCCTCCTCAATTATTGATTGGTCAGAGTGGCGACGGGGTCGAATCCAGGGAGAACGCTTTTTCATCAGTAAGGTATCCGCGGGCTTTCCACGCAGAGAATTATAGAGGCTGGCGATCACAACCCAGAAGGCAGCCACGACAGGAGTAGCAAGCAAGGCCCCAAATGCGCCGAAGAGTTGTCCCCCCACGATCAGCGCCAGGATCGAGGCCACAGGATGCAGTCCCACCGCGTGTCCCATGATACGGGGTCCCAGAATATTGCTTTCAATCATCTGAACTATGACAAAGTAGATAGCAATCTCGTATGTGCGCGGAAAAGGGGTTGGCAAGAGCAGCGAAATGAGTATCGCGGGAATAGAGGCCAGCGCAGGACCTACCATTGGAATGGTTTCAAAGAGGAAAGCCAGTACACCTATGATGAGTGCAAATTGGTTTAATCCCAGGAAGAAGCATCCGAAACCGGCCAGTACGCCGACAATAGAAGCCAGGGACAACTGACCGCGAATATACCTGCCCACCACGCGATTAAGCGCATCCTCAAATAAGAGTACATGCGGTTTGGTACGTTGAGTGGCAAGGCCCACAAGACTGTCACGCACGCGCTTCCCATCCAGCGTCAGGTAGAAGCTCAGCACCATTACAAGCAGCACATTGACGATCACATCCGTCACAATCAGCACAATACTTACCAGGTTGCTGGCAAGAGATAGAGCTAAGGACTGAGCTTGATCTGAAATAGTCGAGATCGCCTTGTTGATTGAGGCCTGTGGAACGCCCTGCTTGAGTAGCCAATCTTGTACGGTAGAGTAGGTGTTTGGCAGTGACTGCACATAGCCGGGCAGGTTGTTGGAAAAGTAATTGATCTGCTGGATGAGCGAGAAGACCAGGGCATAGCACAGCATGCCTACTCCCGCCAGCACTATGATGTAAACCAGCACGGCTGCCAGCACACGCGGGATATACCTGTTCAGGAAATTTACCAGGGGGGTGACCAGAAATGCCACGGCCATAGAAAGTAAGAGCAGCACGATGGCATGCACAAACATACCCATAATGGAGAAGGCCGCCCACAGTAGAATACCAATACAGATGAGTACAATCAGAATATCGCGTACCCGCGTCCAATCTATTTTTTGCATTTAGTTTGCCTCGCGCTTCTCAAACGGTGCCACCCTGGTTCAGCTTCCACGACCGCAAAGGCAGGAAGAGACACCCTGGAGTCGCAGATAGTTCTTTCCATTGTGTCAGGTTTCCGCAAAAAGAACAAGGTGTCTTCATTCTCTTGTCTTAGAAAACGTACTGCTTACCTGGTAGTGACGGATGCACCGCAACTTTTTTTTGCGAAGCAACGTCCTATAGTTAGGAACAATTTTCATATCTCCCTTCTCCCAGGCAAGCAAACGAGTTGGTCTCTATCCCGTCTGCCAACGCACTGTGTGCGGGCGGACCGTAAGGACTGGTACCTGCTTGTACATGAATATAGTACCTGTTTTCGACACGTTTTAGCAGGGTGATGAGACTCAACCACTTGGGTGATATGGTTAACTTTATCAATTTTCTTCGTTTGTATAATATGCCTGAGAACAAATAACAAATGAAATGAAGAGGATATGCCTTTGGATATCTATGCTCTATCAACACCGACACAAATGATCCTGGCCTGGACACTCCTTGGCATACTGCTCACCTGGTTAGGTGTCTTCGCCGCGCTGGCATTTCGCTTACGTCCGTATGAACGCATTGAGACGGATGATACACCAACTCCACCGGGATCATTCCCTATCATCTCTGTACAGGCGGTGCACCCTCAACAAACTCTGGTGCCTGTAAGCGCGCACGCGGCTGGCACATATACCTCAGTCGCCAACACGGAAACAACCAGGGACGTGGAAGCTACTTCAACGCTTTAATACCAAATGAGCCTCTCATACTCGGTCGCGTGCAGAAACGCCCCTGTCGGACTTGAAAGATGCCGCCACATCTTTTGCATGCGAACGCAAGCAAGTATAAAGACGGCAACGAGAGTACATTTCAGCTAGATAGTACTTCCGTTGCCGTCCTCAAATTTTTTATTTCTCAGCTTCCGCTTTGCCCTGGAGCCGGGACAAACGTCCCATTCGAATTGAGAAAGACAAAGTGCGTATCCTGCACATTGACAATCATATCTAATTTGCCATTTCCATTGACATCTTTAAATGTGAGGGTAACAGGTGTCAGGTCCTGGCCTGGGCCAATCAACATTGGCCCATTGTATATCTTCGATTTTGAGGAATCACCCCCGGGTATCTCGATCACAGTAACATGACGATTCAGGTTCATCGCAATAAAATGACTGGGAGAGGTCGGGGAATCGTTGTGACCAACGACAGCATCGGTTTGATAGGTACGCGGACGGCCATAATGCCAGTCGTCCTGCGTTACCTGCCACCAGCTACTCAGCGCGCTAAAGGTGAGCCATCCAATTATCATGATGAACATGGCCAGCCCGACAAAGACTAACCAGTGAAAGCGTACTCTCCCTTTAGGGGCTAAAAGACCACTGGTGCGGTGCGGAGTCTGCTCATCCTCGCTATAGGGTGCACGCTGCCGGTTTCCCTGCACAGCTGGAATACTGGTCTGGGTCGCGGTACGCCTGGGCGGGATACTATGGCGCTCCTGGCCGTTTTTTTGAGATGCAGCGAAATGCGCATCAGCTAGCTTGCGCCCCGTTTCTGCTCGCACATCAGCATGTGCCAGGTAGCGACGCGAACTGGAAGGTAATCGACCAGGCCAGGAATCTTCGTACCCTCCCTCATTGATCATATCTTCATCTGTGATAGGCGCTGGCTGAGCAGAAGTGCGCCTGGCACGCTGCATGCGAATTTCATCCATGGGATCACCAACTTCCTTCGCCTTGAAGCGCATATTTTCCCTATTTAGAATTTTCGTTCTATAAACAGAAGTTTACACTGAGTTAGAACAAATGTCAAGCTTATTTCGAGGAAATTTGGTACAAAAGTACTAAAATCGGTGTCATTGCATTTGCAAGCAATCCTGTCTATACTTATTCCAGGAGAAACATAACGTACCAATCGTAGGGACAAGGGGCGGTGAAGAGGATGGGAGGGGGCCTTGTGCTTGTCCTGGTGGGGATCGTGATTCTGGTTCTGCATTGGTGGGTGCTCAACAGGACGAGGACAAGCACAAGGCCCCCGCATCCACCCTACACTGCCCCTTGTCCCTACACATCCGTTTGGGGAGATGGATATTCCGTTTGGGGAGATAGATATTCCGTTTGAGGAGATAGATATTCCGTCTGGGGAGATAGATGCATAGGAGAAATTCAAAATGACGCTAGCCATAACCAACGGAACCATGTTTGACGGGCGCGGCGATGATCCACAGGATGGCATGACTTTACTCATAGAGGGGGAGCGCATTAGCGCGCTGGGACGCGGCGTTCCGATTCCCCGCGATGCCAGCGTGATCGACGCGCAGGGCAGCCACATCTTACCTGGATTGATCGATTGTCATGTCCATTTCGCGATGGAATATCCCAATGTGCTGCACCACCTGGTAACAACGCCCTCACTGCGCTTACTGGAGGCCATTCCGCGCATGCGAGCAACGCTGGAGGCAGGCGTGACGACAGTGCGCGACGCGGCGGGTGCGCCGGCGGGTCTGAAGATAGCGGTAGAACGCGGGATTGTGACGGGGCCGCGCATGCAGGTGGCAGTTTCGATGATATCTCAGACGGGTGGGCATGGCGATGGTTTTTACCCATGCTGCGTTGATCTTGGACTCTTCGGCATCCGTTTCTACGATGTGCCGGGCGGCGTGGCTGATGGGGTTGAGGAAGTACGCAAGGCCACACGTGAAATCTTGCGCGCAGGAGCGGACTGGATCAAACTGGCGACAAGCGGCGGTGTGCTTTCAACCTCTGACTCGCCCAAATCATCGCAGTTGACGGTTGAAGAGATCGCTGCCGCCGTCTATGAAGCTGAAGCGCAGGATAAACGCTGTATGGCGCATGCGCAAGGCTCGCAGGGCATTAAAAACGCGCTGCTGGCCGGAGTTGCTTCCATCGAACATGGGGTGTATCTGACCGATGAGCTTCTCGATATGATGATCGACAGGCAGGTTTATCTTGTGCCTACGCTGGTCGCGCCGCTGTCGGTAGTTGAATTTGGCAAGGAACATCCAGACATTCTTCCACCTATGATGGCGGCGAAGGCAGTCTCTGTCATAGAGGCACATCAACGGAGTTTCCGGCGGGCCGTGGAAGCGGGTGTGAAAATAGCGATGGGTACCGATTCGGGCGTCGGTCGCCACGGGGTAAATGGCCGCGAATTACAGTTGATGGTCGAAAACGGCATGACTCCCATGCAGGCTCTTGTAGCCAGTACCTCGAGCGCCGCTCAACTGCTACATCTCGATTCCCAACTGGGAACGCTCGAGGTAGGCAAACTCGCGGATGTCATCGTCGTTAAGGGTGATATGCTGGATGATATCAGTGTTATTGCGAATCCCGACAACGTGAAGCTGGTGCTTAAGGGTGGACAAGAGATGAAAAATAGGCTCATCAAGGATTAAATCTGGTTACAACGCAATCCCTACCCTCCTCGTATATATATCTATTGAGAGCAATGAAGCGTGTGTTGGTCGATGAGGCTCTCAGAGTGCATAAAATAAAGTACGGCCAACGCTTGATAACGAGGAGACACAGAAAAAATGTCGGGAAACCGAGGGTGTATATTCAATTCGTTCCTGTTCCTGGTGATTGTCTTTGTGCCACTGCTGGGGCATATCATTGCTACCATCATGGTGTTTGAAGACGATCATTCGTTTGCCGGTACAGTGTTCTGGCTAGCTTTGATCTGGCTGGTTCCGTTCCTGGGTACGCTGCTATACCTGCTGTTTGGTCAGCGTCGCCGTCGTGTGATGTTCGGCCAGCCCAATTACGGATATTACCAGTACGAGCAACAGCCTCAGCAGCGGTGGTAAAAGACGCGTTCCTGTGAAGTAAAGACACAACCGTTCGCCGAGGTACAACCTGGCGAACGGTTGTGTCTTTTTGAAAACAGTATCGTTACACTCGTAGCGCCACGATCAGATCAGGTAATAACTTCTCTGCATTGGGTGAGCCCAGGCCTGTGATGGGATCCCAACCTTTTGCTGCCGAATAGCCTTGCACGAACTTACCATCTACAACGGTGGTGTTATTGCCCACAGTGATATTGTGAAAATCTTGCGCGGATGTGCTGGAAGCGGCCAGTTTGTAGAGCGCGGAATTGATAAAGCCGAGCGAATGACCCGCCATCTGATTAGCTATGGCCGTGATTGCAGCCCAAAGCGGGGCGCTGGCGCTGGTGCCACCTCCAAGCTCCCAGCCGCCCACATAGATGGCTAAACCGGTATGAGGATCGGCATCGGCCGCAACGTCAGGCACACCTCGCCGGTGGTTGAGCTCTTTCTGCACGTTAGACGGCAACATCTGTTGATAGGAGGGAGTTGGGAAGAATGCGCTAAAGCCGCCGCCGCTCATGCTCCATCCTGTCTCGACAAATCTATAATTTGCTGGCGATGTGCCGCTCCCTGCGCGTTTCAGCCTGGTACCACCCACACTCGTCACCCAGGGATCATCGGTAGGAAAGCTGGTTGTCGGTGTGGGCGAGAGTGTAGTGGCATTCAAATCGGTGTAATCAGTGGCGCCGTTATCGCCCGACGAAGCGAAGAAGGTAATACCTTGTTTCGTCGTCGCCTGCTTGAAGAATGAATCCCACGAATGCACTTCCTGTTGCCCCGCGCTGTCTTTTAAGGTAACCTCGGACGCGCCCCAGCTTTGCGAGATGATGCTGCCAAGATGGTTGTTGACGGCATACTGCTCCAATTTGAGGAATTCGGGCAGGCCAATTGTGCCCTCGGTCTCCGAAACGGGGCTGGTCAAGACGACGATGTTCGCGCCGGGAGCAATGGCGTGAATGATCTGCACATCCAGTTCNAGTCATATTTTTATCGGCAAAATTAAAAGGTTTGGTACCAAGCGGGGCAAGTACTTTGATGGTAATCGGCGGTAAACCAAACGTTTGATCAAATATGTCCATATCCTGCTGCAAAGTGGGACTACCAAATGAGACAATATCGACTACCGTCTGTCCCTTGCCGGTGTAGCCATGCTGCATCAACGATTCGACCCCGTAGGCTACGCGCAAAGAGTGAGGCGTCTGGCAGTTCGCATTGCTCGTAATCTCAAGCGGGCAGGTTAATGGTGAGGCATCGGCAGCTTGCGTAGATGTGTCAGCAGAGCCACTGAACCACAAGGGGGTACAGGCGGCAAGCAGCGCGCAGAGTAGTAGAACAGGTATCGAACGTTTTGCAGTTAGCATAGTCACCTCTTGTGCTTTTCATGCAGATGATGTAAGGTAGGTCAGACAATCATAGCAATGTGATTGTTTTTTTACACAGATCATACCTTACCGACTACCTGAGAACGCAGTTCATGCCTTTCCGACTGCCTGACACGCAGTGTAGCACATAGTGCGTTGGCAGTCGGAATAGGGACCCAGTTGGTAGTCGGAATAAGGACCCATCCTCTATGTATTTTAATGGGAGGTTGCCATATGATACAACAAAATCTGACAGCAAATTACGACTCCTCTGTACATATTTCTGATTTTTCGCTGATCGAGAAGCTGGGAGATAGCGCGCTCCTGGGTAAATGGTTTGTCTTCCTCAAAGCTGACTGGCCCCGGCGTTCAGGTATGGAACGATTGCTGGCAATCTCCGGGCTGTCTGGTGCCGCAAAGCCAGCTCTACTCTTTCGAGGCAAGGAAGAACTCTCGCTGCCCGGTGTGACTATCTCACCTCTCCCGCTGCCGGGATCTGAACTGGTTTCGCTCACCAGTGACAAGGCGTTGTATCGCGCCCATCATGACACGGTGCGCCTGCTTATCGCTGCTCCACAGCACCAGCAGCGACCTGGCGCAACATTGACGTTGCGCCTCAGTTTGAGCGGTAATGCCTACGCGGATTATCCACTGACATTGGATGAATACGGCATGTGCCTCTGGTCTCTGACGGGTTTGCCGGAGGGCGCGTACGAGGCAACATTGGACGGATTTGAAGCGGCAGCCTCCTTTGAAATCGCGGAGTACCGCCTGGCTCCGCTTCACGCGGAACTGGTCCAACAGCAATTGAGCGGGGAAACGCTGCGCTATACGCTGGCCGTAACCGCATTTGGGCAGCCGTATACTGGTTCGATTGAGGTGGAGTTGCAGGAACGAGGACAGCGTATCGGCGGACGAGAGGAGCTACACTGCAATCGCGAGGGTCAATGCAGCGGCATCGCTAAACTCAGCGGAGCAGGGCCTTACACACTGAACATCTTCGCCGGGGATCGCACCGCGAGCATAGCCTTAAAAGGTTCAGAGCAGGAGCGGCGTGAGACACTGACTATCAGCGAATTGGGCGAAGTGCGCGAGATCAGCTTGCTGCCGCTCCCGCAGTCGAATGTCTGCCGTGGTATCTACATCGCTCGTGGAGGAAGCAACAACGCCCCATTCATGGTGCAGCGCGTGGTCGGCAGCGAGGTGGAAATCACGCCACGCGTAGAGGTTGAACTCCTCAACGCGGTCGTGGTCGATCCGGCGCGTGGAACGAGCGAAGAACACGTTTTTGAACACCTGCCAGCTGGACAGAGTATCCGACTGCCCATTCCTGCACCTTACGGCGTCGTCCTGCTTGGCGCATTTATCGATGGCCAGGCATGGGAAGGCTGGTGCGGGGTTCTGCGCCCCAGCGAACTGCAATTGCAATGTGAGGCGCCCAAAGAGGCAAAACCTGGGTCGCGCATCACCGTGAAGCTCAAAACGGGCAAGGCGGATAGGATTGTGCCGGTGCAGTTGATCGTGAAAGACGCGCGCTTAATTGCCGCGAGTGATCCACAGGTAGAACTGGCAGCTTGCATCAAGCACAATCTAGAAGACTGGCGTAAGCAGTCAGGAACAGGCACGGTTGAGCGACAACTGGCAGATTACCGGCAGGCCTACATGCCTTTGCGTCCCCACGTCATGAGGGCGATGGCTATGCCTCTTTCCAGCATGTCAGTTCCTACCACCCCCTCTATTCCCACTGGCTCACCCACAATGGCGATGCCAATGGACGGCCAGAGTCAAGTAGCTGCTACGCCGGCAAAGACCATCACAAACCAACAGGAACAGCGTAAAACGGCAGGGCCATCGCTGGCAACGCTGGCAGACATTCGCCTGGCATTCCCTGAAATTGTCTATAACGAGATCGTGAAGGTGCAGGGAGAAACAGCCGTCGAGGTCAAGCTGGGCGATAGCATTACGCGCTACGGCATCGAAGCCTTCGCGCTTTCGCCAGAGACGCGGGACTGGCAGCGCGTTGAGACAACGGTCGATGCCGTGCAACCTGTCTACGGGGAATTATCTGTCTCCCCCTTTGTCTTCCCCGGCGACCCGGTTATGGGCCGCCTGCACGTCGGGGCGGCATCCGGCGGCGCCATTGCGGAGGTGCGCCATGATAACGAAGCGCTGCCGTTGTTCTTTCAAGATGGCAGTGAAGTCGCTCCCGGACTGCCCATTCCCTCCGGGTCGGTTGTGCTTTTTCCCGTGCGTCCAGGCGTGATTACCTCATCGGTGCGTGATGCACGCAAGGGGGGCATCGATGTCAGCGAACGCTACGTCACGGAACCAGGCCGACTTCGTCACATTGCGCGCCGCCTGCGCCTGCTCACACCCGGAGATGAAGTTACGATGGGGGAACCGCGCGTGCTGGAACTGAAACCCATGCCTGGACTTGAGCGACCATTCCAAATGTTTGTAGAAGGAGCCGTCAATTACCCCTTCGGTTGTATTGAACAAACATCGTGCAAAATCCTGGCTATGTTTACCGGGTATATCACCAACCTGGAACATGCGGAAATTGCCAGGAATTATGAGGCCGCGATTCTCGTCTGGCACAAGCGTCTTCAAAGCATGTCTCTGCCGAACGGTGGCTTCACGATGTACCCACCGGAGGAAGGCGGAGCAAACACTCCCGACACACATTACGCTCCCCAGGGCGTCAAACACCTGCTGAATTTGCCTGCTGCCGAGCGCTCAGGTATTCAGCAAAAAGCCATCCTGGATATCCTAAATGAGATTGCTTCAATGGCAAGGAAGGCGGCAGCCTTCTACAAGATTGATTTACCGCCGAAAGACATTGCCGATTGTCACGCAGCCTACCAGGTGATGATGCATAGCAATTCTCAGAGGGAACGAGACAAAGCGGCTGCCTTTGCCCGCGAGCAACTGCAGGAACACAACGGTCAAACCTATGTCGAGGTAGCCAGCGGAGCATCAGCCTATCATTTGTATGGAACAGCCGTTGCGAGACGGCAGGAAACCGCCTATGCCGCGGCTACCCTGCTGGCTGCCGGATATGCAGCAGACCTGCCGAAGGCCATCGCCGCCACTAATTACCTGACCGGCCAGTTGAATGCCGACGGGCGGCTCTACAGCACCATCGATACGGCGGCATCCCTGGCGCTGCTGCTCGGCCTGCGCGCTGCAGGGGTAGTGACCACTGCTGATGGGGGACTGGTAGAGGTCAATGGGCAGCAGATGAAACTGGCAGATGCGCTCGCTTCTAGCGAAAAAGTTGAAGCGCTTCGTTGTATTGAAGGAGTGGTGGCTGTCGAAGTGACGACAGAGGTAATTGAAGATTGGCGCACGTTCAAAAGTGTCCTGCCTGTTGAAGTGCGGTTGGAATGCAATGGGCGCGCCCAGAAGAGCTTCAAGGTCGGTGATGCGCTGGAGCTGGTGATCGGTGTCCCGCGCTACGAGCCGGGCATGATTGCGCATATCTGCCTTCCCGAGGCGTTGGCGCGTATTGTTGGCGGCGGCCAGGTCAAACGTTTCAGCCTGGATTTCTGCGAAAAGAACGTACTGCGTGTGCCTCTGGCCGCCATCAGCTCAACCGCACTCCCAGCGATGAAGGATGCGGAGTCAGAACAGACTCTGCTGCGCTGGTTGGGTATCACAGATAAACGAGCCAGTAACGCGCAGCACTGGGCAGTCATCGTACGCAACATGTTCAAAGAAGAGCAGATTGGCAACCCTGGGCGCTTAGAAGTAATCGTCGAGTAGCGCAACATCAATATGGAAATGATGGTGGCTCTGCTGCCGCCATATCCTCGTCAGATTATGTCTTGTGTGAATTTGTGGTGGAGATGGATAACGCGGATGAGTACCATCTTCCTACATTTGTTCTTACAGGGTTGACTGGACAGCGCCGGGGAGACTAGACTCAGATTCAGAGCGTGTAAACGCCTGGGGTCAGGGAAAACTATTTCCTGGCGCAAGCCTAACGGATTGGGGTCATTGTATGTCGTCATTTGATCATCGTCAGCATAGTACAAGAGGATTACAAGTACCAGGGCTGGTCAAGCAGCTTTCACCTGTGGAACAGTTGCCTTTCCCCGAAAGTAGTACGGGCCCAGTTCATACGACACAGCCTTTGGAATCAGGCAGCACACCCGTTATGGTAATCCCTGTGCAAGAGCCCACCTCCTCACCTGGGATCACGGAACCTCTTACCCAGCAGGATAGTTCCCCAGACATTATGCAGACTCTCGCGTTTAACTCAACCCGCTGGGTGACACGTCTATTGCCTGAACTCCATCCTGGAACACCGCCTTCTAATGGTGCGACGAAGGCAACCCGGCAACTCACGTTAATTCGCGGGAGCGGCAAAAAATCGCCCGGCACAATCCGTCCCCCACAGGGCCGTAACTGGGTTATCAGCAGCTCGATCCTGGCAATTATGCTGCTCACCACGCTCGTTGCCGCCTTTGCCGTCGTGCCGTTAGCAACAGGCAATAGTTTCGGCTTCAACCCATTCCAAATCGGGGTCAATCACGTAACGAACAATCAAGGCAACTCGAACCCCGACTTCATAGCACAGAAGGCAGCAACGGCAACGGCCTTTGTACGCCAGGATGGGTATTATCAGACCAATGGAGGACCCGTCGTTACAGGCTCTGGTGGGCCCAATCGCTTCGCCTATGGCCAATGCACCTTCTGGGCAAACGATAGATATCACGCTTTGACAGGTTTCTGGGTTCCCTGGCTCGGCAATGCATATCAATGGGCAGATGGCGCCAGGGCCTCCGGGTGGAACGTTTCTTCATCCCCTCACGTCCCATCGATCATTGTCCTGCAACCCTATGTACAGGGCGCCGGATATTTCGGCCACGTCGCCGTTGTCGAAAGTATCAATGCTGACGGCAGTGTGCATACCAGTAACTACAACTGGTACACTAATGGCGGCTGGGCCACATTATCTTACTGGGATTTCAGGCAGGGGCCGGGGGTGTTGTTTGTGTGGCATCCGTAATCGGAGTATTTGGAGCGCTCTGCTATAGTAGAAATGTAGGGCGCTTACGCCAAGTTAACCGCCACAATGAAGCTGACTTCAAACGTGCTGACAAAAAAGGAATATTTAACTTCATTTTGTACTGTATAATGGTACTAAATTGCTAAATGTTGTATTACGGGTATGAGTTAATGTAAAGTATATTTAGACAACAGCACGTAGAGCTTACACTGGTACCTACATTTGGCATGCTGCTAACAAAGTCAACTCATGGCGCTTCTCTTTTACGTGGGTATGGAGTCTTAAGGGGTGGAAAGATCACCAAAATCTAACCAGCACAACGTTCTCTGGATTATCAAGTACTATGTTCGACTTTTACATACCAAAATTATGGTATAATACGAAATACTTGCCCCGGATGAAATTTACAATGTAAGTTGGTGTAGTATGGTTGCGATCAACCCAGATATATCTTCTCATGTACTTGAAGCACATATTGTAGTCTCTACTTCGGATATTCAAAAAAAAGTACCCTCTAAAATACCCTCCCTAGATCGCTATAAAATTGATAGAATACATGAATCAGAGCCATCTTGTATAATCTTTGCGCATCATAGTACAACTAATGAGGGCATTGTATTAAAACTTCTGATTGAGTACGCAGATTCTCGTTATAACCTAGCAACAATACGCGAACGCCAGCATTGTCAGGTTGAAGCCTTATATTGGAACAGAATATTTACCCCTGATGTCTATATTGGGTTGGTACCTATAGGCAAGCTAGATATTGATCGCAAGAGGCTAGAAATAGATGAGATAATCGAATATCCAACACTGGATATGTTGGACTCGGGTAAAGAGTATATGTTACTTATGCGTCCCTTACCTACTAGTAGAAGATTAGATTTTATACTAAATGAGCCAGAAGACTCTCTTGAGCCTCTCTTACAGATTTTAATTCGCTATATTGGACGTATTCATACTAACCTTCCAGCCCTATCTCTTCAAAATGCATCACGATGGGGAAGCTGTGAATGGTTGCAGACAAAGCTCGCTCATAACATGGCATTTTTAGACCAGATATTAACTACCAGCCAAGATGACCGGTACCAATCCTATTCGTTTTTGAAAGAACGCTTACCGAAAATATTCAATCAATACAAGTTTCAAATTCACTTTAACCAGCGTATATGGAGACAGCGAATTAAACGCTGTCATGCTGACATCAAAGCCCAGAACATATGGCTCGCACCTTTACCTGTAGCTCCAAAAAATGGTCACTATATCAATGAGCCTGAGAAGCACATTTTCTTATTAGACGCTATCGATTTTAACCCTATGTACAGTAACATCGATATTTTGAGTGATCTTGCAATGCTCCTGACCGACATACAAGCTCGTACCAAATCACTTCCACTTGTTAATCGTGCTAAAGAGGACTACCTTGAAATTACTAACCAGCAGGATAGAGGCTCCAGGTTAGTGCTGGCCTATTATCTCGTTGAAAAGGCTATAGTTGGAGCAGCGGTAAACATTTTATTCGATAACCAACCAGATATTGGTCTGGCTTTTTTAGAGGTCGCGCACGAGCGAATGATTGACCTGGAAAATCAAATGGCTAAACAATAGCATTTATATCAGTCTTAGCCATTCGCTATG
>WNGR01011364.1_pt1 | contig 14855 bp, 14 predicted proteins | sample 5407581 | NCBI WGS metagenome assembly WNGR01 (sample SAMN13153383, study PRJNA577476) | soil metagenome | isolation source: 80 cm soil or saprolite under Garry oak tree replicate 2 | place: USA:California | collected 2016-06-15
AAATGCAAGGGGAGAAGTCCATTATGTACTTCATTTCTTGTAAGAGTTGTAAGTACATGAAATATATACTAAAGGAGGGGCTAGGGAACTAGGGTGCATTAGCTAAAGAAGGGAGCAGGGGACAGCAATACATAGAAAATGAGTGCGCACACAGTGAGGGAAAGTGGCAATGCATGGGAAAGTGGACTGAGGAGTGTAGGTGCAATGTGCACCCCCTCCAGATCAATGGGCTGGCCCTCCCTTCACAAAAAAAGTAAATTTTTTTAAGGACTTTCAGGTGACCCCCCTGCCTTGGGTCATGGATAGTGGTTTGTGGGCCTGTCCCAGCCTGAAAGCCTGCCATTAGGCCTGTCTTAGGGGGGCTTTAGGCCCAGAGTTTACAGGGACTGGGACTCTACTCGTGGGTCTCAATGTCTTAGGCCTGTCTTGGCCTATAAGCCACAGCTGGCCACATCTTTGTTCACACATTACACACTGTACCGACATTGAGTGCTGTGAGTTCGAAAGGTGGGGGAGATCCACCACAGGAAAGGAAAGAGAAAGTGACCAATGCCGCTGAGAGTGAGAATGATGAGATGAGACTAGGTGATGTGTCCTTCATGTTATGTTCACGCAGAAGACACTTACCTTATGGTTATGACTACAAGGGTAAGCGGTAATTAGTCATGGACAGAAGCATCAGTCACCCCGTATATCACATGTAAGATAGTATGACTCGACCCTAGGACGACGGTACTAGGGTTCAGGATTCATGAGGTGCTTTAAAGCCCTCCTGTTGTAGTACTTAAGATGTAGTCGTAGAAGACCTAGCTCTCCAGCTTGGTCTTCTTGAATTGCCACTTGTCTTCTCTTCTACTCTGTGAGATATAAGGGCTCTCTCCCTTTCTCTACTTGTACTCAAGAAGCGACCATTGTCTTGTGTCCAAGTGTCATCAGACCTTGTGACCATTGTATCACGTGACTATCTGAGTCCGTGTTTACCTATCTCTGCTAAAGACGTAACGCGCATTGTCCCCGAGCCTAAGTCAAGGCAGACGTTCGGTGGCAACGTAACATTAAGACCAAGCTACTGTGGCGCGCTTTACAACTCGAGAACGTTGGGCCTTCGTGCCCTACTCAATAGAGGAGAGGGGAGAACGAAACGTCCCTCTGATCTATCTCAAAACAGCTAGGTGGGGAATGGTTAGAGGAAACACCGGATACTTCATCAACATCCCTACGAGACCAAATCAATACTACCCAGTTGAGTTCAATCACATCTACGTGTGCTGGTGCGAAATCACTCGGAACGCACCAGAAGCAGTGTGGAATGTAGTCTGACCAGCAGGACCTGATTACCGTTGTGACATATTCAAAGACGAAGTACAAACATCTGGAAACGTAGAAGCAATAGATGGACAACTCCCTCTGACACCGAGAACTCCTGCCCCCTCTACAGACAGCCAAGAAGAACAAGGAAGTGAACACTCAGAAGGCACCATCGAGTCAGGACAACCTGGGAATACTACTGAAGAGGAAGGTCTTGCTAATCTAGCTGAGTCTATTCATATCAATCCGCCTGAAATGGCCACCATGACTGAAGAACCGAGGACAGAGGAACTCATCGATGAAAGCACCGGACATCGAATTAGATGTGTCGTCAACATTGTAGACGATGAAGCAGCATTACGAAGGGCTACTGGACCCAATAGAGCAGATCCACCAAGTGGGGGACCGGAACAACTACCAGAACTTCCCCCTATCCGACTTCCCCAAGATGATCGACCCAACAGAAGATTCCCAGGAGTCAGAGGATTCCCTGGAGGCGGAGGATTCCCTGGAGGAGGAGGACTCCCTGGAGGTGGAGGATATCCAGGAGGCGGAGGAGCGCCACCTGGAGGACCACCAGGAGGAGGTTGGGGACTGCCACCACTCCCCATGCCACAAGCCCATCAAGGGAAACTAGTGGGAGAACCACCTACGATCTATGATGGCGACAGGAAAAAGACAACCCTGTTTATCAATGAATGGGAGCTGTATTGGGCCATCAACAACGACAATGCCCTAATGATCAATCCATATCGACGAGCTATGTTCTTCCTTACATATATCAAAGGAGCTCGAGTTAACGAATGGGTAATGGCAGTCAACCGATGGCTAGCCCGACAGATACAAGGAGGAATCAATACCACAGACGAATGACTCTGGAACGAAGTAGTGGCCTCCTTTACACGACGCTTCGCCGATAGCCTGGCCAAGGAAAACGCACAGTCTATACTCCGAGCAGGGGTAAAAATGAAAGGAGAAGACATCAATGCTTATGTCATTGAAATAGAGGAACTTATCTGACTAGCTGAGTATTGATTCGATGTACTGCAAACCATCAAAACATTCACGGATGGACTACCCACTGGGCTGTATCAAAAGGTCTTGGAACTTGACAGGCCTGTCACTATGATCAGTGGAAACAAGCAGCCATCAATCGTCAACAAGATTACATCCACATGAAGGCAAGGTTGAAGGCACATCGTGGAGGAATAACCACCTCACGCCCAAGAGGGTGGATGCCACAACAGATGCTAACCGACCCAAATGCCATGGACATGTCGGCCGGAAGAACTAGAGGTCATGTCGCAGGAAGCAAAGGAATAAATCCTTCAACCATGCCTCGAGGAGACTACATACCCAGAGGGGGATACATGCAAAGAGGACGAGGAGGAGGAAGGACAAGAGATCTACACGAAGTTGAGTGTTACACATGCCATGCAAAGGGACATCTGAGTCGCAATTGCCCCCAGCATATGTGGAACAAACCAAACGATGGCGGTCGACGAAACTGGACCCCGCATCCCAGCCAAGGAAGAGAAGCAATAGTCAACGACAGAAGCATATGCAACGAGGAACAAACGACAGTCGCACGATCAAGTATGCAAACCCCCCAGCAACAAGCCGATTCATGGCTTCGAGGAGTGGCCATGGCAGGAGAAGACATACAAGAACTTGTAATGAGAGACCTCGTCAGGAGAGAGGGTTTTCAGAACACCTGAACCCATCGGCCTGGGTGAGGGCAGTCCATAAATTCAATTCTGTAATAGTGACTACGCAATTTCAATCCATGCACACCCCTGTCTCTATCAGAACCAGTAACACAATGGCCGACATAAAAGCACTCGTGGACTCTGGAGCAACCGATTGCTTCATGAGCGAAAAATTTATATGACAAATGAAGCTCGGAAAAAGACCTTTACAAAGACCACGAAAAATATGGAACATCGACAATACAGCTAATCAAGCCGGGGAGATCACACATTACACTACCCTCGACATACAAACCGGAGGAATTTGGAAGACGATACAATTCCTTGTCACAAACATAGGAAACAAAGATATCATACTAGGGTACCCATGGATGGCTGCGTTTGAACCTCAGTTCATGTGGAAAAATGGAGTCATCAATGAAAAAGAACTACCCATTATCCTCCAGTCAGTCAATCCCTTCATCTTAGGAAAGGACCCGATAATCACATGAATCAAAGAATCAAATGACGACTATCATGTACAAGCCACGACCTCCACAGAACTTGCCATCAAAGCGCAGCAATACACAAAAAAGGTGGAAGTCCCCGCAGAATATCAACAATTTGCCAAGGTATTCAGCAAAGAAGAGTCGAAACGATACCCACCAAAATGGGCCTGGGATCACGCGATTGAATTCAAGAAGGATGCACTGGACGCGATAGATTGTAAGGTATACCCAATGAACCGAATTGAAGACGACGCCGTATGAAAGTTTCTTCAGGACAAACTTGAAAAGGGGTATATTCGTGAGTCAAAATTGCCATATGCATCTTCCTTTTTCTTTGTTTGTAAAAAGGACGGCAAAATGCGACCAGTACAAGACTACCGCAAAATCAATGCTATCACAATCTGAAACCAATACCCTCTCCCTTTAATCGCGGACCTCATTCAAGATCTCAGCAACGCACATATATATACCAAACTTGACGTTCGATGGGGCTACAACAACGTACGAATCTGCGAAGGAGACGAAAAGAAAGCAGCATTCAAAACCAGATACAGACTTTTTGAACCAACCGTCATGTATTTTGGGCTCACTAATTTGCCAGCGACCTTTCAAACCATGATGAACTTCATCTACCGGGACGTTATCCTCAAACACGAACCCCTTGGCACCACAATCCGCATCTATATGGACAACATTGGCATCGCCACTCGTACCAACCTCAACGACCACCGGCGTGCCGTTTATGATGTCCTCAAAGTTGCTCAACTTCATGATCTTTACTTCAAGCCAGAAAAATGTCTTTTCCATTCTTCATCCATGGATTACCTGGGGGTAATCCTTGAAAAGGGGGTGACACGAATGGACCCTGCCAAAATTGCAGGCGTTGACACGTGGCTGGTACCCAAAACTGCAATGGAAGTATGAAAGGCGCTCGGATTTTTCAACTTTTACCACCCCTTTATCAAGGACTTTGCATCCATCGCACGACCACTACACAAACTCACACGAAAGGATCAAGAATGGCAATGGGGACAAGAGGAACAAGAAGCCTTTGATGCGCTGAAAAAGTGCATCACAACAGAACCTGTGCTAGCCCACGCCAAATTGGATGACCAATTCGAGCTAGAAGTAGACGCCTCCGGATATGCGGTAGGTGCAGTACTCCTACAACAAAAGGAGGATGGTAAAAAGCACCCCATAGGATACTATTCGGCCACGCTCAACGAGGCGCAGCAGAATTATGACATCTACGACCTCAAACTCCTAGCCATTGTGATGGCTCTCAAGAATTGGAGACCTCTACTAGCAGGATCACCTCACAAAATCATCATATACTCCGACCACCTTAACCTACAATACTGGAGGCTACCGCAAAGAATATCACAAAGGGTGGCAAGGGAGGTATTAGAGCTATTGGAATATGATTTTGAGATACGTCACCTCCCGGGATGGTTGAATGGACGAGCTGATGCACTGTCAAGGCGACCGGGATATAATCAAGGAGAAGACGACAACAAAAATGTTGTTATGTTCCCACTCGGACGTCTACCGCGACTTGCGATATTCTTGGTGTACGCTCTTGCAACGACCTCTTGACGGCTGGATATTCGCACGCTCAAGGCAAACGATGACAAAGTAACGATGATATAAGCCCAAGTTAAGGGCGATGACTGCACACTTAGGAAGGAAGGGAAGTGGCGAAGGGAAACCTGCTATTGACTATCTGTAGCAACTAGGGGATTGCACAAGATCTCAAAGCTACCGACTATGAGTCAAGTAAGGTAGCCTTATATACATCTTCTGAGGCAGCTTTCAAGCTCCTCTCCAATCACGAACCCTAATATAGGTAACCAATGGCACAACGGTGCAATACAGTCAGGAACCTAGTACAGTACCATGACTCACAGATAACAAGTCCAGACCAAGTCCAGAACTCTCGATATTGGTCACGAGGCGGCCTCGAGGCAGCGCCCACTGTATCGCCCAATCAGACCACTGTCCGCTATCAGCTTCCGATGCTTATACAGCGCCCACTTATCTCAGTCCATCGATAAGGGCCTAGTCCTGCCTAGACTGCAGATCACATTCTTGATCACGTGACTGCGGAACTCCTGTTCTTCACGCATCATCCTGCTCACTCTCAGGAGGGGATGTGCTCACATATCGGGTATAAACCCCGTTCGGCCTGGTCATCGTCTCCGTGATGCTGTCCCTGCTCTTGATCCATTCTTCTGCGCATCTCTTCTGCTTGCACTTTGCCGTCTGTCGATCATGTGGGGGTGTATACATAACAAATGTAGTCATATTGCCCGACCGCATCTTCGTAAGGGCAGGAAGAATAGAACACACCCCTCCTATGTGAAGGATCGTGGCCCAAGAAGAGATGGAAGCCTCTGACCCAGTGTATGCGCAAGACGAGGGGATACTAAAGCCCTGGGTAGACACACACCAGCTGAAAAGAATCGAGGGGACATGGTACAAAGATGGACGACAAGTGGTGACAGGCACGATGGAACACAAGCGGACCTTCATACAAATTCACCACGATATGCCCATATATGGACATCCAGGAATCAACAAAACGTACCAGTTAACAAGTCGCAGATATTGGTGGCCGAACATGCAGCAGGACGTCAAAGACTACATTCAAGGATGCGCTGAATGCCAGCGAAATAAAATCAACACACGGCCGACAAGAGCAGCATTGTTGCCCATATTCCCCAACTCCAAAGTGATGCCCTTCGAAACCATCGCACTAGATTTCATCACAAAGTTGCTGCCCTCACAAGGATACAACTCGATACTCACAGTCACAGACCATGACTGCACAAAAGCTGTGGTGTTCATCCCTTGCAAGGAGAGCATGACTGCAGAAGAGATGGCGGGACTGATTATCCAGCACATATTCCTGCGATTTGGACTACCACTGAAGTTCATCAGTGATAGGGATCCGAAATTTGCCTCAAGATTTGTAAGGGGGCTATGCAAAGCAACTGGGATGACCCAAAACATCTCTACAGCCTATCACCCAAGAATGGATGGACAATCAGAACGCACCAATCAATGGCTAGAGCAGTATCTGCAGTTCTGGGTCAATGAGCGGCAAGATAACTGGCATGCTTATCTACCCCTGGTGGAGTTCGTACATAACAATTGGCCAAACGAAACCACTGGAGAGTCCCCTTTCTTTGTGCTGTATGGATTTAACCCACGCACTGATTGGACGGATAAGCTGTCACTGATACCACAAGTGACATTACGAATAGACCAGTTCAAACAGGCAAGACAACGCGCCCAAGAACTGATGATCAAGGCACAACAGTCATGGGTCAAACACAAAGACACGCCCAAATATCAAGAAGGAGACCTTGTATGGTTAGAAGGACGTCACCTCTGAACAAACCAACCAACCGCCAAGCTTGCGCCCAAGAGGCATGGTCCCTTCGCAATCATTCAGGTGATGAGCCCTGTCAACTATTGATTAAAACTTCCCACACAGTGGAGTATTCATGACGTGTTTCACATTGATCTTCTCACACCATACCGAGAAACCGACCTCCACGGATCAAATTACCCTAGACTGGCTCCAGACCTGGTCGATAACAAGGAAGAATACAAGGTCGAGAAAATTCTAGACTCTCGGCAATTCAGCAGAAGACGAAAGAAGCAGTACCTTATCAAATGGAAGGGGTACCCTGACTCCGATAACAAATGGGTGGACAAACAAAACGTCCACACTCCAGAGGTGATAAGGGAGTTTGAAAATCGAAACCCTGCAACCGAGACACATATAAGGCAGGGAAACACAAGCGAGTACCTTATCCCCTCTTCACCCCACTCCAGTAAACCACTCACTACACTCACCTCCTTCATGTCCGATGTCAACAAATACTACCTTGGCTCGCCGGAGTGTATCTTTGGAGCGGAGCTCGAAGAAGGACTTATCACAATTCCCAAGGCACGAGAACTCTGTGCCAAGAAGTACATTCAACCCCACATCACCGACAAGAACCTTCTCGCCGCTCCCCTCACCGAACAAGAGTTGGCATCAGTCCTACTCGTCTTTCCAGACTTCAACAAGAAACCAATGCCCCCGCATGCACTATCACCCATGATGCGAAGATTGTCAGACCCTGACAATATGGGAGCAACCCCTACCCACCAAACCGAAGTGCAAGATGTTGATACCGACATTTGGGGACCTAAAGACAGTCATCCAGGCGAAATCCCACTACTGGTCCCCTTCAGGGAGCCTAAGCGCATCACAAACAGTGCTACGGAAGGTCTGCTCAATGTGGAGGGACGAGCAATTTGCAAAATCCATCGCAAAGAGAAGCGCCAAGATGGCAGCTCAGGAAGCACTGCACCAGTCAGTACACCGACAATGTGTGGCCTGTGGAGCTGTACCCCCAGCTATATGAGTGAAGGGGATCTTTATCCAGATGAGCACCAATTCATACGCACAATTAAGGACACTGACAACCTGGACGAAACCCCCTATGCCACTACCACAACCGGCTTCCCTTTGTACAAAGGGAGCTACCAAGTCTGATGCAACGAAGTTCCACCAGGGTTCAAACTGAACCTGGGGGACAACTTCATCTCATTCCCCATCACGACTCCGGATGGGGTTGTACAGCAAGTGGAGTATGTGCAAGTCATACTCCACCCCAATCCTATCGTCATCGGGTTGCGCAATGACAGCAGCAAGATATTCACCAAGCTGCTGTACGCCGCACCCATCTTCCATTACGACGGGAAGCCCGTGTACAAAGCTGAGCAGCTCGAGAAGCTCAAGATGGGGGTGGAAGGCCAAGACCAGACAGATAGAATGATCCGTCGCCTCAACGACCCCTCGCTCATGGCTGAGGTCCATCGATTCCGTGTCATGGCCCAGGAGTTGGAGCGGCTTGAAGAAGCTATCACAGAGAGTGAGGACCGATGGGGGGAACTCGCCGGTATGCATTGCAAGACCATTCGGAGGTTGGAGATGGCGGATATGCTGCTGAGGATCCAGGATCAAGATGAAGGACTCGTAGACGACGTACTGAGGGGGGACAAGCAACGTGGGTGTTGCGCCTGAAAAGGGGGTAATGTTACGTTTACGCAGAAGACACTTACCTTATAGTTATGACTACAAGGGTAAGCGGTAATTAGTCATGGACAGGAGCATCAGTCATCCCATATATCACATGTAAGATAGTATGACTCGACCCTAGGACGACGGTACTAGGGTTCAGGACTCATGAGGTGCTTTAAAGCCCTCCTGTTGTAGTACTTAAGATGTAGTCGTAGAAGACCTAGCTCTCCAGCTTGGTCTTCTTGAATTGCCACTTGTCTTCTCTTCTACTCTGCGAGATATAAGGGCTCTCTCCCTTTCTCTACTTGTACTCAAGAAGCGACCATTGTCTCGTGTCCAAGTGTCATCGGACCTTGTGACCATTGTATCACGTGACTATCTGAGTCCGTGTTTACCTATCTCTGCTAAAGACGTAACGCGTGTTGTCCCCGAGCCTAAGTCAAGGCAGACATTCAGTGGCAACGTAACATTCGAGTGCCCGTGAGTCATGACAGGGCCATTATGCTAAGTTGATGGGAACAGTGGCGACCGAGCGCTGAGTGTATTCAGCAAAGACGAGAGGACGTAAGGTTTAAGTACGGGGGAAAACCAGTACGTACAAGTCAAGGAAGGTAATAAGTAAAGTAGGGGGGGACAGAAGCGTGGCATAGGGAGTTAAGATGGGAGAATGTAGTGTGATGCAGTGACATGAAAGATGCGAGAGGCTGAGGTGGAGGTGGAGAATGACAGCATGCGCACTAATCAACATGAGGTTAGAGGTTTTACAAAAGAAAACAATTGCACCTTTACCTAAAACAAAGTGCAATGTAACCAAGGTGATCGTCATCGATGGGAGGGGGATCTTGACAGTTTAGAGGGTCGGCAGACAAAGGGGCAGTGGGCGACAAGCATAGAGTGGTGATGGACAAAGGTACCACAAGGCATGAGGATGTGTGGCCGATGAGCAAAAGGCCTATGATCCATTTGAGGTGACCAACATCAGCATCCATTGTGATGTTGTAAGGACACTGAGGGGTCCCAGGTGAGTTCGAAGGTGGAGAAGATTACCAACTCCAAGAGGAAGGGGAAGGGAAGGCCAAGGGCAGAACGAGAGAGAGTGAGAACAAGACAAGAACAAGCACAGATGCTGTCTGAGCGGTGAGATGAGACAAGATGACAAGCAAAGTCGATTGCAAGTGCGCTCATTTGGGCCAGACTTGAACCGGATTCATGCACAAAGTCAAAGGGGGAAACAGGCACACATGAGTGCTTTTGATTCAGCAAGAAACGGGTGGCTTAAGTGCAGGGAAGTGCTCTAGCTACTGAGCTAAGGTATATGGCCAAATGCGAACGAGTCGTGGGGCGAATGCAGAATGGGAACGAGGCATGACATGGAATGGGATGGTAAGGTATGAGTTGCTGAAACACAAGTGCGCAGGGGAACTGAGTTGCATCCCAATCGGCAACAGCGTGCACACAGAGACGAAGGGGCTGCATGGTCAAGGCGATGAAAATCTGGCCATGCAAGTCAGCGATGTTGTGTTTGAAGTCCATGCACACGTCATTGATTATGCCCCCTTTCGCCTCCTCCTTGGCTGGCAGTTCCACCATCTCCTCTTGTGCTGCCTTGAAGACCACCCTAACGGGAGAGTAGAAGTCTGCATTCGTGACCCATCCAACCCTGCCTGTGCCATCCAGATCCCTTCCTGTGTGCACCAGGCCCAGGTCAGCTTCCTTTGGGCACTCGCATGTGCCATGCAGGTTTCGCCTCCCCACATTGATGCCCTCCGTTCACACCACCTTACACCCTCCATCCCTGCCTTTATAGAACCCCCTGTTTCAGTCCTAGCCTATAAGAAGGTGGCAAAGAAAGTCAAGCCAGTTCCAGCTTCCTTGCCAGAAGACTTCCAGACCCTTCGCTGCATCCCTTCCGATCCCCTCCTTTCCCTTTCCCCCCTGCCTACACATCCCCCTACCTTCACACCTGGCACATGCCTCACACAGGAACAGCTCGACAAGCTGGAGCTCAACCGATATGGGTTCCTTTGGCCTGAAGAACTGAAGTTACTATACCACATACTCAAGCTCAACGAAATGGGCCTAGCTTGGACCGAAGCCGAGAAGGGTCGTTTCCAAGACGACTACTTTTCTCCAGTGAAGATCCCTGTCATCGAGCACGTTCCATGGGCACACCGTAATATCCCCATCCCATCCGGAATACTCAACAAGGTCATCCAGATCTTCAAGGACAAGTTTGTGGTCGGAGTCTATGAACACTCAGATGTGTCCTATTGCTCCAAATGGTTCTGTGTGAAGAAAAAGAGTGGCGCACTTCACCTAGTCCACGATCTCCAACCACTAAATGCGGTCACAATTTGCAACTCAGGTGTTCCTCCTCTTGCCGAGCAGCTTATCAAAGCTATGGCTGGACAAGCATGCTACTCCATGCTAGACCTCTTTGTTGGTTACGACCACCGCACATTGGATGTTGCCTCATGTGACCTCACCACCATTCAGTCTCCTGTCGGTGCAGTTCAACTCACCTGTCTCCCACAAGGTTGGACTAATGCTATCACTATTTTCCACAAGGATGTGCAGTTCCTTCTGGAACCTGAGATTCTGAATGTTGCCTGGCCCTTCATGGATGACTGCAGCATTAAAGGGCCAGCATTGTGTTATGAGACTCTGGAGGGTGGCTATGAGACTATTCCTGACAACAATGGGATTTGCAAGTTCATCTGGGAGCACCTTGTGGATGTCCATCACATTCTCCATCGCCTTCATCGTGCCAGCTCCACCATCTCTGCCAAGAAGCTTTTCATCGCTGTCCCTGAAATTGTCATCCTCGGGCACAAATGCACATATGAAGGGCATGTTCCGGATGAGTCAAAAATTGCCAAAATCCGGGACTGGCCACCCTGCAAATCTCTCACCAACATTCAGGCATTCTTAGGCATCACTGGCTACATGTGGGTCTGGATCCAAAACTACTCATCGATCGCATGCCCTTTAGTCAATCTTACCCACAAAGGTCAAGCCTTCACCTGGGACGAGCAACACACGCAAGCCATGCAAGTGCTCAAGGATGCCATCATCACTTCCCCTGCCCTCATCACTATCGACTACACCTCTGAACACAAGGTCTATTTGGCAGTCAACTCATCTTTCCGTGGTGTTGGCTGGATCCTATCCCAAGACTGCACAGATGGCAAGCATTGCCCTGCCCGGTTCGGCTCCATCTCATGGAATGAGCACAAGGCTCGCTACTCTCAGGCCAAGATCGAGTTGTATGGTCTTTTTCAAGCTCTTCGTGTGCTTCGCCTTCACCTCATGGGAGTCCACAACCTGATAGTTGAGATGGATGTGCAGTTCATCAAAGGGATGCTCACCAACCCTGACATCCAGCCTAACGCCTCCATCAATCAATGGATTGCGGCAATCCTTCTATTTGATTTCAAGTTAGTTCACATTCCAGCAGAAAAGCATCATGGACCAGACGGCCTATCATGGTGTGAACTGGCAGAAGGAGAGGTAGATGAAGAAGACAATCCAGAGGAGTGGATTGACGACACCCTTTGTCTTGGAGTCTGGGCTACCACTTGGGCTGATAAGCTTAGAACTGAGCTTGGTGACACTCCTCCTACCCTCACTCTCTCTGTTGAGGTCAACTCCCCCATTCTGATATTCTTCCCATCATCCAACAAATCCCTTAAAGCCAAAGCTGACTTACTCAAAATTCGTTAATACTTGTCCACTCTTAGATGACCTGTGGGACTCCTTGGCAATGATCTCAAGAAGTTTGTCAATTGAGTGAGGTGTTTTGTCATGATCAATGGCAGACTCTGGTGATGCAGAGATAAGGGTTGACACCAGCTCATCATCCTCCCCTCTCAGCAACTCACTATAATCCGTGTGGCCCACAACAACTTAGGACACAAAGGAGTCTACTCGACTCACCGCTTCCTTGCTGACTGGTTCTGGTGGCCTTCCCTCGATGGTGACGTCAAGTGGTTTGTAGAAACCTGCCATGAATGTCAGCTCCACCAGGAGACGAAGGTTCGCATTCCCCTGACTGTCACCACTCCAGCACCCCTTTTTCAAAAAGCCTATATCAACACTATGCACATGACTCCGGCTGGCAGTTTCCATGCCATCGTCCAAGCCTGCTGTTCCCTCACTGCTTGGCCAGAATGGCATGCCCTTAGAACTGAGACTGGACACATGCTCGGCAACTTTATTTTCAAGGAGATCTTGTGCAGATGGGGCTCTGTCGAAGAAATCGTCACTGACAATGGCTCAGCTTTCATCACAGCTCTAGACTGGCTGGCAAGCAAGTACAGCATCAGACATATTCAGATTTCGGCATACAACTCGCAGGCTAACGGGATCGTTGAACGGCAGCATCAAACCATTCAGGAGTCTCTCACGAAAACTTGTGAAGGCAACATCTCTAAGTGGCTGACAGTGGTCCCGCATGTCTTCTGGGCCGACCAAGCTACTATTTGCAAGTCCACTGGCTACTCCCCCTTTTACATGGCTCACAGCGTAGAACCCCTCCTCCCTTTCAACATCACACTCACTACCTTCCTCATCCCAGACCTCACGAAGCCCATGACCACCGACGACCTCATTGCTACCCACGCTCGCCAACTACAGGCCTGGGAAAAGGACCTATCATCCATTCGAGACAACATTGTCAAAAGTCGCCTTGTGTCTGCATGAGATTTCGAGCGTAGATATGCTCACACTATCAAGACCCCCTCCTTCAAACCAGGAGAGTTGGTTCTGGTATGGAACTCAGCAGTCAAAAGTGAACATAGCCGCAAAACGAAGCCACGGTATTTTGGCCCAATGGTTGTTCTCACCAAATCCTGCAATGGCTCGTACTGGCTTGCAGAGCTTGATGGCGCAGTCTCCAAACTTCGCTATGCCGCCTTTCACCTTGTCCCTTATCAATCCCAGTCCCATGCCTTCATCACTGTTGAAGACCTCTTAGACCCTGAGGACCTCCTTTCACTCAATTCCAGCTCCACAGATGCTGAAGAAGATGCTTGACTGGGGATGGTCAAGATTTTGACCCCCTGGGAGGTGTAGGGTTAGCTTGGGCTCTGGGCCTGAAATCGCCTGAAATCACCTGTTTCAGCCATACTTGCCTACTGTACAACTCAGCCACCTGCAGCCACCCAAATTCAAGGTCAAGTCGTCACCATTACATATTATTTGGTTTCTGCACCTTCACCTCTTCACCTGATGTTATCGCCCCATCTTCTCATCCTAATATCCACACCCATAATCACCATTTCGTCCTTGTCGTTTCCATCTCCATCGTTCTCTGCCTTGCCTTCGCTCACTCTCATATCACCACCCTTTCTGTCTCGACCCCAGACACCCCATGATCTCCACCTCGGGAGCTCTGCCTGAGCCTGCCTTTCATTGCATTGCCCATCCTAGCATCAATCACCATGGGTTTCTTTCATCCTGTCTAAACTATTCTGTTATACTCCACCACTCCCATATCTCGCCGATTCCACCCAGTGTTACGTCCCAGAACCGTTCTATTAATTTTTCTTTATTTTACCCATGTCTAACCTTTTCTCTGCGACTCATGGTGACTCACAGGCTTGACTCATGTGACCACCTACTATACAGACTTGTGACTCGGTATGTTCTCATGTCTCTATTGTTGTCGTGACCCATTGTGCCATGTGACCTATTATCACATGTGATGGACTATTGTTGACATGACTCTATTGTTCTGGTGACATCATAGGCCACATTCGGACTCCCTATTGTTCCCTGTGACCTATTGTACTTGTGACGCCATTGTTCTCATGACATCTATTGTACTCGTTACTTTATTGTTCTCGTTTACTACAAGTAACTTGTGTCTCTGGCCCTACAGCCTTAGACTTGACTTCTTGTATCCTACGGTACAGAACAACAGAGTCTACCTTCCCATCCATCCCCTGTCTGATCCGTTCAAAGTATTCCTCTTGTACTTGAAGTACTCGAGGGTTACTACTTCTTATCAGGAACTGTCTAAGTCCCCATTGGACTTAGCACTCAGAACATGTGACCAAGCTTAACTTGTTTTGTCAGACGACTAGTGACCTTGCCCAAGTCGGGTGCATCGTCCCTACCGTGATGTAACATTAAGTCAAGTCTTTGAACACTAGTCAAACTGCCTTCCAAGTTAAGAAGATATATGCAGTCAAGAAGCGTAGTTCAGTTCAAGCCCTTTACTATCGAAAGGAGAACAGAAGACAAACTACCCCAACACGTCAAAGGAGC
>WNGR01004605.1_pt1 | contig 14853 bp, 14 predicted proteins | sample 5407581 | NCBI WGS metagenome assembly WNGR01 (sample SAMN13153383, study PRJNA577476) | soil metagenome | isolation source: 80 cm soil or saprolite under Garry oak tree replicate 2 | place: USA:California | collected 2016-06-15
GACTTCGGGCAGCGCCGGACCGCCGTCGGCGGAGGAAAATTTCAGCCCGTGATATTCCGCGGGGTTGTGGCTCGCCGTGAGATTGATCGCGCTGTCCGCCTTGCGCCGAAGGATTTCATGGGCAATCGCCGGCGTCGGCGCAGCGGCGTCGCACAGCAACACACGGATGCCATGCCCGGCAAGAACGTCGGAGGCGGCGCGGGAAAACTCCTCGGAATAAAATCGCCTGTCAAACCCCACAATCACCGTGGGCTTTGCCGTGCGGCTCAATACGTGCTGCGCGATGGCCGCAACGGCCAGGCGCACGTTTGCAAAGGTGAATTCATCGGCAATGCGCGCGCGCCATCCCGAGGTCCCGAATTCAATTCTGGGCTTGGCGGCAAACTTTGTGGAAGCGGTCGCCATTGCGCGGTATTGTAGCCTGCGGCGCGCGGGCCAACCAGAGGGCCGTGGCGGGGAGCGCCAATCGGTCAACGCAGGGGACACAACGAGGAGAAAGGAGCACAACGTGGCCAAAAACGACAAAGTGGTCGTGCTGGTGACGTGCGGGTCTGCCGAAGACGCGGGCCTGATTGCCGAGGGGCTGGTCGAACAGCGCCTCGCCGCGTGCGTGAACGTCATCGAATCTCCGGTGCGGTCGGTCTATCGCTGGAAAGACAGCGTAGAAACCGCCACGGAGCATCTCCTGCTGATCAAGACGGCGCGGCGTCTTCTGCCCAAGGTCGAGGCCGAAGTCGAGCGCCTGCACAGCTACGATGTGCCGGAGTTTATTGCGCTGCCGATTGCCATGGGGTCGCCATCCTACTTGGAGTGGATGGAGGAGTGTCTTTCGAAAACGAAATAGCGTCACCGGCGGAGCGGCGAGCTACACCTGCAGCAGCGCCTGATTGAGGTCGGCGATGAGATCCTCTTCGTCTTCGATGCCCACGGAAAGCCGGATGAGCCCTTCGGTGATGCCGATGCGTTCGCGGACATCGCGCGGCATTGAGGCGTGCGTCATCAGCGCGGGTAGAGAAATCAGGGTCTCGACTCCGCCGAGGCTTTCCGCAAGCGAGCATAGCCGCACGGCGTTGAGCATCCGCCGCGCCCTCTCGAGCGAGCCCACGTCGAAGGAAAGCATCGCGCCGGGGCCGCGTTGCTGTTTCCGCGCCACTTCATGCTGCGGATGCGAAGCCAAGCCGGGGTAGTAAACGCGCTTCACCTTTGGATGCGCCTCCAAAAACCGGGCGACGGCCGCGCCATTGGCGTTGTGCTGTGTCATCCGCACCGCCAGCGTCTTGATCCCGCGCGACACCAGGAAGCAATCCATCGGCGAGAGTCCTGCGCCTGCCGAACGCTGAATGAAGTAAATTTTTTCCGCGTCTTCCTTGCGGGTGAGAACCACGGCGCCGCCAGTGGCATCGCTGTGGCCGTTCAGGTACTTGGTCATGGAATGCACCACGATGTGCGCGCCGAGCGAGATCGGCTGCTGCAGGTAAGGACTCAGAAAGGTGTTGTCCACGGCGAGCGTGACGCCGTTTCGGTTGGCAATTTTGCTCACCGCGGCGATATCCGTGATTCGCATGGTCGGGTTTGTGGGCGTCTCGACGTAGAGCAATTTCGTCCTTGAGCTGAGCACTCCGTTCACGGCGTCGAGATTGGCAGTGTCCACAAAGCTGAAATCAATGCCGAACTGGGCGAGAAGCTGCGTGGAGAGGCGGAACACGCCGCCGTAGACGGCTTCAGACACAATTACGTGGTCCCCGGGGCGAACCAGCCGGAAGACGGCGTCAATCGCCGCCATCCCCGAGGTGAACACGTAGGCGCTTTCGCCGCCTTCGAGTTTCGCCACGGTGCGTTCGAGCGCCTTGCGGTTCGGGTGATTGGTGCGCGCGTAGTCATAGCCTTTGTCTTTGCCCAACTCCTCCTGCACGTACGTCGAAGTCTGGTAGATGGGCGCGACAATTGCTCCGGTGGTTGGGTCCGGCTCCTGCCCGACGTGTATGGCGTCAGTGGCAAATCCCATGTGGGCTCTCCCTGTGCGAATCTCGGTTCGCGCGGCGGACGATTCAGCCGCGAGCGCGCCGCCACAGATTTCGATTGCAGAAACTTCGCCGCGGGTATAAAAGTTCTGAAGAGGTCGCAGCGCACCGGCCAACTGCGGCGCTGTACGGTGGCTTCTGAAGGTACTTCAGGACGGCAAACGAGTCAATTCACGGCGCAGGAGTCAGTTTCCATCACCCGGATGCCCCTGGGACACAGTCTGGGCTTCACGGCGCATCGGAATGATGGTGGATGAGGCGCGGGCCCGGCAAGGAGGTCTTGAGGTAGAATTGGTCCCCATGGGGATGAATCCCAAGAAAATTGCAAGGTTGATTGCTGCGAGTGTGTTCGTTGCCGTTTTGATTTGCGCTGTGGCAGCGGCCGGGAAGACTTCATTCCAGTCGCAGCAACCGCAAACCCGGGAAGAGAAGCCGCCGAAACCGTCGGCGGCAGACCGCTTGCGCATCGTGGTAACCGGTGGAGAGAAGAACCAGCCCGTAGAAGGTGCCAGCGTCTACATCAGCTACTACCAGGAACGCAGACTGAAGAAAGACAAGAAGATTGAGATGAATGTGAAAACCAATCAAGACGGCGTCGCGCATGTTCCTTATCCGCCGAAGCGACGCGTTTGGATTGCGGTAGTGCCTCCCGAGGGATGGAAGACATTTGGGCAATATTATGACCTTGAAGGTCCGCCCCAGGCGATTCAGATTCATCTGGAAAAGCCGCATCGCTGGTACTAGGGCCCATCAAACATAAAATTTTCGTGCCCTTTTTTCCCGTTTCGAAAATTTTCCCCACAAGTTGCGTCTAAGATTCCTCGCAGGCAATTTATCGGCCATGAATCTTGCATTCTTTGCACAAAAAAAGTGCAAACAGCTTCAGCGTCTTGATTCGGGTACGCTTAGGCATCGCGCAGCGCCGATTTCCACAAAGTTTTCAACAGTTGTGTTGAAAACTAACGAAGTTTCCATGCAGGAGAGATCATTGCGGCACAACTCGTGCAAGGCCTGCTGGAACGCCGCACAGCTCTCTTGTGAACTCGCGCATCTGCAAACATCAGCGCTCCACGAAATCCGTCCAAGTGCAAGGTTTTGACCGCCTTGCGCGCGAAGTGCTAAAGTAGCGCGCAGTGAGCCCTCGCGTGCCGCAAAAGTCAGCCAACGGTTTTTCCCCGTTGAAAATGGTCTGGAGCAATCTGACGGTGCGGCCCCTGCGGAGCGGGTTGAGCATCGTGGCCATTTCCATTCAAGTGGTCCTGATTCTGTTGGTTGTCGGGCTGACCTCCGGAGTTGTTTCAGAGTGGGGCAAGCGCGTGGAAGGCGTTGGCGCAGATATCTTGGTGCAGCCCCCCAACTCGTCCATTTTCTTTGCTTTTTCGAGTGCCGTAATGCAGGAATCCCTGGCGCAGCGCATCGCGCAAGTGGAAGGCGTGGATGAAGTGGCGCCGACGCTCGTTATCATGGACACTCACAATTTCAGCGTGGTGTATGGGATTGACTACCCGCGCTTCAACGCGCTCAGCAAAGGATTTCTGTTTTTGCAGGGGCGCCCCTTCGAGCATCCCGGGGAAGCCATGGCCGATGACATCGTGGCGCGCGCCCGGAAACTGAAAGTGGGTAGCACGGTGACGCTGCTCAATCACGAGTTCACCATCTGCGGCATCGTGGCGAATGGAAAAGGCGCGAGGTTCTTTCTCCCGCTGCACGAGGCTCAGGACATCGCGGGGGCCGACAAGCGCGTTTCCATGTTTTACGTGCGCAGCACCGGCGACACCGAACGCACCCGCGAAGCTCTGGTGCGCATTCTGCCCGATGACCGCATCCTCTCGGTGGCCGAGTACGTGACCCTGATGAATTCCTCGAACCTCCCGGAACTGAGACCGTTTATCCGCACCATGGTGGGGCTCGGCGTGGTGATCAGTTTTCTGGTGGTCCTGCTTACCATGCACACCATGGTGCTCGAACGCACGCGGGAGATCGGCATCCTCAAGGCGTTGGGCTCCTCCCGCTGGGGCATTCTTAGTCTGCTGCTGAGCGAGACACTGGTGATGGCGGTTTCCGGCGCGGCGTTCGGCTTGGCGGCTACGTACACTGCTCAGGCAGTGCTGAAACAGACTTCTCCGACGCTGACCGTCCTGATTCCCGCCGCTTGGGTTCTGAAGGCGGTCGGCCTGGCCTTGCTCGGGGCGGCTGCCGGAGCCATCGTCCCTGCCTATCGCGCCGCCGGCTTCGACCCGGTGGACGCACTCGCGTACGAATGACCCCCGCAGTCCGCCCGGCCCGATGCTTCGCCTGTCGGTCTGTCTCCGGGAATCCGGCTTTGGAGGACCTGGCAAGCGCGTCTTCTTCTAGCTTTACCGTCCTCTGATTGGACCAGAACCACAAAATAAATGACCTAAACGGAAGATTGTGAGTACCATGGGGCAAAGCACTGGACTACCGAGTGTTCAGAATGTCTCCCCCAGGGCTACGTCGAAGTAGCCGAATTCCGAAACAGGTCGCCATCCAGCTGGTGGGAAGCGACACGGAGGGCAAGGTCTTTTCAGAGCAGACAAAAACCGTGGTGCTTAGCCGGCATGGAGCGGGGATTGTTTCACAGCATAAGCTGTCCGCGGAGCAAGAGCTGATCCTACGGTGCGTGGAGACGAATAAAGAGACAGAGGTGCGCGTCGTTGGGCAGCTCGGATTTCAGACGGACATCTACACCTACGGGGTGGCGTTTCTGGACCCCAACGCCGATTTTTGGGATGCCGAGTTTCCGCCCCGGACCGAATCCGAAAAACAAGCGAGCCGCTTCTTGCTGCAATGCAGCAGTTGTAAGAGCCGCGAGATGGTTGAGCAAAGTGATCTTGAATCGGACGTCTATGCCATTAATCAAGGCTTAGTCCGATATTGTAAGCGCTGCGGATACTCGACCGTCTGGACGAGAAGTACAGGCGCTGCCGAAGACGAGTCCCTTTCGCCGGAAACCGCGCGAAGGGCCGAGCCCGCCGCGTCCCCGGGCCCAGCGCCGCCCGAACCTGCGCCCGCGCCGAGACCTGCAGGACCTCCGGAAAACAGGCGCAAGCACCCCCGCACCAAAGTAAACTTCAAAGCGTGCATCCGGCGTTCTGGTTTTGAGGACGACATTGCTGTCTGTGAAGACATGTCGCGAGGAGGGCTTCGTTTCAAGAGCCGCAAGCGTTACCGCGAGGCGACCACGATCGAAGTAGCCGTCCCGTACTCACCCGGCGCGCAAAGTATTTTTGTCCCTGCACGAATCGTCTTTGTCCAGGAGTTGACGGAGGAAAAACTATTTCGGTGCGGCGTGGCGTACGTTAGATCCCCCAAGTAAGAACTTCTGACCGGATTCAGGAGTGCCCTCTGCCAGTTCATTTCTGCGATTGCGCCTCTCCCCGGAAACTGTTAAGAATGAGTTTTGACGCATCTAAATAGGAAGTGGCGTTCGCGCGCCTCGGCACTGAAGGAGGGTCCGATGTCGAAACGCATTCTGGGCTTGTTGACCTGTCTTCTGTTTGTGGCGCTCGCCTATGCGGGCGATGTCTGGAAAGACAAGCCCTACAAACAGTGGGAGGAAAAAGACGTCCGGAAGATTTTGATGGATTCGCCGTGGGTGAAAACCGCGCACGTGGATGCCAACTGGCGCAAGCCCGGCGGAGGAGGAGATGTAGCAGCGCAGCCGCCACAAGGCGGCAGCGCTCCGGCTCCATCGGGCGGCGGAGGCGGCGGCATGTACGGCGGACCAGGGGGAGGAGGGGCGGGAGGATACGGCGCTGGCTCAGGCAACGCAGGCGGCATGGGCGGACCGCAAATCAGTGAAGCCGATTTCCTGATCCGCTGGAGCTCCGCGAAAACCATGCGCGAGGCAGTGGCGCGTTCGTATGTGCTGCGCGGCTCGATGAAGGAAGACGACGCGGACAAGGCTCTGGCGGAAGAGCCGGCCGAGTATCAAGTCTCGGTTAGCGGCCAGGATATGACGCCGTTTCTCAAGGTGGAGGAAAAAGATCTGCAGGCCAAGACATATTTGATGCTCAAGAAAGAAAAAATCAAGCTCGCGCCCGCGCGCGTCGTCATTCAGCGCAAGCAAGGGGCCAAGCCCGACGATTCGCAATCCATTTTGGCGGTTGTGTTCTTGTTCGCCAAGAAAGATGCCTTCGGTCAGCCGGCCATCAACGCGCAGGAGAAAAGCGTCGAGTTCGTGTGCGAGTCGGGCCTCGCCACGCTTCGCACCTCGTTTGACCTGCAGAAAATGGCGGGGGCCCAGGGATCGGATTGGTAGGCTTCGCTGGAGGCTTGAGCTGACTCTGCCGCCCGACAAATTCTTTCGTGGACAGATCACCAAGCGCGTGGATTTCTCCGCCGACCTCTGGATGATCCGCGTGGACCCCGGCGGGGAGTTTCGATTCGCCGCCGGCCAGTACGCCACGCTCGGGGTGGAAACTTCCAAGGGGAGGATCGAGCGCCCTTACTCGATCGTGTCGTCGCCCTATGAGCCCGAACTGGAGTTCTTCATTGAACTGGTGCCGGACGGCGATCTGACCCCCTTGCTCTATCGACTGCACCCCGGCGATTCCCTCTCGGTCCGAAAGTCAGCCAAAGGCCGCTTCACACTCGACATCCAGAGTGCCCGGAAACAGCACCTTTTGCTTTGCACGGTGACCGGTGTTGCTCCGTTTGTCAGCTTTATTCGAACGCTTTACAAAGACTGGAAGGAGGGAATCTCTCACGGCGAGCACAGGCTTTTTCTAGTTAGCGGGGCGAGCCGCTCCTGGGAATTTGGCTACCGCAGCGAGTTGCAGAAGTACGCCGAAGAAGTTCCGTGGCTGACCTATGTTGCGACCATCAGCCGCCCCTGGGAGGACGCCGATTGGAAGGGCGAAACAGGGCGCGTGGACGACATCATCCGAAAATATACGGACCTGTGGGATCTCAACGGCAGCAACACCACGGCCTATCTCTGTGGACACCCTGAAATGATCGAGCACGGCAAAGGAATCCTGCGTCGTCACGGCTGGGAGAAGGAGGCGATGAAGGAAGAGGTCTATTTTATCCCGACCAAGAGCACCGTCTAACACCTATTTGAGCTACACGATTGGCTTGCGCGCCCGCAAATTCTCCGCGAGATGTCGCAGCGTCGCCAGGGGACACGAGATGTGCACTGCCTCTCCCGGTTCACGCACGTCAATCATCAGGCGGCGGCCTTCGGTGCGAATCCGCACGTGATCTTCGGGGCTGTCCACGCTCACCAGCTCGAAGTCCGGCAAGCGTGACAATTCCTTGCTGAGCGCTTCCAGCATGGGCATGTACGGCCTCGCTTCCCGCACGGCGCGGTCCAGGTCATGCGCGGGAACAAAGCGCATCGCCACCGGGACAATCACTTCGGGTACAACCACGTGAATGTGGTCCCCGTTCTGCCGGTCCTCGTCCACGCTCACGCGGATCACTCCCTCGTGAAACGTATAAGCCCCCGCCAGCAAGAGCATGCCGCCAAATCCGAAAGCGACCTTCCCAAGAATCATGATCTCCTCCGAATCCAGGAAGCGGAGAAACTAGTCCGCCGTATTCTTCGAGTCGAGCCAGATGCGCACCGTATTTTCTCCGTCCTCCACGGTGACGAGTTCCGTGTCCGGATGGTCGCCAAGCGCCTGCAAGGCGGCCACCAGGTCCAGCTCATCCTTGCCGCCGGAGAGCAGTGCGTTGACCACGGTCATCGGCACGCGGACTTCCACGCGTTGTCGGCCGTCTCCTTTGTGGTCGCGCACGTGCACCACCAAGTAGCCGCCTTGCTTGGCGACGCGGACATCGTTCTCGCGGCTCTGCACGGTAACGAACTCGCCGTCTTTCGCGCTGCGGACGGCATCCAGCAGGGCGCGCAGGTCCACATCGTTTATCTGACCATCGCGAATCTGTACGCGACCGCCGTGCAGGTGGCTGTGGTTGATGGTGGGAAGGATCTTGATGGCCAGCTCGAGCGGCACGTTGACGCGCACCGTCTCACCGTTGGCATCTTTGCAGACGACGCGGACGTGCAGCCAGCGGTCTGCTTTGCCGGTCTGGGCCGGGCGTGCCCCCACCGGCAGAGCCAGGACAGCTAGTGCGGCGAAAAACATAAAGGTCAGAAGAAACATTCTGCGGACTTGCAAATTGTGATGGGCCGGCATAGGTAAACCTCCTTCGAGGCCGTTGCTGCTAACACATACGCAGAGGCCGCAAGAAAAGTTCCCTATCTAGGAGGGTTAGGTTGCTGGATCCGGGCCAAGCGGGTTCGCTGATTTTGTGCGGCGCGCGGATCGCTTTCGGGTTGAGGGTTAGCGTTCACGGTCCAGCTTCAAATAAACTACGGCGAGCGGCGGCAGAACCAAGCGAATCGAATGTGGCCGCTCCATCCACGGCTCCGGTTCGGATTGTACGCCGCCCAGATTGCCCACGTTGCTGCCGCCGTAGTACGCCGAGTCTGTATTCATCAACTCTCGATAATATCCCGGCTCGGGCACTCCGACGCGATAAGACTCCCTTACAACCGGAGTAAAGTTGGCTGCGACCACCAGAAAGTCCCCCGGATCACGGGCTCGCCGCAAAAAACTCAGCACGCTCGAATCGGCATCATTGCAATCGATCCACTCGAAGCCTTGCCAATCGAAATCCACTTCATGCAGCGAGCCGTCGGCGGAGTAGAGACGGTTCAATTCGGCGACAAGATTCCGAATCCCACGGTGCGGCCCGTATTCGAGCAGGTGCCAGTCGAGGCTCGCGTCATGGTTCCACTCGGCGCGCTGCGCCAGTTCGCTCCCCATAAACAGGAGTTTCTTCCCCGGATGCGCGAACTGGTAGCCGCACAGCAAACGGAGATTGGCGAACTGCTGCCAGGAGTCGCCCGGCATCTTGTGTAGCAGCGAGCGCTTTCCGTGGACCACTTCGTCGTGGGAAAGCGGCAGGACGAAATTTTCCGTAAACGCGTAAAGCATCGAGAAGGTCATGCGGTTGTGCTCGTACTTGCGGTACACCGGATCTTTCTCAAAATACTTCAGCGTGTCGTTCATCCAGCCCATGTTCCACTTCAGACTGAACCCCAGCCCACCCGCGTACGTCGGGCGGGAAACCAGCGGCCACGAAGTGGATTCCTCAGCGACCGTCAGCACTCCGGGATACCGCGTATGAACCGCTTCATTCATCCGCTTCAAGAACGTGATTGCCGCGAGGTTCTCGCGTCCGCCCTGTTCGTTGGGTATCCATTCCCCCTCTTTGCGCGAATAATCGAGGTACAGCATCGAGGCGACAGCGTCCACGCGCAGGCCGTCAAGATGGTATTTGTCCAGCCAGAAGAGCGCATTGCCGATGAGAAAGTTCTGCACTTCATTGCGGCCGTAGTTGTAAACCAGCGTCCCCCAATCGGGATGCGAGCCCTGGCGCGGGTCGGCGTGCTCGTAGAGATGCGTGCCGTCGAAATAGGCAAGGCCGTGTTCGTCGCGCGGAAAATGCGCGGGCGTCCAATCGAGAATCACGCCGAGGCCGGCCTGGTGGCAGCGGTCCACAAACTGCATGAAGTCGCGCGGCGCGCCGAAGCGGCTGGTCGGAGCGAAGTAGCCGAGCGTTTGGTAGCCCCACGAACCGTCGAAGGGATGCTCCATCACCGGCAGAAGTTCGATGTGTGTGAATCCCATTTGCTTGACGTACGGAATCAAGCGGTCGCCCAGTTCGCCATACGTCAGCCAGCGATTGCCTTCTTCGGGGACGCGCTGCCACGAGCCGAGATGGACTTCATAAAAGGAGATCGGCGCGTCGAGCCAGTTCCGCTGGGCGCGCTCGGCGATCCACTTCGCGTCATTCCACGAAAAGCCATCGAGGTTGGCCACCACCGACCCGGTCTTTGGCCGCAACTCCCCGCTGAATCCGTAAGGGTCAGCCTTCAATGGCAGCGGCGGCCCTTTATGCGGGAGAATCTCGTACTTATAAATCATTCCTTCCGTTACGCCGGGAATGAACAGCTCCCAGATTCCCGACGCGCCGCGCGAGCGCAGCGGATGCACGCGGCCGTCCCAATTATTAAAGTTACCCACGACGCTGACACGCCGGGCGTTCGGTGCCCACACTGCAAAATGCGCGCCGCGAACGCCCTGGACGGTCTTCAAGTGCGCGCCGAGCTTCTCGTAGCTGTTGTAGTGCGTGCCTTCGCCGAGCAAATGAAGATCGAAATCGCTCAGCAGGGGCGGAAAGGAATAGGGATCGGCGATAGGCCTTTCCGCGCTGGCGGCCGTCCCCGAACCTGCGCGCAATGGTGTGTTCTTCTGTGCCAAGACAGTTCTCGTGATTGCGAACTGTCATTCTATCGGAACTGCCGCGCGCCTCCAACCCATTGTGGACACCACGCGGCTGGATGCCTCCAGAACGGCGCGCCGAAGATTCGTGCGAGAGGCCGTCCTATGGAGGACGCGTTGTTGCTTCAGGCAGGCAGCGCCCAAAGCAGACGCGGGTTACTTGCGGGCCGCGCGGCCTTGTTTGGCGAGGTGCTCGATCTGCATCAAGTGGTTGATATCGTGGCCGGCGAACATTTTTGCCATGTGCGCAATCGTCTCTTTGCCGCGCTCGGCGTGCATTCCGAAGTACTCCCACTTTTCCGCGGGCAGCGACCCCAGCAACGACAGGTTGCTTTCGCGCAGCGTGCGAAACATTTTCAGCGAGGCCTTTGCATCCGCCTTGGCGTAGTTCCCGGCGCGCGCCCAGGCATCCTGGTCGAATGCCTGAATCGGTGTGCCGCTCGAGCTGAGGATCATTCTCATGCGGTACCCGCACACCAGTTCCGTCTCGGCCAGGTGTGCCAGGATCTCGACGATGGACCATTTCTCCGGAGCCGGGCGCCGCCGAAGTTGTGCCGGCGAAAGCCGCGCAATGAGCCGTTCAATTTTCTTCGGCGTGCTCTTTTGCACCGCCACGGAATCCTTGCCGTCCACATAACCAAGAATTCGTTGCGTGTATTCCTGCGGAGTTTCGTTCATGATTCCAGCCTCTCGATTCGGGGTGGCCGCGCGAGCGCGCCACACTGGGAGGTTCACTCAGTTCCTCGATTGTGTCAACAGCCGCATTGGCCCCCCGGCCGTCCGTGGCAAGATGCCGTTGCCTGCGCCTGCGATTCACGCTAGAGTGCGCGGTGCGAATCACGGAACGCGCCCTAGAGGGGCGGTGGTTCCGCGGAGGGATGAAGTGCTATGGCGAAAAGTTCACGTTTGGCGCGGTGGCTCGGGGCCGCGCTGCTGGTGAGTGCCGCAATGATGCCGCATACAGAAGCACAGGAGCGCGGCCAGGCCCGCTCGATGGTTGTTTCACGCTATGGCATCGTTGCCGCGGAGTCGCCGCTGGCGGCGCAGGCTGGCGTGGAAATTCTCGAGCGCGGCGGGGACGCCGTGGATGCTGCCATCGCGGCGAACGCCATGATGGGCGTCATCGCGCCGATGTCCAACGGAATCGGAGGCGACCTCTTCGCGATGGTGTACGACGCGAAGACCGGCAAGTTGTACGGTCTGAACGCGAGCGGCTGGGCGCCCCGGGGGATAAACATTGAGCTGTTGAAGGGCAAAGGGCTGCGCTCCATGCCCACGACCGGGATCTTTTCCGTCACGGTGCCGGGCGCCGTGGATGGCTGGCACAAACTCGCCGAAAGGTTTGGCCGCAAGAAATTGAACGAGCTTCTTGCCCCGGCCATTCGCACCGCTGAGGACGGTTTTCCCGTCGGGGAAATGGTTTCCATGCTGTGGCCCACCACGGTGGACCTGCTGCGCGCCAACGACGCTGCGGCGCGGACGTATTTGATCTCCGACCGTGCGCCCCGCCTGGGCGAAGTGTTCCGCAACCCTGACTTGGCATGGTCCTTGCGCCAGATCGCCGACCACGGCCGCGACGCTTTTTACAAGGGCGAAATCGCCAAGCGCATCGTTGAACTTTCGCGGAAACATGGCGGCGTCATGGGGCTGGACGATTTTGAGGACTATGCCGGCGAATGGGTCGAGCCCATCTCCACCACGTACCACGATTGGACGGTGTACGAAATGCCGCCCAACGGCCAGGGCATCGGCGCTCTGCTGATGCTCAATATTATGGAGAATTATCCTCTGGGACAGTTCGGAGCGAATTCCACCAAGGCTCTGCATGTGATGATCGAAGCGAAGAAGCTGGCCTACGCCGATGTTCTGCGCTACGTCGCCGATCAACGCTTCGCCAAAACGCCGGTCGAGGGCTTGCTCGCAAAGGCCTATGCGAAGGAACGCGCCGCAAAAATCAACATGGACAAGGCCAATTGTGACGTTGCCCCGGGCGAGCCGAATCTTCCCGGCGGCGACACCATCTATCTGAGCGTCGTGGACCGCGAAGGGAACATGGTGTCGCTCATCCAGAGCAACTTTGAGAATTTCGGGTCTGGACTGGTCGCTGCTGGAACGGGTTTTGCCTTGCAGGATCGCGGCGCACTCTTCTCCCTCGATCCGGCATCCCCGAATGCACTGCAGCCCCGCAAGCGGCCGCTCCACACCATCATCCCGGCCATGATGCAGAAGGGCGATGTGCGCATCGCCTTCGGCATCATGGGTGGCTGGAACCAGGCGCAGGCCCACGCGCAATTTGTCGCGGACGTCGTGGACTTCAAAATGAACATCCAGGCGGCGCTCGAAAACCCTCGGTTCAGCAAGCATTCTTTTGCAGGGTGCGACGTCGCAGTGGAAAACCGGTTCGCGGGCAATGTCCGCAAGGAATTGCAGGACAAAGGGCACGAGATTGACCTGCGCGGCGCCTTCTCTTCCTTCATGGGAGGAGGGCAGTCTGTGATGCGCGATTTCGCCGCTGGAGTCAATTACGGCGCTTCCGACCCGCGCAAAGACGGGGCCGCAATCCCGGAACTTCCGCGGGAAAAGTAGGGTTTCAAGCAGGATGAGGATATGAAAGGAATGCAGCCCCGGGCTTCCTGTTCCAGTTTGGCACATCCTGCTACAGAGTTTTGACAGTCGGCAATATAGCTTGACAGTACTTTCGTTCTTACTTTCGTCCCACCCGTACTATTGGCACGCCAACTCCTATGTCCCACACTTGTTCCTGACGATGCGCTACCAGACAGGGGGCTCGGGGAAAGCGATGCTGGGTTCATTCAATTACATTCTTTGGTTAGGAAGCAGTCCTGGGAAGCTCTCCGTGGCGGTGTCCCGGTGATTGCGCTTCTCATCCTCGCCATTTCCGTTGCGGCGCTGGTGCAATTCTTTGTTTCCTATTGCCGCTCGCTCGTCTCCGTATATGCGAAGGTGGAAATCTCTCCTGAAGCGATGGAAACTGCAGGTCTTCCTGCAGGACACGTGGACGCAGGAGAGTTCTCGCGGCTTATGGGCCTTGTCCGGCAGTGCCGCGTCGTGGCGGACGATTCCACGGAACTCGGCGCCGTTCGCCTTTACTATGCTGTCCTGACGGCCCTGGAAAAGTTCTGCCTCCTCCTCCCGGCGAGTTGCTCCTGGTTTGATCGCGAGCGGAGCGGCTGCGCCCACATGGTGGGTGTAGCACTAGACCGGCGAATGGCCTTCCTGCGGCAATCGGCCTGAGCTCCAAGCCGGCCCGGCTTGTGCTGGCCTAGCCCGCCAATCGGCGAAATCCTAACCTCTCAAATTAAGTCTCCGTGTGAACCGGATTTCCCTCAAAAGTCCAACTCGGTACGAGATTTTGCCTATCGCCTCACAAGATTGTATTTGCTCTCCACTAAACGATTGCATTATAAGGGGTTAGGAATTCCCCTCGTGGCTCGCGGCTTGCTAGCATGGGTGCAGCTTGCGGCGGATCCTGAGGGTTAGGGCAAGCTTGCCGGAGAGGAAGGTTCTCATGCGTCCTTGGACAAACCCTCGGTGGGTCCTGGTGTTCTTCGCGGGTTTTTCATTCTTGTGCTCGCCCGTGAGTCGCGCCCAATCGCCTGTGGCGGGCAGTTATGTCTGCGCGCAGGTAAGTGTCGCCGGTAAGAGCGCCAAGTGCACCAGCCCCCCGCTGATTCTGAATTCCGACGGAAGCTATCAACTCCGCGGCGCGGAAGGTCATTATTCGGTGCGCGGCCAATGGCTGGTCCTCTCCAACACAAAGAGTCCGAACCGAGGCAAGTTGCAGACGGGGCATCGAATCGTTTTCCGGTACCGCGAGCACGGCAAGCTCTGCGAAATCACGTTTGAACGGCGCCGCGCCGATCTCGGCGATTCCTCGCTTTCCTGATTTGTCGGCAGTCGCCCGCCGGTGACAAAATCTGTTGTTTCTTCCTTCCCGCCGGTTGTGTCCATGCAATACTCTCATCCGGAAGCGTGACGGCATGAATCCCGCCGATAACCGCCTCGAGGGTTCGCTGTCCGTGGTGGTGCTCATCGCACTCTTGGCTCTGTTGGGAATCCTGCTCCGCGGAGAGCTAAGCTATGGAGCGCGCCCGATGCAAGGAGACCGGCACGTGAGTTCGCCTTCCGATTGCGCGGAGAGCAACGCTCAGGTGGTAGCCGCGCGGTTGCCGAACCCTTTGGATGAACAAGGATTCCCGGAAGCCGGCGATTGGCAAAACGCCCGGCCGGTTGTGTTCTGCTCGGATTGGCAGGGGAAGCACCCCGACCCTCAGCGGGAAACCGAAGTCCGCCTGTTGTGGTCTCCGCAATTTCTCTGTCTCCGTTTTCGCTGCAAGTTTCGAAAGATTCATGTTTTTCCGGAGGTCAACCAGCGTCGCGACCATCTCTGGGATCGCGACGTCGCCGAGGCGTTTCTGCAGCCGCCTGGCTTTGAGATGAAGCATTACAAAGAATTTGAAGTCAGCCCCAATGGGAATTGGATTGACCTCGAT
>WNGR01008122.1_pt1 | contig 14849 bp, 19 predicted proteins | sample 5407581 | NCBI WGS metagenome assembly WNGR01 (sample SAMN13153383, study PRJNA577476) | soil metagenome | isolation source: 80 cm soil or saprolite under Garry oak tree replicate 2 | place: USA:California | collected 2016-06-15
CTGCTGCTCCGGACCGTCCGGGGTATCGGCTATTGCTGGGATGCGGATCCCCCGAGGGCGGTCACCCCGCCAGTTATCTCCAACCCGTAAGGTAAGCCGTCCCGAGGCGGCCGGACGGAACGGGAATTGCCCGTGACGGCTCCGCCTGCAGCGGCGAATACCCTGGTCAGCGCGGTTTGGCCGGACCGCGGCGGGCTCGCGTGCGGTGGCCGGGCGCACCTCGGCCCCACCCCGCCAGACCGGACAATATGTCATATAGGCGGACAAAACGCTTCCTGGTGGCCGTTTGCCCTTTGCGGCGCGCGTGCGTCTAATGCTCAGCGTGAGCAACCTTGTCTCGCACCGTGACGACAGCGCCGGGCCTGCGACAACGTCAGCACCCGAGCCGCGGGTCGAGCCGGGCCCTGGCGACGCGGCCGGACGGGCGCGCGTCCCGTCGCGCCGCCGCTGGGACCCGCCGCGCGCCGTGCGGCTAGCCGCGGCGCTCCTCGGGCTGGCCGCGATCGTCACCTACCTGGTCATCGCCTGGCAACGGCTGACCTACCCGTTCCCCCTCGAATACCTGGAAAGCAACTCGCTCGTCGAAGCGCAGCGGATCCTCAGCGACCACCCGCTCTACGCGGCGCCCGCGGTCGGCTATGTGCCGGACGGCTACCCGCCCCTGTACTTCGCCACCTCGGCCGCGGCGGCCAGCGTGCTCGGCCTGTCCTATCTGCCGTTGCGGCTCGTGTCGCTGGTGTCGTCGGTGGCCTGCTTCACGGTACTGGCCCGGCTGGTCCAGCGGGAGACGGCGAGTGCCGCCGCCGGGATCGCCGCGGCGGGCCTGCTGGCCGCGACCTATTTCGTCACGGACACCTGGTTCGACGTCGCGCGGGTCGACTCGCTGTTCATCGCGCTCAGCGTCGCCGCCCTCTACGCCGCGCGGTCGATGCGCCGCACCCGCGGGGCCGTCGTCACCGGACTGCTGCTCGCGGCCGCGTTCCTGGCCAAGCAGAACGGGCTCGCGGAGGGGGTCGCGGTGCTCACCGCGCTGGCGTTCGGCCCGCGACGCCGCCTCGCCTGGCCTGCGGCGCTGACCTACGGCGCGGTCCTCGGGATCAGCACGCTGGCGCTCGGGCTCGCGAGCCGTGGCTGGTATGTGTACTACGTCTTCGTGCTGATGACTGAGCACACCCTCAAGTACGCCGCCTTCGGGCAGTTCTGGACCGTGCACCTGCTGCCCGTGCTCGGCATCGCCTGCGGCGCCCTGGTCCTGGGGGCGCGGCGGACGCCCCTGGTGCTGTCCGCCGGCTGCATAGCGCTGGTCATCGAGAGCTACGCCGCGCTGGTGCACAGCGGCGGCGCGGTCAACGACCTGCTGCCCGCGTACCTCGCGGTGGCGCTGCTCGCCGGGCTGGCGATGGGCGACCATCCCGGCGGCCTGGTGAGTTCGTGCGCGGACCGGCTGGCCCGAGCCCGGATCGCGAGCCGGCGGGCGGGGCAGATCCGCCACTGGGGCGCCGCGTCGGCCGCCACGCTGGTCATCGTGCAGCTGGCCGTGCTGGTGACCGGCTTCCATCCGGGCCGGGCGATCCCGACGAGCGCGGACCGCGTGGTCGGCTCGCGGCTGATATCAGGGATGCGCGCACTCGGCGGCGCGATCGCGGTTCCCTCCGACCCCGGTCTCGACCTGCTGGCCGGGCTGCCCGCGGTGGCTCAGCAGGGCGCAACGGATGACGTACTGCGCGCCTCGAATCCGAGGGGCATGGCGAGTTTCACCCGCAGCGCCGCGGACGCGGTAGCGGCGCGGCGGTTCAGTGCGATCGTGACCGAGAACGCCGGACCGCCCGACGGCTTTCCCCGGGACCTGATGCGGTTTTACCGCCGCTGCCCGCAGACGTTGCTGTCCGGCGTGCCGCCTGCCCAGTTCCAGGCGGTGGCTGGTCCCCCGGGCCGGCCGGTTTACCTATGGCTTCCGGTAGGGGGCGCCTCGTGCGCGGCGACGGTCCGGACGCTCGACGGCCCGGCGACCGCCGCGGCGGCGGCCCGGGTACGACGGCCCGGCAGTTCAGGAGGCACGACGTGAAAGACGACGAGCGGCGAGCCGGGATCCGGCGCTCATCCGCACGGCGAACCAGGGACAGGCTTGGCCGGCTGCGGCGGCCGGGCGAGCCACCCGGCCCGTTCGGCCGGTCCTTCTGGCGCAGCCCGATCCGCGGGCCCTGGCTGACCTCCATCCTCGGCCTGATCCTGCTGGCCGGCGTTTCGGTGGTGTTCGTGACCGGTCTACTGTCCTATGCCGCCTACGACCCTGACCTCAACCGGATCAACGACCAGACGCATGGCAAGGGCCTGCTCGGCTTCTACCTGTTCTCGTGGCCCACGCATCCGGTGTGGCTGTACCGGCTGAACCAGGGCGTGCACGTCACCCTCGGGCTGGTGCTCATCCCGATCCTGCTGGCCAAGCTGTGGTCGGTGCTGCCGAAGCTGTTCGAGTGGCCGCCGCTGCGCAGTCCCGCGCACGCGCTGGAGCGGCTGTCGCTGCTGCTGCTCGTCGGCGGGGCGGTGTTCGAGTTCGTCACCGGGATCCTCAACATCCAGCAGTGGTACAAGTTTCCCGGCTCCTTCTACACGCTGCACTACTACGGGGCCTGGGTCTTCGCGGTCGGCTTCGTGGTTCACGTGGGCCTCAAGAGCCGGATCGTGATCAGGTCGCTGCGGGCCCGCGGCCTGGTACGGGAACTGCGCATCGATACCACCCATACCGAGCCGGAACCGCCGGGCAGCTCGGATCTCGTCAGCCCGGCGCCCGCCGGGCCGACGATCTCCCGGCGCGGCGCGCTGGCCTTCGCCGGAGCCGGCTCGCTCCTGCTGCTCGCCGTAACGGCAGGCCAGTCGCTGGGCGGCCCGCTGCGCCGTACCGCGCTGCTCGCACCGCACGGGCAGGACCTCGGTAACGGACCCAACGACTTCCAGATCAACCAGACCGCCGCCGAGGTAGGCATCAGGGCGGAGGAGACCGGTGCCAGCTGGCGGCTCACCCTCGGTCGCGCCCTCCCAGCCGGTCCCGCGCCCATCCGCCTGAGCCGGGCCGAACTGCTCGCCCTGGAGCAGCACACGGCGCACCTGCCGATCGCCTGCGTCGAGGGCTGGTCCACCGGCAACCAGGCCTGGACCGGAGTGCGGCTGCGCGATCTCGCCCGGCTGGCCGGGATCAGCCACCCGGCGAGCGTGCTGGTGGACTCGCTGGAAGAGGGCGGCACCTTCCGGCACGCCGTGCTGTCAGCCGGGCAGATCATGGACCCGGACTCGCTGCTCGCGCTGCGGGTCAACGGCGCGGACCTGTCCCTGGATCACGGATATCCCGGCCGCGTGATCGTGCCGGCCAATCCCGGCGTGCACAACACCAAATGGGTCGCCAGCCTGACCTTCGCGAGCTGACATGAGACGTCAGCTGCGCTGGTACGGCGCCAGTCCGCTGCACCTGCTCGCCCTGCTCGCCTGTTTCGGCCTCGCGGGGTATGCGGCCGCCCGGCTCCTGTCCTCCCATCCGGTGGCGGTCGTCGTCTGGTTCTGTGGCGCGGTAATCGGCCACGACCTGCTGCTGATGCCGCTGTACTCGCTCGCCGACCGGTCGGCCGTGGCCGCGCTCAGGCACCGCGGCGAGCCGCAGCTGCCCACGGCACCATGGATCAACTACCTGCGGGTACCCGCCGCGTTGTCCGGCCTGCTGCTGCTCGTGTGGTTTCCGCTGATCCTGCGGCTGCGGTCGCCCTACCACGCGTCGACGACGCTGTCCGCGGATCCGTACCTGTGGCACTGGCTGGCGGTGACGGGCACGTTGTTCCTACTGTCCGCCGTCGCGTTCGCGCTGCGGCTACGCGGCCAGTCGCGAACCACCGCACCGCAAGCCGCCCGCGAGGGAGAGGGACAGCAACCCGCCGTCCAGCAAGACCAGCAAGACCAGCAATCCAAGCCCCGGACGGCAACGAATAGCAACCAGATCGTCCGGGGTTTTCGGCTACAGCTGGGAGGCGGACCTTCGTGAACGCGCAGATCCAGGTCGTCCTGATCGCCGCGAGCTGCACCAGCGCCGTGGGGCTGGTCGGCCTAGGCGTCATCTGGCTGCTGCGCCGGGCCTCGCTCCGCCTGCTGCTCCAGGTCAGCGGGGCCGTGGTGGTGCTCGCCGTGGTGGCGGGCACGCTCGGTACCGCTCAGGCGATGTTCCTCTCCCCCCACGACCTGAATGTCGTCGTGATGGTATGCGTGGTGGCCGCCGTGGTGGCGGCCGGGTTCGGCGCCCTGCTCGGACGACAGCTACAGGCCAGCAGTCTGGCGCTACGCCAGGCCGCCCGGTCGCTCGGCGACCGGGACGGCGAGTACCGCTCGCCGGCCGGACCGATGACGGCCGAGCTCGCGGCGCTGTCCCGCGAGCTCGCCGAGACCAGCGAGAAGCTGACAAAGTCGCGCGAACGGGAGCACGCGCTGGAACGGTCCCGCCGCCAGCTCGTGGCCTGGGTCTCGCACGACCTGCGCACGCCCCTGGCCGGGCTGCACGCGATGGCGGAGGCACTGGAGGACGGCATAGCTGCCGAGCCGGCCCGCTACCACCGGCAGATCCGCGCCGAGGTCGCCCGGCTCGCCAGGATGGTGGACGACCTTTTCGAGCTTTCCTGCGCGCAGGCGGGAACCCTGCGCCTGTCCCCCGGCCCGATCGCTCTCGAAGACCTGGTCAACGACGCCCTGGCCAGCACGGAGGCACTCGCCCGGGCCTGCGGCGTGCGGCTGACCGGGATGGCCGACGCCCCGCTCGAGGTCCGCGCCGACCCTCGCGAGATGTCGCGCGTCCTCACTAACCTGCTGGTCAACGCCATCCGCCACACCCCGGAGGATGGCAGCGTGCACGTCGTGGCCGCGCCGGAACCGGGGGGTGCCCTGCTGGCAGTGGCCGACAGCTGCGGCGGCATCCCAGAAGCCGACCTGGCCTGCGTGTTCGACCCGGCCTGGCGCGGCACCTGCGATCGCGGCCCCGGCCCGGATAGCGGAGGGGGCCTGGGGCTCGCGATCGTACGCGGCATCGTCGAGGCGCACCAGGGGCAGGTGCGTGTCGTCAACACCGAGGAGGGCTGCCGTTTCGAGGTGCGGCTGCCGACGCCGGCCGCGCAGCTTGAGGCGGCAACGGCACCTGGACCTTGAGGCTGCACCAACCCGGCCCCCCTGGCGACCCGGTGGGCTGACCCCCGCCGACATGCCAGCGCGTTCCCCGCAGATTCGGCTCGCGTGCCGGCTCGGCCGGCTGAGTTTGTCGGTGCCAGGTCGTACGGTCGGAATGTGAACCGGACCGACCGGCTGTACGCGCTCGTGGAGGAGCTTCGGGCCTGCGCGCCGCGCCGCCGCAGCGCCCGGCAGCTGGCATCGCTGTATGAGGTCAGCGCACGGACCATCGAGCGAGATATCGGGGCCCTGCAGCAGGCCGGGGTGCCGATCTACGCCGATGCCGGGCGGGCCGGCGGTTACACCGTGGACAAGTCGCTGACACTCCCGCCGCTGAACTTCAGTCCAGCCGAGGCTGTCGCCCTTGCGGTGGCGTTGGCGCGGGTCAACGTCGGCCCGTTCGAGGGCGCCGCCCGCAGCGCCATACAGAAGATCGTTGCAGCCATGTCCGAACGGAACGTGATCGCCGCCCGCGACCTGGCCGGCCGGGTCCGGCTGCTGGAGCCCGTGGCCGCACCGGAGACCGTCCCGGTGCCCTCGGTCATCGAGCAGGCGATCGTCGGGCGCCGGGTGCTGTGGATCTGCTATCTGGACCGCGACGGGAACCTCACCGAACGTGATGTCGAACCCATCGTCTACATGGCCGGTCCCGGCGGCTGGTATCTCGTCGGCTGGTGCCGGGTCCGCGATGCCGCCCGGTGCTTCCGCGTCGACCGGATCCAGCAGGCCGAGGTCACAGGCATGACGACCCCGCCGCGCGCCTTCGAGGAGATCGCGCCCTGCATCCCCGACCTCGTGGCCCGCACCCCTGTCCTGTAGCGCGCGTTGCGCGGTGCGCGCCTTATGGCCGCGCGTTCTGTAGTACCGGAAACACCGACAGGGGAGTGTCGCCAGGGGGTCCGATGCTGGAGTCGCAGGAATCGGACGACTCTGGAGGAACGATGAACGCACCCGCCTACAACACCGTGGCCTGGTTCCAGGTAGGGACCACGGACTCTGAGCAGGCCAAGCGGTTCTATGGCGACCTGTTCGGCTGGCGGTACACGCTCGACCCGAACAGCGAGGGCAAGTACCACCTGGTCAGCTACCCCGGGACCGATACGCCCAGCGGCGGGATCTTCGACACCGGCGGCGAGTTCCCGAACCACGCGATCTTCATGGTGGTAGTCCAGGACGTGGCCGCCGTCTGCGCCCAGGTAGAGCGACTCGGAGGGAACGTGCTGGTGCCGCCCACCACCAGCAAGGACGGGCTGGTCTTCGCCAACCTGCACGACCCGGCCGGAAACCACTTCGGCGTCTTCACCCCACCGCCCGCGTAGGCGCCCGGGCCGCGCCTCAGGCACCAAACCGTCACCGGGCACGTGCCGTTCCCGCACCTGCTGGAACGGGGTGCAGGAACCCACGAAATCAACGGGGGCGGAGATCGGGTGGGGCCCGCTGCGTCGCGCGAGCCTTCGGTCGTGCTGACCCGCGTCCGTCAGCTACCGGATCACCGAACAAGACACCCCCCGCTGGGCGGGCGGCGCCTCATCCTGAAGATCGAGCCAGCAGCCATATCTGCCGGCAGCTCGGCTTGCACATCCGGGATACCGGGACGATCAACCCCGAGAACATCTGACGGCCCGAACGTCGGCCGCACCCGGGCTCTTCGCCGCATGCCGGATGTTCTCCTGCCCAGAGCGCGATGTGCGTTCGGGTGCCCGCGTTAGCTGACCGACGGCTGGAAATGTCGCTGGATCTGACGTGCGTAGTAGACCTCCCAGGGTTCGCCGGGAGCCTCGGCCGTGAATTGCTTGTCGAGGCTGACGAGCAGGTAGATCAGCTCGCTACGCACGGGACGGGCGCCTAGCATGTCCGGCAACTCCGATAGGTCGATGAGCCACTGCGCGTACCAGGATGCCCAGTCATCGTCGGCCCCATCGACGATCCGGTAAACACGATGGTGAGTCTCGCCCGCCTCATGCAGCAAGCCGCTGATTTGCTCCAGTGTGCCTGTCATCTGTTCCCTCCACGCCTTGAGGACGGGCCGCCATACGGCTGCCTGCTCGTCATCCCAGTCCACCGCCTGGCGCAGGCGATCACCGCCGTCGGCACGTCCCTCGTCATCGGGCTGAGCGACGGCATGCTCTGCCTCGACGTATACCCCCTACCTTTACCGGCCAGCACCCCCGCACCGTAGTGAATTCCCGTCCTCGTATAGCCTGCGGTCGCGCGGTTCCTGGAGAGCCCGGAGACATACACGAAGGTGCCGCGCCGCACGCTCGGCCGGGACGGCCGCATCCGGGACCAGCCGCCTCGTGCCGACTGGTCCTGCACTCACCGCCAATATCGCGGACCACTGCCAGAGCTATAACACGCGCGGAATACTCGCCACGGCTACGGAACGGATGCTGCCGCCGGTCTCTCCGCAGCCCGTCGATTAACCGTGTCACACCGGCCACCCGCGCATCAGCCATGTGCCCATCCAACCGCAGATGAGGGCGGCTTCAGCTCTTTGACAGGCCATGCTGTCTCCGCTGCCCATAGTGTTGACCTCATGTTGGAGGCCGCCGTACGACTTCGGCGACGGCCGGGATCACGAGCTCGCCGTCGAGGCCAGCGTCGTGGCCGACGCGGTCACGGTGCACCCAGCGTGCACCGGCGGCGGGGGCGCGTGCCCGCCCGAGGACTGCGCCGGCCCCGGCGCAGTCCGCCGACTCAAGGACCTGCTCGCCGGGCCGCGGGTCCCGAACGCGAGGAGACGCGCGCCTGGGCCGACGAGGACTACGATCCCGCGCGCTTCGACCTGGCCGCGGCAACGCCGCGGCGGTCTCAGTCTGAGCAAACCCGCCCGTCCCGATGCGCCTGCGCGATCAGAGCCTCGGCCGCCGCCCGTTCGGCACGTATCTGGATGGCCCGCGACGGCAGGGCCGCACCGACTTCCACCGCGAAGTCCAGGTATTCCTGATCACCGGGCAGTTCCTTCAGGCACTCGGTGACCAGCGTGGCGGCCTGGGCGACATCACCGCGGCGCTCCGCGATCCTCGCGCGCAGGAAGGTGAGCTGTGGCCCGGCAAGCGCCGGGCTGACGGCGAGCCGGTCCAGCAGCTCATCCTCGGGGGTTCCCGCGAATCGGTCCAGGAGCATCTCGTGCCAGGCTGCCAGGTCCTTGGTGCGCTCGTTGCGCTGGTAGCGGGTCTCATCGAAACTTCCGTACGCGGCGCGCGGTCGCCTCGGGTCCGCCCGTCCGGCCGCGTCCAGCGCGTCCAGGTAGGACTCGGCGAACGTCCGCCACATGTCCGGCGTGGTGAGCAGCCGGGCGAGCGGAACGGCCAGGGCTGTCTCCTTTTCCGGGACCTGACCGTAACCCCGCCGAGTCCAGCCGTAGTCCGCCTCCCAGCGGATGAGCTGCTCCGGTATGCGCCGGGCGAAGGCTGCGAAGCCATCATGACGGAGCACCGACTCCCACAGCACGGCGACGGCATCCGAAACCACGAACTTGGCGGCTTCCACCGGGTCATCGGAGTGGAAGTAGTCATAACTCTTCATGTCGCAGGCAAGGTCAACCATCTCCGCGACGGCCTGCTGCGCTGGCCCGGCATCGTCGGCCGGGAGCGCCGCCAGCGCGTCGCCAGCCAGCCGGCGGAACGTGAGCCGCCACTTAGGCCGCTCGGTGCGGTGCACCCGGCGGTCCCCGGCCATGTAGGCGCCGTCCCTGGCCAGTTTGACGAACGTCGTCACCTCGTCCAGCACGGTGTCCGGGTCCGGCAGTTCCTTCTTCGCCTTCACTTTCGGCTGTTCCGGCGAGCGCAGCTCGTCCTCGATGCGCTCGCGAAGCTGGGCATTCCCTCGCCAGTACAGAGTCCACAAGATCTTGCGGAGGCGCGCGTCGTCATTCGGCGCCATCGCGGTGTAGAACTCGTCACGGTTCATCCGGTTCGCCGGCATGACCACCCATCGTAGGCGCGAGGCAGCCGCCGCTGCGGAATGTTGAGCCCGCCCGGCGTGGATTCCCGGTGGACGGAGGAACAGCCCGAGATCTCGAGCCTGGGAGGTTTCCGTCCAGGGTGAGACCGTTCGCTAGTGTGCTGCACGACGGCAACGCGTTCGGCACCATCGTCGACGACATCCGCGTCCTGCTCGCCTGACCGCACGGCTGCTTCCCTGGCCTCCGGTGCCCGGCCGGACCTCACGAGTGGTGTATGATGTGGTGTATGAGGCGGACCAATATCTACCTCGGCGAAGGCCAGGCTGCCGCGCTGGACCGGGCCGCGCAGGCAGCAGGCGTCTCCCGGGCTGAGCTGATCCGCGAACTGATCGACCGGGCGATCGGCTCGGACCCCGGCTCGGATCTCGCCGCCGACCTCGCCGCCATCGACGGATCCTTCGGGATCCTGGCCGGCGAGGACACGTTTACCCGCGCGCGGGACGAGCGCATGGATTACCTGGACCGGCTGGCCGGGGCGTGATCCTGGTCGACAGCGACGTGCTCATCGAGCACCTGCGCGGCAGTACGGCCGCGCGGGACTGGCTCGTGCAGGCCCGGCAGTCCTCCGGCCCGCTGGCCATCAGCGTCGTGAGCCTGACCGAGATCGCCGGGGGGATGCGCTCGCCGGAACGCCGCGAGGTGATGCGCTTGCTCGGCAGCATGCAACGGTTCGAGGTCAGCGAGCAGGTGGCCTGGCGGGCAACGGCGCTCATGCGGGAGTACCGCCGGTCCTATTCCGGGATCGGCCTCGGCGATTACCTGATCGCCGCGACCGCGCTCACCGAAGGCCTTGAACTCGCCACCCTGAATACCCGGCACTACCCCATGTTTCCCGGACTTGCCCGGCCCTTCCCAACCTGAAAGACGGTCAGCCCGCCCGGTCACCGCCGCATCCCAGGACCAGCTCACCCCTGATCGCGGGTATGAGGTGCCGGTGCGATTCATCCGGGCAGCGACGCACTTAGGCCGCCAGCCCGGCAGCGCGCGAGCCTTTTCAGCGCTCCGCAGGCAGCCGGACTCGCCGCCGGACACAACGAAGACCTGGGTACGAGCTCTTTGCACCGCCACGGGATTCAGAACAGCTCGATCCGCCAGTGATTGCAGCGAAGACCCCGTCCGGCGAACTCGACCTCGCACTGTCCCAGGTTCGTGAAGCCGGTCTTCTCACAGATCTTGTTGGAAGGACCGTTCGTGACCGCGGGAAAGGCATGGATCTGCCCGAACTTCCGCTCCCCCCGTGCCCTCTCCAGAACCTCCCGCACGGCCTGGCTGGCAATCCCCCGGTTCTGGAACTCGGGTAGGATCATCCACCCGATCTCAAAGATCGCCTCATCTTCGTGAGACGACTCAAAGACGTCAACCCCGCCGGCGGGGGACGTTCCTCCGTCCGGGATTATCTTGAGTGGCCAGCACCTTCCGTCGACGGCCAGAGCCAGCGACTTTACGTGCGCCCGCTCGATGGCTTCCCGCAGCCGGGGACCACCTAGCCCGGCCATCACCTGAGGGTCGGTCTCCAGCCGCACCCGGAGCCCGACATCCTCCCCGGTCATCATCTCCAGCTTCATCGATGTCACGTTAACGCCTACGGCCGACAACCCCGCCGATCTTCAGACGATGGTGGTTCCGTTCGCGAGATCTGGTCCGGCCGTCTGCTGGGCCGGGGATGCTCTGCGGCGCGGGGCGTGTCACCGGGTCTGGAGGATGGCGTGGAGCTTGCGGAGGTCCTTGCGGGCTGGCCGATGACGATCTCGGTCGTCACGTCGACGGACGCGGTCCTCTCCCGGCTCATGCGTGGTGGCGATCCATCCGCTGCTGCACCGTCGAGGCTGGATGTCCCGGTCCCTGCCGCAACTACATGGAGTAGGCCTCGTAGACGCGCACGCTCTCGATGATCGGCATGTCGCGGGCGAGCGACTCGGCCTCCTCGAGGCTATCGGCGTTGAGGATGCAGTAGCCGACGAGCGGCGACGGCGACTGGACAGTCAGTTCGGTGCGGCCGTCCCTGGTGACCTCCACTCCGCGTCCGAACGGGCTGCCCGGGTCGACCAGGCGCGGCCCGACCGACGTGAACCATTCGCCCCACGCCCGCTGGACTTCGTCCGTGGGAGGGGTGAACCCGTAGGTCAAGATGACGAACTTCTTCATGCTGGCTCCTGTCTGCGCTGGCGGCTATGGGTGGTGCGGGTCGCTATCGAGGTAGCTGCGGTAGTTCTCGAAGGACGCCTGGCCGCTGCCCCAGTAGGTGCGGAACTGGCCCGCCCAGTCCTGAAGCAGCCGGAGGCGTCGCGGGTTCAGGGCCAGGTAGGTCGTCCGGCCGGCCTTCCGGCGGCTGACCAGGCCCGCGTTCTCGAGGATCTTGATGTGCTTGTGGATCGCGGGCAGCGACAGGCCTCGCATCCGGGCGAGCTGGCTGATGGCGCAGGGCTGCAAGCCGAGGACGTAGACGATCTCGCGCCGGTGCGGATTGGCGAGCGCCTCCAGCACGCTATCGAGCATGGCTGCGTCGTTGTCCTCCCCTGCCATGTCACTTAACCTCCAGGTTAATGTTAACTCAGAGGTTAACCTTGTCAAGCAAGCCCCGGCTCCGGCCGTGCAGGATCCGGCCCCCCGCGACCACGGGTTTACATCGTTGACAACCATATGGCCCGGACGCAGCCTTTTGGTTGACATAACTGTCAACCATGACAAGGCCTCACGGGGAGGACCGGATGGACGGAATGCGTCATACACATGGCCCGCAGCGGGTCGCAGCGGCTGGCGCCGCAGGGGAGCCGACGGCAGCGGGCGAGCCCGACGGCGGGCGCCGGTCTTGGGCGCTAATGGTGGTGCTGAGCGTGGCTCAGTTCATGGTCATCCTGGCCAGTACCGCAGACAGTTAATGACAGCAACAGGGACCACCTGACCTGCTCAAACATGCGACAGGTCCCTCCGCGACGGAGCTGCGGAGGGACCTGTCTTTCATCCCGCTGCGCCTGATGCGCCCGGTCGCCATAGCGGGCTTAGCGTAGCGAGGACCTGACGAGATAGCGGCTCATGTCCCGTTCCATATGACCAGGATGCTGCCATAGGTGCCCGTTGAATCGGGCATCGTCGTCACAAGCGAAGCCGCACGAGCACAACCTCAGCATGAGCCGTCCCCGTGCCGTATGCGCTCGCGGTCGGCCTGCTCTGCGAGCACGGCGTCTAGCCGCGCCTGCAATACCTCACGCGGCGCGTAGAGCGGCGGCAACGTATCCAGCGCTAGGGCTTCCTCAAGGTCTGAGGCGTACTCGGCTAGCTCCCAGGTGGCCATCTGCTCTACCGGGTAGAGCGGCCGTAGCCGCCGGTCTGTTGCTGGCATCGTCGGTCTTCTCTCGGCTGCTGGCGTCGGTATCTCGCTTTCCACCGTGGCAGCCAGGGAGCACAATTAGCTACGTGGCACGGCCTACCGGCACACACCGGGCACAGCCGGCACCTTCGGAAGGGCAAGGGCACGATGGAGAGAGACACCGACGCTGCGTTCCTGGGCGAAGAGCTACGGCGCGCTCGTCTGGCCGCTGGCTTCACCAGCCAGGAAGCGCTAGCGGGCAAGCTCGGGTTTGACCGATCGGTTATCGCCAAAGCTGAGTCCGGCTACCGTCCACCGTCGCCAGACGTGGCCGAAGCGTACGCGAGAGAATTCCCAGAGCTGAACGCGCTTATTGAAAGCGGGCTAATCGAACGCTGGGCAGAATACGTCAAGAGAAATGGCGGGGTATTTCCGAAGTTCCTTCATAGCTGGGTTGACAATGAGAAAACCGCTACCGGCCTGTTCTACTGGGAGCCGGTTATCGTTGCTGGGATTCTCCAAATAGAAGCCTACGCTCATGCGATACTGGCCGCCGATCCAGATAGCGACGAAACGGTAGACGCACGTGTGGCCGGACGGCTGGAACGTCAGCAGATACTATCTCGCCCACGGTCACCGATGGTTTCGGTAGTGCTTGCCGAAGCGGTTTTGCATCGTTGCGTAGGAAGCGCAGAGGTAATGCACGACCAGCTTGTTTTTCTGGCCGAAATCGGCCAGCAGCCGAGAGTAACGATTCAGGTAATACCGGCAACGATAGGCGTTCATACGGGATTGACGGGAGCAGTCGCGATAGCGGACACCGAAGAAGGCGGTACTGTCGTCCACGAAGATGGGTTTACGGCGGGCAAGACTTCGGCTGAACCTGATATCGTCGCCAAGGCACGAGGGAGAGTTACCGTGCTTCGCTCCTATGCGCTCCCGCGTGAGGCTTCACTAGAACTGATAATGAAGGTGGCGAAAGAACGATGGTCAATATTATGAACTGGCGCAAGTCCAGCTATAGCGGAGACAACAGCGGCAACTGCGTAGAGGTTGCCGGTAACGGCAACCGCGTGCATGTCCGCGATACACAGGACCGTACCGGCGCAATGCTGCGGCTCACTCCCGATGCATGGCGTCGGTTCGCTGAGAAGGTAAAGCGCTTGTTAGCGTCTGACCCTGCCGACACTTGCTAGGGAGGCAGTCTCGTGTCTGTGCGAGGCTGTCTCCCTTTGCTATGCCGGGTAGACTAAATGCACGTAGCTCACTGCGCGGAGGGTCGATGCCCCGGAGCATGGTCGGACTGCTCGCCGCAGTCGGTACCGCCATGTCCGCGCTCGTGTCGTTTGCATGCGGCTATCTGGTCTGGGTGATGATAGCTGGTGCTGCCGTCGCCACTGGCGTAGCCGCTTCCCTTGCCATAGAGCCAATAAAAAAAATTCTCGCTGTCTCCTGATAGCTCCTGATCTCTCCTCATCTGGCTTCCGACCTCTCCAGATATCTCCGACTGGCTCCGGATAGCTCCCGATAGCTCCTTTCGGCTACCGATCTGGCCGTAACAGGCCCGAGGCGTCTGCCCGCCGTGGCATGGTGACGGATGCCAGCGCAGCGCTGGCCGAGATGCTCCCGTATGGCTCTGAGGCGGCCGTAGGGGCTCTGTCGCTCGTCTCCCGGTACGCTGCTCGCATGGCGACATGGTGGGAGCTGGCGATTCCCGTTGGTGGAACCTTGTTGGGCGTACTCATAGGAACATGGGGACAGGCACGCAATAATGCCCGTCTTCTTAAGCTTCAAAGCGTGATGGAGGAGAAGCGGAAGCAATACTATGAGTTCCTGACGCTGATAGAGGAGTGGGAGAACCTAGGGGGCGGTTTCCCGGACATCCCCTTGACTGAACTACCCGAGGAAGAAGTCCGCACGATAAACGCGGCGGCGAACGAGGTATTCGACTCGTATACAAGAATGCAATTCATCGCCTCGCCGGAAGCTATGGAAGTTGTCGAGGAGTTCTATCTGATAGTTAGGGATAACCGGCGATTTAACGCGGACCTCCTCAACCATTTTGTTAAAGTTGCACGTAAAGACTTGGGGGTAGGCGGTAAAGTTCCGTCAACTTGGCGGATAGATCGTAAACTGCGTAAACTATCTATAGAGTCAGATGACTCTTAAACGTTGCTCATAGCATGCCAGCGATGCCCTTGGATGCTCCGAAACGGCTATAACTACTTAAGCATCTGAAAGCAAACAAGCCGCCGGAGTCTAATGACCCCAGCGGCTTGCGCAGCGGCTGAGAAGCCCGGAGGCAGCACCTGATGTCGGCTAGCGTGGGCATCAGAGGTAGTGAGGTCATCGGCGGGTGCGGGCACGCGGAGCGACGGCCTT
>WNGR01010572.1_pt1 | contig 14849 bp, 14 predicted proteins | sample 5407581 | NCBI WGS metagenome assembly WNGR01 (sample SAMN13153383, study PRJNA577476) | soil metagenome | isolation source: 80 cm soil or saprolite under Garry oak tree replicate 2 | place: USA:California | collected 2016-06-15
CGCGTCCCGCGAATGTCCCCGATTGGCTGCGCCAGCAGGGCCTGCGCGTCTTGTGGACGCCGCTCTTGGCGACACGGGAGGAGCAGCGCGTCCCCCGGCCGCACGCCACGCTCGACTCGCTCGTCACGTTCCTCGACGTGGGCGGCTTCAACTTGCTCTCCGGCGACGCCTATCCGGAGGGGGCCGACTCGATGCATGCCCGCTGGTGGGAGCGGGACGCCGTCCGGCGCGCCTGGAGCGACGTCGTAAGCCGGCTCGGGCCCACGAGCGTCGCCTGGATCCCGGCGTTCGACTATGGGGCGGCCCGGCTGCCGCCCGCCGACTCCTCGCGGGGCCCCCGCGGCGAGGCGTTGCCGGCTCCGTGCGTGCTCGACACGGCGCTGTGGGTCGCGGGGTTCGCTCCCGCCGCCCAAGCGCTCGGGCGACTCGCCGCGGACCAGCGAACCCTGGTGATCGCGCTCGGGTTCGATCTGAGCGATCCCCCGCGCGACCCGCCCGCCCCATCCCGTACCCGCGGGCGTGGCTACGGCATGGGCCAGGAGTTCTGCAACGCGGCGTGGCGCCGCAGCCTGATCCAGCTGGGCCGCCGCGGCGCCGAGCTCGACTCGCTGCCCTACGCCGCCCGCTACGCGACGCTCCGAGAAGCGGGTCTGTTGCCGCTCTACTATCGGGCCCTGCAGGACGAAGTCGCGGAGCGGGCCGGTGCGCTCCGGGACCGCATGCTGCGCCAGCGGCGCGATGTCTACTTCGCTTTCCGTCTCGCCCAACCGCCGGCCGATTGGTTCTCGCTCGGCTTGCTCAAGGGGTTCGCCCTGCCCGACCGACCGCTCCTCTTGTTCACGCCCGAGGCCCAAACGCGTGACGTGCTGGCGCTGCTCCGGGCGCGGGGGTTGAACGGCGTGCACGCCGTCGAGCTCGCGCCGGCGCTGCTGCGGACCCGTGACTGGGCGGGCCTGAAACGCATGGTGTTCGAGGAGAACGACGGCTTCTGGCTCCCCGGGGAGGCGGCGGGCACGAAGACTTCCGGACGACTCCCGCCCGATAGCCTCGTCCGCCTGTTGAGACGGCTGGCGCGCTGAGGCTTGCCCCGACCCTTCCGAGACCGATACCTTTCCCCGTGGGAGGCGGTAGGGCGTGATGGTCGCGGTGCGCCGGTCGGAGTGGCGCGCTGAGGAAAGTCCGAGCTCCACAGGGCAGACTGCCAGGTAACGCCTGGGCGCCGCAAGGCGACGGAACGGGCCACAGAAAACAGACCGCCCTTTATCCAAGGGTAAGGGTGAAAAGGTGGGGTAAGAGCCCACCGCGCGCCTGGCAACAGGCGCGGCACGGTAACCCCCAGTCGGAGCAAGGCCAAGTAAGCAGCGAGACCCGGCCCGGGTCGTCCGAGCTGCGGGTAGGCCGCGTGAGGTGGCTGGCGACAGCCATCCCAGAGAGATGACCATCTGTCCGCCAACAGCGGATAAACAGAACTCGGCTTATGGCCCTACCGCCCGCCTCTCCATGACGTCGTCGTCCAAACCGTACCCCCCCCAATGGGAACAGGTAGCGGACCTGCGGGTCTTTCGCACCACCGCGCATGAATGGGAGAAACTGATCGGGTGGCGCGCCGACATGCGGAAGCGAGGCTGGAAGCTGCTGCGCGTCTCGAGCGAGGGAACGGAAATGGTCGCCATCTTCGGCCGCACCAAGGCCGAACGCGCTTCCATATGACCCGCGTGCTGCCGGTGCTGGTGGCGGCGCTGGCGGCCGCCTGCGGGGCGCGGCGCGGCGGTAGCGTGGAGGCGCCCGCGCCCGTCTTACCCGCCACGACGCCGCCCGTCGCACCCACCGACCAGCCCACCCCCCCCGTGGGCGTCCCGCGACGGTCCGACGCGGTGCGCTACGGGCCGAGTGCGCTTCGCTACCTCGTCCACCGCCGGCTGCACGTCCAGCAGGGCCAGGCCGAGCGGCCGCAGGCGACCGACCTGGGAGCGCGCATCTATGTCGCGGCCGCGATCGCTGGGCCGGCGGACTCGATCGGCTATCCCGCCACGTTCACCGTGGACTCGATCGTCCCCGACTCGGGCACGCCGCCGCCGCTGGCCGACAACTTGAGCCGGGCCCGCAAGTTGGTCTTCAGCGGGCGCCTCTTGCCGCGGGGTGAATTCGTCAACGGCGTGGCATCGGACAGCGTGCTGGCACAATCGCTGGGGCAGTTCCTCGCGAATTTCCGCGACTTCATGCCCCGTCTGCCGCGCGATGGGCTCACGCCCGGTATCACCTGGACCGACACGTTGGAGGCAACACAAAAGGGGGGCGGCTCCGAAGTGTCGCGGCGGGCCATCCTGCGCTCGACCGCCGCGGCGTGGGAGGACCATGCCGGCGCGCGCAGCCTGCGCCTCGAAGCGACCTCGACCTACCAGGTCTCCGGCGCCGGCCAGAACCTGGGTCAGCCGTTCGATCTCGCGGGGTCCGGGAGCGCGACCGTGGTGGCTTACATCGCCGCCGACGGACGCTATCTCGGCGGCGAATCGCGCGACTCGACGAGCCTGACCGTGCATTTGGCCGTGCAAGGCCTCGCCGTCCCCGTGACCCAGGTGACCCACACGACGGTGGCGGTGTTGCCGTAGTGGCGGGCGGTCAGGCGGTCCCTGCGATCGCGCTGCTGCTCCTGCCGCTCGTCAGCGGTGCCGCCGCGCAGGCGGTGCCCAATCGCACGACCTTGTATCTTCACCCGACCGACGTCACCGACGCGCGTGCGCTGTGGGTCAATCCCGCGGGCCTAGCGCGGATGATGGAGGCCTCGGTCCACCTCGACCTGACGGTCGGCGATCCCGGTGCCGGCGGCCGGCTGCGCCAGATGACCGCCGGGGTGAGCTCGCGTGGCTTCTCGTTCGGCTACCAGCGGGATCTGTTCGACGGCGGCGTCCGCGGCCATGCCTATCGTCTCGGCTTCGCGGCCGGCAAGCGGCGCCTCGCCGCCGGAGCGGCGACGGCGCTGTACCGGGGGGCACCGGGGTCGTCCGGCAAGGGCTGGGACTTCGGGATCGTGTACGATCTGGCCCCTACCCTCACGGTCGGTGTCGTGGCCGCGAACGTCGGTCATCCCGTGGTGCGTGACTCCGTCCTGCGCGTCGTCTACACCCCGGGGGCGACGCTGCGGCTGTTCGACCGGCGAGCGGTGCTCTCGGCCGATGCGCGGGTCACGACCGACGGGGTGGCAGGGTACGCCTTCGGCGTCGTGGGGGTGTGGCGGGAGGGGACGCGGCTCCCGCTCCGCATCCTGGTGCGCCTCGATACCGACCGCTCGCTGCGACGCGCGGGGTTCGCGTTCGGTCTCTCGATGGGCAAGCAGGACCTGCTCGGCGCCGCCGCCACCACGCCGGGCAACCTGGGACGGGTCGACGCCGTGAGCCTGTACGGCGTGTCCACCCGGAGCCTGACCCGCCGCTAGTCAGGGCCGCCGCAGCGGCGTCGCCGCGGTCGCAGAGTCCTCGTTCAACAACTTCTCCACACGCGGTACCATCGTGTACAGGTCACGGAACGAGAGGTGCCGAAACACCGTGTCCCGTGCTCCCTGCGGCAGTCCCAGCACCAGGCGGAACCGCAGGCCGGCGTGCAGGTCGGCGCCGAACCCGGCGCGCACTGCCTCCCGCGGGTAGGAGCGTACGCGGTGGGGGGTGACCACTGTCACCCTGCGATGCGCCACGATCAGGAAGGTGGTGTCCTCGGTGCCCGCGGGGTTGAAGACGTACTGGGCCACGTCGCCGGTCGCCAGCACCCGTCGCCGCCGCAGGGCCTGCACCAGGCTGTCGGGGATCGGAGCGGCGACCGACAGCCGGGGCGGCTCGCCGAGCAGCGTGACTGCGACCAGCCCGACGGCAGCGAGCAGCGCGAGCCCTACGACCAACCGGATCGCCACCGCGGGCAGGCTGCTGCGCACCGGTACCGTTTCTCCGGCGGCCGCGGGCACCGCCTCGACGAGGGCCCGGCTCGCCTCTTCCGCGGTCTGATAGCGCGCGGCGGGGTCCTTGGCGAGCATCCGCTCGAGGGCAGTGGTGAGCGCCGCGGGCACATCGCCGCGGTGGTCGCGGATCGGCGGGGGATCGGCCGTAGCCTGCTTCATGAGGATGGACTGCGCCGATTCCCCATCGAACGGCGGCTCACCGGCGAGCATCTGGTACAGCAGGATGCCGAGCGAGTAGATGTCCGAGCGGGAATCGAGCTTGTCGCCCGTGGCTTGCTCGGGGCTCATGTACTGCGGCGTCCCGACCACCATCCCCTCGGTGGTGAGCTGCGACACGGACGCTTCCTGCGCGGCCTTGGCGATCCCGAAGTCGGTGACCAGCACGTGGCCGCCCCGGTCGAGCAGAATATTGTCGGGCTTCACGTCCCGGTGTACGACTCCGTAGTGGTGAGCGTAGCCGAGGGCGTCGGCAACCTGGCGGGCGATCGTGGCGGACTTGCGCACCGAGAGCCGCTTCTTCTTCTCGAGCAGCTGCCGCAGCGACGCCCCGTCGACGCACCGCATGACGATGTACAGGACTTCGTTCTGGTATCCGCCGACCTTGTAGATCGGCACGATGTGAGGGTGCTCGAGCCGAGCGACGGTGCGCGCTTCGCGCACGAACCGGACGGCGAGCGAGGGCGAGGGCGTGAGCCCCAAGTCCACGACTTTCACGGCCACATCGCGGTGCTGGCGCTTCTCCCGCACCCGGAACACGGCGGCGAACCCGCCTTCGCCCAGCAGGGCACCGACGGTAAATTCCTCTCCGAGAGCCTGTTGCAACCGCTGGCGCAATGTGGAGATGTCGAGAGACATGGCGGACGCGAAACCTAGGAAAGCGCGTGCGGCGGCGCTAGGGACGGCGCTGCTCGCGCTCGTTTGGGTGTCGGGTGTCTGGCCGCCGCCGCTCTGGTGGCGGGATCACTGGCCGCGCGAAACGGCCATGATGCGGGAGGTGGAGCGCGGAAAAGATGGACCAGTGGAACGTTCCAGCGCTCCATCCGTCCATCCTATCGCCCTGAAAGATGTCTCGCCCCTGCTGCAGCGCATGGTGATCATCGGAGAGGATTCGCGATTTCGGACTCACCACGGGATCGACCCGGCCGAGATCGCCGACGCGCTGGGCGGGGACCGGGGGGGGCTGATGGGAACGCTGGCGACGGCGTGGCGCAACCGCGAGCGGCTGCGCGGCGCGAGCACGATCACGCAACAGCTCGCGAAGAACCTGTACCTCTCGTCGTCGCGCAATCCGCTGCGCAAGCTGAAGGAGGCGGTGACCGCGTTTCGCCTCGAGCTCGCGCTGCCCAAAGACCGGATCCTCGAACTCTATCTCGCGACCGCGGAATGGCGACGCCGGCGTTACGGCCCGAGCGCATGGTCGCGCGACGCGACCTGATTCTCGCCCGCTACTACGGGGTGGACGTGTACATCCCGCCGGAACAGGAAGAACTGGATTCGCTGCTGGTCGTGCCGCCGGTGATCGTGCCACCCGTCGACTCGCTGAACGTGCAGGTTCCCATGCCGGTTGACACCGTTCGCGACACGACGAGAACTCAGACGGATAGTCTTTAGGGAGACGCCGAGTCGCCGAGTCGCCGAGTCGATGTGAGGCGGGAGCCTGTAGGAGCAGCCCTACTCACTCGATCCTCATATCCACTCAGCGTCTCGGCGCCTCGGCGTCTCCCTCGACGTCTTTAGTCTACCAACCTCAGGGGCATGACCAGCGCCATATAGCTCGCCGGGTCATCCCAGCCCACCGGCTCCACCGTCGACGCGCGCTCGGGAGCCTTGAAGGTGAGGCGGACCTCGTCGGTCGGCATGTACTTGAGGATCTCGAGCAGGTACATCGCGTTGAAGCCGATCTCGAGCGGCTCACCCTCGTAGGTGACGGGGAGCTCATCCTGCGCCTCGCCCAAGTCGGGCGTCTGGACCGAGAACTTCACGGCGCCGCCCGCGAACGCCAGCCGAATGCGATGCGTCTGGTCGCTCGCCACCACGCTCATGCGGCGCAGCGCCGCCGCCATGGCGGCCTTGTCCACGGTCGCGGCCTTGTCGTTCTCGCGGGGGATGACCTGCTCGTAGTTCGGGTACGGGCCCTCGATCAGGCGCGAGAACACCAGCGTGCCGCCGGCGCGAAACCCGATGTGGTTGTCGCTCTTGGCGACCTCGATGGCGTCGTCGGCCGCGAACAGGCGGCGGATCTGCTCCAACGCCTTGGGTGGGACGATCAAATCGGCGGTGGAGCCTCCCTTCGCGGGCACGTCCATTTTCGCGAGCCGGTGGCCGTTCGTCGCCACCATGCGCATGCGGTCGGGGCGCAGCTCCCACAACACGCCGTTCAGGATCGGGCGGCTCTCCTCGGTGGACGCCGCGAATGCCACGTGCCCGACGAGCTTGTGCACCACCCCGGCCGCCGCCTTCCAGGCGCCGTCGAACTTGACGGCGGGGAACGAGGGGAACTCTTCGCGCGGCAGGCCCAGCAGCTTGAACTTCGCGCGGCCGCACTCGATGCTGACCCGGGCCTCGCCGGCGGCCGCAAACCGCACCGGCCCGGCCGGCAACTCACGCGCGATGTCCACCAGCTTCTTGGCGGGGAGGGTCACGGCCCCTTCCACGTCCACTTCCGCCGGCACCATGGTACTCACCGCGATGTCCAGGTCCGTGCCCGAGAGGCGGATGCCCTGCTTCGTCGCCTCGAGCAGAACGTTCGCGAGGACCGGCAGCGTGGTCTTGGCGGGGATCGCCGCCGCCACTGCGCCCAACCCTTCCTGCAGCTGTTCCCGAGTGATCGTGAACTTCATCCGCCGTGCCGCCTCGTCTCGTTTGGTGGGTAAAGAATCTACTGCTGTACTAAGATAGAAATACTAGTAGTAGTAGTAGAGGGCGGGGAAATGTGGGCGAATCGCGTTAACCCCAGGCTCCCCGGCAGGGGTAAGCCCCGCTCCGTGCATCTGACCCAAGTGTTGGGACTGTTGGCATCCGGCCGCTTCCCCACGTTTCGCGCGCCTTCCCACACCGACCAACACGTCGCTTCCCACATGTTGGCTAGAGTGCGGACAACTCCTGGCGGGCCATCTCGACGCGCTCCTTGAACGTGCGATCCCGCACCATCTGCCGCTCGACCTTGTCGACCGAGTGGATCACGGTCGAGTGGTCCCGGCCCCCGAACGCCTGACCGATTTCCACCAGCTGCATGCCGAGCATGTCGCGCGCCAGATACATCGCGATCTGTCGAGGGATCGTCAGCGTCTTGGTGCGGGCCTTGGAGCGCAGCCCTTCGGGCGTCACCCCCCAGCGACGCGCCACCACTTCCTGGACGCGATCGATGCTCGGCGTCGGCTGCGAGCCGTAGCTCGAGGCGTCCTCCTGTCGAATCTTGTCCGAGAGCGCCTCACGGGCGAGCTCGATCGTCACCTCGCGGTTCTTCAGGGAGGCGAACAGCAACAGCTTGATGATGCAGCCCTCCAGCTCCCGCACGCTCGTCCGCACGTGCTCGGCGATGAAGCGCAGGACGTCGTCCGGGATGGTGAGCTCGAGATGGTCTTGCTCCGCCTTCTTCCGCAAGATCGCGATGCGGTGCTCCAAGTCCGGATGTCCGATGTCCGCGACCAGCCCCCACTCGAAGCGCGAGATCAGCCGATCCTCCAGTCCGGGGATCTCCTTGGGCGGACGGTCGGACGTCAGGACGATCTGCTTGTGCCCTTCGAACAGCGCGTTGAACGTGTGGAAGAACTCTTCCTGCGTCATTTCCTTGCCTTCGAGGAAATGCACGTCGTCCACCAGGAAGAGGTCCACGTCGTTGCGGTAGCGACGCCGGAACTCGGACATCGTCCGCGCGTGGATCGACTCGATGACTTCGTTGATGAATTGCTCGGCGCCGAAGTAATGCACGCGCGTCCCGGGGTACTTCTCGAGCACGGCGTGCGCGATGGCCTGCATCAGGTGCGTTTTGCCCAGGCCCGTCGCGCCGTAAATGAACAGGGGGTTGTAGGTCTTCCCGGGCGCTTCGCCCACGGCGTGCGCCGCGGCGGCGGCCAGCTCGTTCGACTTCCCGATCACGAACGACTGAAAGGTGTACCGCTCGTTCAGGGGAGTGGTCAGCACGGCGGTCTTGTCGGCGCCGCCGCCCGCGAGCTCGCGCGGCGCGACGAAGAAGTCCATCTGCGGGCGCTGCTGGCGATCTTCTTGCACGCGGAACACTACCGCCGTGGGGCGGCCGAACACGCGCTCGGCGGCGCGCGCCAGGACGCTCGCGTGCTTCTGCTCGTTCCACTCGACTGCGAATTGGTCGGGTGCCCCGACGATCAGGCGATCGTCGTCGAGCGCAATCGGCACCGCGGGCTCGAGCCACGTGCGCACGGTCGCGTCGGGAAGTTCGCGCCGTGCCTCGTCGAGCAGCCGCCGCCAGGCTTCTTTAGTAGACTGCTCCATCCACGATGACGAAAAGGTGGGACGTCCAGAAGGGCGGCCCGAAACTACGGCCCGTATGTGGAAAAGTCAACCTTGACCGGGCGCGCGACGGCGGTGTACGTTTCCCCGCCTCACGAGGGAAATTTATGGGTCCGTCATATCGGCCGCGCAATCGGCGGCGCGTCAACAAGCACGGCTTCCGCGCACGGATGAAAACGGTCTGGGGGCGCGCGACGCTGTCCCGCCGGCGGAAGAAGGGACGCAAGCGTCTCGTCGTGCGCCTGCCGTCCAAACACCGGAGTCGCTAACGAGCGAACGGTTCCCGCGCCGCGTGCGTCTGGCGCGCGGCTCGGACCTCACCGCCTGCTGGGATCAGGGGCGCCGGTGGCGTACTCCGCACCTCGATGTCGCCTGGCGCCCGAATCGACTGGGCCACCCGCGGACGGGGGTCATCGTCCCCCGCTTCCAGTTCAGCGCGGTGGCCCGCAATCGTTTGCGGCGCCGCGTACGGGAGATTCTCAGACGCGACGCGCTCGCGTCTCTGCCCGCGATCGATCTCGTCGTGCGCGCGAAACGCATCGCGTACGCGGCCTCCTTTGCGATGCTGCGCGCCGAACTGGGTAGCGTCGTGAGGCGTGTCACATGAGCGTGCGACGTTGGCCGCGACGGGCCGTCATGAGCGTGATTCGCGCATACCAAATGACGCTCTCGCATCTGATGTTCACGCAGTGTCGTTTCACGCCGTCGTGCTCGCAGTACACGTTCGAAGCCGTCGAGCGCCACGGAGCGCTCAAGGGGAGCTGGCTCGGCCTGAAGCGCATCCTGCGCTGTCATCCGCTGCACCCGGGCGGCTTCGATCCGGTGCCGTAAGGGCTAGACGCACAGGCGCGCAGGCGCACAGGGGTCCCGTGGAACGACGCGTCATTCTGGCGTTCATTTTGATGCTCATCGTGCTGGTGCTGCCAGGCATCCTGTTCCCTCCAAAAAAGACGGCGAATCGGCGGGCTCTAAAGGACTCCCTATCGAGCGGTCAGGCGGTCGGTGATACAAGCCGCGCCGCGGACACGGCACGCACCGCTCCGCCCCCTGCCGCGCTCCCGGCCGTGGCGTCCCCGTTCGTCTGTCCGGCGGCGACCGACCGGGAGTCCTCCAGGGCCCGCTCGTCGGGCGTCGCCGCTGAGACCGTGTGGGTCTCCTCGCCCCGCGCCCGGTTCGGCTTCAGTACCGCCGGGGCGCAGCTCGTAAGTGCGGAACTGCTTGATTACAAGTCATTTGCACCAGGCGACGCGGAGCGACCGGTGCAGCTCGTACCGGCGGACGGCCCGCTCCTCGCCCACTGTCTCGTGGTGGGCGGCGACACGATCTCCCTGGCCGACTGGCGCTTCACCCCGAGCGTGCCCGCGCTGCGCGTTGAGCGCGACAGTGTGCCGCTGACGCTCACCGCCGAGCGCGGCGCCGCGCGAGTGGTGCTCACGTACGTGTTCGTCACCGACCAATACCGCTTCCAGGTACGCGGTCACGTCACGGGGCTCGGGTCGGCGGGTGCGGTGCTGCTCGTGGGCATGGGACACGGGCTCCGCTCCGTCGAGGCGGACACGATGGACGACTTCCGGCATCTTGCCGTGGTCACCAAGGCGGCCAAGACGCAAAGTCTCGCGTTCCAGTCGCTCAAGCCGGGCGCAGTCAAGGTGCTCGACGGCCCGTTCGAGTGGGCCGGCGTCAAGTCGAAATACTTCCTCGTGGCGGCACTCGAGTTGGAAGACAACCAGCCGCGGTTCGGCGGCGGCATCGCGGTCGGGGGGCCGGTGACGGTCACGACCTCGTCGTTTTTCGGCGGCACGAGCGGCGTGGCGACGCGCACGGCGCTCACCCTCACCCTTCCCGTGCCCCCGGGCGGAGACTTCCGTTATGAGCTGTATACGGGGCCGCTCGAGTACCGGCAGCTCGCCCGCCTGGGCCACGATCTCGACGACGCGAATCCGTACGGGGGCGTGCTCCGGCCCTTGATCCAGCCGGTGTCGATCCTCGTGGTCAACATCCTGATCTGGATGCACGACCGCCTCTCGCTCGCCTATGGGTGGGTGCTGGTCATCTTCGGAGTCCTGGTGCGGGCGCTGCTCTGGCCGTTGAACCAGAAGGCGATGGAATCGAGCATCCGGATGCAGGCGGTGGCGCCGCTGATCAAGGAGACGCAGGAGCGCCACAAGAACGACCCGGAGCGGCTGCAGCGCGAAATGCTGCGGCTGTACAAGGAGCACAACGTCAACCCGGTCGGCGGGTGCCTGCCGATGTTGCTGCCGATGCCGGTGCTGTTCGCGCTGTTCTTCGTGTTCGCCAACACGATCGAGTTCCGGGGCGTCGCCTTCCTCTGGCTTCCCGACCTATCGCGCGCCGACCCGTATTACATCATCCCCATCATCATGGGGCTGTCGATGTTCGTCCTCTCCAAAGTCGGCCAGATGGGGGTGCCGCCGAACCCGCAGGCCAAGACCATGCTGTACTTCATGCCGGTGTTCATGACCCTGCTGTTGCTGCGGTTCGCGTCCGGACTGAACCTCTATTACGCGGTGAGCAACATCTTCAGCATCCCGCAGCAATACCTCATCGCGCGCCGGCGGCTGCGCGAGCAGGGCAAGCGCACCTAGCCGGGGCGGGAAGCGGGAGGCGGGAAGCGTGCTCTCTGATCCCATCGTGGCGCTCGCGACCCCCCCCGGCCGGTCCGCCGTCGCCGTCATCCGCCTGTCGGGGAGGGGCGCCTTCGACGTGGCGGGGCGCTGCCTCCGGCCGTTCCACCCCGACCGCCCCCGCGCCGCGCTGCGCGCGCGCCTCGTGCACCCGGGCACGGACGAGCATGTCGACGACGTCGTCGCCGCCCCATTCACCGCACCCCGCTCCTACACCGGTGAGGACGTCGTGGAGATCTCGACGCACGGCGGCCTGCTCGTCCCTGGCGAGGCCGTGGCGGCGCTGGTCGCGGCGGGCGCCCGCCCGGCGCAGCCCGGGGAGTTCACTCGTCGGGCGCTGCTCCACGGCAAGCTCGAACTGCTCCAGGCGGAGGCGACGGCGGATCTGATCGACGCCGGCGCGCCGGCCCAGCGCCGGCGCGCGCTGCGCCAGCTCGACCGCGGCCTCTCGAGCCGGCTCGAGGCGCTGCGCGGCGAGCTGCTGGAGCTCGAAGCCCTGATCGCGTACGACATCGACTTTCCGGAGGAGGACGAGGGTCCGGTGAGCCCCGCGCGCGTGACGGCGGCGTGGCGCGCGGTGCGAGAGCGGATCAAGGCCCTCCTCGCGACGGCGCCCGAGGGGGAACGCCTGCGCGAAGGCGCGCTGCTCGTGATCGCCGGGCCCCCCAATGCCGGCAAGTCGTCCCTCTTCAACGCGCTGCTCGGCCAGGAGCGGGCGATCGTCACCGAGGTGCCGGGCACGACGCGCGATGCGATCGAGGCCTCCACCGTGATCGCCGGGTTCCCGTTCCGGTTGGTCGATACGGCGGGGCTGCGCGACAGCGACGATCGGGTGGAGCAGATCGGGATCGAGGTCGCGCGGCGGTACGTCGATGCGGCGGATCTCATCCTGTTCTGCGAGGACCACGCGGCGGGGAGCGGGGAGCAGTATGCTCGGAGGCGCGACGCGTTTCTGGCAAACCTGAGCGCGCCCGTCGTGCGCGTCACGACGAAGCAAGATCTCGCCACGCGGCCGCCGCCGGACCGCCTCCCCGTCTCCGTTGTAACGGGCGCTGGACTCGAAGCGCTGCGGGCGCGGCTCGCCGAGACGGCCTTCGGCCGGCTGCTCGCGCTGGGCGACGTCGAGCCGGTGGTCACGCGGGCGCGCCACCGCACGGCGCTCGAGCGGGCCCTCGGCGAGGTGGAGTCGTTCTCCGCCGCGCGCGAGCGTGGCGTGGACGCCGCGGCGACGGCGACGCACCTGCGCGCCGCCGTCGGGGCGCTCGACGATCTGATCGGCGTAGTCACCCCCGACGACGTGCTGGATCGACTGTTCGCGAGCTTCTGCGTCGGGAAGTAGCGCGGGGCGCTGCTTGCCGATCGCCCGGGCGAGCCGCATGTTCTTGAACCCCCTCTCGCGGAGCGTCATGTGAATCGCCTCAGACTGTCCGCCGGCACCCTCGTGCTGGCGGCCCTCGCCGCTTCCTGCACTCATGACGCCCGACGCCTCACAGGACCAACTCGCGGCCCGAGCTTCTCGAGCATCGGGTCGAGCAGCCAGGGCTCGCTCTGGACCGACGCCGATGACTACGTCGTCGAGTACGCCGGCTCGGGCGCGCAGCTCGCCGCGGCCGTCACGGCGGCCAGTGGGCACCTCGTTCGCATCCACCCCGAGGTCAACGTCGCGACGGTGGACGGGCTCACGCCGGACGGGGCGACACGGCTCGCCGGGGCCGCCACCGTTCGCAGCGTGACGCGGGACGTGTTGATGCAACTCGTGCCACCGGTCGAGCAGGCGCGCTTCCAGCTGGCGGTCGACCCCGGAGTCGCCGACGCCTCCCCTGCGACCACCCTCGACCCTTCGCAGGCCATCCGGTTCGCGCAGTGGCAGTGGAACATGCGCGCCATCCATGCGGACCAGGCCTGGCCCACGGGGATCCAGGGACAGGGCGCGCGTGTCGCGATTCTCGATACCGGTATCGACGACACCCATCCCGAGCTCACGGGCTGCGTCGACCGGGCGTTGAGTACGGCCTTCGTGCCGAACCAGAACACCACCGGGGGATTTCCCGCATGGGGCGACGACAACCTGCACGGCACGTGGGTCGCGTCGCAGATCTGTACCAACGCCTTCGTGATCGCCAGCGTCGCGCCGCAGGCCGAGCTGATCGCCGTCAAGGTCCTCTCGAAAACGGGCGGCGGCACGTTTGGGGGCGTCATCGCGGGCGTGCTGTATGCCGCGAACCTGCACGTCAACGTGATCAACATGAGTCTCGGTGCCTACATCCCCCGCAACGAAGGCCGGCTCGGCCGGCTGAACGCGCTGCTCGCGAAGGTGGATAACTACGCCGCCTCCAAGGGCGCTCTAGTCGTGGCGGCGGTGGGCAACGACGGGGTGAACCTCGACTCGGATCGGGACTCGATCGATATCCCGGCCCAGAGCGGCTCGACGATGGGGATCAGCGCTACGGGGCCGATCGGGCAGACGAACTTCGACCAGCTCGCTGTGTACTCGAACTTCGGCCGGTCGGCAGTATCTGTGGCGGCACCGGGCGGCGGCGTGCGCCCGGACGGCAGCCTGGCGAGCGTACTCGATTTGGTTTCCGGGGCGTGCAGTCGCCAGACGCTCGACCCGAGGTTTGCAGGGTGCCGCAGCGGGATCGGTTACGTCTTCGCGGCCGGCACGAGCGGCGCCACCCCCCATGCCGCAGGCGTGGCGGCCCTGGTGAGCAGCCGTTTCGGGAACGCGCTGACCTCCGGCCAGCTGCAGACCCGGCTCGAGCAGTCAGCCGACGATCTCGGCAAGCCGGGTGTCGATCTCTTCTACAGCCATGGGCGGATCAACGCGTTCCGCGCCGTCACGCAATAGCCTAGATTCCAGTTGTGCGGGCGGCGGGCGCTGACGCGGGACCGCCGCCCGCTTTTTTTATCGGCCGACGTGGCAGGGGCCGCTGCTCAAGGAGGGTGCTGGTTGACAAATCTTCAGGCTGGAGGGACCCCGGCGATGCGCGCTCCAGAGCGCTGGCTCGCGGTCCTCCGGATCGCGGTCGGCGTGTGGTTCGCGAAGGCGCTGTTCACGAAGCTGTCCGCCACGCTGCTGTGGGGCTTCCTTCCGGTTCCCGCCGCGTCCGAGCGCTGGCAGCACGTGATGCCGATGCTGGTGGGGAAGTATGCCGAGGGGAACCCGGTCGGGTTCTTCCGGAATTTCATGCAGCACACCGTCATAGCGCACAGCGGTCTCTTCGCCCAGCTGACCGCCTTCGGAGAGACGGCGGTCGGCCTCGGGCTCGTATTCGGCTGCCTCACGCTGCTCTCCTCGGGGATCGGGCTCTTCCTGGTGGCGAACTACGCTCTCGCGGTGCAGTGGCAAGGCTCATCGCAACAGGGATTTCACTACATGCTGATCACCACCCTCATCGTCATCTTCGCGACGCGCGCGGGACGGACCTGGGGCGTGGACGGCTGGGTGCGGGCGCAGCGGCCCAGCTCTTGGCTGGCGCGCCTGCCCCTCGGCTAGGGGACGTAGAGCAGGTCGTTGGGCCGGTCGCCCACCGGGATGGTGGCCACGACCTGCCGCGTGTCCGTATCGATCACCGACACCTGGTTGGAGCGTCCGTCGGCGGTGTAGAGCCGGTGCGCATCGGGCGATAGCGCGATGCCCCAGGGACGTTTCCCGACCGGAATGGTGTCGATCACCTGCCGGGTCGCCAGGTCGACGACACTCACGGTTCCGGCGGCTCCTTCGGTGACATAGGCGCGGCGCCCGTCCGACGCGAACGCGATCCGCACCG
>WNGR01004610.1_pt1 | contig 14848 bp, 6 predicted proteins | sample 5407581 | NCBI WGS metagenome assembly WNGR01 (sample SAMN13153383, study PRJNA577476) | soil metagenome | isolation source: 80 cm soil or saprolite under Garry oak tree replicate 2 | place: USA:California | collected 2016-06-15
CACGCAGCGGAAGCGCTCCGTCAGATTGTAGGCCTTCCAGTCGCCACGGTAATCCAGCTGCCCACCGACGCGGATCCGGTTGTGGAACAGCGTGACGCCGGTGTTGAGCGTGATGTTGGTCTTGGGAATCGAAGAGCCGAGGAAGCGGGCGGCCGTATCGACGGTCACCTCGTTCACGCCGACGATCCCGTCGCCGTTCGCGTCGTTGAAGCCTAGAATGGGCCGATCCCAGAACCCAAACAGTGGGTAACCCGGCACCTGGCGAATCACACCGTTCACCAGCGAAGGGATGCCTGGTGCTAGTGACAACAGCTTGTTGACGTTGCGAGCGATGCTGAGGGACGCATCGAGCCCGACGCCGGCGCCCACGTCCGTCGTGACGCTGACCAGCGCCTCGACGCCCCGATTTTGCACCGAGCCGATGTTCTCGAAGCGGGTCTGGCTGATGCCATTGGACGGCGGGAGACGCCGGTTGACCAGTGCATCATGCGTCTTCTTGTCGTAGTACGTGAGCTCGAGCCGCGCCGCGTCGTGGAACAGCCCGGCGTCGAAGCCGCCCTCGAACTCGGCCGAGCGCTCCGGCTTGAGCGTCTCATTCCCGAAGGCGGCGAGGTCGATGCCCGGCTGGTCCGCTGACACAGCGCCCACCGTGGCCGTCTGCCCGGCGTAGTACAACAGCGCGGCGATCGTGCTCGGCTGCTGCCCGGAGGCACCGTACGCGAACCGCAGCTTCAGGTTGCTCACCGGGAAGCCGTGCGGATAGAACGTCTCATCCGACACCACCCACGACCCCTGCACCTTGGGGTACCAAACGGAGCGCACCTGGCTGCCAAACGCGCTGTTGCGATCGTTCCGCACGCCACCAGTCAGAAACACCCTGTCCCGCCAGCCGAAGGTCTGCTCGACGTAGCTCCCCAGGGTCACCGCAACCGTCGTCGACTCGAGCGCGGTCCGGAGCGCCGCACCGGTGATCGTCTGGGCGCCCGCCGCCAGATTCTGGCCGTTCGCCACCACGGCAAACGACTTATCCTTCAGATACTGGAAGCCGATGGCCGTCTTCGAGGTGATGGTCGGCGTGAGGGTGAACGACGCGGTCCCTCCGGCGTCCGCCGTGTAGTGGGCAAGCGTGAAGCGGTTGTCGTTCCGACGCCCCTGGCGAAAGTTGGAGAAGTTCGTGCCCTGCCCGCGCTGTTGAAACTGAATGTCGGTGAGGGAGGTGTAGTCCAGTCCCACCGTCGCCCGTCCCGTCAAGTACGTGGTCGGCCGCCAGGTGGTGGCGAGGCTCGGCGTCAAGCGGCTGATGTCCTGCTGCACCAAGATCTGGAAAACGTCCCCCGGTAGGAAGAAACCCCACTGCCCCGCCGAGCCCGCCTGCCCCACACCAAAGAGGCCGCTCGGGAGGAAGCCGGTCACGTTGTTGTCGTTCTGCGGCAACCGACCCCGGCTCTGCACGATCCCGATGTTGCCCTGGAAGTCGAGCGCCGCCATCGGCACCACGTGCACGTTCGAGCGGATGCTCACCTGCCTGAGCTCGTTGGGGCGATACACATCGTACTCGGGCGCGACGCCGGCCGAGGCTGCCGTGAGACGCTGATACTCCGTCGCCGGAAGCCGATACACCCCCAGCTCGTCCTGGTAATCGCCCGACGCGAAGTACTGAACCAGGTCGCTCCCACCGGACACCTGCACGCCGGCCTGACCTCGGTACCCCGTGCCGATCGGCGTTTGGGTCGGGTCCATCAGGATGTTGTAAGAAGTCAAGCTGTCGATAACGCACGAATTCAGTGTACCAGGCGCCTTCACCGAGTTGAGTAGGGTGCACTGCACCACGCGCTTGCTCGCCGGAAAAGTGTCCGGTAGCAAATGCCCCCAGCTGCGATAGTTTGTCGGATAGGTGTTCTTGTCGTTCAGCACGCCGGCCTCGGAGTAGACCCGCCAACGGGCGTGGCCTGCGAGCCCGTGCTTCGTGGTGATCCGGACCACGCCGTTGGCAGCCTGAGTGCCGTACAGAGTGCTGGCGGATGGCCCCTTCACAATCTCGATGTTGGCGATCTCCTCGGGATTGATGTCGTTGACGCGGGACGGCTGCTGGCCGCCGGTGTTCACCGACAACGACTGGCTGTTGTTCTCGACGCGAATACCGTCAACGTAGTAGATCGGTTCGTTGCTGAGCGACAGGCTGGTCTGACCGCGAATGCGGACCCGGGTACCCGTTCCGATCGTACCACCCGCTTGGAGAACCTGCACCCCCGCCGCCCGCCCACCCAAGGCATCGGCGAAGTTCGACGTGGTCTGGACTTCCTGGACCTTGCTCAGATCGATGTTCGTGATGGCGTTGCCCGACTCGCGAGCGCGCTGCTCACCGGTGGCGGTCACCACCACCTCGTCCAGTGAGATGACCGCTCTCGACAGTGCGAAGTCAGCCGACGCCGACCCGCCCGCCGCGAGCTGCACGCCGTGCGTCTGGCTCGCGAACCCCACGGCGATGACGCGTAGGTCGTACGTGCCGGCGGGCACCGCAGAGAGCGTATAGCGCCCGCTCGCGTTGCTGAGAACGGTACGGTTGGTGTTACCGAGCAGAATGCGAGCGCCCGCCACAGGCACGTTGTTCAGCTGATCGGTGACGACGCCCGTGATCGTTCCCTGCTGCGCGGCGGCGACGTCGTCAGTCCCGACCAGCAGAGCCGCGACAACGATGCCGACGCACAGTCGGTGAAGACTGGAAATGTTCATCGGGATCTCCTCATGCAAGGAGCTGCTGGTACGCTGCACGTCTGACGAAGCCTAGAAGCCCATGACGGCCGCCGTGGGCGCAGCCAGCCCGGGCCGCACGACGGCCGGGCGCGCCGGTGACGGTCGACGCCTTACCGCCTACATCGCTGCTGCAGGAATGGTGCGGTGGGACAATATCGTTGAGCGGACAAAGCAGGGCGCATGATCCACCTCCGTGGATCGGGTAGGACCGCACGACGGCAGAGACGACGGTCAATACTCGCTCGCGTTACAGACGCCCGCAAGATGCCTGTGGTCAGCGGGGCGCGCGCGCGATCACCTCTCGCTGCCCCGCCGCGAGCGGCACCTGCGTCTCCGCTCCCCCCGGCCACCGGACCCGCACAGCCACCGGTCGCTTCCCCGCCTCCACCCCGAGCACTTGGATCGCGCCGTCCACCGACCAGTAGCCCGACCCCCCGTGCACCTCCCGAGCGGGACCGCGCGACCCTTCATACACGATCCGGAGCAGCGCCCCGAGCGCATGGGGGTTCGCCGCCCCGCCGATGAGCCGCACCCGCAACCCCGGTCGCGCGTGCTCGTTGTGGTACAGCTTGGTCTCGGCCCCATTCTGGGAGACCGCGAGGTCGAGCCGCCCGTCGCCGTCGTAGTCGGCGAAGGCCGCGCCCCGTTGATCGCCGTAGACGGTGATCCCCGAGACCTGCCCCGGCACCGGCGCGAGCGTGCCGTCGCCCTTCCCTAGGAGCAGCAGCCCGCGACCGGCGTCGTAGCGGGGTGTCTCGATCTCCGTCGGGAAGAAGTTCTGCGTCAGGAACAGGTCTTCATGCCCGTCGCCGTCGAAGTCCGCCACCCCGGCGTAGAACGCCGGCGCGAACTGCGCCTCCGCGGGCAGCGGCGCGGCCGCGAACGTGCTGCCACGGTTGAAGAACACCACGTGCTCCAGCGTCGCCGCCTCGAGGCGCTGCACGCCCTCGAGCCCGTGGCCGAGCACGTCCTGCAACGTGGCGTTGGCGTATGTGGTGAAGGCGCGGGTACCCAGCCGCACCGACGGCAGCGCCGGCATCAGCCGCTCGAGCGGCGTCAGCGGAGCGATGCCGTGCAGCCGATCGTCGTACTGAGCCTCGATCATGTCCACTCGGCCGGACGCCGTGAAGCCCCCGTAGTAGAGCAACAGCGGGTGAGCGGGATCGACGTGATCCCTGGTATTGCGACCCCAGCTCGTGGCGACGATGTCGAGCCGACCATCGCCGTCCAGATCGCCGGTCGTCACGCCGTTCCAGCGACTGACCACCCGGTCCAAGCCCGACTCGGCGCTCGCGTCCCGCAGGCGACCGTGGTCGTTCAAGAACAACTTGAGCGATCCCCACTCCGGCGCGAGGATCAAGTCGGGCCAGCCATCGCCGTTCACGTCGGAGAAGACCGCCGCGGATATCAGACCAACGCTCTGGAACAGACGGGTGTTGATATCGTCCCGCACGAATCGGCCGCCCTCGTTGCGGAACAACCGCGACGAGGCCGGCTTCGGATACGCGCCCGGCAGCACGCGCCCGCCAACGAACAGGTCCAGGTCGCCGTCCCCATCCACGTCGGCCACCGCCAGGGGGCCGATGCTGGAGACGTCTCCCGGCACGATGGGCGTGATCACGCCGCTCGCCGGCACGACCTCCACCACGGACGGCAGCGCGGCCGCTTCGGCCGGGGTCAGCGACTCGTAGCTCGACAGTCCCACGAGCAGTGCCGTCCCCCCTTTGCCGGCGGGCAGCGGCACCACGGTGGTCTCGTCGTAGCGAGCGGCTGGGAGGTGCAGCGCGACCTGCGTCAAGCGACCGCGGTCGGTACGGTAGTAGGCGAGCGACCCGCCCCGGCCGGACGTGATCAACAGATCTTCATTCCCGTCGCCGTCGACGTCGTACCACGTGACACCGGGACCGAGCCGGCTCAACGCCTGCGGGAGGAGCGGCTGGCGGGCCCAGTCGTTGTACAGGGTCTCGACGTGGCGGTGACCAAGCTGCGCCGAGACATCGCGGAACCAAGGAGCAGGGGTTGGGGCCCGGGGGCTGGGGACTAGGGGGGGGATGGGAGGCTCGCGGATCTCATACTCGCGGTTCGACTTCACGTCGCGAATCACGGACCGGCCGCCGCGCCGCCAGTCCACTTCGATCGTCAGCTCCTTGGTGCTTCCCGCGGCGAAACTGTAGAGCGGATCGGAGCCCGAGAGGTAGCCGCCGCCCAGCACGACTTCCTTCTCCTGGACCGGGACGGGCCCGCCCAACACGCGAATCTTGGATCCCGCGCCCGCGGTGTTCGGCGCCTGCCCGCGAAGACGGACGGCCACGCGCGGCGCGCTCGCGAGGTTGCGGAACACGGCCGCCGGCGTCCCGAGCCGATTCACGACGACATCCAACGCGCCGTCCCCGTCCAGGTCCGCCGTCGCCATACCGTGGGAGATGGCGTCCTCCGCGCCGAACCCCCACTCCCGGCCCACCTCGGTGAACGTCAAGTCACCGTTGTTACGGAATGCCACGCTCGGCACCGCCAGCGTCGGGAACTCGGCCAGCTCGCGGCGCCACTGGAGTGCGGTAAACGTCGTGCGGATCCGCTCCCAGGTGTCCGCGTCCATGATGTCCCACAGGTGCCCCGTCGTGACGAGCAGGTCTTCATAGCCGTCGAGATCCACGTCGAGGAACTGGGCGTCCCAGGACCAGTCGGAGGCTTCGACCCCAGCGTAGCCCGCGATCTGCGCGAACGTCCCGTCGCCGCGATTCCAGAGCAGGGTATTACGCTGCCACTGCGGACGGTCGTCGATCTGGCCGATCAGCTTGGGCAGCGGCGTGTGCGTGGGGATTTGGGTCTTGCGGCGCGGGCCGCGGCCCAGCATATCCGCGACGAAGAAGTCGACGTGCCCATCCCGGTCGACGTCGGAGAAATCCACTGCCATCGAGGAGTTGCTGGTGTTACGGAGCGCAAGCCGCGGCGCCGCGCGAAACGTCCCCCTGCCGTCGTTCAGCCATAAGAAGTCCGGATCCTCGAAGTCGTCGCACACGTACAGGTCCGGCGCGCCATCGCCGTCCACATCGGTGAACTTGGCCGACAGCGCGAAGTACTCCGGCGCCGCGGCGAGCGGCTTGCCGGTCTCGTCCCGGAAGCGGCCGGCCGTCCACGGCACCAGGGTGAAATGTCCCGTGCCGTCGTTCAAGTAAAAGCCGTCCGGGTCCGCACGCTGCTGCATCGACACGAGGCCGTACTCCGGCCGATCGACGACGCGGTAGTCGTTCCGAAACTTGGGGACGACCTCGAAGTGGTGGTGTCCAACCTCGCGGACCACTTGATTGAACGCGCGCTCCTGTGGCGGGTAGATGTCCTGCGCCGATCGGGTCTTGTAGTTGGCGACGTAGAGGTCGAGGTGGCCGTCCCCGTCCACGTCGGTCAGGGTCATCGTCATGCTGCCGGCGTGGGATGCCAGGCCCGCCTCCGCCGTCCGCTCGGTGAACACGCCGTGGCCGTCGTTCACGAACAGCACCACGCCGCCGCTCAGTGTGCTGACTAGCAGGTCCAGGTCGCCATCGCCGTCGACATCCGCGAGCACGGCCCCGGTTGAGTGTCGCCCCGTAAGGGCGACGCCGGCACTCGCCGTGATGTCCTCGAAGCGCCAGCCGCCGAGGTTCTTGTACAGGACGTTCGAGCCATCGTTGCTTGTGAGATAGACGTCGGGGAGGCCGTCGCCGTCCACGTCGCCCAGGGCCACGCCACCCCCTTGGGCCAGGTGGCGGTTCCAGAGTGCGCTGTCGAGGGTGACGCTGTTGGTGAACCGGATGCCGGTCCGGGAGGCGGGGAGCTCGCTGAACCCCGGGCCCCCGCTCGAGGGCACGCTGAGGTCGCGCCAGCGATACCCCGCCTCGGCGTGCCACGCGGGGGGTGGCGCGGCGCGGCGGCACGCGGCAGCCAGCGCCAGCAGCGCGAGGCCCGCTGCGAGGCGGCGACGCCAGCTCAAGGCGGAGCAGCTCCTCATCTCTGGGGCCGGAATGAAACAGGCGCGCCGACCAGCGACGCGCCTGTTGGCGCCGACCGATTGCGAGTCGAGCCGGGTCTAGCGGCGCCGACCCAAGATCCTGTCCAGCTGCGCCCGGTCTTGTGCCTGCCGCTGCATCGTCTCCCAAACCTGGGGCGCGTTCGTCACCAGAGCCGCGACGACACTCGGCGCCGGGTGTACGTCGCAACTGCCGTCGGGATGGGCGCCACCGCCGCACGTGTACAGCGACTGCTGCAGCACGCCCAGCTCCTTCGCCGGCACCGGCATCTCGTGAGGGGTGAGCGGCTCCAGCTTGTCGATGCGCCGCTGGTTGTAGAACGGCACCGTGTTGGAGCCCGGCAGCTCGACATCCTGCTCGTACTGCAGCTCCTGGAGCAGGTTGGCATCACCCGCGCTGGCGGGCGTGAGGCCGCCGCGCGGCCGCCCCAGGCGATCAGGGCCAACGCGCGTATAGTTGATGAGCGTAGCCGCCAACCCGAGGTTCTGTGGACCGCGGATCAGCGCCTCCGCCCAAATCAGGTCGTTCTCGGCCGCGAGCACGAGCGCGCCGTCCAACGTCCCCGCGGACAAGGTGCCTTGTGGATTGTCGCCGCACCCGGGGAAGCTGTCGTAGCGGACCTGTCCAATGGCGCTCTGGTGCCACGACCCGCGCGTCTTGTTTCCAAACTCCTGGCCTTTCACCCAGACGTAGTCGTATCCGGCCCTCCTCACGGTGTGCGTGTCCGGGTACGCGTCGAGCACCGCTTTCGCGTACGCTGAATCACCCCTGAAGCTACCGTCGCCCAGCCGCTTGTCGGCCGAGTTTGGCTGGGTGTTCTTGGTGATATCCCAGGGATCCGGCTGGGTCACTGGATCCATCAGATGCGCGACGCGGGTGTGGATTCGCATCGTGGTCACGTCGTTGGACCACACCTTCAGAAAGTCGCACCAGGTGACGCACGCGTCCTGATGGAAGGTCCAGTTGAACGGGGTCCCGGAGCTGATGCCCTTGGAGGCGTACCCCGCCACTTTGGCCCAGTCGACAGCGGCGTTCTGCGCCGCGTTGCGCGGGAAGTAGGCCAGGTTGCGCGCCGCCATGGTGTTCGCGATCTGGGCGATCTCCACGTTCGTGTACGTCTGGCTCGGCGTGCCGAAGAAGTCACCCGGGACCGTGAACTTGTTCGCATTGGCCATTGCGATCGCTTCGTCGAACTTCCCCTGTGCCGTGTCGCGCATGACGGAGCTGGGTTTGAAAGTCACGATCAGTGCCCCGTTCGCATCAACCGGCGTGCTGTCCGTCACGATGAACCCCTGGTCGTAGTTCAGCGCAACGCTGCTCAGCGACAGTGCCTGCACCAGCACCGACATCGTCTCCACCATCTTCGTCGTGGCCGCGTCCGAGATGACTAGATTCTTCGCCCGAATGGCGTTGAGGACGGCGTTGGCCGAGGACAGGGCCGAATAGTACCCGTACCAGAGCGCCTCGATCTGCGTCCGTTGCGCCGAGGCGGGGTTGTTCTGCCACTCGACCCGCGGGTATGGTGGGCCTTCGGTCTGGGGGCCGCACGTACCCAAGGGAGCGGCGTAAACGTCCCACGCCCCGAGAGTGCATCCGGTGTAGAACCGGATGTTGAAGTTGTTCCACATGGCGACGTGGCTCCGCGCCATGACCGTCAGCGTCGTGGCCGGATACAGGTCGGCCCCGAAGGAGCCCTGCCCCGTCTCATACCAGGTCCGCAGCGCGCCCAAGGCGATCGCCTGCACGGTGGCCGGGTCCGACAGCGCACGGCCGCGGTCCGGCTCATTCGGGTTCGAGACCGACAGGCTGTCGCATCCGCCCGCGAGGACCAGGGCCGCCATCAGGCCCAGCCCCTCCGGGATACGCTTGATCAAGCTCATAGGTCGCACGCTCCTAGAGAAGGTTGGTCGCGGGCTCAGAAGTTGATCTCCGCAAAGCCCGTGAAGGTCCGGAAGTTCGGGTACGAGAAGCCGTCGACCCGGAACGAGTAGGGATCGCCTGACAGGCCGGCTACCTCCGGATCGTAGCCCGAGTACTTGGTGAACGTGAACAGGTTGCGCCCGATCACCCCCAAGCGGAGGGTGTTGATCCCGAGACCGAGCTTGGCCAGGGTGTTGCGGTCGAAGGTATAGCTGACGTTCAGCTCCTTGATCTTCACGTACGTGCCCGGTTCGACGAAGAAGTCGATCGGGTTGATGCCGTTGTAGACGGCTTGGTAGTAGCTGATCGGCTTCTTCCCGGTGCTGTAACACGCCGGGAGACTACCCGAACAGCCTGCGGCCACCGGCTTGCTCGACTGGTCGTAGACGCGGTCGCGATACTCGAAGAAGGGCCACTGCCGCGTGGCGTTGTAGATGCTTCCGCCCTGCACCCAGTCCACCAGCGCATAGGCGGCAAAGCCCTTGTACCGCAGGTTCGTCGTGAAGCTCGCGTTGAAGTCGGGGTTCACGTCGGCGATCTGAACGACCTTGTTCCCCGCGGGATCCACGTAGCCGATGTACTTCTCGTTGACGGTGTGGTAGCTGGCCGTGGTCACGAGATACCCGTCCTCGTTCACGACATAGTTGGCGGGGTCATAGGTCAGGCCCGGTCCACAGCCCGCCGCCTTCTTCACCGGATCGTCGCACAGCTGGGCGAAGCTGCGCACGATCTTCGTGCCATAAATGACGCCGAACGTCTCGCCCGGCGCGATCCGGAACATCTGCACGACCTCGTTGCTGCCGGAGTAGTCCGGGCCGACGAGGAACGGCGCCTCGTTGAGCTGGGTGATCTTCTGGCGGGTCCGGTCTGCAGCCACGTTCAGCCGCCAGGAAAACTCGGGCCGGTCCACGAGAATCGCGCCCAACGACAGCTCGTGGGTCTTGCCAAGCAGCGTGCCGGCGTTCTGCCACTGCCCGTTGCGGTAGCCGGTCACCGAGGAGAGCGGCACCAGCAGGATCTGGTCTTTCGTCTCCTTGCGGGAGTACGAATACTCCAGCGAGAACCGGTTCAGGAAATCGATGTTGCCCCCGAGCTCCAGCTCGCCCGAGTGCGCCGGCTTGAGCTCCTTGTTGCCGAGCGTCTGCGGCACGGGCACGCCGCCCTCGATGGAAAAGGTCTCGTACTGGGCGGCGAAGGTGGGCCGCAGCCCGGCGGTCCCGTAGGATGCCCGCAGCTTCAGCTCGTCGATCCCGTTGATGGGGAAGTCCTGCGTGAGACGGTACGCCCCCGAGGCCCGGTAGTAAGTCTGCCAGCGACTGTCGGGGCCGAACAGCGATGAGCCGTCCCACCGCACCAGCCCGTCGAGGATGTAGCGATCCCTCACGTCGAAGCCGGAGATGACGTAGTAGTTCTTGTTGCGGATCGTGTAATCCTGGGAGCCCGGCGACAGCGTCGAAAAATGGACCGCGGTGAACTCAGGCGTCCCCACGACGTAAAAGTTGTTGCCACTCAGGGAGAAATTGCTCGCCGTCTGGTCCTCGTAGACGTAGGCGGCCTTGGTCGTATTGCGCACGTTCCACGAGCCGAAATGGAAGGTGCGCACGCTGGTGAGGGTCGCGCCCGTGTTGAAGGTCCGGCCGCCGCTGTCGACTTTCACGAGACCGCCCGGCGTCGGTTGGCCGTGCGAGTCCAGGAAGTTCTTCGGGGTCTCGTCGGTGTAGTTGGACGACTCCTGGTCGTAGTTGTAGTTGCCCTCGAGCGACAGCCAATCGAAGATCCGGTAGGTCGCCTTCGCGTACCCGGTGTAGCGCGACCGGTCGGTGCTGATGTGCTCGTTGGCCAGCGTGTACACCGGGTTCGTGGCGTTCGGCAATTGATGCGGGATCTGTGCCGCGTACAGCGTCCCGTCCGGGTTCGGCGCGAACAGGTTGATGTAGGGCTCGATAAACGTCACCGCGAAGAACGGCGCGCCGGGGCCCTGCGCCACCTGGTTGTTGTTCGACTTGCCGAAGAAGCCGCCCACCGACAGATCGAGCCGGGGCGTCAGCGCCTGATCCACGTTCACCCGGAAGTTCTGCCGGTTGTAGCCCTTGAGGAGGATGAGGATGCCGTCCTGCTTGGTGTTTTGGAACGACACGTTGAAGTTGGTGTTGCCGCGCCGCTGCCCGATCGAGATGTAGTTCGTGTAGAACGCGCCGTGCGACAGGAGTTGGGACTGCGCATCGTACACGGCCTTGCCGTAGGAGTTGTAGGGAACATCGGCGATGCCGTCGGCCTTCACGGCGGGCAGGCCGGTTGGGCCGACCAAGCAAGAGGCGACATTGAGCGCGACGCAATTGCCGTTCTTGCTGATGAAGTCCCCGTTGTTGACCGTATTGTTATTCGCATCGGTGTACGTCCCCAGCGTGTCGATCACGTAGGGAGACGCGAGCGCCGTCGGGATCACCTTGGGGCGCAACGACTGGCCGTACTCGTTGCGCACCGTCACCACCAGCTTGCCATCCGGGACGCGTTCGCCCCGCTTCGTGAAAATCTGGACGACGCCGTTCGCCGCGTCCGAGCCGTACAGCGACGACGCAGCCGCGCCCTTCACGACCTCGACCCGTTCGATGTCCTCGGAGTTGATGTCCGCGAGGCCGTGCCGGGTGATGGTCCCGTCCACGATGATGAGCGGACCCGCCGCCGACGTTGAAGGACACGGTTGCGAGCTGCAGGCCGAGGGCGATGTGAGAGCGGTGGCCGAGCGCAGCCGGATCGTCGGCTCGCCACCGGGCGCGCCGCTGGAGTTGATCAGCCGGGCGCCTGCCACCTTACCCTCGAGCGAGCCCAGCGCCGAGACCGCCGGCGCCTGCTGCAGCTGCGACGCGTCGACGTGGCCCACCGAGAACGTGAGCTTCTTCGCCTCCGTCGCCTCCGCGACGCCCGTCACGACCACCGCGTCGAGCGTCATGGGATCGAACTTGAGCTCGAGGTTCTGGGTCTGCGTCCCCGGGGTCAGCGTGATCTGGCGCGTGGTCGGAGAATAGCCGATGTAGCGGCCGCGCAGTGTTACGGTCTGCCCCTTGGTGCGCTCCGGCGGCACCGTCAGCGTGTACGTGCCGGTGGTCGTCGTGGCGACGGCGAGGTTCAGCTCGTCGAGGACGACGAGGGCGCCGCCCAGCGCCTCGCCCTGGCGGCCGGTGACCTTGCCGGTGACGACGGCGCCTTGCGCGTGCAGCCATCCGACTGCGCCGATGAGCAGTGCCGTGGTGACGGCGAGGACTCCGGATGTGCGCAACGTGGCATGCCTCATGCTGACCCCCCTGAAGAGAAGTGGCTCGGGGTACTGCAGGGTCGTGCTACACGCCGCCCTAGATTCCACGCCTGCGGAGCCGGTGTGACGGCACCGGAAGAGAAGAACATACCCCGGCGATGCCGGGTGACGGACGGCAGAGATATACTGTGCGGCGCGCGGGAAGGGCGCAAGATAGCGCCGTGGCGCCCTCCGGACCCCCCGGACCTCTTTCGAGGGTAGTTGCAGCGTGGTACTATAGGCCCAGCGCCCAAGACTCTAGGTGCACGCCATGCCCCTCCTCCGCGCGCGGCCGGCAGCCCTATGGCCGCTCGTCGCCCTCGGGCTCGTCTTACCGCAGGTTGCACCTGCGCAGCAGAGCCGCACGGGGGTGCTCCACGGGCAGGTTGTGGCCCGGGTCACGGGGGACGCCGTCCGCGGCGCCCGCATCGTCGTCGACACCCGCGATACCGTCGCGGCGGACAGCGTCGGCCGCTTCGAGCTGACTCTTGCGCCCGCGCGGTACATGCTCGAGATCGGCGCGGCGGGCTACTCGCCGGCCTCGTGGCGGATCAGCGTCCACGAGGGAAAGACGTTGGAGCACGTCTTCGAGCTGGAGCCCACCTACCAGTTGCCCGGGGTGGTCGTCGAAGCGACGCCAAACTCGAACGGGCGGCGGTTCGCGGACTTCGAGCGGCGGCGCCAGGCGCGGATGGGTTATTTCATCACCAAAGAGCAGATCGAGCGCGCCGGCTCGGCCACGCTGATCGATATCCTCGTCACGGTGCGCGGTGTGGAGCAGGTGTGCCTCTCGAACACGTGCGTCGCGAAGATGGTCCGGTCGCCGCCGGGGTGCTACCCGCAGTATTTCCTCGACGGCACCGCATCGACGCCCTACTTCGCGCGCAACACGCCACCGCAAGACATTCAAGGCATCGAGATCTACCGCGGCTCCTCAGAGATGCCAGGCGAGTTCATCGGGAGCAACTCCGCCTGTGGCGTCATCGCCATCTGGACTAAGTCGGCTCCCTAGGGATTCGCGGCGAGAAACCGGGTCGCATCCGCGAGTCCAGGGAGACTCGGGTCGGCGCCATGCCAGATCTCCCTGAGCTCGCGGTAGGCGCGAGTCGCGGTGGCTCGGTCTCCGGCCGCAGCCGCGGCGCGGCCGAGCCCGAGTAGTGACAACGCCCGCTTGGGAGCGAGCGCGAGCGCGCGCGCAAACTCCTGCTGTGCCTCCTGCGGACGACCGGCCTGCAGCAGAATCTCGCCAAACAGCTCGTGCGCCGGCTTCACGTCCGCGGGCGGCCCATACTCGACCGGCATCGCGTCCTCGAGCGCGGTCGCCTCACGCATGAGGGCGATCGCGTCCGTCGCAGCCCCGTTTGCCTGCCGCAGCAACGCCTCGAGCTCCTTCAGGAGAATGTCCGGGACCTGGTCTCGCTCTTGTCCGGGAACGGCCGGGGCCCGACTGCGATTGACCACAGCCAGCTCGGCCAGGCCGCGCTCGGCCCCGCGGCGGTCACCGCGCTTCAGGGCACTGAGCCCGGCTACGAACACGTCCACCGCTGCGTCGCGCGCGCGCACTCCAGTGAGGTCGATGCTCCACTGGAGGCAGGGACTGTCCCATCGCTCGGTGTTCACGACGTATTCGGCGCGCATCTCCGCGAGTACCGGGCGACCGCGGCGGGCCTGGTTCACGTTTCGGTACATCAACTCGAGGTGTTGCAGTGCCTCCCGGTATCGACCCTGCTGTAGGTAGCCGTAGCCCAGCCATTCGGTGTAATGGTGTGGAGTCCATGCGGCGTGGTCGTGCCCGGACGCGATCTCGTTCTGCGACACCACCTCGTCCCACATCCCCAGCGCGACGAAGATGTGCGTCGTCATGTGCTGCGCATGGGCGGCATCCGGCGCGATCTTGGAGTAGGCGCGGGCCGCCCGCAGACCCAGTACCGCGTGACTGGGGTCGTCGTAGCAGTGGATCAGCAGGTGCGCAGCACCCGGGTGATTGGGATTCTCCCGGAATACCGGTTCGACGATAGCCGCGGCCCGCAGGTAGGTCGGAACGTCTCGCACCCCCTGATTCAGGCCGAGCAGGGAGAGCGCATAGAAGACCTTGGCCTCGCGGTCCGCGGGGAAGCGCTTGACCAGCCGCCCCATGGCAGTCGAGTACGCCGTGTCGCGCTCGGCCTTCGAGCCCTCGCCGTAGAGGATTTCGACGGCGTCGAGATACGCCTGCTCACGGAGCGTGGGCGCTTGGGCGCGACGGGCCGCAGCCGTCGGGCCGAGCCGTTGCAGCGCGGCGCGGGCGGCGTTCAGGTCCTGCTCGTTCCACAGCGGATGTGTGTAGCTCAGCGCCTCGCCCCAATAAGCCAGGGCGAGTGCGGAATCGAGCCGCTGCGCCTCTCGAAACGCTCGCGCCGCGTCCTGATACTCGAAGCTGTGCAGCAGCAGCACGCCGCGGATAAACTGTGTCTGAGCCGCCGGCGCGCCCGACGTGGGAAAGTCGATCGTTCCAAGACGCGGTGTCTGAGCGGACAGCAACGCAGCAGCGGCCAGGCATAAGAGCAACATGGGGCTATCGGTTCTCCGTCGCTTTGTGCGATTGCAGCACCATCGCCGCCACCTCGGGATAGATGCCGATCGCATGGCTGCGAAAATAGAGGGCCGATCGTCGCGTCGGTGTATTGATCTGGATCGCGTTGGACTTCTTGTTGGGCATGTGGCAGTCGACGCAGTCGGTCATCATGCGGTCGCCGATCCTGTCGGCCATCGGATGTTGGCTCGTCTGGTGACACGCCAGACACTTCCGGGCAAACCCTGACACGTCTCTTTCCAGTCGATGAACGTCGTGGCACGTAGAACAGGACATGTCCGGGCTGGAGCGGAAACACTTGCTGCG
>WNGR01004611.1_pt1 | contig 14846 bp, 12 predicted proteins | sample 5407581 | NCBI WGS metagenome assembly WNGR01 (sample SAMN13153383, study PRJNA577476) | soil metagenome | isolation source: 80 cm soil or saprolite under Garry oak tree replicate 2 | place: USA:California | collected 2016-06-15
TCCACCCGCGCCACCCAGCCCGTTTGCTGGACCAGATTGCTGAGCTCGCCCGCATAGAAACAAACCGCCAGCAGCGACAGAATTGTTTTCTCTCCTAAAAACTTCTTTGGCTAGGCAGAAAAATTACCGTAGCACACGCGCCATTGAGGGTCAACGCGCGCACCGCTTTAATTGCGAATTCTAGCTACTCTTCCGACACATCGTGGCACGATATGACGATCCGACCCAGGTCCGGTTTTCGGTCCCGCAGTTGCTTCCGGGATCCCGGGAAGGCGGGAACTCCGGTGGGGTCCGCCAGGCTCCCGGCGTCATCCCCTTCGCCCGCTGCCTTTGTTTACGCGGGCTCTTCCAGAAAGGATTAGATGCCGGCAGCGGACTAGAAGCTAAAGAGCATGTAAAGTCCGATCACCGTGATGCTCAAAGGCCTTTGTGCGCGCAGGAATTCGGCTCTCGAGGAACCCACGCCGGAGCTTTCCCCTACTTTTTCTTTTTTTTGTCTGCGCGCCGCGCCATCTCCTCGGCCAGGTGCACCAAAAGCGAGCGCTGCCCTTCATCCATCTGACCCAGGCAACGCCGGAATCTCCGCAGCATCTTCTTTTGTTCTCCCTGCGTGCCCCATAGGCTCCCGCTCTCGTTCACGGGAACGAGCGGCGGCCGCCCTTTGCCTTCGTAAAAGAATCGATAGATGGGAACTTTCAGGCCCCGCGCGAACTTCTCCAGGGTTTCGATCGCCGGCACGGTATACCCATTTTCCACACGCCAGATATAGGTGCGCTGCAGGCCCGTGCGTTCCTGAAGATCGCCCCGGGTTATCTTTTTCTTTTCGCGCAAAGCACGAATGCGCTCGCCGACAATCATGCCCGCGATTATTCCAGACGCCTCCCCAGTGCACAAGTGAACATACGCCCAGGTCCGGTCTGCGGACTCCGGTGGAGTCCACCGGACTCCAGAAACCGGAGATGCTCATCCCGAGCGAATCCGCCCGAGGCGGATGAGCGCGGCGCGCTTTCTGCGCTCCGGATGCTTTTGCGGAGGAGCTCTCCTGAGGTGATGAGCGTTGGCCTCAGAATGACACGTGTGAGAGTAAGGCGGGGTTTTTATTCCGGCATGATGACGGTCTCGTCGCGCGGAATAGAGTTGAGCGTGGCTCGGTCGATATTCAGGTGCGCCATAACGAGCTCCGGCGGCGTGTGCGTGAGCCACTCGGAGAGGGAAAGGTCCTGATAGAAACTGCTGCGGAACATCTCCAGGAATTTGAGGTCGGTGTCGCCCGTATTCTCGATGTAATGAGGCAAGGTTTGCTGGACGTAACCCACGTCGCCGGTCTCGAAGTCCATGGTCCGCGCGCGGCCTCCGGTGGCGAACACGGTCATGCGGCCCTTTCCGGCGAAATAGTATTGCCATTCGTCCGCGTTCTGATGCCAGTGTAGTTCGCGGATGCCTCCGGGATGCACCGTCACGATGGCCGCCGCAATCCTCTGGGATACTTTGAACTGACTCGAGTCCACGACGCGCACTTCGCCGCCCTTGGTGCGCTTGGTGACGGGAAGCCGCAACGTGCGAAACGCAAAATCAGAGGAAGAGAGTCCCCGGGTTCCCGCCGCGGCTCTCCGATCGGCTTCCAGAGGGCCGGGAACCTGGCCCTGAAAGATGAACAGCTCCTTTTGCGGCAGCTTGTCGAAAGCTCTCTGAGGAACGCCAAAATTCTTGGCCAAGACGTCCTTGGGCGTGTGGGCCATCCAGTCGGAGAGCAAAACAGTGGCAAACTCCGAAAAGTTGCCGTCATCGAAAACGAGCAAGAACTCCGCGCCATCGGGATTCAATCCTTGAATCGAGTGAGGAATTCCGGTGGGGAAATACCAGAGATCGTCTTTCGTTACGTCGGCGACGAAGCTTTTGCCTTCGGCGTCGATGGCCGTAATCCGCGCGCTTCCGTACAGCATGTAGGCCCACTCCGCGGCGGTGTGCCAATGGAGTTCGCGCACGCCGCCGGCGGTGAGCCTCATATCCACGCCGGCCATGGTCGTGGAGACGGCCAGTTCGCGTACGGTGACTTCGCGGGACCATCCGCCCTGGTGCAGGCGCTTGTGGGCGAAGGAGAAGGGATACTTGAACGTCTGCAGGCCGCCGGAATCGGTCGGCGGCGGATTGCCGGAATCGGGATTCTGCGAATCGAGCGTGGGGTTCGCTGGGCCAGGATCGCTCGCGCTGCGGTCGGAGGGCGACTTAGGGGCCCCATTCGAGGCCCCATTCGAGGCCCCATTCGAGGATTGATCCTGCGCGAACATGTTCGCCACGGAGGTTACTCCCGCGCCTGCCAGCGCGCTCGCACCCGCCAGGGCGCTTGCACCCGCCAGGGCGCTTGCACCCGCCAGGGCGCCCGTGCTCACTCCCAGAAAATCCCGCCGCGAGAATTTGCCCTCGCCCTGCTTCGCATCGCTCACTTTGGCATCGCTCGCTTTGGGCTCGCTCCATCCCGCGTCGTTCCGCTCGTCAACCATGATTCGCCTCCTTTGTGCACGATTCTACGCCAATGCCAGACGTAACCGAGCGTTGTCATCCTGAGGAGTCCGCCCCGGGCGGACGACGAAGGATCCCTCCTGGCGTGTATACTGGGAAATTGCGTTCCAGTCGCGGCGGTCCAGGAATATGTCAGCGTTTCCGCAGAACAAACACTATAGAAACTAAGCCAGAAGACAATAGCATCAGCGTTGCGGGTTCTGGGACAGGTTCAAAGCTGACGTCGAGGCTGCCGGAATCAATTATTCCACGACTTGAAATATTGAAATTAACACTACCCTCTCCTGTGACGACGGGATCATTCAAATTAAAGAACTCGGGATCGGCCCAGGTTGGAATCAGTTCCCCCTGAAGCGAAGGCAGCCCTAATCCAAAGGAGCAATCTGTTGGAGGACAGTATTCAGAGCCCAAGGCAGTGCCGAGTATTCCACTCAGCACGGGCGTAAATGAATCCCCATTGAGAAAAAAGGAGAATTGCCCGCCGGACGCGTAATTGACGGTTCGAGTGAATGAGCCCCCGAGCGGCCCAGAAGTGGTAATCGAAACCGCTGGCCCGGTGGTAAGTTGTCCGAACCCGTTCGTGCCAACCACTGAGCCGTTTATGGTGAACCCGCTGTAGGCGTCGAAACCAAGACTGGCCGAGCAGCCCAGCGAGAAACAGGGACCTCCGCCCCCCGTAAATATAGATGATATCCCGATGCTGAAGGTATCAGCTTGAGCCGGAATGGAAGGTAGGAACACCAGGAAAATAAGAACAAGAATACAAACGTAACGCATGGCGGGAATCTCCTTAGTTGGGCTTCCGGGTACCATCATGGCCGCACGCGATTCGCCACTGCGGTGTGCATGAAAAGAATAGACTTGAACGGGTCTGCAGTTCGATAACGGAAGTTTCTTGCAGCATCTTGACCATGCGTTTCTCCTGAAGGAACAAATCTCCTTCGCAAACAAAATTGGATAGAAAGACCCCGGACCCGTCAGTTTACTTATTTCGTAAACCGCAGGTCAGCAATCTAAGCTATGCGCCGGAAGCTTAAACCGACGCACACAGTTGACCCCCGCGGTAAAATAGAAGTAAGGCTCGCGAAGAAGCATCCACGGTGTGCGCGCATTCTCCGCGAGCGCCGAAAATGACGATGCGAAGAGCATCGTCATCTCGAGCGATCCGCCTTGGGCGGATGAGCGAGGGATCTCTCTTCGTCGTGTACGCCTCGCCCAAAAAAATAAGCACTCCACAACGCGGGGCCGGACAGAATCATTCTTTTCGAACAAACCGCACCCCTCTTGCGCGAAGCTTTGTGGCACAGGCACTCCTGCCTGTGCTCCCGATCGCCGACCGCAGCGTGCCTGAAACTAAGCTCCGCATTATGAACACTTCCGGAAACCGCGCCCGCAACCCTCGCAGAATCAACAGTTCCGTTTTTAAAGACTTAAACCCGATTAGAATGAGCACTTCCAGAAAAAACACCAGGGGAGGGTGCGGGCTTTTGGCGAACCACCATCTGTTCTCAGCGAACGCAATGCACGCGCGGCCGCCATGTGGCACAGCCAGAACCGGGGTCCCCGGCGTGCGCCGCTTTTGCGTGCGCTGGGGTGGGAGGAGTGGCTGTGCCACCCGAATTCTCCGCAAACTGTTAAGTGTCGCAGAATGCGCACTTACACAAAACAGGGGGGAGGGGACCCCCTTTTGCCGCTCCGGCAAACTGCAGATCCCTCGGGCTTCGGCCCTCGGGATAACACCATATCGGGACGCCGGGCGGGAGGATTGCAAACCGGGGTGGAACGTCGTATGTTGCCGACACGATCGGCAGGACGCAGGAGGGCCGGCAAGATGCCGGCGCTACAAAAACCGCTTGCGGCAAAAGCCGCGCAGCAGGATTTCGCGCGCGGCGAGGGAGGCAACGTGAAACTCACAACCAAGCGAGGGATTGGGCGAGGGATTCTTAGCGCCGTGGGAATGGCAGCCGTGTTCCTGGTGGGCGCGGCGCCGGCACGGAGCCAAGGCGGGGCGCCAGCCGGCCAAGCGGTTCCGAACGCCAAGGCGCAGCCTGGGCAGGCACAGGGAGCCGGCCAGGCGACGTCGGCGGCTTCGGGGGCGAAGCCGCTGATGTCCGACCAATTTTTCAAGAATGTTCAAGTGCTCAAAGGGATCCCGGTGGACCAATTCTTAGGGACGATGGGTTTCATTGCCGCGTCTCTGAGCGTGAATTGCACGGAATGTCATGCGGCCGGGGGCCGAGGCATGATCAGGGACTATGCCGCAGACACCCCGAAAAAACAGAAGGCGCGCCAGATGATGCTCATGGTGAAAGCCATCAATCAGACAAACTTCGGAGGAGCGCACCGGGTGACCTGCTGGACCTGCCATCGCAGCGATACGCAGCCGCCGGAGACGCCGAGTTTGATGGTGCAGAACGGCGCTGTGGCTGAGCGGGATCCCAATGACATTGAAGTTCCGGATGAGCCTATCCCGTCGCCGGCCGCCGATCAGATTCTCGACAAATATATCCAGGCGCTGGGCGGGGCAGAGCGGCTGGCCGGAATTACCAGCCTTGCCGCGAAAGGGACATACGCGGGGTTCGATACGGATCTCGGAAAAGTCCCGGTAGAGGTCTATGCCAAATCGCCCGCTCAAAGCACGACGATCGTGCATCGTTCGGAGAAGGCGGAAAATATCACCACCTATGACGGCCGCAACGGGTGGATCGCCATGACCAATACGATACTTCCGGTGAAACCGCTGACCGGAGGCGAACTCGACGGCGCGCAACTGGACGCGGAGATGTTTTTCCCCGCGGGCATCAAGAAATACCTGCGCGATTGGCGCACCGGCTTCCCGCCGACGACCGTGAACGACCAGTTAGTTCAAGTCGTCCAGGGGACAACCCCCGGAGGAACTCGCGTCAAGTTATTCTTCGACGCAAAATCGGGGTTGCTGGTGAGGGTAGCGCGGTTTGCCGACACCGCGCTTGGTTTCAATCCTTCGCAAGTGGATTACTCGGATTATCGCGATCTCGCGGGCGTGAAGGTGCCTTTCCACTGGACGCTTACCTGGACCGATGGGCGCTCTGAATTTGAGATGAGCGAAGTGCAGCCAAACGTCCCGATCGACGCGGCCAAGTTCGGCGAAAGCGTGCTGCCCAAAGCCGCAACGCCATAGGTGGCGCGTCGGGTCCCCAGTTCGCCTTCGCAGCGCGGCGAGCGCGGGGCTTCCAGATTGCATTCGGGGGCGGATCGTCGTATGTTGCCGCGGGGCCGGAAAGAGATTCAAAGAGAGATTCTTCGACTGCGCGTGTCGACCAAAAAATCGTGAAAATGCGATTTTCGGAAAGAACAAGTCGACACGCTCCGCTCAGAATGACAAGGGGAGCCGGCAAGATGCCGGCGCTACAAAAGTGCCGGACCGCACGGGCTCAGGAAGGGAAGGCCGGCGTCTACAGAGATTCTGATAGCTAAGGTTGAGGCGGAAATATGGCGAGAGCGAAAAAGGGGTCGGTGGGGCGGCGAGAGTTCCTGAAGGGCGTGGCGGCGGGCGCGGGCACCCTGGCGGGTGCAAGCGCCCTAACGGGTGCAAGCGCGCTGGCTGCGTCGGTGGACACCCTGCCGGGTGCAAGCCCGCTCGCGGCAAAGGCCGCGGCGGCAGCGACTGCGCCGGCGCCGCGCGGAATGCCATTCCCGCCGGCCGTGGAAGGCGATCCGCCGACGAATGCCGAAGTGCTTACGGTGGATCGCACCGGGTCTGACTTCATGGTGGACGTCCTCAAGGCTCTCGGCTTCGAGTACGTCTGCGCGGTGGCGGGCTCGAGTTTCCGGGCGCTGCACGAATCGGTGATCAATTATGGAGGCAACAAGAATCCTGAGTTCCTCACCTGTCTTCATGAAGAGCAATCGGTGGCCATGGCTCACGGCTTCGCCAAAATCGAGGGCAAGCCGCTGTGCATATTGGCGCACGGCACGGTCGGGCTGCAGCACGCTTCGATGGCCATCTACAACGCGTATTGCGACCGCGTGCCGGTGTATCTGGTGATCGCGAACAATCTGGACGCCACGATGCGATCCCCCGTTTATGGCGAATGGGCGCACAGCGTTCTGGACGCGGCGGCCATGGTGCGCGATTACACGAAGTGGGACGACCAGCCGCTCTCGCTGCAGCATTTCGCCGAATCGGCGGTGCGCGCCTACAAGATCGCCATGACGCCGCCGATGGCGCCGGTGCTGCTGGTGGCGGATAGCGAACTGCAGGAAAACCCGATCCGCGAAGGGACCCGGCTGAGCATACCGAAGGTGACGCTGCCGGCGCCGCCGCAGGGCGATTCCGGCGCGGTGGCGGAGACGGCGCGCCTGCTGGTGCAGGCGGAGAATCCGGTGATCGTGGTGGACCGCACCGCGCGGACGCAGGCGGGCATCGATCATCTGGTCGAGCTGGCTGAGACGCTGCAAGCCGCGGTGATCGACATCAACGGGCGGATGAATTTTCCCACGCGGCATCCGCTCAACCAATCGAACCGCCGCGGGGCGGCCGTCTCGAACGCGGATGTAATTGTGGGTCTCGAAGCTTTGGATTTGTGGAGTGTGGTGAACTCATTCCACGATCAAGTGCGCCGCAGCTCGCGCCCGGTCACGAAGCCCGGCGCGAAACTCGTCAGCATCAGCGCGGGCGATCTTTACACCAAGGCGAACTATCAGGAATTCAACCGCTTCACCGAAGTCGATCTGGCCATTGCGGCCGATGCGGAGGCGACTTTGCCTGCGCTGATCGAGGAAACCAAGCGGCGGATCACGCCGGAGCGCCGGCGGACGTTCCAGGATCGCGGGGCCAAGCTGGCAGCGGCGCACAACACCGCGCTGGAAGCGGCGCGAAACGAGGCCGCCTACGGCTGGGACGCGAGCCCGGTGAGCACGGCGCGGCTGAGCGCGGAACTCTGGGCGCAGATCAAGAATGACGACTGGTCGCTGGTGTCCATTATCCATCACTTCAGTTGGTGGCCGATTCGCCTTTGGGATTTCACTAAGACCTACCAGTACCTCGGCAGGCAGGGAGGCGGAGGCATCGGCTACAACGCGCCCGCCACGGTGGGCGCGGCGCTGGCGAACCGGAAGTACGGGCGGTTGTCAGTCAGTATTCAGGATGACGGCGATCTTTTGTTTTCTCCGGCGGTGCTGTGGACGGCGGCGCATCATCGCATTCCGCTGCTGAGTGTCATGCACAATAACCGCGCCTATCACGAAGAGTTGATGCACGTGCAACGCATGGCCGACCGGCACCAGCGCGGCATTGACCGCGCCGGGATCGGGACGGCGTTCACGGAGCCGAATATGGATTTTGCGAAACTGGCACAGAGCATGGGCGTCTACGCCGAGGGCCCCATCGATAATCCCAAGGATCTAGCCCCGGCTCTGAAGCGCGCGATCGCGGTGGTCAAGCGCGGTGAGCCGGCTCTACTCGACGTGGTTACGCAACCACGCTAAGCCGTGAGGCTTGCGTCCTATGTCATTCGTTAGAACGACGGAGGGATTCCTCGCCCGCGCAAGAGGAATACGTCGGCGCCAAGGGCGCCGAGCGCGGGTTCGGAATGACGGCGTTAGAAAAGATAGCGCAGCGACGGATCGCCGGGATTCGGGTCAGTCTTTTTGGCGCAACATGGTGGCTTTGGCACATTCGGTCATCAGCTCCACGAACCTGGTGTAATTCTCCTGGCCGACGACGAAGGGGTTCGGCTCTCCCGGTTTTCGCGCGAGAAGCGCCGTCAGCTTGTCGGCAAATCCATCGAAAACCGGATGGTTCTGAATTTCGACGTCCACCTTCATCTTCTTGGTCCACTCCTCGAAGTGCTGGAGTGAGTCAATGAACTCCGAAACTTGACTGGCCGGACCCTGAGCGATGAACCCTCCGCCAACCATGCCCACGACGTGCGTCTTCCCCTGGTCTTTCACCGGGAAGATCAAGCCCAAGGAGCCGGGCGTATGTCCGGGAATGAAAACCGGAGTTACGCTCTCGTCGCCAAGAGTGATGGGCACGCCCTCGAAGGCCGCCATGTCCCGTTTCGGCAGCGGTGCGGGTGGCGCTGCATTTCCGCCTGTCGCATTTCCGGCGGCTGGTGGGCGAGGGATGTTTATAAAATCCCAATCGGCCGCCGCCATCACGATGTGCGCGCCATAATGCTGTTGCAGATAGGCCGACCCGCCATAATGATCTTCGTGACCATGCGCCAGGATAACGATCTTGATATTGCCCGGATCCAGCCCAAGAGTCTTCAAGCCGGGCAGAAGAACCGTCTCCACATCTTTCGCGTGGCCGGCGTCGATCAACATGATTCCGGCGGAGGTAGGGAGCACGTAGGTAACGGCATTGCCGACCGAGTACTGCCCGGGAATGGCCCAGAGATTATCGAAGAGCTTGACGGGTCCGGGGTCCGTGGCCGGATTTGCGCGCGGCGCTTCGCAGAGAAAGTGTTCCGCGTTTGCCCAGTAGGTGCCCGCGATCTTCTTTGCCTTTTCGATATGCGCCAGAACCTCGGGAGAATCGGGTTTAGCCGCTCTTTGCTGTTGTGCTTCTTGCGCCTGCACCGGCCATGCGAGCAGCGCGCAGATGACCAAGGCTGGCAGAAGCCAATAAAATCTTTTTGGCATGGCGATCCTCTCCAATCGTCGCTGCAGAAAAACGCTGCTGGCGGCAATGTATGGTCCACGCTTTACCATTTGACCCCTCGGATGGGCACCCTTTATACACCCGTGACGCTCTCCGTGGAAACTGCGGATCGTGTCTCTAGCTCGAGGGGGCGTGCGGGCAGCTACAGCAGTTTCTCGGAGAGATCGAGCTGGCCGTGCACGTTGGTGCTCACTGAGGAGTTCGGACTGCCATTTCGCGGGTGGCGACGAAGCGCCAGCGGCCGCGCTTTTTCTGCACGATCTCACAACCACGACCGCGAATGGGCGGCAATGGTTTGCCGTCTTCTCCGCGAGCGCCCGTGACGGTCCAGGAGCCGTCCACGATGGCCAGATCGGAGGCGAGGAAACGAACCTGCTCGACCGTACCCGTTTCGGTTCCGAAACCGGCCTTAAGCAATTGCGCGAAGAAGGCTTCCATAGCTTGTCGTCCGTGGATGAACTGTCCGTCGATACCCACGTAGTCGGCGTTCTCGTCCCAGTATTCGCGGATGGCGGTGAGGTCTCCTTGATTCAACCGGCGGATCGCGTCGGCGACCATCTGGCGGATGGCATCTTCGTCGGTTTGGCGGGCAGCCGGCGCAGCCGCCGTTGCGAAGCACAAAACCAGCAGGAGTAGCAGCCCATTCCAAGACATCGTTCACTCTCCTCGCGAACGGCCTCGAGAGCCATCACAGGCCGAGCGCGCCCATTTTAGGCTTTTCGTAGGAGGCGTCCTCGCCGGGATAGCGCAAGCGGACATCGAAGCGGCCGGTCTCCTTGGCCAAGGCCCAGACGAGGCTTTCGCCGGCGGGAAGGATCTGCGGCTGGCGCTTGAAAACCGAATCGTCGAAAGCGCGTCTAGCATCGATCCACTGCCAGCCCTTGTCTGAGAAAGCGCTGATTACATCCTCCAGGTATAGCGCGTTGATCATACGGTGATGGAGGAGCAACGTGTGCGGGATTTCGTGGCCCAAAACGTCGAGCGCGAGCTGGCGGTAGAACGCGGCGCGGTCGAGCAAATGCGCCACGAGATAGTCTCCGTAAGGCTCAGTGCTTACAGCCGGCTGCTTTTCGAGGCGGGCATTCATGCGCTCGTCCACATACCAATCGGAGGCGTCGATGGTCACGTGGCCCACGGCGTAGCCCCTGTGCTTGAGCAGGGCACGAAACTGGTCGCGCTTCTCCGTGGTGTCGCCTTCTTTCAGAAAAGGATAACGAAACAGGCGCGTGAAGCGGCGATAGGATTTGATCAGCGGCTCGTTGCGCTCGAAATCCGCGACGAAATCGTCGTAGGTGGTTTTGGCGGAATTGAGGTTGAAATGCGAATAGGAATGATTGCAGATCAGGTGCCCGGCGTCGTCCCACTGCCCCAGGAGCTCCTTGCCTTGTGCGGAATCCACCCTCATGCCGCAGACGAACAGGGCAGTCTTGAGGCTCCATTTTTCGAGTGTATCGAGAATGTTGCGATTGGCTTCGCGCCAGGCGATGTTTGGACCCAGAGTAGTGCTGGGGTCGTCCATGGTCACCGCAATGCGGGGCTTTTCGGGCGCGGGGGCGCTCGGTGGGAGAACCGAGGCCGCTACAAGGGTGCCGGCACTGCGGAGGAATTCACGGCGATTCACAGCGGAACTATAGAGGAATTTAACGAGGTCTCGCGGCTTAACGGCGGGAAGCTTGCTCATACTCGAGATCTAAGGAGGCCATCAGCGTGTCATTATCGGTTGGAATGGGCTCGTTGTGCTTCCTTAAGCTCTCGATGTAGCCAACGATGGCATCCTTGGCCATCTCTTTGGCTTCGTCCAAGGTCCGGCCGTGAGTGACGCAGCCCGGCAGAGCGGGCACGATAGCCGTGAACCCTCCTTCGAGTTCAGGCCGGAGAACGATATTGAAATGGCCGTGCTGCTTTCTCATCGACTAGACGCATTGTAATTGAGTGGTAGATCGAGCGTCAATTAAGGCTCACAAGTTTGACCTTCAGTCAGGACGCGGCGCCACAATGCGCTAGCGGGCGGAGGCGACCGGGGAGCCGACCGTGGGCGAGCCTGCGGCGGCGGTGACAGGCGTGAGCCAGTTGTGCCGGTCGGGTTTGGCGCCGGACAGAATGGCGAAGAATTCGTCCTGGAGACGCTTGGTAACCGGGCCGCGGCGTCCGGCGCCGATAGTGATGCGGTCCACCGAACGCAGGGGCGTGATTTCCGCGGCGGTGCCGGTGAAGAAGACTTCGTCGGCGATATAGAGCATCTCGCGCGGAATCATCTGCTCGCGGATCGAAATGCCAAGATCTTCGCAAAGGGTCATGACGCTGCTGCGAGTGATGCCGGGCAGGACGCTCGAGGCCAGCGGCGGCGTATGAACGGCGCCATCGCGGACAACGAAGATATTTTCGCCGGAACCTTCGCTGACGTACCCGCTGGTATCCAGGGCGATGCCCTCGGCATAGCCATTGGCGAGAGCTTCCATGCGGATGAGCTGCGAATTCATGTAATTCGCGCCGGCTTTGGCGATGGACGGAAGAGTGTTCGGCGCCAGGCGCGACCAGGAACTGACGCAAACGTCCACGCCTTGCTCGAGCGCTTCGGCGCCGAGATAAGCGCCCCACTCCCAGCAGGCCAGGTAGACTTCGATGGGGCAGGGGAGCGGATTCACGTTGACGTCGCCGTAGCCGCGAATCATCAGCGGACGGATGTAACAGGAATTGAGGCGATTTTCGCGCACGATTTCTTTGGCGGCGGAACAAAGCTGCTCGACCGTGTAGGGGCTCTTCATGCGGTAAATATGGCCGGAGTGGATCAGGCGCTGCATGTGTTCGCGCAGGCGAAAAGCCGCCGGGCCTTGCTTGGTTTCGTAGCAGCGGATGCCCTCAAAAACCGAAGAGCCGTAGCTGACGACGTGGGAGAGCACATGGATTTGCGCTTCGTCCCAGGGGATCAATTTGCCGTTGTGCCAGATCCATTCGGTCTTTTTGAGTGCCATCAGCGGTCTCCTACGTGAATTATAGCATGGGCGTTTCGAGGACCTTGGAAGCGAAAAAGGCGCGCGCAGGCGGATGCGCGAGCCAAATTGGACGGGCGGCAATCCCCGGCGTGCGCGAGTGTTGGATTCCGGAAATGAGGGATTCCTCGTCGCGGACTCCTCGGAATGACGACTCTTTGAGCTAGCGCGGGGTGGTGAGGGGCGCGGGGCGGTCGGCAGGAGCAGAGCGTTCGATAGTCAGGAAGTCGGTACGCGCGGTGGAGCGCAGGTTGCCGTGCGCGGTTTCCCATAGGCCGAGGAGCAGGAAGGGAACGATGGTGGCTGCGGCCAAGGCTTTGGCCCTGGGCCCGACCTTGGCCTCCGGTTCCCAGCGGAAAAGCTGCTGGCTCAAAAAGAAGGCCATGGCGGCGCTGACCGCGAGCGCAACGATTTCCGGCTCGATTTGCCTGATGCCGACGCGGGCCACCATGACGCGTTCGAGGCCGGTGACGAGATAGGTGGCGGGAAGGAAAAGGGCGAAGCGCTGGAGCCAGATCGGCAGCATGGGCAGCGGGAGCGTGGCGCCGGAAAGAAACAGGAAGGCCGACCAGAGGATCTGGTTGATGACCTGAGTTTCCTGGGTGCTGTTGGTGACGCTGGCGATGATCAGGCCGAGCGCGGCGAAAGTGACGATTCCGAGCGTGATCAGAAAGAAAACGCCGCCCAGGTTTCCCCAACCCTGCATGTGGAAGATTCGGCGCGCGAGCGCAAACTCAATGGTGACGGTGGGCAGGGTCAAAATGTAGTTGGACAGGATGCTCGAAGCCAGCATGGCCCCGGGGCCGACCGGCGCAACGCGAAAGCGGCGCAAGATGCCCTGTTCGCGGAAGGTGACGAGCTGGATACTCAAGCCCCAGAAGCTGCCCATGACGGTTATCGCCAGCACTGAGGCGAGCATATAGGGCACGGCGGCAACGTTGCTGCGGGCGAAGAGTCCCAGAAATAAGAACAGGAAAATCAGCGGGAAAATCAGGCTGAAAAAAATGAAAGCGCGATTGCGCAGCGCCAGGCGCATGCGCACCTTGGTTAATGTCCAGGCGTTTCTCAATCGCGGAGCCTCCTGCCGGTAAGTTCCAGAAAAACATCCTCGAGGGAAGGCGCGGCAATATCCAGACTGGCGAGCTCGTTTCCGTTGGCCTCCAGGTATTTGACCAGCGAAACGATGGTTTGCGGCACGCGCGTGGAGTGGACCACGTAGACGCCGTCGGAGGCGTGGCAATCGGCCACGCCCTCGAGCTGCTTGAGTGTGGCGTCGGATTCGGGCCGTGCCAGGCGCAGCTCGATGCGCGTGGTGCCGGCGGAACGCTGTTTGAGTTCCCGGGGAGTGCCCTGCGCGATGACGCGGCCCTGATCGATGATGGCCACGCGGTCGCAGAGTTTTTCGGCCTCTTCGATGTAGTGCGTGGTCAGCAGGATGGTTTTCCGCTCCTTCTTCAGCTCTTCGATGATGGTGTAGATTTCGCGGCGGACCTGAGGATCGAGGCCGGCGGTGGGTTCATCAAGGAAGAGCACGCGGGGCTCGTTGACCAGGGACATAGCCAGGGCCAGGCGCTGTTTTTGGCCGCCGGACAGGTGCGAATAGAAGGCATTGCGCTTTTCTTCGAGGCCAAATCGTTTCAGCAGGCCAGCGGGATCGCGGCGGCGCTTGTAAAAGCTGGCAAACATGGAGACCGCTTCGCCGACCCGGAGCTTATCGGGCAGGGCCGTCGCTTGCAGGACGGCTCCGATCTCCTGTTTGAAGGCGGAGCCGGGGGATTGGGGATCGAGGCCGCAGACGCTGACGATGCCTCCGTCGGGGGGACGGAGGCCTTCGAGGATTTCGACGGTGCTGGTTTTGCCGGCGCCGTTCGGGCCGAGCAGGCCAAAAACTTCGCCTTCTTGCACTTCGAAGCTCACGCCACGCAGAGCCTTCACGGCGCCGTAGTTCTTGGTCAGGTTGTGTACCTCGATGATGGGGGCGCTCACGGTGTAAATGGGTATCTATAGCATATTTCGAAGAACTGTGAGGCTGGGGAAGGAAATCCAACTCACGAAATGCAGATCCCCCACAAAATCCTCCGGGGCGCAAAGTGCGCGCCTCGGTCCAAACTTCGGACCTCGGGATGACGACAAAATCTGCTGAGGCAGTTAGCGACTAGCCGCGGCGCCTTTTAGCAGCGGCTCGTTTGGCGCGGCGCTTGGGGGATTTTTGCCGGGGGGCGGCTTGCCGGCTCCGTTGCGTGGAACGCGGAGGCGCCCAGGCGTTTTCGGCGAGGGCGACCCGGCGTTCGATGAATCGGGCGCCTTCGCTTTCGAGGAGGCGGCGCTGGAGGCTGGCAAACGGTTCACGAACAGCGATTCGGCCGCCCGCGGCCACCACGCGGTGCCAGGGAATGGCCTGACCTCGGGGACAAGAGGCCATGGCTCGGCCAGCGGCACGAGCGCCGCCGGGCAGCCGCGTGGCGCGGGCCAGTTGGCCGTAAGTGATAACGCGGCCCTTGGGGATGCGTTTCACCAATTCGTAGACTCGATTCCGGCCTGCGTCCATCTTCGCAAAGATAACCGCAATGGCCGCGAGTTGCCAGTTTTGCCACTTTAGGAAACACAATGGGCAGAAGAATTCACACTCGCGGCATCTAATAGGCAGGGTAAGAAGGGCCCATCACCTCCCAAAGGTCAGTTCGAGT
>WNGR01009049.1_pt1 | contig 14846 bp, 10 predicted proteins | sample 5407581 | NCBI WGS metagenome assembly WNGR01 (sample SAMN13153383, study PRJNA577476) | soil metagenome | isolation source: 80 cm soil or saprolite under Garry oak tree replicate 2 | place: USA:California | collected 2016-06-15
ACGCGCCAGTAGCAATGCGTCTAACATCCCCTCGAGTGAGGTTGTGGGTGCTTGCGTTCGATAGGAGGGATAGCAGCGGCAAGCTGGCTCGGCATAGATAGCAGGGGACGAGACCTCTTCCATCAGCACATCTTCTGGAAGGACGACATGGACGGCTCCTCCACGGCCACTGGTGGCAGCGCGGAACGCTCTCCGAACGATGTCGGGGAGCATCTGCGGGCGTTTCACCACAGCGCTCCACTTCGTGGCAGCCTGCAAAAGGCGCTGCTGGTCGATGGCAGTGAGTGTTCCCTTGCCCTCATCGATCAACGGCACATCGGACGTGAACACGACCATAGGTACCGAAGATCCATTGGCTTCGGCCACGCCTGGGATCACGTAAGTTGCCCCACCACCGCTTGGGGCTTCGGTGATGCCGGGTTTGTGCGCCAGGCGGGCGTAGGCATCGGCCATAAACGCTGCCGAGCGCTCGTCTCGTGCCATGATGTGCGTGATCTGGTCCCGAGCCGCATAGAGCGCGTCGTAGAGTACCATGGTGGTATCGCCGGGCACCCCAAAGATGTGTTCAACCCGGTATTCTTTGAGTAATTCGACCAGGACCTGGGCAGTATTCATCGTCTCTCCTGTGGTTCCTTCATACATAGCTGCTGCTGCTCTTTTGCTAGCAGGGTGTAATGGCTGGCTGGAAGCATTGTTTCAATATAGTTATTTTGAGCAGGTGATCCATCATGCCTTAAGTACCAGGCGAATAGCTGTTTCTACAGAATCGCTCCTACTTGCCAAGAGGGTTGACATCCTATGCAAGGTCGCTTTATTTTGTGCAGCGCATGCAGCATGGTTCATTGAATCCCATACATTGTTTAATTGCATGTTCACAGGTGGTACAGAAAGCAACATTGGCATCGACTCAATGTTACGAGCTTGTTCATTGTATATGATTGTGATTTTCAGGTAGTACCAGGCATAGACAAGTTCCGGGTCTCTGAAATCCTGATCGATTGTTAAATGGAGACGGTCTGTTTCGTTGGCTCCTAGCTGATGAGCTATTTTTACCAGCTTGCTCTTACCTTTTAACTCAGGTGAAAGCTCAACGTCGTAGTTATTCGTCACCATCACGAATGATCTCGTTGCATCAATATCTTCATCCTCTTCGTCGCAGCGATAAAACTCACCGACATCAAGTATCTCTATCTTTGCGCGGGTAGGCATTGCAACCTGCGTACCGACATTATACAGTGTGATATCTAAAACAGGAGTTTTGTCATTTTCGTTAATATACACATCCACAAGGCGCAATTCCGGCTCTGTTTTAGAGATGGTTGTTTGCTGCTGCAGGAGGCTCATGCCGGGCGTCAAATGAGTTGATGGTTCACTTGTGCCAATCTCGGCTGTGTCCAGCTTGGCGAGGACTTCAAATGCGAAGGCACTGGCATTACGAGCAGCTATTTCCTGTGAGCCATGAGCATCTGCATGACTTTTACCATCAAGCACATCGGAAACACCACGGATAATCAAAGCCTGCACGTGTTCATTCCCATGGGTTGCCTGGAGAAAACCACGACCTTCCATCTCTACAGCCAACGCATCATTATAATGTGAATGCAAAAACGTAAAGATATCAGAGCGGGTCGAAGCTACTACCTTTTCTCCTGCCGCAATCGGTCCAACAAAAGCGCGAGGAGGAGAGACTTTCACCGGTTCACGGCCTCGAATTCTCTGTAACCAGTCCTTTTTCCGTGCCTCGGCCTTTGCTCGCTGTACCAGGCGGTAGCTCGATTCGCCCACATCAGGCCGGGACAAAAAAGATGACCTCTGCGCCTTGCCGGACTCATAGCCATAGACCCTGGTTGCAGCCACCACGTCACTCAGCGCGACATCTTTGATTCCGCCTGCTACCCCTACGAAGAGGACAATGTGTGGATCGAAGTAGGCTATCGCCCGCTCTGCTTCAAAGGCAGCACCCGAATTTCCAGCCCCAATCTGGGCAATTCCGATCTCCCACCAGCGCTCCCCAGCTATGAAGTTCCCTCGTTCGTAAATGGTACCCTTATGGATCTCTTCCCGCAGGCTCCTCAGGTGAGCACGGACTGCCTCGTATTCAACCGGAAGAGCGGTGAGTATGACTGCACGCCCTCGTCCTTGCTCTTTACCTGGCATGTCAACCTCCTCTTTGTCAATTGAGTCTATCTCAAAGTAACTAACTTATTGTGGTACAGGCGTATTCGTCTTTGCTGGTTGAGCTTTGTCTAGCATGAAACCGAGTGCAGAGCCGAGAAGGAATCCAATCACTCCACCAATGAAAAATGATGTACCTGCATCGGGAATGAGCGTACATACAAGCGCTACTGCTAACCCTATAGCAATCGGTATACCCCAGAGCTTCCAGGGCGTTATCTGTTCCACGCGTGCGTGTGCGTTTCCTGCACGCTGCATATGTGCTACGGTAGTTGACACCATTGAGCGGGTTGCGAGTGCAAACAGAACTGGGATGATCAGGAAAAATAACCAGCCCAGGTTGGTATGGGCCGCCAGGCCTGCTCCTAAGCCTCCCAGTACGATCAATCCCACAAAGCCAACTCCACAACCCACCCCAACTCGTTCGCCAATATCTTTCTCGCGTAACAAACTTTGCCGAACGGTAGGTAGTATTTCTCCCTGTACATAGATCTCGGCTGGACCATGTGTTCCTGGTGTGAGGTAGTCAATGGCAAAGGGGACTGTATATTTTTCGCCAAATGGCCGGTTACTTGTATCTATAGCCAGTGTAATTGGTTCGTTAGCACGAAATTGTCCGGGTTTTGCACTGGCGGCATTATCTTTCGCCGCAATGCGCGCAGAGAGGGGAACAAGTCCCTCATCACCATAATTGCGAGGTGTTACAACGATGCTGGTTGGCATACCGCGATGAGCTATTCCAGCCCAGGCTGGTATTTCCCGTGTGGCTTCGGGCTCAAATACGACTCGTGGTGGTAGTGGTTGTATATGAATCACCACCTGAACAGGTTGCTCGACTGCCCTGACCTGATTTTCCATGCGTAAGACCAGGAGTGCGCTATGGTTTGTGTTGCGCATAAGGTTGTCTACTTTAAAGAAGAGTGGAATCTTGACTTCCGAAGCTCCAATTTCTGGTTCGCTCCCTTCCGGCATGAGAGTAAAGCGCACTGAGGACTGTCGGTTTTCAAAGGTAACCCAACTTGTACGGCTCTCTATTACACCGAAAGCGCAGCCTCGTACCCCCTCGTGACCTAGAATAAGATCAGTTCGCGCTGGCAGATCTGAGATAAAGCTGCCTGCGTCAAAAATTTTGCCATCAAAGGTGAGATTGTGTATGCCAACCCTGGATCGCTCTATGTGAGGGTCCAGGATGTCGATGCAGCGCTCGATGCCCTCATTTGTATCCATGCGCAGTTCGTTTGTTCGGGAGACAGCCGTGATGCTTTGTTCGATACGTTCTGCCAGTCGCTTACGATTGGCGACAAAGGTCAGGTAGCTGATGAAGCCATGAACTTCGTCCGAAGTATCTATAATCCATTTCCTTGCGCTTGCCCATTCTTGATCCAACTTCATGGCTATCAGGCGAAGCGTAAAACCGGGTATTTCTGTGTCAAAGTCTTCAAACGGGTTAAAAAGAAAAGGAATACGTAGTTGGTCGTCAAGCCCTTCATCATCTGCTGGCTCATATTGCGCTGTTTGTTTTCGCCTGGATGCTACAAGCTGCTGATCGTATTCTGCACGAATATGCTCATCAGAAAGGAGGCGTTCAATCACCGGTACAATCTCGTTCATCGCAGACCGGGCGGGCCCCATTGACAGCGGATTGTTCATTTGCGCCTGGAGACTCTCGCGGTAAGTATTAAGAGCTTGCTGGATAGTTGACGAAGTGGCATTTTCTGCTACGCCAAGCACTTCATAATAATTTACAAATGTCCCTTGAACTCCAGATGTCATATGTTAAGCCCTCCCTGGCGGATTCAGTAGTTCCTTATAACGCTTGCGTAGATATTTCTCAACGCGATAGCGGATGGCGGTTACAATACAGGCGATGATAAAGATGAGTATGCCTAGCATGAAACTGCCGCCGCCAAGTAGGAAGGCACGTAGAACATACTCGCTGCCATTTGAGTAATTGCTTCCATATTGAAGTGCCTGCGAAATAGCCTGGCCTCCCTGATCCCAAATGAGGAGACCAACGACGAAAGCGCAGGTGAGCCAGAATGTCCACGTGCGAAAATGGGCTACGCTGTGTGTTTCAGAGTAGTCTGTATGTCCCTTGCCGATACCAACGCCGAAGCCGACCAGACCCGTGATAGCACCTACTATCAATGGAAACTTATTGCCAAGGGTATATAAATCTCCGAGAGGGCTTAATAGCACGACCGTGCCTGCAATTACGTTTTGCATAAAAGTGCTAAATGAAATATCAGAAGTTGTTTGATAAAGATACGAAGCGGGGACAATAGCCGGAATAAGCAGGTACAGCAGGAAGGCAAGCAGCGCTCCAGTGGCAAAGTTCCAGGCAAAGCCGACGAGACCACCTCGTAATCCCCAGCGCCAGAGAATGCCTCGTAGCCCTCGGAAGAAACTCAGAGTCCTGAGTGTGATCGGAAATTTTTGAATTGGCGGGGGTTGTCCATATGCCCCGGCCACCTTCATAGTGAGCATACGTTGATATTTTCGTCCACGGCCCAGCATTTGGAGATTCATCAGCGTGATGACTTTAGTCGCGGGCATAGCGCCGTCACCGGGTGTTCCTGATACGTGGACAGGGACAGAATTATTTAGCATAATCCATTGGGGTTCCGTTCCGGGTGGTGGCTGCTCAAGCACCATATCAATGCTGGTAAAGCCGCGGGTTGTATTCATAACCTTGACGGTAATGGGCCGGTGAGGAAGCTCGCGGTCCCATCGATTGAGCGTGTAATTGCCTTCGGTCCCGTCAAATGTGACAACCAGGTTAGGTTTAGGAAGTGTAGGTACTGCACGCTCTAGCAGGAGTTCGAGACCAACGCCCCGGTCTTTCCCTTTGCTTGCATACCCTTCCACTGCTGCTTTGTAGTACGTTTTCAGCCCTGAAATGCCTCGCGATTGTTCCAGCCAATAGCCTAGAGAGCCTTCGTAAAGGTGATGCTCACCTAGCATCCAGTGAATGTCACACAGCCTGGTAAGCTCCTCTGGTGTGGAAGCTGAAGGTACATTATTGAGAGGCTGCCACACATCCTCACTATAGAGCCGAAATGGTCGCTCTGGAACGAGACAATAGAGTGCTTCATTGAATGCACGAAAATTTGAAAGAGATCTCAAATTTTGGTAGTAACGAATCTTACTAGCCAGGTCGCGGTCCTCAATTTGGAAGATGATCCAATGCTGGAGCTGGCCCATACGCAGGTAGCGTTCGCCGTCAGCCCATCCCTCGCGGCTATCTTCACAGGCGCTGAGAAATTCCTCTGCGTTATATACCAGGCGTCCGCCAACCGAGAGGGCCTGCCCGCTATGACGGGTGGGTTTCAACGTATTCTTATATTTCTCAAGAGTTTCTGGGTCTTCTACCGTATCTTGCCATTCGTGCAGTTGCTCAATCCTTTGGGTTCGCTCAGGCGAATCTTCTTCACGGAGCAGTTGCCTCATTCTCTGTCCAATCGCAGCTTCTATTTCTTCAATCGATGCTGTGAGAGGTAGGTTGAGCATAGCAAAAAGGCTATTAGGAGGGAGGTTGTTGACTAAGACCCTGGCCTTGAGAGGACTCGTTGGTATAGTACCTGGAACTGATGTTTCTAACCGTGAGCCGTTGACCCACCGAATTTGTTTGCCGCTCTGTTCTGCCTGTTGACGGCAGATGTTGCAAATGTAGAGGTGGTTCTGCATCTCGAAAAGAGTGATATCGGCGGTGGGAAGGCGACCGCATTTGATACATCGAACATCAATTTGTAAGCCACTGTAATCTGTCATCGAGTATTCTGCCTTTCAATACAAACACCTCTATAGTCCAATGAGCATGGGTGTTACCCCTCGCATCGCTACCACCGCCTCCGCCGGATTCAGGCGATACATCCGTATACGCTGACGAGGTGATGCTCCAATCAACCTGGCTGCGTGTTCTTGTGCAGCTATGTTAGCGTTAGATGTCAAAATTGTAACTTCAGCCTTGTTTGTCACTTCCGAAGCGAGGAGATCTGGGCGGTCAGTAATGAGGATTGTTCCAACTCCAGCGCGAGCAATGTTTTGGGCGAGTATGGCGATGGGCGATACAGGCATGGCCAGTAGCGAATTTGGCACCATAGAAGACCTACTTCGATCTCCTACTGGACCGAAGAGCGTATGAGCATCTGTCAACACAACAAAACCTCGTGTTGCTATGACAGGTGCCGATGTAAGAGCCAGCGCAAGCCAGGCCCAAAGGCAACCGCGCAGCATTGTACCACTGATGTCGCTGCCGAGCCAACCGAACTCGATGATGGTTGGTTCCAACCAACTGGAGGATCGTGCATATGGGGCATTGCTTAGATTTGGAGCTGTTACCAACAGGTCTCGCAATGCTAAGACACAGCGCGTGCGCAGGAAGTTTGCAATTTGTATCGGAACATCTGACTGCTGCGTGACGGCGTCAATTTGGGTCGCTAATTCCCCAAGATCAATGAGCCGACCGATTTTGCCATCTTCCCACCCGGCAACTGCATATGTTTGCAGGAATGCACGACGAAGCAAACTCCCAGTAGCAAAATCAAGCGCGTAGACTATCATGAACACGCGGACCAATGCATCCACGAACTTTGTAAATGGTATACCTGGCGGCGGGAGCAATGGATGGAAGTTCAAATTGAGTGCATGGAATGCTGCATCAATCTTGATATGCTGCACATCTAACTGCGTCGCCATGTGGGTGTACGAAGTTTCCGTTTCACCTAGCAGTATCCAGGGAACGCCAGAGGCCTTTGCTCTGCACAATATCTCTTGCACGACGCGCTCTCGCGACTCACTTGCCTCTCCAAACACTTGTGTCAGGCCAGAAAGTGTACTGATGGGGAGCGAAAATGGAGAGCCTGTTGGTACACCACGGTCCAGGATTGTGCCCAAAGCCAGACCTGGAGCATGGCCATTTGGTGCTGCGGTGGGAGGTGAGAATGGCTCATCACGTACGTCCACTCCTGCCAGCCCACCGCTACTTGGTGCGACAGGGAGACGGAACGCGCCTGAAGCTTCTAAAACAGTAGCGAGCTGACGCAGGCGCACAAGAGCTGGCGATTGTTGAATCAAAGGTGAGATACTCCAACGGGCGAACTCTAACCACTGGAGATTGAAGAGCGCCCAGCGAAACTCGCTTGCATTACTCGCTTCCACTCGTGTCCAGCGGCTTGGATAGGCATTACCAGCGTTGGCCATGACTTCGGAACCCAGAGCCTCTACCAGGTTAGCCTGGACGGCGGGTTCGCCGACAACCTGCAAACGCACAGTGAAGAGGCTACGGCATTCACGTTTGAGAACGTTGTATACCTGTAAGCCCTGCTCAGCGTGAGAGCGTGGATAAGCATCGAAGACATCGTTCTTCAACTCACGCATGACATCGGCCAAAGGGTTATCTTCGTCAACCTGTCCACTGGCAACTTGCTCAAACCAACGCGCATGCTCGTGGAGGATCAGTTCTTCCTGATCTGTGAGTTGTTGAGGGCGGATTGTGATAGCGACGATACAAGGCTTGTCTTGATGGGCCATGGTCTCGAAGAGTCGTGCCATCGCTGAATAATCCAGTGCAGGAACGAAGGGATTGGGTATGTAATCATGCGCATGATAGACGCCACCAATATTGCGCAAGGTTGGCCAGTCCTCGTATTTCCGTAGCTCGACGATGCTTGCAAAATGAGTCAGCCGTTCAAAAGGAATGGGTTCATACCATTGCTGGAAGGTATGTGTTTGCGTACTGCCTGTTTTAGGTTGTTCGCAGACGGGAATGAGGGGATAAGAAAAAGGAACCTCGCGTGGAAAAACCGCGTTAAATTTGTCCCAGAGTCCCAGGGCAAGTTTCCGCGACATCTGTTCATTGGGATGAAAGGTCTTCCCCAGAAAGGCGATACCTACTTTTGTCAGGCCAGCAGGTTGAGGCCAGGCAACGAGGCGAAGTTCAAATGTAGAGAGATTGTCGCGGGATTGGGCGAGATCGTACAGGAACCGTACCTGTCTTTGTACTGCTCGTGCGATACGGTTTGTGGCCTCTGTGTCAAAGTCGCGATCATCTTTGCTTACATGTGCCGGAATGAAGGGGACTTCAGCCGCCCAGAAGGTGTGGTAGCCGTAAATAGAGTCGGCTATAGGTCCCTCGGCGGGAACCATCTGCGCTCGATCTACCAGCGCTACCATCCTTGGTGAAGTGAAAAGATATGGTTGGGGAAGTTGCATCCCTCGACTCCCTTCGTTTAGGGTGTGTTGTCATCAATTTCGCGAACTATCTCAACCAGCATACTATTGGCATTCCATGTTCTCACTGCATTAGGTGTGATTGCCTTCAGTCCGCCCCCACTGGGATTACGTGCCTGGACTCGCGGCGGGACATTTGGGTAGCCTGCAGGACAATGGAGCACAACAGTAATGAAGCCGTTGATGCGCTGCACGTAGACCTCAAGCACCCACTCCATACTGCCAGGAATCGGTTGACCGCTGCCATCAAAAGTTGGCGAATGCTGACCTCTGCCCGCGCACTGAAAACCGGCTGCCTGTAGTGCCGCGATTTCTCGATCCTGTCTATCTGCATCGATTAAAGGTCCACTGGAAGCAGAAGGAGGTAGAGACGAAAATTGCCCGCTCTGACCGCCCATGCCTGGCAGTGAGCCAGAAACAAATGCCATTTGCCCAGTATTTCCGGATGGAAGTGACGGATTTGGACGAGGTGGATTGAGATATCCCGCTGAAGGTGGTGGGCCAGCACCGATTTGTCCCTGTGGGTCGCGCAAGGGCTGTACACTGACCCCAGGATTGAGGCCCGCTGCCACCATCATCTTGCGCAGGTCGGCGTCGCGTGCAATCAATTCCTTACCAATCGGGCTATTTTGCAGTGCCAAGATAGATGGTGCAATGTTCAGAATATCGCCTTGTTCAGCAAAGGATTGGGCTACTACGCTGTCGCGCTCCCTGTTGGCTTGTACTTCGGCTAGCTCACGTCGGACTCGTTCAACCTGTTGGTACATGGCCATCATATTGCGGTCTTGCAATGTATTCGGCTTCACATCGGTCACATAAACCTCTTCCACTCTTATGCCGATGAGACGTTCGGTATCATTTCTGCCACCTTGTAAGCGCTCCCGTATCCAGTCACGCAATGTCGTTGCCCACTCACCAAATTGGTCGTAAGGAAGTTTACCGATCGTTTCGATGGTCATATTTTTGAGTGAAGCCACAAAGACGGAGATCGGCTCTTCGTATTGAAGAAATGTTTCAATATTCGCTATCTTACATGAAAGCTCAAGCGTTGCTTTTACTGTACAGCCGAGGTCGACACCTGCTGCGCTTTGAGCCTCTCTTGGCATTGGTGGTCCCTTGACGCGACCTTCGAAGGTGAAGGGAGGGAGATGTACAATACGTAAATTAATACACAAGGCTTTCCAGTGGTGCCAGATTCTATTCCATAAAATATGAGGTCCCGCCTTTAATTGATCGTAAAACACGCCATCGCGATAAACTTGCCATATTTGGCCCGTCTCGACTTGGACACGACACCATAAGCGAAATTTAAATTCAGGATCAAGCTTTTTTTCCTGAATAAAAAGTGTATGTTGCCAATCGAGATCAGTGATATTGTCGTCAGCCTGCTTTTCCATAAGTGTTTCCATCCTTTCTTTTCTGGCATTCAAGGCCAATCTTATACTCGATTCAGAACTCCAGGAAGGTCTCTACCGTCAACGTTTATCTGTACCTGAACTAATCCGTTCTGGTCCTGGCTCATCATCACTGTGGCCCGTGCTCCAAGCGGCGTCCCAGGTGGAAGGGTAAGCGTAATATCTCCGAGTCGATCTTTGGGATTTAACTGTGATCCCTCGCCCTTGTAGACTGCGATAGGAGGAAAAGCAGTTGTCGAGCCAACAATGCGGACAGCAAATGGTTGGCTCCATGCGTTCAATGAATCGCCCGGCCGGAGCATCACCAATTTAATTGGCTCGCCAGTGGGGCTTTTGACAGCGATGCCAACAGGATAACTGACACAGTCTATAACCAGACCTCCATCCTCAAGCTGCAGCCCAGGATTTTCGCTATAAGCCGCCTGGTATGCAGCACCCAGTGCAACACTTAAATCCAGGTCAAGGATCGTTTCGGGTCGGCGTTCAAAGAATTGTGTCAGCATATCTTGAATGGCCGGAATGCGCGACGAGCCGCCACACAGCAGTACCCGGTCGATATCGGTAGGGGCCTTTCCCGCACGCTCAATCGCTACTTCAACGGCGGTTTGCAATTGTAGCACAAACAGGCTGATCAAGCTTGCAAACTGCTTCCGCGTGACCACTCGCTCAGGGCGCACTTGGCTGCTTCGGCTGCTACCACCAATCGATCGGAGGAGAGACTATCACCTGGGTAGGAAGTCTTAGTTTCACTCTCATAGCGTCGCCGCAAATCAATAGCCAGCTTGTTGGTAAAGTTAATGCCACCCAGTTCCTCAATTCCCTTGGTGGATATCACGCGCGATGGTCCTTCACCAATCTGGAGAATAGTAGCATCGAACGTGCCGCCGCCCAAATCAAACACAAGAGCTATACCTGGCTTAGTCTCCTGACCGTGGGTATACGCAAGTGCGGCGGCGCTCGGTTCGTTGATGATCTGAAGAACGTGCAGCCCTGCCATTTCCGCGGCTTCTTTGGTGGCGTTACGCTCTCGATCGCCGAAATGTGCAGGTACGGTGATCACGGCATCCTTTACAGCGAAGCCAAGACGTGCCGAGGCATCGCGAGCAAGCTTGGCGAGAATGGCAGATGAGACTTCAACCGGTGTAGTGCGATGACCATTGGAGATGAGCCCACCAATAGGAGGATTGCCGACCATACGTTTCACGCCACGGATAAGGGCGGCAGCTAAGCGTTCGCGTTCAGCGCCATCAGCGCGTTCCACCATATCAAGAGCAGGTTGACCAACAATATAGGCTCCATCTTGCCAGATAGCGACGGATGGTGTCGTAAGTTTCCCTTCTGCATTCAGGATGGCCTGAGCTTCACGCTCCTCGTCAAGGATTGCGATAGCAGAAAATGTTGTTCCTAAATCGATTCCGATGGCTTGTCCCATAATACCTTTCACGCTCTCTTAATGGATAAAAAGATGAACTATGAAAAAGATAATCAGACTAAGAATAATAAGTGCTGAAAGAACGATAATAATAGCGAGTACTATGAGCCTGTTTCTCTCCTGTACATTGGTTGATTGTGGACGAGTAGACGTTGGCAGTGTGACTGGACCGTAGACTATACTAGCCTTATTTGGTTGATGTGCTGGCACCACCCAGGGAGCCGGGGGAGGTGGTGGAAGAGGGGGCGGTGTCTTCAATGTTGATTGCTCCACCTGCCAAAGAGCGATTGGGCGTGAGCCACGAATGGTAATCTGGGGTTTTTGCGTATATTTCGTCAGGTCCTGGGTTAGAAAATTCGCCAGTCCTAAGAGATACACAATTCCGTCCTTCTTCTCCTGTGCCTCCCCATCACGCCAGCCACGTAGGAGCTCATAGGTAAAAATGCCATGTTCGAGGCTCTTGCGTTCCCGTGCTGTTTCATCGCTGCCGCAGGCGGCGAAGATAGCAACTGTTTTACCCTCAGGATAGCGCAGTGCTTCAATAGCCTGCATGGCACGCTGAGCCGCTGACATGTGATCGACATAACCCGTCACGATACCACCGCTAAAACAAGCATCAATTATAGCAATCACACATTCGGCACTGCTCGATGCAAGCCAATCATAGATATCATTCAGGCGAATGCCTCCCGCTTCTGGGTCAGCGAAATCGACATCGTGGCAACACAGCGAAATTCGCTTATCATGTGGATTGACGATGCCATGGCCTGCAAAGTAAAAAAGCGCGATAGTATTACTATCAAAGCCTCGCGTAGAGAATGTATCATTCAGGCAATTTCGTACTGTCTTTCTTGTCGCTTCTTCATTTGTGAGCAGAGTGACCCCCTCTGCTGTAAACATTTTAGAGCTTCGTAAGAGACTTGCAATCTTTTGAGCGTCAGTACTGGCATAGCGGAGGCGCGCTTTATGGCGATAGCGCTCGTCTTTATACTCATTTATACCAACGACAACGGCTCGTAACATAATACCCATTTTAAACACCTACCATATAGGATGGAACTACTAGAAGCGGTAGTATCTCAACAACATTCAACGATTGACATACGATAATTCAGCACGGAATAGGATAAAACGGTATTTCTCGAGCCTTCATTAGCCAGGGTATGAGCTACGATAAAAATACTCCCTTTACACGTAGGATGTATTGAACAATAGTATACTAAAAACTCGGCTAAATGGCAACAAATTAAACTGGCTTTTCCTGGGTAATTTTTTATTTATAAAGCTGGCTGCTTGATAATGCATTCAAGTAATATTACAATGCACCTCAATTCCTGGCTGGGCTACACTATGACTCCCAAAGGGAATTAAGATCTTCCTTTGTTTGGTCTGTTTTTCAGGTATTCTACTGTCTGTATTGGCAGAGGCAATAGGCGTTCCATCAGGAGACCAGGCGGGAGAGGTTGCCCACTTCGTATGGCCACGATAGGTATGGAGGTGGGCGCGACTTTGACCCTCACTCGTCAAGTGGAGGATGCAAACATACAGGAAACTATATTCTCTTATGCTGGACGAGATATCGAGTATAGACGAGTACCCCTATATTAACAAGAAATAAAAGCACGATTGCTATGCTGACCCCAACCTGCTTCGGTCCTATCAAATCTGGAGTAAAGCGAATTAATGGATGCTCCTGCACCCTTCTTTGTCCCTTTTGCTGTCTGTGCCTGTGGCGAGGGGGAAACGTTTGAAGCCGGAATGTCTCCCATCCTGGCCCGAACCTGCCCAGGTGTTTCTCTACCTCAGTCCGGATATAGAAATTGAGCTGGCCTACACGCAGATCGTTGTGCTCCCAGAGAGCTGCCAGGAACATCGCGATGATGGGATAGAACAGCAGTACTACTTCAGGGACATTCGGTTGTACGCCGACCGTTAAGAATGTTCCAGCAACCAGCAAGGTGAGCGCCAGGATCTGTTGGCGGATTTCAATGCGCTTTTCGATCTCGTTGCGCAATGAGATATATTGCTCAACCAGGAGAAGCGCTCTGACACTATGCACCTCTGGAACTTCCAAAGATGGCTCTGGATCATTCACCTCAGATGCTCCTGATATCCCTATATTCTGCACTCCTACGCCAGTTATGCCTTGATCAGTAGTGATATTTGCATTCTCGTCCATCTAATTCCTCCATCTGCACCCTTCTAAAGACAGCCTTTACGTAGTATAATGCACTGTAGTCTTATCTCATGCATTGCTTATGATCGTAAGCAATAGTAACACAACTTAGCGCAAAACATATACAGAAACTTTCTCGATCCTACTTTTTGTAGTGCTGATGTGTGCTCCTATTGCTTTGCTTGCTCTCAAACACCCTAGTTCTTATAATTCCAAAGAAGTCAATTAGCGTGCTGGTCTGGCCGGTCATCTGGAGTATGATCGAGGAGGCGACCTACCTGGGATATACATTGCCGCGCCTGGAGGCGCTGACAGGGAATACCGCCGTATCAGCCGCGCTGGTCTCCACCGTGTGGGCCTTGCAGCACGAGGCGCTGCCCCTGCTGCCTGATGGGCGCTATCTCGTCTACCGGCCGCTCTCGGCGCTCCCGGTCACGCTCACCACGACCCTGCTCTACCTGCTCCGGGGCCGGCGACTGCCACCGCTGATTGTGGTGCATTGGGCATCTGATGCGGCGAGCGCACTCTTCGCTGCGCTGCCTCAAAGGCGAGTGGATGGCACTTCGACACGCTGAGGAAAAATCTCCTCATCGTTTTGCATGCCAAAGAGTCGTGCGTGCATCCTGACTTGACGTGTGCCCTGCTTTAACGAGCGTGCGGCGCAAAAAGAAGCCGCCTATTATCACGAGTAGTGAAGGCAATAAACTAATAAGGTTGTTGTGGGACCTTCGTCCGAAGAGCGAAAATGTTTTCACCAACCAGGGAAGGGCTAACCCACTACCCAGGACAAGGCCCCAAAACTGTGCCCCCTGCTCTTTTGGCCCCGTTCCGACTAATGGGCGAGCCGCACGACCGGAGCCTCTGAGAAACGCAAGCAGTCCCGTCATTTCTAACAGCAGCACTGCCCATTCGAGGCGGTCCAATTTATGCAGCACAGAAGCCGGGGCCCGGAAGATATGTAACACGAGCGTTATCAATGCTGTACTGGTGGACACCGCGGAAGAGAGGAAAATGGCTCCTAGCAGACGACTGCGTGACCAGACGGGGATGCTCGTGGCAGCCAGTAGGACGCCCGTGTAGCTTCCCAGAAAGAAGCCGGCGAAAATTCCTGGAAGCGCGAGGAGGCCTTGCGGAAGTACTGCCAGCAATTTCGGAACAAACCAGCGTCCCAAAATCCCATCCCTGGCCGCTTGAATTGCTGTTGAGAGACCGCAGAATAGAGAAAAGACGACCACTGCCCACGTGCCCATTGACATCGGCGACCTCACCTTCACGATACGGAGCATATGCAAGAATCGTTCTGGTTTTCCCAGATCTTTTATAAGGAGTGGCGGGCAAGGCAAGAAGGCTAAGAGTGAAAGATAATAGCCTGTACGCGTTATCACGCGGTCTTCGGGTGAGGCAAAGAGCGAAGCAA
>WNGR01008204.1_pt1 | contig 14845 bp, 12 predicted proteins | sample 5407581 | NCBI WGS metagenome assembly WNGR01 (sample SAMN13153383, study PRJNA577476) | soil metagenome | isolation source: 80 cm soil or saprolite under Garry oak tree replicate 2 | place: USA:California | collected 2016-06-15
GCGGCAGCGAGGTCGAGCCATGGCTAGGCTGGTCGGAGTGTTCGCCTCGAGCCATGCCCCGCTCATCGTCCGCGGCTGGAAAGACGTCAAACCCGCGAATCAGCGGGAGCTCACGAGTTCGCTGACCGAGCTCGGGAGACGCATCAAGGCCGCGAGGCCCGACGTGCTGATCGAGATCGCCCCAGACCACTGGGTGAATTTCTTCATCGACAATCTTCCGAGCATCTGCGTAGGCATGGGCGAGGAGCACGAAGGCCCTGCAGAGCCATGGATGAAGGACTGCCCCTTCAAGAAGATCGCCGGACATCCGAAGCTCGCGAATCACATCCTGCAGACCGCCCTCGAACGCGATTTCGAGCCCTCGGTGTCGCACCGCCTGACGCTCGACCACGGCTTCTGCATTCCGCTGTGGCGGGGCGGGCTCGATCCGCTGCCGCCTATCGTCCCCATCATCATCAACGATCTGGAGCCGCCGTATCCCAGCGTGCGGCGCTGCCTGCAATGGGGAACGATGCTCGCCGAAGCCGTACGCACCTACCCCGAAGACATCCGCGTCGCGCTCCTCGCCACCGGCGGCTTGAGCCACTCGATCGGAGAGCCCACGATGGGCGAAATCGACGAGCCGTTCGACCGGGAATGCATCCGCCATTTCGAGAAAGGCGACGAGCGCCCTTTGATCGATTTCCTGAACGAGCGCCTGCCCACGATCGGTAACGGCGCGGCAGAGATCCGCAACTGGGTCGCGGCACACGGCGCCGCAGGCAGGCGCGGCTTCGAGCTGATCGGCTACTGCAACTGTCCCGAGGTCTACGTCGGCTGCGGCTTCGCTTCGTGGGACGTCGCGGCGCGCGCGTAGACGATTTTGCACCTGCAAACCACTATCGCCGGCAGTCTTCCGAAACCGGCCTGGCTCGCCGAGCCGAAGAAGCTTTGGGCACCTTGGCTCCTCGAAGGCGATCTCCTCGAGGAAGGCAAGCGCGACGCAATGCGCCTCCTCCTCGCCGACCAGGAAGCAGCAGGCATCGATATCGTCACCGACGGCGAGCAGACGCGCAGGCACTTCGTCACTACCTTCATCGAGAGCTTGAAGGGCGTCGATTTCGAGCACAAGCGCACCGTGCGCATCCGCAATCGATATGACGCGGACGTCCCGGTGGTGGTGGGGCCCGTGGAGCGCGGCAAACCGGTGTTCGTCGAGGACCTTCGCTTCCTCCGGGGGCAGACGAAGCGCCCGATCAAGCTCTCCCTCCCCGGTCCCATGACGATGGTGGACACGCTCTACGACGACTACTACCGCAGGCGCGAGAAGCTCGCGCGCGAATTCGCCGCGATCCTCAACCAGGAGGCGCGCGAGCTCGAGCGGGCGGGAGCCGACGTGATCCAGTTCGACGAGCCGGCCTTCAACGTCTACATGGACGAAGTCGCCGCCTGGGGCATCGAGACGCTGGAAGCGGCCGCGGCGGGCCTTGGATGCAAGACCGCCGTGCACATCTGCTATGGCTACGGAATCAAGGCGAACATCGACTGGAAGAAGACCCTCGGTTCCGAATGGCGGCAATACGAGTCCACCTTTCCCCTGCTCGCCCGATCGAAGATCGACCAGGTCTCTCTGGAGTGCGCGAACTCGCACGTGCCGCTCGAGCTGCTCGCGCTTCTCAGGGGCAAGGACGTGCTCGTCGGCGCCATCGACGTCGCCAACGACGCCGTTGAGAAGCCCGAGCAAGTCGCGGCGACGATCCGCTCGGCGATGAAATTCGTGCCGCCGGAGAAGCTCTATCCCTGCACCAACTGCGGCATGGTACCGCTCGCGCGCAATGTCGCGCTCGGCAAGCTGAAGGCCCTCGCCTCGGGGGCGGCGCTCGTTCGTCGCGAGCTCGGCAGCTGACCGACATGCCGCGGCCGAAATCTGCGAAGCATCGCGGCAAGTCCGGTTCGCGCACGCGCGTCTCCACGCGCACGCGGAGCCGGGTCCACCTACGTGCTGGTGCATGGCGCCTGGCACGGCGGCTGGTGCTGGAAGAAAGTGGCGCCGGCCCTGCGGGCGGCCGGACACGAGGTCTACGCGCCCACTCTCACCGGCCTCGGCGAGCGCGCGCATCTTGCAAACCCGGCGATCGATCTCGCCACGCACATCGCCGACGTCGTGAATCTCCTCGAAGCCGAAGAGCTCGACAAGGTCGTTCTGGTCGGGCACAGCTACGGCGGAATGGTCGTCACCGGCGTCGCCGACCGCGCTGCCTCGCGTCTGCGCCGCGTCGTGTACCTGGACGCTTTCCTGCCAGAGAACGGAAGATGCCTGCTCGACTACCTGCATCCGGATCGCCGCACGCTGATCAATCAAGGCCAGATAGGCGGCTTCGTCGATCCGCTGCCTCTCGCGATTTTCGGGGTGACCGAGCCGCAGGACGTCGCCTGGGCCACGCGCCACGAGATGCGGCAGTCGTACCGCACCCTCGCCCAACCCGTGCATTTCACCGGGAACGGCGGCGCGAGCCTGCCGCGCACTTACGTCCACTGCACCAACCCGCCCACCGGCTCGTTCGACCAGTTCGCCGCGCGCCTGCGCGACGATCCGGCGTGGAAGTACTACGAGCTGAAGACCGGTCATGACTGCATGATCACCGATCCGCAGGGCGTCATCCGCATCCTGCTCGAGAACGCCTGAGACGCCGCAGCAAGGCTCAAGTCCTGTTCTTCGCCGTCTGGATCGCGCGCCAGACACGATCCGGCGTGTAGGGAAAATCCAGGTGATGGACACCGAGCGGCCGCAGCGCGTCGATCACCGCGTTCGCGACGGTCGGCACGGCGCCGGTCGTGCCTGCCTCGCCCGCGCCTTTTACGCCGAGCGGATTGCCGGGCGACGGGATCGAGCGGTCATAGAGCCGGATCTCCGGGATGCCGTCGGCGCGCGGCATTTCGTAATCCATGAACGTGGCCGTGAGAAGCTGGCCCGAGGCCGGGTCGTAGATCGCATGCTCGCCCATCACCTGCCCGATGCCCTGCGCGATGCCGCCGTGCAGCTGCCCGTCGAGCAGCACGTGATTGATGACCCGGCCACAATCGTCCACCGCGGTATAGCGCAGAATTTCGACGACGCCGGTCTCGGGATCGATCTCGACCTCGGCCACGTGCGCGCCGCTGGGAAAGGAGCGCGGCAGCGGGATCTCGCCGCCCGAGTCGAGGGCGCTCCCGTATTTCTTCGCGAGATCCTCCATCGCGATCGAGACGTCGGTGCCTTTCACATGGTAGCGGCCCTTCGCGAATTCCAGGTCGTGCGGCGCGACTTCCAGGTCTTTTGCGGCGAGCTCGGTGCCTTTGCGAACCACCTCGCGCGCCGCGACCACGAGCGCTCCGCCGTGCGCCATCATCGAGCGCGAGCCTATGGTGCCCTCGCCTACGAGGCGCGGCCCGTCCGGGTCGCTCGCCCGCAGCGTTATTTTTTCCGGATCCACGCCGAGCGCCTCGCCCACGACCTCCGGGTATACCGTCTCGTGCCCCTGCCCCGAGGGACCTGCGAGCACGTACAGGAGAGCGTTGCCGGATTCGCCGAACCTGATCATTGCCTCTTCTTTCGGCGCCCCGCCCGCGCCGGCGGGCTCGATGAATACCCCGCAGCCGATTCCGCGCAGCTTGCCGCGCTTCTTCGACTGTGCGCGGCGCGCATCGAAAGTTTTCCATTCGGCCTGTTTCACCGCTTCGTCCACCAGTCCGTGCGGGTCGCCGCTGTCGTAGACCGAGTGCGGGTGCGGCGTCTTGTAGGGGAAAGCGTCCTTCGGAATGAAATTGCGCCGGCGCAGCTCCAGACGGTCTATCTTCATCTCGCGGGCGGCCTCCTCCACCAGGCGCTCGGCGAGATAGCAGACGTTGGGCCGGCCCGCGCCGCGGTAAGCGGTGGTGGGCGTCGTGTTGGTCAGCGCCAGGCGATGCCGGCCGTACATGACCGGGATGCGATAGAGATTGATCGCGTGGAGACCGGGAGGCGGCGCCCGTATTCACGATCCAGTTGATCCGGATCGCGAGGAAGCGCCCTTCCCCGTCGAGCGCGAGCTCGCCGATCAGCTTTGCCGCGCGTCCGTGATAGTCGGACAGGAAGGTCTCCGAGCGCGAGGAGGTCCACTTCACGGGTCTGCCGAGCGACTTCGCGGCAAGCATGGCGACGCAGTACTCCGCGTAGGCATCCGAGCGGATCCCGAATCCGCCGCCCACGTCCTGGGCGTGGACCATGATTCTCTCCGCGGGAATGCCGGTGATGCCGCTCGCGCTTCCCCGCATGAGCGAAAGTCCCTGCGAGCTCACGTACAGATCGTACCTGTCGTCCGCCGCGTCGTATGCGGCAAGACAGGCCTTGGGCTCCATCGGATTGCCGACCATGCGCTTGCTGTCCAAGGTGATGCGCGTGACGTGGGCGGCCTGCGCAAAAGCCGAGAGGGTTCCCGCCTCGTCGCCGTACTCGTAGTCGAAGCAGAGGTTGCCGGGGATCTCCGGGTAGAGCTGCTCGGCGCCCGGCGCGAGCGCCTCCTCCGCATCGACCACCGTGGGCAGATCGCGGTACTCGACCTCGATTTTCTCGGCCGCATCCTGTGCGGCAAGCGCCGTCTCCGCCACGACGAGCGCAATTTCCTGGCCGACGAAGCGCACGCGTCCGTTGGCGAGCCCGTCGCGGTGGGGAACCCTGATGCTCGCGCCGCCGCGGCCCGGGTAGCGCGCGAGCTGCGGCGCGGATTTGAATCCGGCCTTGGCCGTATCGGCGCCCGTGAACACCGCGACCACGCCCGACGACGCCCGCGCGGGCGACGTGTCGAGGGAGACGATTTCCGCATGCGCCCGGTCGGAGCGCAGGAACGAGCCGTGAAGCTGTCCGGGAAGATTCCAGTCGGACGTATATTTCCCCCGACCCGTGACCAGCCGGAGATCCTCGCGCCGTCCCTTGAAACCCGCACTCATCGGTCTGCCTCCGGATTGATTCGGGAATGCGCTCGGGAGCCGCGGGGCAACGACCCGCGACATCGATCTCAGGAATTCAAAACCGGACCGTCAAGCGACTGGGGCCGGAAAGTTGCGCGCGCCGCTCGGCGTGCACTGGGTCACCCGGTTTCGCCCGGCCCCCTTGGCCTTGTAGAGCGCCACGTCCGCGGCGCGCAACACGGCCTGGCCGGTATCGCCGTAGGCGGGAAAGCTGGCAAGCCCTATCGAGACGGTCAGCTTGAGCACGCCTTCCCCCGCCGGAATTTGCGCCCGCTCGATCGTCCGCCGCACGGCTTCCGCACGCGCGCGCAATGCCGTTCTTCCCGTCCCGGGAAGGATGATGACGAACTCCTCCCCGCCGGCCCGACAGGCGATGTCTTCCTCGCGTACGCAGGAGGCCAGTTCCTCCGCGATCCCCCTCAAGGCGCGGTCGCCGACTTCGTGGCCCAGGGTGTCGTTGACCCTCTTGAAATGATCCACGTCGATCGCCATCACGCCCACCGTTCCTCCGAAGCGACGCGCGCGCAGCACTTCGCGGTGCAGGCTTTCTTCCAGCTGGCGGCGGTTGTACAGGCCGGTGAGCGGATCGCGCATCGCCTGCAAATTCAGTTCCAGCTGGCACATCACCTGCCGTCCGAGGATGCGCAGTATGTCGAGCTGTTTCGGCTGCAGTTGCCGGGGAACGAAATCGATCACGCACAGCGTCCCCAGCCTGTAATCCTGCGGGGTGATGAGAGGCGCCCCGGCGTAGAAGCGCACGCGCGGTGAGTCGACCACCAGCGGGTGCTTTGCGAAGCGCGCATCCTCGTTCGCGTCGGGGACGAAGAGATCGCGCTGGCGAATGGCATGGCCGCAGAAAAAATCCGGGTACGGGACCTCGCGGAGGTCGACGCCGTGCGCCGATTTGAAGAACAGGCGGTTCGTGTCCACCAGGCTCACCAGCGATACCGGCGTTTCGCAGATGGTCGACGCGAGGCAGGTAAGATCGTCGAAGCGGGCCTCGCGGCCGGTTTCGAGCACGCAATAGCTGCGCAGGGCCGAAAGACGCGCGCTCTCTTCCGCGCCGGAAGTAAGGCGCCGCGGCTGCGCCGCGGCGCCTGAGCGTTCGACCGTCATCTGAGATTTCTTGCGACCTCCCCGGATGTAAACTACTACGAGCGAGGCGCCTGGTAAAGCTGCGCGGCGACGCTCGAGCACGCTGTGAAAACGGTGATCTATCGCATGAAGTTTTCTGGTCGAGGACGCTTCGCTTCGGGCGCCAAGTGAATGTGCTTCCTGAAACCCTCCCGATAACATATTGCGGCCTAAGAGCCTTTCGAGTCCCTCAGCGGGCGGTGCCCCACACCTCGGTCGCCACCTCGACTACGCGCTCCAGTTTGCGCCGCTGCACTTCTTCCGAGATCGGGTTCCCTCGGAACGTGCTCGCGAAGCCGCACTGTGGGCTGAGGCACAGATTCTCCAGCGGCACGAATTGGGCAGCTGCCTCGATGCGCCGTTTCAGTGCGTCTTTCGATTCGAGCGCAGACACCTTGGTGCTCAACAGGCCGAGCACGATTCTCTTGCGTGAGTGTCTCGGAAAAAAACGCAGCGGCTCGAAGCCGCCCGAGCGCTCGTCGTCGTATTCGAGGAAGTACGCATCCACATCGACCTTATTGAGCAGTACCTCGGCGACGGGCTCGTAGCCGCCCCGGGCCGCCCATTGGCCCATTGAATTGCCGCGGCACAGATGAATCGCTGCCACCATCCCGGCGGGCCGTTCCGCGATGGCCGAATTGATCAGATTCGCGAAACGCTCGGGCATTTCATCCGGCTCGTACCCGTCCCGGCGGAAGGACTCGGCGAGTTTCGGGTCGCAGAGAAAGCCAAAGTTCGTGTCGTCGAGCTGCACATAGCGGCACCCGGCATCGCCGAGCTGCCTGAGCTCTTCCCGGTAGACCTCGGCGATGTCGGCGTAGAACTCCTCGAGGTCCGGGTACGCCTCGTAGCTCACTGCCGCGCGGCCGCCGCGCAGCAGCATGGTGGGTGACGGGATCGTCTGCTTGGCAGTGCGCTTGGTGTTCGCTTTCACGAAGCTGAAGTTTTCGACCTCGATCGGCTGCCCGTGGCGCAGCTTGCCGACGATCGTGAAAGCGCGCGGCGCAAAGGGCTTGCCGATCACGGTTCGCTCCTCGTCCAGGCCGCTCACCGTATCGTCGACGGCCAGCCGTCCGGCGGCCCTCGCCCCGCCGAGCTTCTCTATGAAATCGGTGTGAAACGAGCTGCGCCGGTACTCTCCGTCGGTGATCGCGTAGAGCCCCACGGATTCCTGGAGCCGGATGACGTCGCGGATGCAGCGGTCCTGCAGCTCGTGAAGCGCCGCCGCGCCGACCCGTCCCTGCAGGGCCTCTTCGTGAGCCGCGCGCAGCTCCGGCACGCGCAGCAGGCTCCCGACGTGGTCGGCGCGGAAGGGCGGCTCGGCGCCGTGCGTCACCCCCATCTGGCGAAGGCAAGCCCGATGCCCGTTCCTGCCGGCGTGCGATAGGACGGCGTGTAGGAAACCCAGCTCAAATCGAGGTCGGTGGCGGCGCTCGCCACGACGATCCAGTTGCGGATCTCGGAGCTCCCCGCCTTTAGGCGGCGAGGATCGAGGCCGGCGAGGAAATCCAGATCCTTCCGCCGCAACGCCTCGATGATCGCGCGGTCCAGATTCTCCTCGACGACGAAATGGCTGAGGCCTCCGGAGGCGACCAGTCCGACGCGTAGCTCCTCGGGATAGCTCTCGATCAGCTCCTTCAGCGATTTGCCGAGCCGTACGCAGCGTTTCGGCGGAGGCGGGTTGGGCGGATTGTAGGTATTGAGGAAAATCGGAACGACGGGCAGCATCCGCGCGCCGTTGCCCTTGAGGTACCAGCGGTGAACGAAGGAATAGGCGTGACCCTCGTGCTGGTCGCTGCCGAGCCCCGCGACGGCCGCAACGTCGAATTCGCGCTCGATCAGCCCCTCGATGAGCGCGAGCGCAAGAGGCCGGTGGCAGGGATAGTCGATGTCTCCGTCGTCTTCGAAGCGGCGCATCTGCGCGCGGTTGTACCATTCTTCCGGCCAGCTGAACCGCTTGGCGTTGGTGCGGCCGGCATTGCGGATGCTCTCGCCGTAATAGATGCCGATCGACGGCATGTGCAGGTCCTGGAAAAGCTCGTGCTGATCGTCGCCGACGATGATCAGGACGTCGAGCTTGGCCGTGGCGATCTCGGATTTGAGGCGCTTCATCGCGTCCTGAACTTCGTTGAAGCGCCCCGTGATCGCCTCCTCGGTGATCAGCTGCGCAATGCGGGAGGGCGCGGCGGCTAGCACGTCGGCATAGGATCGCGGCCTGCCTTCGCGATCGTAGTACTTCATGCGAAGGTCGCTCTGACGAAATCCGCTCAGCCAGTCCTGCAGCTCGGCCGCAAGCATGACGCTGTGGGAGGAACCGAACGCGGCGGCGACGCGCGCCATGTTCACTCTGCCTTCGCGCCGGACCGCTTCACGACGCGCGTCCATCGCTGCCGTTCCCGGGCCGCCCAGGCGCCGAATTCCTCCGGCGCGCCGCTCTGGGGCACGAGGCCGAAGGCCTTCATCTTGCCTTGAGTCTCCGGGCGCCCGATCAGCTCGTTCAGCTTCGAATTGAGCCGCGCGACGATCTCCCTGGGTATTCCCGCGGGAGCGACTATTCCCGTTCCGGAGGTCGAAGTCACTGCGGGATAGCCGCTCTCGGCGAGAGTTGGAATGTCGGGCAGATCCGCGTCGCGGCTCGCGCCGGTGACGGCGAGGGCGCGCACTTCGCCACTCTTCACCCGCGTGCGCACCAGGTCGAAAAGGACGTCGGCCTGTCCCGCGATCACTGCCGTGAGCGCCGGCGCTCCGCCCGCATAGGGAACGTTGAGCGCCTGGATCCCGGCTTCCATCTTGAACAGCTCATAGGTGAGGTGCGGCAGGGTCCCGACGCCGGCGGTGGCGAAGTTGAGCTTGCCCGGATTGCTTTTCGCCCAGGCGACGAGCTCCTGCACGGATCGGTAAGGAACCTTGGGATTCGCCACCAGCAGCTGCGGCGAATTGGAGACGAAGCCGATCGGGGCGAACGCGGTGGCGGGGTCGTAGGGCATGTTCTTCCCCTGGAGCGCGGGATTGACCGCGAGCACGCTCGTATTCGCGTAGAGCAGCGTATAGCCGTTGGGCTCCGAACGCGCGACGAACTCGCCTGCCACCAGTCCGCCCGCGCCCACGCGGTTCTCGACTACGAAGCGCTGGTTGAAGAGCCCCGACAATCCATCGGCAATGAGCCGGCCCGGGACGTCGGTGGGTCCGCCTGCGGGCGCCGGGACGATGAGACGAACCGGCCGTTGCGGATAAGACTGGGCGGCGCTCTCGCGCGCGGTCCAGAAAAGCATGGAGATCGCCGCGAGCGCCGCGACCAGGGAACGCCGTTCGATCATGGCGCATATGATAGCCTGTAGACTCGCCATTTCCGCGAGCCAGATTCATGAAAATCCGCTTCGCAACGCTTGCGCTCATGCTGTGCGGCGCTGCGCAAGCGCAGGACTATCCGGCCAAGCCGGTGCGCCTCGTGGTTCCCTACGCCGCTGGCGGCAATGCCGACATCTTCGCCCGGACCCTCGCCCAGAAACTCGGCGACGCGCTGAAGCAGCCGTTCGCCGTCGAGAACCGGGCCGGCGCGAACGGCGGCATCGGCGCGGACTTCGTCGCCAAGTCGGCGCCCGACGGCTACACGCTGCTCGTGACCGCCAACGGCCCGATCGTGGTCAACCCCGTGCTCTATGCCAAGGTACCCTACGATCCGGTCAGGGATTTCGCGCCGGTGGCCCAGTGCACCGTGTACCAGTATGTGCTGGTGACGCTGGCCGGTTCGCCCATCAAGAGCATCGCCGACCTGGTCGGCGCGGCGCGCGCACGACCCGGGGCCGTCTCCTACGGTTCCACCGGAGTCGGCGGCGGTAACCATCTCGCCGGAGAGCTGTTCGCGCTCGCGACGGGCACCCAGCTCACCCACGTGCCCTACAAGGGCAGCGCGCCGGCGCTCGCCGACCTGCTCGGCGGCCAGCTCACTTTCATGTTCGACACCGTCATCACCTCGGTTCCGCAGATCCGCGCCGGAAAACTGCGCGCGTTCGCCGTGTCGAGCGGCAAGCGCGCATCGAGCCTGCCCGAGGTTCCGACCCTGCAGGAGGCGGGCATCGGGAATTTCGACATTTCGCAGTGGCAGGGCGTGCTCGCCCCGGCCGGCACGCCCAAGGCGATCGTCGATCGCCTCAACGCCGAGCTCGTCAGGGCGATGCGCTCGGCCGACGTGCGCGAGCGCATCGTGACGCAGGGCGGCAACGAAATCGTGACCGGCGCGCCGGAAGACTTCGCCGCGCTGATCAAGCGCGATCTGCAGATGTACGCCAAGCTGATCAAGGACGCCAGGATTCCGGCGCAATGAAAATCCTCGTTTTGCGAGGCGACGGCATCGGGCCCGAGATCACCGCGGCGACGCTGGCCGTTCTCGATCGTGCCAATCTCCTCTTCAAGCTGGGGCTCCAGTGGCAGCACGAGGAAATCGGCCTGCTGGCCCTGAAGAGGGAAGGCACGACGCTCCCCGCGCGCGTGCTCGAAGCGGCGCGCTCCGCGGAAGGAGTGATTCTCGGACCGCTCTCGACTTACGAGTACCCGGCGCGCGAAAAGGGCGGGATCAACCCGTCGGCCGAGTTCCGCACCAAGCTCGATCTCTACGCCAACATCCGCCCCGCAAGATCGCGCCTCGGCGCCGGGCTGACCGGCAAGCCCGTCGACCTGGTGATCTACCGCGAGAATACCGAGGGCTTCTACGCCGACCGCAACATGCACGCGGGGCTCGGAGAGTTCATGCCAACCGAAGACATGGCGCTTGCGGTGCGCCGCGTCACCGCGAAATGCTGCGAGCGCATCGCGCGCCGCGCTTTCGAGGCGGCGATGACCCGCCGCAGGAAAGTCACCGCCGTGCACAAGGCGAACGTGTTCCGGATCTCCGACGGGCTGTATCTGCGCGAAGTGCGCAAAGTCGCGCGGGACTTTCCCCAGGTTCAGCTCGAAGAGATCATCGTCGACGCCATGGCGGCGCTCCTCCTGCGCGACCCGATGCGCTTCGACGTGATCGTCGCCGAGAACATGTACGGCGACATCCTTTCGGACGAAGCGTCAGAGCTCTCGGGCGGCCTGGGCCTAGGCGGCTCGATCAACGCCGGGGACGACTGTTGCGTCGCGCAGGCGCAGCACGGCTCGGCGCCCGACATCGCGGGCAAAGACAAGGCGAATCCCACCTCGCTCATCCTTTCGGCCGCCATGCTGCTCGAATGGATGGCCGCGCGCCACGGTGAGGACGCGCTCGCCGCCGCCGCAAGAAACATCGACGCGGCCGTCGACGCGACCCTGAAGAACCCGGGAACGCGCACCGCCGATCTCGGCGGGAAAATCGGAACCCGGCAATTCGCGGAGGCCGTGGCGGCGAAGCTCGGATGATTCCGACTTCTGGCATGCGCTTGTAGTGCTATCCTATTTTGGATCCCTACCCTGGAAGGAGGTGCCATGAAACGGTTGATTTTCCTGATCGCGGCAGCGGCTCTTGCCGGTTGCGGAGTCGAGACGGCGAGCACCGCGGCCACTGCCGCCGCGCTCAAGAAACAGGAGCTCGAGCAAAGCAAGAAAACCCTGGAGCAAGCCCAGCAGAAGATCGGGCAGGCCATGGAGCAGGTGCAGCAGTCGCAGCAATCGCGCGAAACCGCGGAGAAGTAGCGTCCGTTCCCAGGTCCGGGCCACGACCGGCGCGTCGTCCGCGTTCGGACCTTTCCTAGTCCGGGCGCAAGCGCGCTCGCGCCCAGTCTATTGCGCGGCGTGCTTCGCGCGCTTTGACCGCAGCCTTCAACCGGATCCAGTCGGCGGCCTTCTCGGCCTGGTACAGCGCGCTGGCATCGAGGTGGCTCCGGGTCAGCGCGATGAGCTCGTCCGCGCGCGCCGCGTCGGTAAAGGCCGAGGCGGCATCGGGCAGAACGTGAGGGCGTCCACGCGCCGAGGCCATGGCGAGGATCGCCGGAAGATGCTCCAGCACGAACCGCCAGCTAAGCTCGACCCTCCCGCTGTCATCGCCGATGTGAGTGAGGTTGAAGACCGCATCGCTCGGTGGCACCTCATCGGTCAGCATCAGTTCCATCAGCCTCCGCAGCAAGCTCGGGTCCCGCACTTGTCGCAGCGCGGACTGCGCCTCCCATCTGTCCGTCATGTCGGTGGCGCTGCGCATGCGCTCGAGCAGGGCCTCGAAAGTCGCCGGGTCGGCGTAGCGGCCGGTGACGTTCAGCACAGCGGGCCGGATCGCCGTATCGATCGGCTTCTGCGCGCGCGCGGCAAAACGCGATCGCGCTTCCCGGACGACCGCGTCGTGCCCCGCCCTGCCGAGCGCCTCGATCAGCGACCTGCGCAGCAGCGCCGCGTCCGCGGGTTCGCCCGGCCGCGCGTCCCAGCCGACCCTCGCGAACGGCGTCTCCAGCAGCCGCACGACGTAGCGATCGAAGACGGCCTGATCGCCCGGCGAATCGATCAGTTCGCGCAGAAAGCGCAGCGCATCTGCGACATGGTCCCAGATCGTGCGGTCGGTCTCGGCACCGAGGTTTTCCACGAGCGCGAGATAGCGCGTCGCGTCGACGCGTCCCGCCTGCGCGAGCGCGAAAGTGTCCGAGAGCAGGCGCAGACGGTCCGGGGCCGGAAGCTCCTGCAAGGCAAGCACCAGCCGGCCGAAGTTCCGGTCGTCGTACTGGCTTCGGTAGTAGCCGGTGTCGCCGGCGTTCGCGAGCGTCGCGCCGCAGCGTTCGAGGCGCAGTTTCTGCGGGTTCCGCTCGAGAAGCACCGTGCGCCGCGTCCCTGCCGCGTCGGCGAGGATCACCGGCACATTCCACGCAAGCGGCGCCGCTCCCGGGTCGTCGAGCGTGAAGCGCTCCTGGGCGAGGGTTACGGCGGCGGCGCCGTTTTCGCACTGCTGCAAGACTTTCACGACCGGGTATCCCGGCTGCTCGGTCCAGCCCGCGACCAGTTTGCCGATGTCCTGCCCCGATGCTCGCGACAGATGGTGCCAGAAGTCGGCCGTGGTCGTATTGGAAAAGCGATGCGCGCGCGTGTAGCCCTGCACGCCTGCACGGAAAGCGCCTTCGCCGAGATAGCCCTCGAGCATGCGCAGGACCGCGGCGCCCTTGGCGTAGGTGATGGAATCGAAGACGTCCATCGCGCGCATGTCGTTCTCGACCGGCGTTTGGATCGGATGGGTCGTCCTGCGCGCGTCCTCCGACAGGGCCGAGTCTTTCCAGAGCGCATCGCGCAGCCGCATGCCCCAGCGCGGGTTGAAACGCTCCGTGGCCTTGCTCGCCATCCACGAGGCGAAGCCCTCGTTCAGCCACAAGTTGTCCCACCAGGCCATCGTGACGAGGTTGCCGAACCATTGGTGCGCGATCTCGTGCGCGATGATGCCGTAGACCGCTTGCTGCTGGCGCAGCGAATCTTCGCCCGGGCTGTACAGGAAGCGGCCTTCGTTGTAGGCGATCGCCCCCCAGTTTTCCATAGCGCCGCCTATGCCGCCCGGAAGGGCAATCTGGTCCAGCTTGACCAGAGGGTAAGGTTCGCCGAAGTAGCCGTTGTAATAGCGCACGATCTGCTTGGTCGCCTCCATCGCGTATCGCGCGCGCTCGCGCTTTCCTTTCACGGTGTGGATGCCGAGCCGGATTCCGTCGACGCTGTCTTCCAGGAGGTCCATCTCTCCGACGAAGAGCGCCACCAGATACGTCGACATCGGCAGCGATCTGGCAAAGCTCACTTCCTTCCTGCCGTCGGGCCGGAGCTCGACCTTGGACTGCGGCATGTTCGAGACCGCGGTCAAGGACGCGTCGATTACCGCGACGATCTCGAAGGTCGCGCGAAACGCCGGCTCGTCCCATCCCGGAAAGAGCAGGCGCGCCTGCACCGGCTCCATCTGGGTGGCGAGCATGAGCTTCTCCACGAGCCGCCCTTGGTCGCGCTCCTTGTACGCCATCTGGTACAGCCCCTGGGGATGCTTGCCGATTTTCCCCGAGTAGTCGATGTCGAGCCGGTAGCTGCCGGGCGCGATCGGTGCGGTCGCAGGCGCCAGCGTCGCCGTTTCGCGCTGCGGATCGAGGCTGGGCGTGAGGCTCGCTTCGTCTCCCGTGCTCGCACGCAGCCTCACCGACTTGAAAGTCAACTCGGCCGCATTGACGACGATCGCCCGCACGGGTCGGGCGACTTCGATGTCTATGACCGCCTCGGCGTCGAAGCGGTCATAAGTCGTCGCAGGAACGATGCGCAGCGCGTAGTGCCTGGGCACTACGTCTTTGGGCAACTTCCCCGGGGTCTTCGCGAAAGAGAAGCGCGGCTCGGCGCTTGCCGAGGCGAAGCAGAGCAGCAACGCTGCCGCGAGGACAAGCGTGTCGAGCGCGGCTCGACGTACGGTTCGCAATGAGTTCGAGCCGCCGTCAGTTCACGAGCGGATCGGGGCGGAGCTGGAACTTCACGACCCGGGGCCGGTTTTCCTTGCCGCCCTCGACGTGGAACACCGCCCGGGTGGAGTACGTCGCCCACAGCGACCTGCCCTTCCAACCGGCGTTCGGATCATCGATACGCCCTTCGGACCACTTGGCGTAGAAGCCCATCGGATACGGAACGCGCAACGTGACCCATTTGCCCTCGACCAGAGCGAAGTACGCGTCGCTCATGTTCCCCGAGGCGATCGGCACGTTCTTGCCGAGGCCGAAGCTGTCGAACCAATCCACCCAGGTGTAGTAGCTCGCCTCGACGCTGCCGTCGTCCTGCACGTCCCTGAACTGCGGTCCGG
>WNGR01004842.1_pt1 | contig 14842 bp, 15 predicted proteins | sample 5407581 | NCBI WGS metagenome assembly WNGR01 (sample SAMN13153383, study PRJNA577476) | soil metagenome | isolation source: 80 cm soil or saprolite under Garry oak tree replicate 2 | place: USA:California | collected 2016-06-15
GTATAGGTGTGGGTCAAGTGGAAAATCTCAACGAACTTCGGATCGCCTGCCGGGCTTGGTTTTATAAGTGCGCATTTCGATGATCATTTACTACCTCCCCCAGCCCAGGTCTTAGGTGCTCACCTTTTCGTGAAGCAACAGAAAATATTTTTCTTCGATCACTTTGAGATGATGAATTTGATGACCTGTAGTGCACCCCTGAAATGACACAAACAGTTAAGAAAGTATTGGCGGTGAAAGCAGAGCTTCAAACTCTGGCTGGCTCGCCGATGGCCGCAGCAATTTGGAAACAACCATCTCCGGATCGTAGTTAGTGACATTCATTCCTTGATATTAACTTATCTTCGGCAATCACACTTTGATGACAAACGAATTGTTATTGTTGAGGGCCTGCTATATTTCGAAAAGTCCTAGATTGTGAAAGTGCCGCTAACCTATGTTGTGAGGTCTTAAGTCACCATCCAATCGAAGGAGTATTCATGACCATTGTCTGCATAATTCGTTATCAAATCGATCCGTCCCAGCGCGATGGGTTCAAGAAGTACGCAGAGAATTGGGGAGATATTATTCCTCGATGCGGGGGCCACTTGATCGGATACTTCCTCCCGCATGAAGGTACTAACGACGTGGCCTGGGGATTGATTGCCTTCGATAGTCTGGCCTCGTATGAGGTTTACCGGACACATTTGAAATCAGATAGTGAAGCAATTGAAAACTTCAACTTGGCCCAAACAAGGCATCTTATAATTCGCGAGGAGAGAAGCTTCGTTGAAGGCGTCGATGGGACCTTAGGCATAGCTTCGACACTGATTGGATCAGCGTGATGCAATTCAAGAGCAGATCCGTGTTAGGGGTATACGCTTATTTCATCCCTCCAGAGTTTCCATCCCCGTCGTCAGCGATTTCCCTCGTTTGAAATCGTCTGGGTCTATGTGAAATATCGGCGTAGAGCGATCAAGTAAATATGGAGGTAGCGATGTCATCAGCTTCGTCAGTTTCGAATGGCACCCGCCACGCTGGTCCGCCATTGGGTATTGTGGCAACGGTTTTTGTCGTGCTGTTCCTCGCCGGTCTTTATCCGGTAACAATGTTCGGCGGACAGCCATACTTCCCCGGTCCATGGGAATCGCCCGATACGATCGTGACATTCTTCCAGACCCGGTCTACTGGTGTTTTGGCGACTGCCTTCCTTCATTTTGGCGCCGCGATCCCACTTGGGATCTTCACTGCAACCGCCGTGAGTCGTCTGCAATTTCTCGGCGTGCGCGCAGCCGGAGCTTTCATTGCGCTCTTCGGCGGATTCGCCACCGCCTTCACCATGATCGTGTCTTCGTCGATGTTGTGGACATTGACGCAGCCTGGAATCGTACAAGACAAGGCCCTGGTGCAAGCGCTCTATTGGTTGGATCAAAGTCTGGGTGGATCTGGATTTTCGGTGCCGTTCGGCCTGCTAATCGCTGGGATATGTATTTCTGCCGGACTCGCGAAATTGCTGCCAAAGTGGATCGTGATTCCGGGCCTCTTGATCGCGATCTCTGGCGAGTTGAGCTGGATTAACCTCGTCGTTCCAAAGGCGCTCTTTCTCGTACCGCTGACGCGGTTTCCGGGATTCATTTGGATGATCGCCGCTGGCTTCGCGTTACCGAAAAAGGTGCACTAAGGCTATGACAAAAGTTGTTCGAATCTTCATATTGTTCGAATGCATCGCCTTCACGATTGCCGCCCTGACACATTTCGGTGTGTGGATCCACGGATATGAGCACCAAAAAGCCGGCACCGCCGAAAGTGTCATTGCCTTCGTCCTTCTTATTGGAATAATCCTCACTTTAATTCGACCCAAATCAACACGCTGGATCGGCTTGGCGGTTCAAAGCTTTGCCTTGTTGGGCACGCTCGTGGGCATCTTCACAATTATCATTGGTATTGGCCCTCGAACAGGCCCGGACATCACTTACCACATAGTGATTGTTGGTGTATTGCTTTGGGGACTGTTTACAACCTGGCGAGCACGGCAATAACGAGCGGTCGAGGTTCGGAATGAATCAAACCACAGATGTAATCGATCAGAAAGGAACTGAGTCCGAAGGCAGCAACTGGCTTAGTTCGCAAGAGCGAATTCGCTTGTTGCGAGAGTGGGCGTCGGGTCACAGTACAAACACACCGCTTCTTTCTGACGGTGCAATCAGCCGCGAAAGCATCTACCGAGAGCGCGGCTAATATTGCTCCATGGACAAAAGCTTTTTACCGTGTGTTCTTCATAATTGAGTTATCTTCCGGCGCGAATTTCTCCCCACATCAGCGCGAAAATCCTCATATTTCTTTCTCACTTCTCGAAATTAGTCTGACTGTTTCCGAGGCACATGTTTTGCTCATCGACACGTTCGCATAGTTGTGCCGAGAATGCGCCAAAATGGAGAAGCAACAGATGATTAACTCAACAATGACGGTGCGCGAGGTTGCGCTAGCGATGCCTGAATCGACCAGGCTCTTTGAAACTCTCAAGATTGACTACTGTTGTGGAGGCAACCGGCCGCTGAACGAAGCTTGCGCTTCAATCGGTGTGGAAGTCGGCGAGGTGATGGGGATGTTGGAGGCGGTAGACCAATCCGCGCGGGGCGACAGCCCAACAGAGTTTCAGAAACTTCCTCTCACCGAGTTAATCGCCCACATACTCGACACCCATCATGTCTTCACCAAACAGGAAATGGCTCGGCTTCAGTTATTGACTAAGAAAGTAATTTCCGCACACAGTGAGAATCATCCCGAGTTAAATAAAGTCGGTGCGCTGTTCGACCAACTATGTGCTGATCTCGAGCCGCACATGTTCAAGGAAGAGCAGATTCTGTTTCCTTATATATTGGCGCTCGCGAACGCAGCAGCTGAGAATCAGGCCCCGCCCTTCGCCCCCTTTGGCACAGTCAACAATCCCATTCGCATGATGATGATGGAACATGACACAGCGGGCGAGATATTGCGTGAACTTCGAACCCTGACATCCGATTACACCACGCCCGCAGACGGGTGCATTAGCTACCGCACCCTCTATGAGGCGCTGGAAGCATTTGAAAAGGATCTCCACCAGCACATTCATCTGGAGAACAACATCCTGTTTCCCCGCGCGATCGAATTGGAAACGCAACTGGCCGCCTAGTTGAATAAACCGCCGAACGTCAAGAGTACTTGGAAAACGATGAACAGAATGGACCTGATCACTGCCGAAGCCTTTCTTCCCGATGTAGTCGCGCAATACCCTGCCACCCGCGCAGTCTTCGACCGCTATGGTCTCCACGGTTGTGGCGGAGAACTTGGTCCGCGCGAACAGCTTGGTTGGTTTGCTCGGCTACACGGAGTGCCGCTGAACAAGCTGCTTTCTGAGTTGCGCGATGCCGCTACGCAAATTTCTCCGGCGGTCACCGAGTTCTCGCCATCTATCGCAGACACGATTTATCGACCTTTCTTTCTTGCTGGAATTGCCACGGTGTTGACGCTGGGCTGCATGTGGGGCGCAATCAATCTCCTGACAATCGGTCTTAAGGAGAGTTTCAGCGGCGTCAATTATTCCTGGGTGCTCGCGCATGCACACGCGATGGTCTTTGGATTCGTCGGCTTGTTCATCATGGGATTTGCCTATCAAGCAATTCCCAGATTCAAACATACGAGCCTATGGCGACCGCGATTGGCTTTCTCGGCGCTGCCGCTGATGGTTGTCGGAATATTACTACAGACGATTGCGCATCTTTTAGCACCACCGTCTCTGACGCTTGAAGTTGTAGCGGCGCTGATTCAGGCGATTGCTGTCTTCGTATTCGCTGTCGTGATGATTCAAACAATTCGCCAGGCAAAGAAACCTGAAAACTATGATCGATTTCTTTACGCAGCGCTTGGTTGGTTTCTAATCGCGGCAATCGCTAATCCGATCATCTTCAAATTATTTGAACTCGCCGGCAGCCGCCAGAAGCTTCTGTTTAATTTGGCGACATTCAACATCCCCTACCGCGACGTCGAATTACTGGGCTTGGCGGTAGTGATGATTCTCGGCGTCTCGCTGCGGTTATTGCCGCACGCTTACGGCTTTCGCGAGCCTTCACGACGATGGGTATCGTTTCTCTTTTGGGGAGCAAATGGATCGATTTTGGCCGGTGTTGTGATGTTCATCACCGGTATGACCTCCGGCAATCATTGGCTGCTGATGGTGCAGTGGCTGACGACAATCGTCCTCCTCGTGATAGCAGTGGTAACGCCGTTTCAGTATCGGATGTTCGGTGCGGTGCCCGACAACGAACGTGATCGGGGATTGAAGTTTATTCGTGCTGCCTATGTTTGGTTTATCGTCGCGACGGCGATGTTGGTGTTTACGCCAATATATAACTTCGCCATTTACATGCCAGTGACCGGCTCGCACGTTCCTTTCTCGCATGCATTCTTTGGCGCATACCGTCACGCCTTAACGGTCGGCTTCATCATGATGATGATCGTCGGTGTTTCAAGCAAAGTCGTCCCTACGCTGTCGGGTGTCGAAGTGCGCCGCGCCCGCTCACTTTGGCCGACATTTCTGCTGCTCAACATCGGCAATCTGACTCGCGTCTCCTTCCAAATCGCTACCGACTTCTCGCCTGCCGCCTATCGAGTAATGGGCATTTCAGGTTTCATCGAAGTAGTGGGATTAACTCTTTGGGGATATGAACTCTTTGCGAATATGCGAGCCGGAAGGAAGCTGGAAAAGGAATCAGGTTGGCTTAAGACGGTCTCTCAAAAACTTGAGATCACAGGAACCACTAAAGTGGGTGATGTATTGGCTCGTTATCCGCAATCGCTTGAGATCTTTGTCCGGGGCGGATTCACACCTTTGCGAAATCCGGTACTGCGAAAAACAATGGCCCCCGTGATTACGATTGAACAGGCCTGCCGCCGTGAAGGTGTTGACATCGAAGGCTTGCTCAGCGAGCTAAGGGAGATGCCTGACAACGATCACGCTCACCTGGCGCCATTGGTTTCCCTCACTCGGATACAACACACAGTTGAGCTAACCTAGCCGAATGCTGTCGCAAGCGAGCCAGCGGTTGGTCGACGATCATATCGCTCTTGACGAAGTGCTAAAGCAACTAAAAGAGATGCTGACTGCCGGCGATATCGAGGCCAGTCACGCGAGGCTGGATCTATTCTGGGCGCGACTGGCGGTTCACATTCGCGCCGAACACCTTCATCTCTTTCCCGTCGTCCTAAATCGTCTAAGCGACATAACAGCTGGTGCGGCGGGCGCGCCCACTATTGCCGAAGGACGAACTGTGGTGGACCGGCTGCGTGCCGATCACGATTTCTTTATGCATGAGCTGGCGCAGGCAATCGGCATTCTGCGCGATCTTTCAAAGGCAACCAACGGGCAGGCTATCGACAAAGGGGCAAGCGCAGTCCGCGACGCCATTCTCGAGATCGAAAGACGACTCGTCATTCATAATGAGCTGGAAGAGAACACGATCTATCGTTGGACAACTACTATTCCAGATGAACGGGAACAAACAGACTTAGCAAACCGGATAAACGCTGAACTCGCAAATCGACCTGAGAGGTTCTCGCTGAACGCATGGACGGCTTAGTCTTTAGCTCGATAACAAAGAGCTACTATTCTGTGTTATAAAAGTAGCTCCGCAAAGATATAGCTCGCCCAACAGTTTTGGTATCCGTTTCTCTATGGCTAGCCCATCGACCAATCGAAAGCCTGTATTGCTCGCATTGGCGGCGTCCTTCCTGTTGACGATTCTTATCGTTGTCGGCTCACGCAATCTCGAACATTACGATGCAGCGCTTTTTGGCTACACCATCGCCAGTGTCGTCGCTTTCGGCGCAATTGTCTTTCGCTATGCCCTTTGGTTGCAGCGGCCGGCGACGCGCGTTTATTGGCGCCGCGGATGGAAGCTGTATTTACAGCGCGACAAGTTTGTGCAGAACACCGCGAGCGCGGCGAAGACATTAGCCACAAATCTGATCGAACAGCGTTTCATATTCAAGCGCGGGTTCTCACGCTGGGCCATGCACTTTTTGATCATGTGGGGCTGCGTGCTCTCAGCCCTGATCACTTTTCCGCTCGTGTTTGGCTGGGTGCACTTCAAGCTCGAAGGCGATCTTGGATATCGCGCTTACGTGTTCGGTTTTCCGTTGAATGTGGTCCAAGGTCGGAGCGTGATTGCCTGGGTAACGTTTCATGCGCTCGACTTTACCGCAGTGATGGTAATCGCCGGTTGCGCGATTGCGATCCATCGCCGCTTGCGGGATCGCGGCGCAATAGCCTTGCAGCAATTCACTTTGGACTTCGTCCCGCACATGCTTCTGATTGCTATTTCAGTCACTGGCCTGATGTTGACCGCTTCGAGTCTTTGGCTGCATGGCTATATGTATCACTTCATCGCTTTGACGCATCAGGCGACTGTGATCATGACGTTGTTCTATTTGCCATTTGGCAAATTGTTTCATGTGGTGCAGCGTCCGGCATCGATTGGCGTCGAGCTATATCAGGAACGCGCTCGTGAAATGCCACAAGCGACTTGCGCACGGTGCGGAGCGGAGTTTGTGGCCCAACTCTGGCTCGATGATTTGAAAACAGTAGTGGACAAACTTGGATTTGATTATTCGATGGGCGATGGCAAGACACTTCAGGACTATTGCCCACGCTGTAAAAGAATCATGCGCGGGTTGGCGTACGCCAACCTCCCGCAGTCAAATGAAAGGGTGTTCAAGGGTTCACGTAACACGTCGAGTACTTCATGAGTAAAGTCGAAAACCTCGATCAAATTATCGAAGCCTATGGGCCGCACCTTCATGATGCTCCGCATGGCGGCTGGCGCGCGGACCGCGTGATCGATCGTGTCGTTCCTACACATTGTCCCTATTGTGCAGTCCAATGCGGCATGAACCTGCTGGTTGAGAACGATCATGTGGTCGGCGTTGAGCCCCGCTATGACTTCCCTGTTAATGAAGGCCGGCTTTGTCCCAAAGGCGTAACCGCATATCTCCAGGTTCATCATCCCGATCGTTTGCTTTATCCGCTTATCAAACGCCAGGGCCGCTTCGAACGCGCCAGCTGGGATGAAGCGCTAGATCTGGTTGTGAGCAAATTCAAAGAGCTGCAAGCGAACCACGGAAAAGACTCGATTGGCGTGTATTCCGGTTCGTCTTTGACTACGGAAAAGACTTATCTAATGGGCAAGTTCGCGCGCGCGGGCCTCGGCACTCGTTACGTTGACTATAACGGCAGGCTCTGCATGGTCTCGGCAGCGGCCGGAAACAACAAAGCATTTGGCATCGATCGCGCCGCAAATCCCTGGAGCGATATTCCACTGGCTGAAGTTTTGTTAATCGCCGGAGCGAACTGTGCCGAAACTTTTCCGGTGCTGAACAAATTTCTCTGGCAGCAACGTGACAATGGCGGTCGCTGGATCATCGTTGATCCGCGCGAAACACCGACCGCTCGCCAGGGCGATCTGCATCTTCAACTAAAACCGGGCACTGATGTGGCGCTCGCTAATGGAATGCTGCATGTGCTGATTGAAGAGGATCTGATCGATCAGGTTTTCATTGATTCGCGCACTAATGATTGGCAAGCAACACGAGAAGTAGCAAAGCGCTATTCTCCCGAAGTCGCGTCACAGATCTGTGGCGTGCCGGCAGAAAAGATCGTGCAAGCAGCGCGAATGTACGGTCGCGCGAAAACCGGAATGGTGATGCATGCGCGCGGTATCGAGCATCACACCAACGGCGTTAACAATGTCCTCTCTTATATCAATTTGGTGCTGGCGACAGGCAAAATCGGCGCGCCCGGCCGCGGTTACGGAACTATCACCGGACAGGGCAACGGCCAGGGCGGCCGCGAGCACGGCCAGAAGGCAGATCAACTTCCCGGTCAGCGTTCGATTTCGAATCCAGAACATCGCAAACATGTCTGTGAGGTTTGGGGACTACCGGAAGATGAGTTACCGCCGGCCGGCGTCTCAGTTGTCGAGATGTTCACCAAGATGCGCGAAGGAGAAATCCGCGGCCTGCTCTCGATTTGCAACAACGTGATGGTAAGCCTGCCCGACACCAACGATGTGCGGCGTTCGCTCGAAGGCCTCGACTTTTACGTCTGCATCGATTTCTTCATGTCCGAGGGCGCGCGCTATGCCGATGTTGTTTTGCCGGGCTCAGCGTGGAGTGAAGATGAAGGCGTCACCTGCAATAGTGAGGGCCGAGTCGTAAAAATCAATAAGGCGAACGATCCGCCCGGCGAGGCGCGGGCCGACTGGTGGATTATCAAGGAGATCGCTCGCCGTATGGGTCGCGAAAAGTATTTTACTTTCAATTCGCCGCGCGAAATGTTTGACGAGCTGCGCATCGCCTCACGCGGCGGCAACGCAGATTACTACGGCATAACGTGGGAGAAGATTGAACAGAACAACGGCATCTTTTGGCCCTGTCCCACAGAAGATCACCCCGGCACGCCGAGGTTATTTGAAGATCGCTTCTATCATCCGGACGGCAAGGCCAAGTTTCACGCGATTGAATACACAGGTCCGAATGAAGTTCCCGATGACGAGTTCCCACTGATTCTCACGAGCGGACGCGTCGTCTATCAATACCTCTCCGGCAATCAAACGCGGCGCATTGGATTTCTGGTGGAGCAATGCCCGGAACCCTACGTTGAAGTTCATCCCGAAACCGCGATGAAACTGAAGATCAATGACGGCGAGCGCGTGCGCGTAATCTCACGACGAGGTGATGGGGTTTTTCCCGTGCTCGTGGTGCGGACGATCCGGCAGGACACAATCTTTATCCCCTACCACTGGGGCGAAGAGTTGGCCGTCAATCAATTGACGAATCCGGCCCTCGATCCCGTTTCGAAGATTCCTGAGTTTAAAGCGTGCGCAGCGCGCATCGAAAAGATTCATTCGCGCCAATTGCCGATACTAGGTAAACAACGCAAAGGCACATCAGCCAGCGAGGTGAAGAGGGGATAAGTGATGGAAGAGACGATGTTCATCGATCCGCAACGCTGTATTGGCTGCCGGGCCTGCGTCGCCGCTTGCCGCGAATGCGCCACCCACAAAGGCTATTCGATGATCTTCGTCGACTACATTGACCGAGCCGAAACCACCGCCACGATGCCGACGGTCTGCATGCACTGCAATGAACCGACATGCGCGCTGGTTTGTCCGGCTGATGCCATCAAGGTAACCGACGATGGCGTAGTCATGTCCGCGCTGAAACCGCGTTGTCTCGACTGCCGCAACTGCGTAAATGCCTGTCCCTTCGGCGTTCCCAAGTACAACACGCAGATGCATCTGCAAATGAAATGCGATATGTGTTACGACCGTTCATCTGAAGGGCTTAAACCAATGTGTGCAAGTGTCTGTCCCACCGGCGCTATCTCTTTCGGCAAATACGAACAGATTGTGCCGTTGCGCCGGACAAAGCCAGTGAATGTTCACGTCTTTGGTAATCAGAAAGTTGAAACGAAGGTTTATCTAATGCTGCCGACAGATGCAGACGAAGTGAAAGTTGATGGCTGCGGTGTTTTCGAAGGAATGTTGACGCGAGCAGAAGCAGAGACAACTACAACCGAATCCTGGATCGACACGCAAGTAGAACAGTCGGATAAGAGTAACGAGTTTTGAACTCCCTCTCCCAGGGGAAGAAGGGAGAAAGCAAGCAGTGAACAATATCAAGCGAACGATCGCGAAAGTGCTCAACGACGAAGACGACGTACGCGCCGCCACTGCTCCCTATCAAGCCGATTTTCCGTATGATCGTGATGAAGAAGCCCAGGTCACCCGGCGAGAGTTCTGCAACTTCCTTGGCCTAACGTCGGCTGCGTTGTTTCTTGGAGCCGGTGGATTTGCAGCCAAGGCTGCGCTCGATGCTCGCAAGTCCGAAGCTTTCTCCGCAATTCAAATAGACGGAGCAGAGACACTAGCGCCGAATAGCAGTTTGAATTTTAGTTATCCAACCGCACGGGACTCAGCGATCCTGATTCGCACCAGCGACGGTTCTTACCGCGCTTATGGTCAGAAGTGCACGCACTTGAGTTGTCCCGTTTACTATTCACGAGATCATCAACGGCTCGAATGTCCGTGTCACGAAGGTGCATTCGACGCCTCGACCGGAAATGTTCTTTATGGTCCGCCGCCGCGAGCCCTCGATGCCATTGAAATTGAAGTACGCGGTGGACAGGTGTGGGCAACGGGGAGAAGAGCTTCAACAGATGAACACGCGAGTTGACTTCAAGACATTTCAGCAAAACGAGCCAGCAGGTAAATATCGAAGATCAAAAGCTGGACAAGCAGCCGTCTGGCAGGCCCGGCTGATCATGCTCGTCATGATTAATATCGCCCAGCTGTGGATCCTGGCCGCTACAGTCGATGCAGCACTTGCTCGTCATTACTCAGTTTTAGTTCCTTTAGTAGTAGCTTCCGGTGTCTGCTTCATCATCACGTTATCGATCATTCGGTGGTGGCGACCGACGTCTCGCAGGAAAACAAGTACAGGTTACGTACGCGACAACAATCGATGAAGCGAAAGATTACAGGTTTTGACAAAGATGACGAAGATCACTGGCGCGCGATTTTGGGATGCGGACATCGGCAACACGTCCGACACGACCCTCCATTGACTACGCGCGATTGGGTCCTCACTCAAAAGGGCCGCGATTCCCGCATCGGTTATGAACTCAATTGCAAGCGTTGTGACGAAGAGCCTGACTCACTCGATGAATAATTCCACGAACGACAGGAACTTTCTCTTTCGAGCCGCGGCTGATCTATTTCCAGGATACTTCGCCCTGGTGATGGCGACCGGCATCATTTCCATCGCATGTTTCTTATTGGAAATGAAAACTGTTGCTCTGATCCTGCTGGTAATTAACGTCATCGCTTACCTGGTACTTTGGGTACTTCTATTCTTGCGCCTGTTGTTCTTTTTTTCGCGCGTTAAGGCTGATATCAACGATCACGTTCGTGGTCCGGGGTTCTTCACAGTGGTTGCGGGAACATGTGTACTTGGGAGCGCGCTTTTGATCGTGCTCGATCAATATCGCGTCGCCGAAGCCCTTTGGTTTCTGGGACTACTGCTGTGGGTCGTGATCATGTACACCTTTTTCGCGGCAATGACCGTGCGTGAATCAAAACCTTCGATCGAAGCGGGATTGAATGGAGGATGGTTGCTCGCAGTTGTCGCCACGCAATCAATCTCGGTACTGGGAACGCTCCTCGCCCCTCGATTTGAAAGCTATCGCGAACCAACTCTCTTCTTCACTCTCTGCATGTTTCTGCTTGGCTGCATGCTCTATCTGCCGCTGATCACTTTGATCTTTTACCGCTTCACATTCGTGAACGTTACGATGGCCTCGCTGACACCTCCATATTGGATAAACATGGGAGCGGTGGCGATCACGACACTAGCCGGGGCGCGGCTGATAATTGCCGCACCCGGATGGCCTCTACTGAACGAGGTTGTTCCCTTTCTAAAAGGATTCACATTATTCTTTTGGGCCGCGGGTACGTGGTGGATTCCGCTGCTGTTCATACTTGGATTCTGGCGTCACGTATACAAAAGATTTCCACTCAAATACGATCCGCAGTATTGGGGAATGATATTTCCTTTCGGAATGTACACGGTGTGTACGTTTCAATTATCAAAGGCCATTAACTTCCAACCGTTGCTCGTGATTCCGCGTTACTTCATCTATCTTGCGCTAGCTGGATGGCTGGCCGCTTCAATAGGCATGGTCTCAAAATGGACCTTCAGAAGAGAGGCAGCCCATTAGTCCAAAAGGACAATTTCCATATGACCACGGCTCTGCCTTTCCGCGCGCTCGTTCCTTATTGATTGTGTTGAGGCTGCGCCTCAACGCCGGCGGCCCGAGCCGCAGATTCTTAATGACGACTCAGCGGTGAGCCAAAGGCTTACCGCCATGTGCTGCGGCCGAAGCCGCATCGCTGAGAGCGAAGTCGCACCGTCCCTGTTCAACGATTCCAATTAGTCTGTTGCACCCTGAAGGGGTACGAGGCCTTCTTTGCGCGCCTAACCGAACGGCACAACAACGGCCGCGCACGATCGGCTTTCGCTCGAAGCGAGAAGCACAGAAATTGCCCCCTCCCACAACCACTTTGCTCTTCGCCGCATCTTGAGGCAATATTCGCAAGCGTCATCACTAACCTCGCTTAATCGTTTGCGGTGTTGGACTTATCTTCTAACAAAGAAAATCGAGAGGAAGCGACATAAGATTCGTGTATTGTTGCGCTTACTCACCCTCTTCGTCGAAGGACGATGGAGCGCGTCGCACAGTTCCTCGCGTGAGTGGAGCCCACATCAAATGAGTCAGCGGAAGCCTAAATACTCCCAAAAAGCGGAGACACCTGACAAATACCGGGTGCGCAAAAGCTTTTTTGATAACTTCAATCCAACTTTCATCGGTCTTGAGAATCTATCGAGAAATAAAGAAACATTTGAGGGCCTTGCCGCAATCCTGGACCTTAAGGACTTCACGGGGTTTTGCGACCAACGAGATCCACATCATGAGATTCCGCGGTTTCTCGATAAATTTCTTAAGTGGCTCTTTGACCGCATTCGCGAAGAGTTATTTGATCGTAATGACGGAAACGATGTGATCCTCTGGAGCCACCTTCCGATTTTCGGAAAATTCTTAGGTGATGGAATCCTTTTTTTGTGGGATGCGACCGATGTAAGCGCCGAGGCGCGCCGCAACTTGGTTCAGGCCTTCGATATTATTTGTTCGGACTACACCACCGTCTTCTTAAAGAAGACAAGAGGACTGTTTACAAAACCGCCGTCAAAGCTGCGTTGCGGGATCGCGCAAGGTCAGGTGACATCAATAGCGAACGGGAACGATTATGTTGGATTGTGCATTAACATCGCATCCCGCCTGCAGAAGCTTGCTGACGATGCCTTTTCGTTTGGCTTCACTAAGAAGGGACTTGACGAAAAAGAAGGTAAGAACTGGTATCAAAATTTCAGACTAATAAAGATTTCAATCCGAGGGGTTACGAAGCCAGAACTGGTTTATGTCCTTAGAAATGAGTTTAGTGTATTACCGAGAGATAGGCAGCGACAGTTGCGCGTGCGATAGCCTGACACAGCCTTGGAAAATCGGTTAGAATTCCTTTAGCGAATTGGAGGAGCTATGCCAAAGTACACAAGAAATACGGGTAAAGAATGGACTAGAACAGACGTGAAACAGCTTCGCGAATTAGCCAGGGAGAATACACCGACGAGAGTTATCGGTTTGAAACTAGGCCGTACCGAGAATTCAGTACGTTCAAAGGCCAGCGATGAAGGAGTTTCATTGAAGCCCACGAACCAGTCGCCTAACGACCGAAAAAAATAGTTTGCTGACCCGCGAATGGTGTGAAGGCGCGACACAATAGCTGTCGCGCCTTTTTTCCATTGGTACGCTGATCGCGTCAATGCCAACTGTAAATTGGATCACAACACAAGCAGTCGTTAATTATCACCAGCAGGTACCTTTTCACCTCCTGAAGGACGTTCCCGAACTATCGTGCGGCGATCCGGGCAGCGGCAATCTCATCGTGTAAGGCGACAACTTGGTCGCGCTTAAGCTTCTGTTGCCTTACTACGCAAAACAGGTCAAATGCATCTACATCGATCCGCTTTCAACACCGGCGGCTCGAGCCGCAAATTCTTAATCGCTACTCAGCGGTGAGCCAAAGGCTCACCGCCATGTGCTGCGGCCGAGCCGCATCGCTGGGAGCGAAGTCGCACCACTTCTGATAACGAACGCCACATTAATCCATTGGAACTCTGAAAGGGTGCGAGAAGTTGTTTGCACCACTTAGCGGGCGATCGATAGCCAGTGTCTCCTTATAGCTGGAATTTCTCTGGAGATTCAGGCACTATTGCGCCGTTCATCCCAAACCTCGCTCAAGCTGATTGCGGAGTTTCACTTGTCCTCAAAGGCTAAAGACAACACTGACAACCTGGCTCTTCAGAAGATTGCTCCGCTCATCCATGAGATTTGCGAGGAGCGGGTGATTCTTGATTCCGATCTAGCGGCGATTTACGGTGTATCGACCACGCGGCTGAATGAACAAGTCAAACGAAACGCTGATAGATTTCCCGAGGATTTTGCTTTTCGACTGAACCAGAAAGAAATGGCAAACTTGATGTCGCAATTTGCGATATCAAGTTCGCAACACGGTGGAAAACGAAAACCGGCTTTGGTTTTCACCGAACATGGCGCGATCATGGCCGCCAACGTGCTGAGCAGCACCCAGGCAGTTCAGATGAGTGTGTTCGTCGTGCGGGCATTCGTTAAGCTGCGCGAAGTACTGGCAACTCACAAAGAGTTGGCCGGTAAGCTGACTGAGCTGGAGCGAAAGGTTGGTACTCATGACAAGGCAATCGTCTCGATCATCGCGGCGATTCGCGGATTAACCGAACCGGCGAAACCAGAGTCGCGAACGATCGGCTTTCGCTCGAAGCGAGAAGCAGAAAGCGAAACCAGAGTCGCGAACGATCGGCTTTCGCTCGAAGCGAGAAGCAGAAACCCGACGCCGGGGTCCCGAGCCGGGCAGCCCGGCTGGGGTGGGGCGGTCAGGGAGGGTGCCCAGAAAGAAATGAACTAGCTGCTTTCTGCCTACTGCCTACTGCCTTCTGCACTTCCCCCTTTCCCCTTTGCCCCCCGCCTCACTGCCCACCGCGGCACCCTCCCTTACGGTCGGGTTTCCGCATTCTGTCGTCTCCCACGATTAGACCGAAATGCGGCTTCGTTCGCACGACAAGGCGGCTTCGCCGCAGCACAACAATGCGGCTTCATTCGCACGACAATGCGGCTTCG
>WNGR01003531.1_pt1 | contig 14833 bp, 10 predicted proteins | sample 5407581 | NCBI WGS metagenome assembly WNGR01 (sample SAMN13153383, study PRJNA577476) | soil metagenome | isolation source: 80 cm soil or saprolite under Garry oak tree replicate 2 | place: USA:California | collected 2016-06-15
TGAGGGAGCCCGCTGTGGCACTGGGGGCAGAACCCTCAGACCGCTCGACGCTTGCTGCGGGACGCTCACACGGTGCAGGTGGGCCAGAGTGTGATCCACGGCAGCAAAGTTCTGCTCGACCACTGCTTCGCCGCGCTTTCCATACGTGTCGCGGATCGCGTCCTTGATCGCCGCGATTGCTTTTTCACGTGGAAGGACACCGCTAATCGCGAAGAAGCAAGTCTGCATGATGGTGTTGATGCGACTAGCCATGCTCGTTTCCCGCGCGACCTTGTAAGCATCGATGACATAGAACTCCAGGCGCTTTTGGATGATGTCTCGTTGCACAGGTTCTGGCAGATGGTTCCAAACCTCCGTCGGCGCAAACGGAGCATTGAGCAGGAACGTACCGCCGGGCTCTGCAGAGGCCAATACATCCATGCGTTCGAGGAACTGGAATTGATGGCAGGCCACGAAGTTCGCCCTACTGATCAGGTATGACGAGCGGATCGGACGCGGACCAAAACGCAGGTGGGAAACGGTGACCGACCCTGCCTTCTTCGAATCGTAAACAAAATAGCCTTGCGCATAGTTGTCTGTGCTCTTGCCGATGATCTTGATGGAGTTCTTGTTTGCGCCGACCGTTCCGTCCGAGCCCAGACCATAAAACACAGCGCGGACCGTTTGCGGATCTTCGGTGGAGAACTCGCGATCGTATTTGAGACTCGTGTGAGTGACGTCGTCAACGATTCCGACCGTGAAATGATTCCTAGGGGCGGACTTCTTCAGTTCATCGAAGACGCTTTTCGCCATTGCCGGCGTAAACTCCTTCGAAGAAAGACCAAACCGTCCACCGATGACGCGCGCGGAGGGCCGAGCCGAAGAGGACTCGTTGAGAGCCGCGAGGACATCAAGATAAAGAGGTTCGGCGATGCTGCCGGGTTCCTTGGTGCGGTCGAGCACAGCGATCGCAGACGCAGTCTTGGGAATCGCGGCCACGAGACTGCTCGCCGAGAAAGGCCTGAACAGGCGGACTTTTAGGAGCCCCACCTTTTCGCCGCGTAACTGCAGGTGTTCGATTGTCTCTTCCACAGGGCCAGTGCCAGAGCCCATCATGATAATGATGCGGTCGGCGTCCGGCGTCCCAACGTAATCAAATAGTTTGTAAGCTCTGCCGGTGCGAGCTGCAAAACGGTCCATGACATCCTGCACGATCGTCGGGCATGCTCGATAAAAAGGATTGATGGCTTCGCGAGACTGGAAGAATACATCCGGATTCTGCGCAGTACCGCGAAGAATAGGATGGTCGGGGGAAAGCCCCCGCTCTCGGTGTTTGCGGACCAGAGTCTCGTCGATCAGCGCGCGGAGATCATCGTCGCTCAACGGAATGATTTGGTTGAGTTCATGAGAAGTGCGGAAGCCGTCAAAGAAATGCAGGAATGGGATACGGGACTCCAGTGCGGCGGCTTGTGCGATCAGAGCGAAATCAGCCGCTTCCTGAACAGAGTGCGAACAGAGCATGGCAAAGCCGGTGGCTCGGGCCGCCATGACGTCGCTGTGGTCGCCAAAGATGGACAGTGCGTGTGCAGCTACGGTTCGCGCCGCAACGTGGATCACCGTGGGGGTCAGTTCGCCGGCGATCTTGTACATGTTGGGAATCATCAGAAGCAAGCCTTGCGAAGCGGTGAAGGTAGTAGCGAGAGCGCCGGCCTGGAGCGCCCCGTGGAGGACGCCGGCTGCGCCGCCTTCGGATTGCATCTCAATGACCTTGGGAATCGCGCCCCAAATATTCTTGCGGCCTTCGTCCTGCCATTGATCCGACCATTCGCCCATGGGAGAAGCAGGGGTAATCGGATAGATTGCGATCACTTCGTTGAGGCGATAGGCCACGTCGGCAGCGGCTTCATTCCCATCCATGATTAGCGTGCCGTGTGTCATGGCTTCTCCCGCAATTTCGCGCGGTTCCTTGGTCATCACAAATCAGCAATCCATAGACTCGCAGGTCATTGAACGTAGAAGCTGTGACGCAAATCACCAAGGACTGTGACATCGGCACTCGGGTGATCTAAATTGGAACTGTGGGAGTGGAGAACTNNGTCGGCAGTGATTCAGGTCACGCTTCTTTGCAACATGAATCACGGAATTCTTCATCCGGATAAGCTATTCGAAACGACTGTGGGTGGGTCGCATGAAATTAGCGATCCCATTTGATCCGACCTTGCGATCAGTGGCTCGCGACAAGAACCACTACCGTACTGTGGGAAGTGCGCGGAGGTGATCGTGGTTATGTGCCGCATCGTTTTGCTGGGTGTTCTGATTCTGCTGGTCTCCGCCGTGGGTGCCCAAGATAAACCGCCCACTACCAAAGCGCCGGCACAAGGCGCCGCTGCGGCGTCGGGCAAGCAGACATATAAGCATTATTGCGCCTCCTGCCACGGTGTAGAGGCGCGGGGCAATGGACCGGCTGCGTTCATGCTAAAGACAACACCGCCCGATCTAACCACGCTCGCAAAACGCCACGGCGGAAAATTCCCGTACGACTACCTTTCCGATGTGCTGCGCTTTGGCACTCGTATCCGGTCTCATGGCTCTTCCGACATGCCGATATGGGGACCCATCTTCGGCTCCATGGACAACTATGACGAAGTTGCGGTGCGAAAACGGATTAAGAATCTCAGCGACTACTTGGCGTCGCTGCAGCAAAAAGAGTCGTAATGCAGCGTTGCTGTTTCGGGCACGTTAGCCCGCACCATGCATGAAGTGTACTGACTCAGCGTCTCATCGAGTGTCAAGGGGATGGATTGCTGTTCAGTCCCGAGTTTCAGCGCTCCCCAGATTTTCGGGTGCTCTCCTGGAAATGGCTTCGACTTGGGTGATTTGACGATCGGCTACGAACTCGCGCTGGGCGCTTTGCATTCGACCGCTCCTGGAGTGAGATCAGGACGGCAATCCAGAGCTTTGCCCCTTCAGCCCTCCCGACTGGCTCGGCGCAAGTAGATAAACCAATACACCAGACCAACCATCACCGAGCCACCAAGAGTATTCCCCAATGTCACGCCAACCAGGTTTCGCCAGAGGCCGGTCCAGGTTAAAGCTCCATAAGTCCCGGCCGAGTCCTGAATCAGGTTCCAGAATTCCGGCGGAGCGTGGGCCTTGATCAAGAGTCCGGCCGGTATGAAGTACATGTTAGCTACACTATGCTCAAACCCTGCGGCAACGAACGCGGTGATAGGGAAAATAATGCAGATAATCTTGTCCGTTGTTGTCCGTGCGCTGTAGCTCAGCCAGACCGCTAGGCAAACCAGCGCGTTGCACAGTACCCCCAGCGTCACACTCTCGGTCAGCCCGAGATTGCATTTGTTTTGCGCGATGATGAGCGCGTTCTTGCCAACCGCCCCGCCCCCAAATGAGTATTGCTTGGAAAGGAAGACGAGCCCGGCGGTTGCCGTCGCGCCAATAAAGTTTCCCACATAAACAACCATCCAGCTTCGCAGCAGGCGCGCCGTGGTCACCTTCCGGTTGGCCCACGCCATCACGATCAGGTTGTTTCCGGTAAAAAGCTCAGCACCAGCTACGACCACCAAGATGAGTCCCAGGCAAAACGCCAATCCTCCCAGTAGCCGGTTCACGCCATACGGGAGGGGCGACGCCGTTACCGTCGTGGCAAAGAGCGCGCCCAGCCCAATAAACGCTCCTGCGAGAACTGCGAGCACCAACATGGTCCAAAAATCAAGGTCTGCCTTCTTCACGCCGATGCTTTCCGCGCGTTCCGCCATTTCCGGCGGAAGCCACGCGTCCACATGAAAGCGCACATCTACCGCGGTGTCACTGGTCATGGGGGCCTATAGTACTATGTTTGCGCAAATGCATAACGCGCGCCGCTTTTTTGAAACGCATCACGGAAGAAACTCGCCGCTCATCGTGATTGAGCAGTTTGTCCGCGTTCACGGGCTTCCGGACCCGGCACAAGTCAAACAACTATCGCAAGAAGTTGCGCTTCCAGAAGCAACGGTTCGCGGCGCAATCTCCTATTACTCCGATCTTCACCAAAATTCTGAAGCCGTACGCATTTGTGTCGGGACATCGTGCGTGCTGGCTGGCGCCAAAGACCTATTTGCTGCGGCAAACGGGCGAACCGCATGTCGCAGTGTGTACTGTATCGGTTTCTGCGATCGTTCTCCTGCCGCGCTGCAGTCCGACGACCGTGCGGTAGCCTTGAACGGGCACGCTTCGGTCGAAGCTCTTCTCGACCCAGCCTTTCCCGAGCCGACTCGCCCGGCCATCCGCTCCGTTGCAAAAAAGACCATAGTGAGCCGCCGTATCGGTCGCGGAGATTTTTCCAAGCTCGCGGCTGCTCGCTCCGACGGCGCCTACGAGACTCTCGCCAAAGTCCGCCGCTTGCGACCCGAAGACGTGATCTCGGCCATGGAGCAGTCCGGCGAGCGTGGCCGAGGCGGCGCCGCCTTTCCGACCGGCACGAAGTGGCGCCGATGCAGCGACGTACTTTCGGACGCGAAGTATGTCGTCGCTAACGGCGACGAAGGCGATCCCGGCTCCTTTATCGACCGCGTTCTCTTGGAAGATGATCCGCACTCCATTCTCGAAGGCATGGCCATCTGTGGACATGCCGTTGGTGCGCAAAAAGGAATCGTATACATCCGTTCTGAATATCCTCGTGCAATGAAGCGGATGAAACTTGCCATTGAAGCCGCTACTGCCGCCGGCCTCCTCGAGGACTTCGAAGCGTCCATCTTCCCGGGAATGGGTAGCTACGTATGCGGCGAAGAAACAGCCATGCTAAACGCCATCGAAGGTCTGCGAGGTGAAGTTCGGCTCCGTCCGCCGTATCCCGTTGTCGAAGGCTTATTCGGAAAGCCCACGGTTGTGAACAACGTAGAAACGCTCGTTAACGTTCCCTGGATCCTGGAACATGGCCCGGCGGAATACGCAGCTCTTGGCACGAAAGGCTCGCCGGGCACAAAGGCTGTCTGCCTCAACCACGGTTTTGCCGTTCCCGGCATTCTGGAAATCGAATTCGGCCGCTCCTTGAGAGACGTCATCGAGCTGGATGCGCGCGGTGGCGCTCACGGTCAAAGATTGGAAGCCGTCCTCATCGGTGGCCCCATGGGCAGCGTTGCGCTGCCTAGTCAATGGGACGTGCCGGTCTGCTACCAGGCAATGGCCGAGCACAACCTGATTCTGGGTCACGCGGGGCTGGTCGCCGTCCCGGAAGGCGCCAACATCAGGACACTCTTCCTCCACTGGATCGAGTTCATGGCCGAGGAATCCTGCGGCAAGTGTGTCCCGTGCCGCCTTGGTTCCCGACGGGCTTTGGATATAGCTCAAAGTGCAGAGGCCTCAAGGTCGTTACCACAACTCGAACGCCTTTTTGATGTTATGGCGCAAGGCAGTCTGTGTGCATTTGGCCAACTGATGCCCGGTCCCATGTCTCAGATGTTGCGCTATTTCGGGAATCGTATTCTCCAATGACAGATCCGATCGCCACGATCGATAACAAGACGGTTTCCGTCCATCGCGGAGAAACTATCCTTGACGCAGCCCGGCGGGCTGGCCTCGACATTCCTACGCTTTGCTATCACCGGGAGCTTTCGCCGGAAGGTGGTTGCCGCATTTGCCTGGTGGAGACCGATCAGCAAGGACGAATTCACGCCGCCTGCCATACACCTCTGCAGCCGGGAATGGAAATCCGCACCTCTTCTCCGCGTATCATTTCGCTGCGCCGTGACATTTTGTCGCTGTACCTTTCCGCTCATCCCGCCGACGCCTTCCGCCCCAGTAACGTTGGAAGCGAAATCGAGCAGCTGATGCACCGCCTTGACGTGCAATCCTCTATGTTCGGCCACACAGGCGAATCCTTGCCTGCCGATGAGAGCCATCCTTACCTTCGGTTCTTCCAGTCACTCTGCATTAACTGCCGCCGCTGCCTGCATGCCTGTGAGGAAATTCAGGGGCAGTTCGTTTATGGTCTCGCAGGCCGAGGCTCTTCAACGCACCTCATCTTCGGTCCTTCCCAGCGCTTTGCGGACAGCCCGTGCGTATCGTGCGGCTCTTGCGTGGACTATTGTCCTACGGGCGCGATTACGGACACCGACCGCATCGACGTGACTCCACCCGATACCGTCGTAAAATCTACCTGCGGCTACTGCGGTGTCGGCTGCCGGCTTGATATCGAGGTCTCCCATGATCGTGTGGCACGAATTCGCGGAGCGTCCCACGCCCAGGTGAATCACGGACACCTTTGTGTGAAGGGACGGTACGCCCACGGCTTCCACCATTCTTCCGACCGCCTCACAGGCCCGTTGTTGCGCACCGGCGAGACCTGGAAGGAAATCGCTTGGCCGGAGGCAATTTCTTGGCTGTCCCGTCGCCTGCTGGAGCTTCGGAACCGCTTCGGTCCCCATGCTCTCGGGGCATTCACCTCTTCTCGCTCCACCAACGAAGCTGCGTACCTGCTTCAGAGACTCTTCCGCACTTGCATCGGAACCAATAACGTGGACTGCTGCGCGCGGGTCTGTCATTCCTCGACCGCGCTTGCCCTTCAAACCGTTACCGGAACGGGCGCTGCCACCGCTTCCTACGCTGATATTCCGCTGGCCCGAAACATTGTGCTCGCCGGTTCCAACGCGACCGAAGCACATCCCGTGGTCGGCGCTCGCATAAAACAAGCGGTGCTTTCCGGGAGTTCCTTAATCGTCATCGATCCTCGCCGCATCGAACTCGCGGAGTATGCCGACGTCCATCTGCGCCCGAAACCTGGCACCAACGTGCCGTTGTTCAATGCCATCGCCAAAATCTTGATCGAAAAGGATTTGATCGACGATTCCTACGTTCAGACCCGCACGGAAGGCTTCGCTGAACTAAAGGAATTCTTGAATACTCTTTCGCTCGCGCACACGGCGGAAATCACTGGGGTATGCACGGAAGAAATCTTCGCAGCAGCTTCTCTCCTCGGGAAAAATGGCCCGGCCCTGTTTGTTTCCGGACTGGGACTTTCCGAGCTGACACAAGGTACCGCTTCGGTGATGGCGCTTTGCAATCTTGGAATGTTGACCGGCAGCATCGGGAAACCGGGAGCGGGCATGCTCCCCCTGCGTGGGCAGAATAACGTTCAGGGCAACGCCGACATGGGCGGCATGCCCAACCAGGTGACGGGATACCAATCCCTCACCGACCCGGACGTGCGTGGGCGGCTCGAGCAAGTCTGGGGAATCGCGCCGCCGCGAGAGCCGGGCCTCACCATCTCCGAAATGCTCGATGCCGCTGCAAACGGCAAAATCAAAGCTCTGTGGATGCAGGGAGAGGATGTAGCTCAAAGCGATCCCAACCAGACGCACGTTGTCGAAGCGCTCAAGGCTCTCGACCTTCTTGTGGTGCAAGAAATGTTTTTTTCGGAGACGGCCCGCTTTGCTCACCTGGTGCTTCCTGCATCCGGCGTTTTCGAACAGGAAGGTACTTTCACCAATGGCGAGCGGCGCATTCAGTTGATCCGTTCCGCCGTCCCTCCTCCCGCAGGCGCGCGTGCGGACTGGGAAGTGATTCGCGACGTAGCAAACGAAATGGGCGCGCGCTGGACGCACGAAACTCCGTCGGACGTAATGGACGAAATTGCGCGTGTCGCTCCGAAGCTTTTCGGCGGCGTGAGCTACGCCAGGCTGGAGCCGGACGGATTGCAATGGCCCTGCCCTTCGCCGAGTCATCCCGGCACTACGACCGTTCATTCGGAGGGATTCCTGCGCGGCAAGGGCAGGCTCGTTGCTCTCGACTTCGTGCCGAGTCCGGAGCACGACCAACATGGCTATCCCTTTCTGCTGATTACTGGCCGTGCTCTGGAGCATTACAACGTCGGAACGATGACCCGCCGGACGCCGAACTGCAATCTTTTACCCGCGGATTTCCTGGAAATTCACTCGTCGGATGCGTCCCGCCATAACATCAAGGATGGGCAGACCGTCCAGGTGCAAAGCCGCTGGGGCTCGACCCAAGCTCCAGCGCGCGTTACCGACCGCATTTCGCCAGGCACGCTGTTCCTCACTTTCCATTTTCCGGAAACGCACACGAATGTTTTGACCAGCCCCTATGTGGATCCGCAATCGAAATGTCCTGAGTACAAAGTAACGGCGGTCGCGATTGCGCCACTCGGGAACGAACCAGCATAGTTTCAAAAGCGTGTTGCCGCCCGCCTACTCAAACGCGTGCGCCGAATGTTTCTTTTTGATGTCGGCAGATTATCTGAACTTGGTCGGCAACAATCTACGGGTTATGCGGAGAAGCGGCGCAGGCTCACGCGACGCAAGAATTGGGCGTTCACCGCAACGACAATGGTGGAGAGGCTCATGGCGATGGCTCCCACGCTCATGGGCAGTTCAACTCGCCAGCGGAGAAACAGTCCGGCAGCTACCGGAATCGCGACCAGATTGTAAGCGGTGGCCCAGACCAGATTCTGGATCATCTTCCGATACGTAGCGCGCGACAGCTCAATGGCCCCGACGACATCGCGAGGGTCGCTGCGCACCAGGACAATTCCTGCCGATTCCACGGCGACGTCAGTGCCCGCGCCGATGGCGATGCCGACGTTCGCGGTGGCCAGCGCGGGCGCGTCGTTGACGCCATCACCGACCATGGCGACGCGCTTACCTCCTGCTTGAAAACGCTCGATGGCGGACGCTTTGTCGGCGGGCAGGACCTCGGCGGCAACATCATCAATGCCGATGCGCTTCGCGACGGATTCGGCAACCGTTCGGGAATCGCCGGTGATCATCGCCACACGCATTCCGAGGCGATGCAGTTCCTGGACGGCTTGCCTCGATTCCGGACGAATTTCATCTTCGACCGCGAATGCGCCGAGCACCCCATGGTCTGTAACGACGGAGAGGACGGTTTTGCCCTCGGCGGCCCAGGCCGCCATGGCTGTCGCAACTTCCGACGGTGCGGCAGTGTTGCGTTCCATCAGGAGGCGCGGCCCGCCGATCGCGACGGTCTCACCGTCGACGATGGCCTGCGCACCGCGGCCCGGCAGGGCCTCGAACCCGCTCGCGGAAAGCGGCGTAAGTCCGCGTCGTTTCGCTTCGGCAACGATGACTTTAGCGAGCGGATGTTCGGAATCCGCTTCGACAGCGGCGGCTCGCGCGAACAAATCTTCCTCGCGGACGCCTGGCGCGACCGCCACGCCGGAAAGCGCCGGAGCGCCGCGTGTGAGTGTTCCGGTCTTGTCGAAAACAACCATGTCCAGATCGCGGGCCCGTTCGAGGGCGAGTCTGTCTTTGACTAGAAGGCCGTTCTGCGCGCCGAGCGAGGTTGAGATAGCGATCACGAGAGGAATGGCCAAGCCCAAAGCGTGCGGGCAGGCGATGATGAGGACCGTGGCCGTGCGGATGAAGGCGTGTTCTTTATCACCCGCGAACCACCAGTAGATAAAGGTTGCGGTGCCGGCAGCCAGCGCCACATAAAAAAGGAGCGCGGCGGCGCGGTCGGCGAGAGCCTGGGTGCGAGAGCCGGAAGCCTGGGCAGCGGCGACCAGTCGCATGATGCCGGAGAGCGCCGTTGCATCTCCGAAAGCGGTGACGGATGCGCGAAGGCTCCCCCCGCTCGCGACGGTTCCCGCGATCACCTTGACGCCGGGGCCTTTCACGACAGATTTGGATTCTCCCGTGATCATCGACTCGTCAACGTCAGCGCTGCCTTCAATGACTTCGCCATCCGCTGGGACGCGCGTTCCGGGGCGGATCAAGACGACGTCGCCCACGCGCAGCTGTCCTATAGGAACGGTTTGGATTTCCGAACCATTTATGCGTTCCGCGGTGTCGGGCAGCAAGGCGGCGAGAGCATTGAGCGCGCCGTGCGCCTGTGCGATGGCGCGCATTTCGAGCCAGTGGCCGAGAACCATGATCGTGATCAGCGTGGCGAGTTCCCACCAGACTTCAACATCGAACAGGCCGAAAGTGGCGGCGAGCGACGCTCCGAAGGCGACGAGGATTGCCAGACTGATGAGCGTCATCATGCCCGGTTTGCGATCCGCGAGTTCTCCGCGTGCGCCGCGGAGAAAAACGATTCCTCCGTAGGCGAAGACAATCGTTCCGAACATGGCGGGAATCCATTTGGATCCTTGGAACGAGGGAGCGATGTAACCGAGCCAATGCTGGACATCGGCCGACCAGACGACCACGGGAATCGTGAAACCGAAGGTCCACCAGAATTTGTCGCGGAACATGGCGACGGAGTGTCCCGCGTGGCGATCGTGGCCAGCGTGCACAGCGCCCATTGCGTAGACCTCGTGTTGTTGACTTGACCCCGCGTGTGGGACATTGTGCATGTGGTCCATGGAAAGTTCCGGTCTCACCGCCCTGGAAAGTCTTATACCACAGGCCGCAGTTCTGGCCTGGTGCGGCTCTGTAGCGACATACTGAGATTCGGCTAGCGCACGGTCCGACTGTGAATTGATTGTTTGGGCCCCACGTCAAAAGTACGTGACGTGGCCCATCTGCAAACTTGAGGAGTGATCTGAGGAATTGAGCGCGGCCGCAAGCTGCGCGGCAACGCATCCTCAGCTGGCGGAGGATGCCGCCTCCACGCCGCCATTCGGCTACCTCTTCAGCACTTTGCTGGCAATAATTGTAGGTGAGCCACTCCCGATGAACATTGGGCCCCGAACAGAAACCGTATCGCCCACGTTCAAGATGCCTGCGCCGGAGACATTTTCAAAACCTGTTTGCATAGAAGTGCTGATCTTCATGGTGCTGAACCCGGCACTTCCGAACATTCCCGGCAGGTTGTTCACGGAAAATGTGCTGGCATCAATCTTGGACGCGACCTTCGCGGTAAGCCAGGTCTTCATCAAGCGCATGTGTGTGGTGTTGAGCTGAGGCGGTACGCCGGAGACAAGCGCGGATGTTGGCTCGATTTGCACTATTTGGCCGACCATCAGATCGGCAGCGCCGGCGAAACTCATGCCACTCACGGGCATGTCGATATCATCGACATCGAACATCGTGCCGGCTTGGAGATTCATCCGGATGACATCGCCGCTATTCACTCCCTGAAACGCCGGCGCCTCGTTCATCAGAACCATGTCAAACTGGGCCGGGCTGTTGATAGCCACGATCATGCCGTCTATCACCTGCGAGTTGTTGCTCTCAAAGCGAACTTTGGTGGCATGCAGTGTTCCACCGGCCATCAACTGCATTTTTGACAATACAATTTGTCCCTGGGAAAGCCCGGCAATGGTGTTCGGTTTTTCTATGCTGTCAAAATCCTGGAAGGTCGTGCTGTTGTCCACACTGATCGTCATCGCGGGCATGCCCTGCACAAAGGAAATCGTGAACTGATTGTTGGCGGCGTTGACGGAACTGACCTGGCCGATCATGTCGTCCACTTCATCGAACATGCCCGAACCCTGCATTTGCTGTTGCATTGTTGAGGTCATCACCGGATTCATACTCATGTTTGATTGCATGGAGTCCATCAGATCAAAATCCATTTGCATGTTTACCGGCGTGTTCGATTGCAGCGTGACCGGAAACGGCGAGCCTGTGATGTTGACACTGGAGGCCATCATCGTCGGAGTGCTTTGACAGATTTGGTCGTTCGCACAGGTGCCTCCGCCCATCATTCCACCCATGGTGCTGCCTGTATTGTTCAGGAAGGTCATTCGGGGATTTGCCAGCGTGATGGTCATTCCCGTGTAGTCGCCTGCAGGAACTGAGATCGTACCCAGGTAGGCCGACATCGCCTGAAGTTGCGTCATCTCGAGCGTGATAGGCGAACTGAGGAGCGAGACGTTGCCGGGTTGCATGCTAATTCCTGTCATGGTTGCTTGAAAGGACAGTACGGTGACCCCGGCTGGGGGCATGTCATGCAAGGAAATGCTGACCAGCGAGGCGCCCTGAGACGTCGGAGGATTATTCACGGAAGACGTTCCACCTCCGCAGCCCGCGATAGCAACGAGAAGAAGGGGCAAAATAACGAGAGTAATTGTCTTCATCAGAATCCTCTTTTCCGAGAGAGCGCCTTAGCGACAGGTCGAGGGCATGGAGCAAATCACCTATCAAAGTGATCCGAACAAATGTCAGATTAGTGGGCATCGCCTGAAAGCGATGTGACGACAGTCATGTGTGACAGTGATGGGTATCACGCCCATCTGCGGGATTGAATGAGTATCGATGGGAAAGAATCAGACGCTTCCGCGCACCATGGGCCGCATGAAGGTTCTCAGCCGGTACTGTAGATGGCGGGAATCTAGTTGAACCTGGGTAGGTCGGCGCCGTGTATCTGAGCCAATCCTAGACATCGGACGACCAAACGACTACCGGAATCGTGAAAGCGAACCTCAACCAGAATTTGTCGCGGAACATGGCGACGGAGTGCCCCGCGTGCCCGCCGCCCTTTGTGTGTTCGCGTTGTGAGTGGATACGTCCGAGTGAAGGGCGTGAGCCAAACAACGTTCACGCTAAAATAAGGACCGAGTCTGATCCGCGTGTAACTCCAATCACATCGAAGTGTGACCTAGGTCACTGTCTCGTGCCCAGACCTCCGCTAGTCTGCCAACCAGAGCGGGAACGATGCATTGAGAAAGAATTCCCGAAGCAGGAGTAAGAAGGGCATGTCGAGTCGAAACGATCAGGCCGGGAAAGGACTTGGAACATTCCTCCAGAAGTCCGCCTGCGTGCTTGCGGCTCTTCTTTTCCTGCTTATGCCCGCTAATGCTTCCACCTGCGTCTCCGACGAATGCTCTTCGCCGCAGCCGAGTCCGATGACAGACTGCGCGGGGATGGCGAAGCAGGATTGCCCCGCGTTTTTGCGCGCGCAACTCGTCGTGTCTTGCTGCAGTTTGGATCAAATTCCTTCGAAGAGCACCAACCAAGGCTCCAACCGGCAGCGTTTGGGCCACGATTCCTTTGCGGTTGCCGCTTATAGGACCGCGCTGAATGCCTCCCCCAAGCCCGTGGCGTTGCCAAGCCATTCGAACAATTCTCCGCCTGACCGGCAGTCTCTGTTCTGCACATTTCTCATCTAGCCTCTTTCCGCAGCACGCGGCGCGCGGGTTTGCGCACACTTACGCCGCGCCCCGAAGCATCGTTCAGCATCGCTCGAAGGATAGGAGATTGGTATGAGATTCCTGGCTGTGTTCGTTGGTCATCTGGTCGTGCTCTTGACGGTTCCCGCGCTACAAGCGCAGGAGAAGCAGAGTTCCCCGACAGAAGAAATCGTACGACTGGCGGACTTGCTGGCAGAAGCGGAGCGTGTGCATCCGGCCCTGAAGGCGGAGTCGCAGATGATCGAAGCGAAACGATCGCGTGTCCCGCAGGTGAAGAGTCTTCCCGACCCGACCGTGCAGGCGGGGTGGATGGGAAACATCCGTCCGTTCAGCGTGCAGCAGCTTGATTCTTCCAGCTATCGCGGTATCAGCGCAATGCTGGAGTTTCCGTATCCGGGAAAGCTGAAGCTGCGCGGACAGATCGCGGCGAAGGACGTCGAGGTGGAACAGTGGAATCTCGAAGCGGTGCGCCGGCAAATCCGGGCCGAAGTGAAGTCGGCGTATTACGAACTTGCTGCGGTCGACCAGGCCCTCGCGGTCACACAGCGAAACAAGGACCTGCTCGAGAAGCTGGCGCGCATCGCCGAGGAGAAATACAAGGTCGGCAAGGGTCTCCAGCAGGATGTCATTCGCTCGCAGTTGGAAGTGAGCCGGATTCTCCAGACTTTCACGCTGCTGAACCAGCGGCGTCGCACCCTGGTTGCGAAACTGAACAGCCTGATCCTCCGCCCGTCCGAGACCGCGATGGGATCGCTCACGCCCATCCAGAAGGCCGAACTCAACTACTCGCTGCAAGAATTGACAGAGAAGGGCGTCGCAAATTCCCCCGAAATACGGCGGCAGGAGCAACTCATCGAGCAAAGCCAATATGCGGTGAACCTTGCGCGGAAGGACTTCTACCCGGATTTTCGGGTGGGCTACGACTACCAACAGCGTCCCGGCCTGCCCGACATGCATGGCTTCAACGTGAGCGTCAACGTGCCGATCTTCTACAGGAAAAAACAGCGCGAAGAAGTGAATGAGGCGATGTTTGCGGCGGAGAGCGGGAAGCAGAGTCGAGAGGCGATCCGCACGGCACTGCTCTTCCAAGTGCGCGAGCAGCATCTGCAGCTGAAAGCATCGGACGAACTGCTCACGCTCTATTCGAAGGCCCTAGTTCCGCAGTCCGCGCTGGCGCTCGAATCCTCGATGGCTGCTTATCAGACGGGTTCACTCGACTTTGAAAGTCTGCTGGCCAACTTCAAGTCGGTCCTCGAATACGAGGTCAATTATTACGAAGAGCTAGCCAATTACGAGAAGGCGCTCGTGAACCTGGAACAGACCACAGGTCTCGACTTGGTGAATTGAGGAAAGACCATGAATCGATACGCAAAAGTCGTCAAGATCGCGGCGGCCATTGTCGTCGCCGGCGCTGTTCTGCTGGGCGGAGTGCGCTATCGGATTGGCTTGGCAACCTGGGTTTTGGCCAGTTCTGCGTCTCAGTCTGCCCATGACCACACCGCGGCAGGCTCTCGCGGCGAGAAGAAGGTTCTTTATTGGTACGACATGATGAATCCGGAATTCCACTCCGACAAGCCGGGGAAGGCCCCGAACGGGATGGATTTGGTTCCGAAACATGCCGAGGAAGATGCCGTTTCAGAAAACCACGCGGGGCATGCCATGGGAAAACAAGGCGGCGCTACCGCCGAAAGGAAGATTCTGTATTGGTTTGACGGGATGAATCCGACGTTTCGTTCCGACAAACCTGGGAAGGCTCCCGACGGAATGGATCTGGTTCCGATGTACGCCGATGCGGAGCAATCC